>VYLJ01000233.1_pt1 | contig 14106 bp, 7 predicted proteins | sample 5114331 | NCBI WGS metagenome assembly VYLJ01 (sample SAMN12291791, study PRJNA351875) | freshwater metagenome | isolation source: freshwater lake | place: USA: Michigan, MSU2 Lake | collected 2011-08-16
TGTTCCGCAGCCTCAGTCTGCACCTTGTTGCGCCCGGTAATGGCGGCGTCCTGAGAGTAAGAGAGAACGAGGTGCCGGTGGACGCCTTCATGATCCCTAGCCCTGATTTTCATTTGGACCGTCCCAAGAGAATGTCGTCCACAGGGCTTCAAATACAGCCATACGAGACCAACCTAGTGTGTCGACCGGCTCGGCCCGATTGCGACCTTAGGCTTTCACTGGCCTCAAGCAGTCCGTGCATCGTCGAGATTAGCCTCCTTGGCCGCACAATCAGCAGCGAGCGCTTTGTAGGCGAGACGGTCGTCTCAGTCCCTTATAACGACGGTTCCCTGAGCGAGATTGTGTTTTCAATTAGGGCTCGCGAGGGCATGCCTTTCGGCCTAGGCGATACCGAGCTCCGTGGCATAGGGTATTACGCCAACTCAGATCACCGCCTCAACGTGGGTGAGGTCTATCCGGCCACGCCCGGAGGTATCCTTTCTAATTGCCTTGGGATTGAATGGCACCCTACTGAATTTGAGCATCACATCTTGACCGAGAGCGCTGGGTTTCTTCGCTTCCATCTTGCGCGTTGCTCAAATTCCCCATCTATTGGTCTACTATTGTACTCACGCGATAAGTCAGGCATCCCCGCGTCGAGCGAGCTAGCCATCCACGTCAACAACAAGGAACCAATTTTCGCGACGGTTCGGGGTGGAAAGGCAGACTGGATTCGCGTTCCGGACATTACCCCTGAAATCTGGGGTCATGAGATTGTAATCTGTGTCGAAAATCTTACAGAAGAGCGACAATTGCTTCTCTTCTCGGTGCAGCTTAATAATTACTAGACTTTGAATGACATCGACTGTCAGAAAAGTTTGCATTGGTTGGCATTTGGACTTCAGCGAGCGGCCCCGGCTGCCGTGCCGTATCGCTGGGTTGGATTACCGACGGTCATAAAGATGTTTTGGGTCAGTGAGGCTCTATTTGCGGTGCTGAGAGCGGCCCGGCCATCGACATTTGCCATGCGCTGTCGCGGTTCACCGCTCTGCCGCCCTATCTCGAATACGGCACACTCAAGATCGACAGCAATATCGCCGAGCGCTCTATCGGTGGCCTCGCCGTAGGTTGTAAAAATTGGCTGTTGGCAGCATCCAACACTGGCTAGCAACACGCTGCCGCAATCTACTCGCTCATCGAAACCGAGATGCTCAATGCTATCGACCCCGAAACCTAGCTAGCCGACATCATTCCCAGCATTGACGACCATCCCAGCAAAGGCCTCCGCCCGCGGCTGCCGCGGGACTGGAGGTCCATAACCGTCGGAACAACTGCCCGAGGGCACAAGAGGGGATGGGCGGGGCACCTACCCCGCAAATGTCCTCTCATTAACAGGGTTCAAGAGCCTGAAATTTGTTCACATGAACTAGATCGCTTGACGGTCGAGTTGTGCGGCCTGTAGGCGAACCAGATCGGTTAGGTCAGAAACCATAATATCGCGTGCTTCAAGTTCGGCACTCATCGCCCCAATGCTCTTTCTTAAGTCCTCGTTTTGAAGCAGCAAAGTTTGATACTGTTGTGGCGGAACATGCGCGGAATAATTGTTTTTAAGCTCGAGCAGCTCATTCTGTGCAAACAAATTCATTTCTTGGATTTTGCTTCTGAGGGTATCAACTTCGTCTGTGAGGGCTTTGTTACGCGCTTGGGCCTCTCCCAAATCACGCTGCGCTTGCGTCAAGACTACTTCACGGTCACTTAATACTGTAAGCTCTCTTCTTAGCTCCCTGATCTGGTTATCCAGCTCGTAACAAACTGACTGGATCGAAGCTTTTGCCTGTATTTCAGCCTCAAGAGCCCTATTGAGGTCGTTAACTTTGTCTTCAGCTGTTTTCCGTTGTAAATCGATCTCGTCATGATCCTGAAGCAGTTTCTCCAATTCTGCATCGAACCTAGCCTTTACACTTTCGAGCTCCGCTTCCTTTTGCTGTAGTGTTTCATCCAGCTCTGAGCAAATTGACTGGATCGAAGCTTTTGCCTGTATTTCAGCCTCAAGAGCCCTATTAAGGTTTGCAACTTTGTCTTCAGCCGCTCGCCCGAGAAGAGTGATTCGGGTCTGGTCTTCCATCAATCTTTTGACTTCAAAATCGAAACCGGCCTTTGCTGCTTCGAGCTCCGCCTCTTTTTGCTGAAGTGCTTCACTCAGCTCTTTTCGAGCTTGGAGAAACAAAGTTTCCTGCTCTTGCATTTCAACCAGTTTAACTCCCAGTTGTTCGATCTGGCTGGCTTGCGCACTGGCGAGCATTTGCGCGGCGATTGCTTCTTGTGCTTTTGTGCTGTTTGCTTCTCCGAGGCTTTCAGTAAGACGCTCAGTTCTTGCATGAAGGTCCGCCTTTTCTGCCTCTATGCTTGCTTCGTTCTCCTTGGCTAACAATAGCTGGGACGTCAGCTCCAGCAGGGACTGCTGGAGTTGCACGTTCTGAGCATACAGATTTTCCTTCTCGAGCTGGACACGTTCCAATTCGATATCCGAGTCGCTCTTAGCAATACTGGCTTGAGTCAATTGATATGAGAATTTTGAGAGCTCACCTGCTTGGTTTAATAGCTTCTCTTCGAGTGCGACCAATTCTTCGCTTCGCTTCCGACCTTCGTCCACCGCGCGGCGAATAGATTTGTTCGCTTGGAACAGCAGGCTTCTCAGGCTTTCATATTCCCTAGCTGGTGTTTCGCATGAGATGAACTCCACCGCCTGACGTGTCAGTTCTCCATAGGTTTCTGGTGAAAGCTGGCCAAGTGCCGATTGTAAAAATGTCCGAACAAAGTTTCTGAGCTCATTGCGAAGACTTTGCCAAGCCCAGTAGGCAAAGTGCGCATTCGCGACCCCCTTAGCATTGTCTGCCTCGACCTCGATCTCAAAATAGGGGCGTGAACTTTCACGATCTTCAGCAACTACAAGCTGGCTTCGGAAGTTCATCGCCTGTGCTCTCATCAGCAGCGGCAATCGAGGCGGTGCACGATGAAGTCTCGGTAGAACACAATAAAGGTTGAAATCCTGCGGGTCTAATTGCTGTCCGTCCGACGCTGCCTTTGCGCGTCTCTTGCTTTTGAAGCGGGGCGAAAACCCATAAACATCGTAGCCAATTTGGCTTAGATAGAGGGCAATTTCGTCGTGCGAATTAGGCGATTCCGGGGATACGAACAGTCGAGGCTGTGCGTCTTCGATGAGGCGCTGCATGCCCTTTAACGCCGCCAGTTCTAAACCCATTGGCCCAATGCGGATCAATTGAGGGGATTTCTTGTCGCCCAATTGATCGAGCGGCATGGCGATGCACTGCCCAGAACCAGACAGGTCATCAATCCCGTTTCTGGGATCAAGATCGTTATTGTTGAGATCAAACCGATTATAACGCCTTAATCCAAACTGATCTGAGGCGACAATTGGAAGGAAATGAGCACAGGCATCGAGGCCATGGTCTGTTAGGTTTAAATGGGCCAGAAACAGCTGAAAAATGTCGTGCTCAAAGCACATTACCATGCCCTTTGGGCCAACAGCTTTTGCAAACGCCAAACTATGCAAGCCTGACCGGCAACCAACATCATAGACGGTGTCACCTGGCTGTAGGCCGCTTAGCATTAGTGATAATGCACTGTCGCCTTGGGTATCTTGATCAAGACTTTCATCACAACGCTGGCTGTCGCTGAGGTAAAAGCGCATCATCCCAACTTCAGTTTCAACGACCTCGGTGCGTCTTAGCAGCGCTTGCAAGTCATAGGAGGGCTTGGACGGCTTGGTCCTTGGCATGATGAGTATCCTAACTCTTTTTGGTCAGTCCAGTGCGATACGACTAAGTGCTGTCGATCAAAGCGAAATCCCATAACGAAGATACTGCTCCACCACAGGCATATCCATTCGCAACTTTTCCCCGTACAGCCGTGCGTAACGTTCAGGCGAAAAGAGAGCATTTGGGCTATAGCCTTTGAAAAGGCCAATCTTCAGGAAGTGTTCAAATGCTGCCATCTTTGCGATTTTGACCTCTGGATAAGTCAGCCTGTAGAATTCAGGATCAAAAAGTGGATGCGGTCGCCGATCTTCCTTCATGCCATATTGCAGGAAGTGAATGTAGGGTGGTAGATTTGATTTCACGACGTCTGGGTAGGTGGCGACATAAAAACGGGAATCGAACAACGGATGGGGCTGTCGTCCTTCAGCTAGGCCGTAACGAAGGAAATGGACAAACCCTGACGTTCCTGATTGCTTCACATCCGAATATCGTTCTGCATAAAATTCAGGGTCGAACAGAGCATTTGGCTGGTAGTCTGCCTGCATTCCGACTTTAATGAAATGCTCAAAACTCGACAAGCCACTCAATTCCACTTCCCGATAGGCCTTGGTGTAGAAATGGCAATCAAACAGAGGCGTTGGACTGCGTCCCTCTGTCATGCCAAATTCCATGAAGTGCTGGTAAGCATTGACGCCGGCAGCCTGTAAGTCTGGATTTTGCTCAAAGTAGTAGGCGGGGTCGAAAAGGAGGTTGCCCTTTCGTCCTTCCTTCATGCCAGACACAAAAAAATGCTTTAGCGGTCCTTGTTTTGAGCCTTTCAAATCCGGATAGGTATTAAGATAGAATTCGCGCTCAAAGAACCAATTTGGTTGGCGGTTTTCTTTCATGCCGCGCGTCAACAGGTGCCAAAATGCTGGAACGCCCGCTGCAGCCACGTCCGGGTTTTGTTCAAGATAGAATTGGCTGTCGAATAGCGGTGATGGGGAGTGATTATCTAAAATCCCAACAGTGGCAAAGTGGTGGAGCGGTTGTGCCGCGCTTTGCCCGGTTAACCCATAGTGGTTAATGTACCAATCATGTGAGAACCAGCTTCCGATAGTTCGTGTCAGCCAAAGCCTCTTCAACTTGTTCATTCGAAACCGGTTTGACCGCTCGAACTTAGGAGTTTCTGGAAGTGCTGGTATCCCGTTCGGGCGGATGGTTCGTGGCGAGAGTGAACCCAAGCTAATTGCTGGCTTAGCGACAGCTGGTCTGGGAGTTTCAGCCTCGGTTACGGCCTTGGTCAAAGTGGCTGTAAACCCACTATCATCTTGTTTTTCAATCGCTAAGTCTGTACTATCGGCGTTCAGCGTGGAAAACTCTCGATCCACGGGCGAGTCTAGTTTGCCCGGCACTGCCTCTTGCTGTTTCAGCAACATTTGTTGCTCGGCTCGCACGTTGTTCAGTGTTTCTGCCAGTGCAAGGTTCGCCGCTTCCGCGGCGGCTAGGTTTTTCAAAGCTTCAGCCAATTGGCTATCTGCAGCCGAGGTATCGTTTTGAAGATGGACCCTAACGCGCCGAAGGTCTGTGATTTGAGCGTCTAGGTCCCGAATATGTTGGTATGCCCTCAACATTCGTTGCTCTAATAGGCGCGCATAGTCAGAATCGACCATTGTAGCGGGGCCTGTTGCTGGTTGAGCGGCCTGCAATCTGTCAGGTTTGGCCTCAGATAGTTTCAACTTCAATTCAAACACTTGTTGACGAAGTGTGGCAGTGTCACGCGCACTCTCGCGTTCCAACGCGCGAATAATCTGGAGATCTTCAAGAGCTGTATTGCAGCCTTCAGTTTGAGCTGCAACGTTCCTGTTGAAGATCGTGTCGCAGTAGTCCGAGATTTCTTGTGCTGTACGAGTTTGATTGAATTTTGTGATTTCGCTGCGACCCTTCTCGATTACAGCGCGGCGTAATACGGGATCTTTAAGCTCGACCAATTTTGTAACCAATGAAACTGGATTGTTGATGTCAAAATAAACACCAGCTTCGCCTGCGACTTCTGGAAGCGAGCTAGTATGACCAATGATAGCGGGCGTTCCCACTGTCATCGCTTCGCCTACTGGCAGGCCAAAACCTTCCAAGGTGGATGGGCAGATATAAGCAAATGCAGCCCCATAGGCTTGCCGCAATTCCAAATCATCGAGTTTCAAATGCAGCCAATCATCTTGATCCAAAAAGGCCTTTCCTTCTGGCTCAAGTTCCGAACTGCCACCCACGCAAACAAGGAGAGGTCGGTCTTCTTTTTTCATGCTCCCGAGCGCCGCGAAGACGACGGTGCCATTCTTATAGCCCTCCCAGCCCATCCGCTCGCCAACAAGGAGTACAAAATCTCGAGTGATGCCATATCTTTCCTTGAATTGTTGGCATTCCTTTTCACTAACTGGGCTGAAAATTGGGTCGATTGAGCAATAGGCAATCAGTACGGATTTCGGATCAATGTGAGGATGAAACCGGCACATTTCTTTAGCGGAAAACTTAGATATTGCGATATGGCCATCGGCGAATTGTATCGCGGCGCGCTTCTGTTGCCACCAGACATCATCGAGGTTCTTACCGATGATTTCCGGGATCATGTCGTATCCATAGAAGATTGTCGGCGTTTTGGTAGGCGTTGTGTAATAGGTTGAAATGAAGATATCACCGCCGAGCAATTGGCAGGTTTCCTCTAAAAGTCGAGAGTCGCCGAGCATATCGTCGAGGTCTAATTTGGGGATTGTGTGATAGATGACCCCTTCAATTCGTGGGGCCGATCCGCCTCGATCAAGCATAACTACTCTGTCGGCGACCCCCGAAGCCACCCAGGCTGACATGAGGTTATTCCAAAGCCGAGCAATCCCCGAAGCTGCAATCTGGTGGAAGACACCGTCAACGATGATTTTGGGCTTTCTGGTGGATTTCGTACTGTGGTAATCCGCAGGTAAGGCTGCAGCTTTTGCAGATGATTGGCGAGAACTTGGTTGGTCGCGGAAATGCCAAGCATTAGTCTTCTCATCCAAGAACGCGAGGGGGGTCCAGCCAAGGCGGTCGGCGGTGTCGAACATGGTGTTGTCGCTCACCCATGCAAAATAGTCTTTCAGGAGCCCAGAACCGCCCTTATGAGCCTGAAGCGCTTGCCATTGTTCGACTGCATTCTTGTAGCCGTAATAAGACTCTTTGAATCGTGCTTGCTCAGCCGTTACGTAGGCAAAGTGATCAAAGACCAATCCCTCACGCTCAGTCTCATCATGTTTGAAGGGATTGGCGTGGCCAACATCCATGAGCGCCCCTGTATCGGGATCTGTTTTCCCCAAAACTGGAGGTTCGTGCTTTTCCCACGTCATTCCCGGGTCAAATTGCCAAACTCGCAACCACTCGTTACTCGGATTTTGTGCGTAATTATAGCGTGTGGAAATGCCTCTGGTTGGTCCCACATAATAATTGCACCAGAAGAAAGCTGCTGTTCGATCAGGCTCGTTTAGGAACATGTCACGCATACGTTCGACTTGTGCTGCCGTCCACAATTCGTCCGCATCTATTTGCCACAAAAGACAATGTTCCTTAATGAATGGGATGGGTGCGGCCACCATTTCTTGTTTGCCGTGCCAAAACACATTGTCTGGCTTGCGGTAAATCGTGACATTGTTTGGAAAGCGAGCCTTGAGATCGTCGAGATACTCAGTCGTGCCATCGTTCGAGCGGCCAAGGTGATGCAAGCTAGCGGGGATGTTTCCCCCGGCCGCCACGCTCCACGCGGTATCCTTCACCAAATCCGCAACGCCTTCGATGACGTGCCAATGCCAGTTGCAACGCAACTTGGACAGCATTTCCTCGTGATAACGGATGAAGGGCTGGCCATTGAGGACAATGGTGAAGAAATGAATGGGCAGTTGCCGCCGCTCGACATTGGCGGCCACGAAGAGGCTTGTACCGCCAGCAAATGTATCGTCACTGTAGACAAGATCATAAAGGGGAGAATTGAAGAGCTTCTCGAATACCCAACTGGCCCCAACAGCATCCTTAGCATGGGTGACCAGAATTGCCTTAGCACCCCATAATGCATCGACAAGTCCAATGCCTTCAAAGCTGCCATCATCACAGACCAAGAGGTCAATCTGATCGGGTAAAACTTCGTCTTTAATCGTATCGATTGGTCGGGGTGCTATGTCATTGTTATCGCTATCTAATGTCTTTAGGTGGTCGGTGTAGGTGGCGATATTGCGATCAATCGCTCCCAGTCTCTGAGCCGTCTTGAAAACATCACCCAAGAGCGGTCGATCTTGGTAGGTAGACGCGCTTCCTTTCAGCCAGCGGCCGCTAAAGCTAGATGCCGGAGCGGCCTTAGATATGACGCTGACTTCGACGAGGTCTGCGGCGTTGGATTGAAGGATTTTTGCGAGGTCCAGAAAAATAGTACTGTTGGCGCGGGTAACGGCCACGACCTTCTTGACGCGCCCATCGGGCAAGCAATCATAAAGCTTCGCTGTGATTTTAGTTACCGTATCTTGCACCATTTTACTCCGCCAGATGAATTGATTTCACCCTATCAATTGCTCTTGGTGCTTAGCCTTGTCGCTCCCAAAATGTCAAACCTTATGGGAATATCTGCGGCGCGTGTGTCTTTGCGGCGGCTATTCTGTATCTAATTGATATAATTTATTTTCCTGAGTAAGCTTAGTGATGCCTAACGGTAAAGTGCCGAGAGCTGGATAACACATGGGCGTCTTTGAGTAACTTGCCCGCCTTGCTTCACGACGAACGCTTTCTAGGCGTCCATGGACTTCGATGCCTTCATGGCAAAACTTCTGGTACAGCCAAGGATAACTACGGCAAAAAAACTCCTCTTCTGAATGGCCCAAATTTCAGGTGGTGGAGCACGAGAGTATGGACGATGCCTACGAGCAGATTTACTGAGCAGCTGGTTATTGGGGTGATCAACCTCGCTCTTCTAGAGAAACCATTAAATACCAAGAAAACTGCTTCCCAAGAATTTGTTTGTGTCTGAGAAACTGGATGTTTTCTGCCTTGACTTTAAGCCGAGTATCGGCGACCGACTTCGAAAAAGACCTTCCCATTTTTTGAAAACCTTAAGATTCAAAGGACGCGAAATGCAACGTTTTGCCGACCTAGACCATCAAGCGAAGATGGCAGTAGAGGCCAAAATTCAGGCAGATTTGGACCGGCTTTGCGGCGACGATCCAAGACGTCTGGAACGTTTTGGCTATAAGGTTTATTCGCAATCTGATGAAGACGGCATACTCGCAGAGATTTTCCATCGAATTGGCAAAACAAACCGAGTGTTTGTGGAGTTTGGTGCCGAAGTTGGGCTCGAAAACAATTCTCGATTGTTGCTCGAGCAAGGGTGGTCTGGCCTTTGGATCGAAGGCAACCCTGATTATGCGGGCTCTATTCGTTGGACCTATCGAGATCAGATAGCGAATGGGCAGCTAAGGTTTACCTCATCGTTTGTATACCCCACTAATATAAACCAACTTATCAGTGACGCTTACATTTCAGGTGAAATCGATCTTCTCAGCATCGATATTGATTCAAACGATTGGTTCGTCTGGCAGGCTATCAGTGTTATCAACCCGCGGGTTGTCTGCATTGAACATAATCATGGCTACCCGCCGCCCATCGAATATGTAATGCCGTACAAACCAGATTATTATTGGGATGGCACAGGACCAGCCACTTACGGCAGCTCATTATCATCCAACTGCAAACTCGGCCAGGAGAAGGGCTATACACTTGTCGGTTGTGGCTTGTACTCTGCAAATGGCTTTTTCGTTCGGAATGATTTGCTCGGCGACCATTTCAATTGGGGTAGGGCACCTGAAACACATTGGAAGATGCTGGATTACAAGAGCATTCTGATGTATCCAAATAAGTTAGCCTCGGAAGTCTAAGCTCCTGCAAAACAACGGAGAAGACAGGCCTCCGGATTATTTTGTGAGACGCTGAATTCAAAGACCCCCCAGTCTTACAGCAAACAATCAGCTCACCACTTGGCGATCGGTGACACGTCGCCATTGGCTCCCATCGCTGAAGGCTAGGACTGGGCCTCCAATCTCGTCAGATACATAGGCAATTGTACCCGCACCAACGGCATTGGCTGCCGGTAGAGTTGCTTTTGAGGATGGGTTTGTTCGGATCTGACCCGCGACATGTAAACGGGCTGTGGGGTTTATGGTACCTAGTCCGAGATTTCCGCTTGCTGTGACACGAGCCCGCTCGGACAAGCCTTGACCTGAAGAAGCCGTCCATAATTCCAGCCGTGCGGGCAGCCTCCCCGCGACCGGCGGGCCATCGACAGCCCACCGCAACAGGCCCCCTTGGATATAGGAGGTGCCGTCAAAGCCGGTGATGGCTTCAGACGCTAACCCATCATTGAGCTGCACCGCGCTTAACGTTCCAATCGCGCCGCGCGCCTTGCGGAAAACCGTCTCGCAAGCTGATGCTGTATTGTCCACTCGCTCATGAATTATAGGTTCGCCGGCGCGCACAAGGTGGAGCGGGCCTTCCGGTGCGTCTGTCCATAAGCCGAGACGCTGTTTCATCGGATCGATAAGGAGAGCAGAAGCGTAAGTTTGTCCGTTAGCCGAAACCTTCAAGTTGAACTGATTGGACCCAACCAGTCCCATCTCTGCATAGCCATTAAATCCGGACTCGAAAATCAAACTGGCCACATCGCTTTGATTAGCTTTGTTGATCTTCAGCCGGTGGTGGCTGCCTTCATGGCTTAGAAGCGTGCTATGGCCGCGTAGTGAAAGGCGATTGTTCGAATCAGCACCTGTATTGATGCTTAAACGATCTGATTGCCGCACATGAATATCAACCCAACCAGCGCCATCAAAGACCACCTTCCTTCTTTCAGGTGCGATGACACCATTCCAGCCGGTCTGCGGTTGAAGGAATGTCCATCCAGTGTTCTGCCAAATTGCAATGTGGTGCGGATAGGCCTGCCATATGCCTTTTGGCTGCTCGCCAACCAAGTAACACTTTCCGGTAATTGGCTGGGCTGGTGCTGTGTCCATCGCCGCCGACCCAAACGTCAATTGGACTAGGCAATCAAGGATCGCGAGACATTCATTGACCGTCACATGCTTATCTGCCTGCGACGCCACCAGGAATGGTAAGTTGAGATTAGAGCTAAGACTGGTCATGCTGATGCGCCTAGGAAAAGGGGTTACGTGGGGCACGGGCCCAGGCGCACACTATGGGGCTCCCGATTGGGGGTAAGATAACTAGCGGCAGCTCAGTCCAGCCACTGAGTTTGGGAGCTAGCTTAAATCATTAAAAATAAAGGAAAAAATTTCTAAGCTGAATATGGTGAGCTTGCATAGGTTGTTGGATAGTTGCCCTAATAAGCCGTTCTGCCAGCCCGGACCGGGCACAAAAGTCCCAAAGGTCCTTCCCTAAATAAGGGGCAGAACCTCATCATCACTGACCTGCCGTGCCGCAAGGCTTTGCTTGACTTCTTCGATCAATGATTTGGTGGCGGCATCCGGCTTCGACTTCGCAATGCCAAACCAATGAGAATAAAAACCAGCCTCTTGCGGCGTCAAAACATTCCGCCAGCTACCAACAGAGCCTTTGTGGATGGAATTGGTGTCCAGAATTTTCTTGTCGCCATAGCCATCAGCCGAAAGCGCCGTGCGATTAATCCCGATGGTCGGCTTCTTATGCCGCCGCTTAGTCAGATCAAACGCGCTCAGAATTTTCTGAAGTTCGCTGTTGGGATTTTCGACCAAGTCCTCATAACGCACATTCAACACGCGCGGTGAGCCTTGGTGTCTGGCCGCAAATTCCGCGATGTGGCTATGGGCCAGCAAAAAGTCAAAACTGTGCGTAATAGTGTTGGTGGCCAATCGGTTTGGGTCCAGATCGATGAAATGGCCCCATGTCGTCTTGTGAGAAGCAATAACATCAAGCGGGTTTCTATGCAGAATAAGGAAACGCGCTTTTGGGAAAATTGAAAAAAGCCAATCGGCGATCCAATGATATCTCGGGGTTTTATCAAGAAAAACAAACTTATCTTTTGGCAACATGACTTTGAAATATAGCTTTGCGAACTCCGCTAGGAGAAGATCGCGCTTTGGATCAAAGCTGTCCTTCAGTGCTCCTTGGAGGAGGCCGGCACCAAATTGATGATCAGTCCGAATTTTTCCAAACTGCTGCAGCGCCAGCATGATCCAAGGCTCAGTTGGTGCATGAATGTCCGGGTGGTTACCTAATAGATGGGCCAGCAAGGTTGATCCTGCCCGAGGTGGCGAGATCAGGAACCAAATGTCTTCTTCTTGCAATGAGGCGTCTACGGAAGATGTCATCGCGCAACCATAGAATAATTGATAGACCAGAGAAAGGCCAAAAGTGCAGGATTGGATCGGTAATGTGGCGGGTAGGCATCAGGCTGTTTGGCGCGAGGTTCCCGACTTGCCTGATGCGCTCAGGCAAAGTCGCGTGCTTGGTTCAACTGCGAGTTAACTGACGCCAGAAAGCTTTTGTTCAGCATTTTCTTTGGGGAAACAAGTCAATTACGATCTCTTTTAGATGGGTATCCAGAAAGAACACAAAAATTAATCCGCGATTTTGTTGGCAATAAAAAGGTGCGTCATCGAAAACAAGTCTGCTTCAGTATAACCCTTCTTCTTAAGGTCGTCTATGATTCCCCTATGTTCTTCTGGAAACTGATCGGATTGAAGCTCGTTACGTAGGATTTGAACTTTATCTAAGCGTGCACACGAGTCGGTATACACTTCGGCTCGTACTTGGTTCATATTGCCTAATGTCATGAGATACCGGATTGAGCTTTCGCTGATAGTGTTTTCAGCTATTCCCGAAGCCTGACGTGCCGCTACCATATCTACTATTTCATCAACGCCAAAACGCAAATGGATCCAGGGCTCAAAATTCATGACTGCGCCCCAATGGGGGCCTTCCCGATGGCACCATAGAGGTGCGGCGATTGTATAGATTTTCCCGCCGGACTTTGTGACTCGAGCGATCTCTTCAAACGCCGCAGCTACATTCGGAACATGCTCGATTGTTGCAAACGAAAACACAAAATCAAATGTCCCATTCTCGAATGGCATTTTTTCTACGGTGTCCTTCACATAGCGAACGCGTTCATGTGTGAAGTCGACTCCAATTTCAGACATGATATCAAGTCCAACCACTTCGGCCGCGCCGAAATCGATAAATGGCTGACAGTCTCGGCCGCGGTTGCAACCAACAACCAAGACCCGCTTACCTGCAACTTGAAAGTCGAGCAAACTTTGATTTACGTGGTACATAAAGTAATCTGGAGACATTGCAGACAAAGCGTCTTGCATGCCTCGTTCACGTCTCGAATTCCAATCTGCGAGCGACATCGATTCCCTCCAATATTTTGGCTTTCCGACCTGAACCCAGTTTTTCTGGCACTTGTATTTACTCTGGAACACCCCCGTCATTGAGAGGTGTGGCATTTGATGTCAAGTCTATGTGACCGCAATTGGGGCTACAAAGAATAAGAGCTAGCTTGACGCACGCGCACAGGTTTCACCCAGCGAAAGGCTTTTGATTTAGCCAATAATCAAACCCACTAATTCCTCGTTTGCCGATCTAAACCGGCCTCTGCAGCGGTGTTAAGAAACAATTGGCTCCGACCTCGAGTTCGACGTGCCGATTGCGTTTTGGTAGGCGCGTCTGACTTGTCGATGTTTTTCGAAGCCGATCAAAGGTATGAAACGGTGACGATGTTTGAAACCCTGCCACTGCAGGATTAAACTACACCCTGCTCAGCAGCTACAAGGCGGCTGGCAATTTCTTCCAAACCAAGTTCTGCGCTCCATCCAAGCTCGCGATGAGCTAGGCTGGGGTCTGCATAGTTCTCTGCGATATCCGAAGCCCGGAACAAATTTGGATCGATGTCGACATGATCCCGCCAATCCAGATTGACCGCGCCAAATACGAGAGAGATGAACTCTTCCAATCGACGGCTTCTGCCTGTGGCAATCACGAAGTCTCTTGCCTCATCTTGCTGCAGCATACGCCACATGGCGTCGACATATTCTGGGGCCCACCCCCAGTCGCGAATTACACTGAGTTGTCCGAGTTTCAATCGAAGTTGCTCCCCGGATGCAATGCGTACCGCTGCTTGCACTACTTTCTGGGTAACAAATCGAGCAGGGCGAAGCGCCGATTCATGATTGAAAAGGATGCCCGAACAGGCAAATACGCCGTAAGCTTCACGATAGTTTGCGACTTCCCAAAACGCTGCCGCTTTGGCCACGCCATAAGGGCTCCGAGGCTTAAACTGACTCTGTTCAGTTGCGGGCGCACTTGATGAAGTTTC
>VYLJ01000662.1_pt1 | contig 14066 bp, 15 predicted proteins | sample 5114331 | NCBI WGS metagenome assembly VYLJ01 (sample SAMN12291791, study PRJNA351875) | freshwater metagenome | isolation source: freshwater lake | place: USA: Michigan, MSU2 Lake | collected 2011-08-16
CCACGAGCAAAGCGGCACGCGGCGGCGCTCGCGTTGCGCGCGCCGACGATTGCGACGGCGGGCCGGTCGAGCAGCGTCAGATCGCCCTTGACGATCAGCGCCGGCGGCGCGGTGTCGAGTTCGGCAAGCAGCGGCGGATAAAGACCTTCGCCGAGGAGCAGGTAGCGCGCGCCGAGCCTTTCGACCGCGCGCGCCTCCGCCTCGACGTCCTCGATCCGCGCGAGCTTTGCGCCCTGCCCGCCGCCCCGGATCGCGAGGTTCGGGATTGCGTCGAGCGCGGCCGCTGCACTGCCGAAGCGGCGGATCAGCTGGACATAGGTGACGGGGCCGATGTTGGGCGAGCGGATCAGCCGCAGCTTGTCGAACGACGCGCGATCCAAGTCGGTCAGGCTTTCTGCCCGATGCGCGGTTCGGTCCCGGCCATCAGCCGGTCGATGTTGGCGCGGTGCTTCCACACGATGACGATCCCAAGGCCGATCAGCAGCGCTGCCAGCTCGAAATTCTCCATCACCGCCGCCGCGACCGGAGCGGCGAGCGTAGCGGCAAGGCTGCTTGCCGATGACATGCGCGTGACCGCGGCCGTTGCTGCCCAGACGCCCGCCGCAATCGCCGCAACCGGCCAGGACAGCGCGAGCAGGATGCCGAGCGCGGTCGCGATCCCCTTGCCGCCATCGAACTTCAGCCAGACGGGATAGCAGTGGCCGATCAGCGCCGCGCCGCCTGCGACAAGGCCAAGACCGGGCGCAATCCGTTCGGCGACCAGTACCGCCGCTGCGCCCTTGGCCGCGTCGAGTGCGAGCGTGAGGGCGGCAAGCCCTTTGCGCCCCGTCCGCAGCACATTGGTCGCGCCTATGCTGCCCGATCCGATGCTGCGCAGGTCGCCCGCCCCCGCCAGGCGCGTCAGGACTAGGCCGAACGGCACGCTGCCGAGCAGATAGCCCAGCACGATGGCGATCGCCGTCGCGATCCAGTCCGCTTGCACCTCGAACAAACCCCGCTACCCGTCATTTTCCCAATCGTAACACAGGCGACGCGATTTTGTCCGCGACAATTACAACCGCTTGGAACGTATCGAGAAACGCACCCGTGCTGTTCTTCGATTCGGGCGTCGGCGGGCTGTCGGTGGTGCCGCCCACACGTGCGCTGCTTCCGACCGCGCCGTTTGTCTACGCCGCGGATACGGCGGGTTTCCCCTATGGGACGAAGACCGAGGCGGAGATCGCGGCGCGCGTTCCCGCGCTGCTTGGGCGACTGGTCGAACGCTTCGCGCCGCGGGTGGTCGTCATCGCCTGCAATACTGCGTCGACCATCGCGCTGCCGGTCGTGCGCGCCGCGCTCGATGTACCGGTTGTCGGTACGGTTCCCGCGATCAAGCCCGCCGCGGCGATAAGCAAGACCCGCGTCATCGGTATCCTCGGGACCGAGGCGACGGTGCGCCAGCCCTATGTCGACCGGCTCGCAGCCGAATTTGCAAGCGACTGCACCGTCGTGCGCCACGGATCGGCGGCGCTCGTCGAACTGGCGGAAGCCAAGCTGCGCGGAGAGCGCATCGCGCCCGAGGATATCGTCGCAGCTGTAGCCCCGCTCGCGGAGGTCGGGCGGCTGGACACCGTCGTGCTTGCGTGCACGCATTTCCCGCTGCTGCGCGGCGAATTGCAGGCCTGCCTGCCGGGCGTCACCCTCGTCGACAGCGGCGAAGGGATTGCACGCCGGTTGGCGCACCTGACGCGGGGGCAGGCATGGCCAGAGGAGGCGCCGCCCGGAATCGCCGTGTTCAGCCGCGTCGATGATCGGGCCACGGCGCTAGCCCCTGCGCTGGCCGCACGCGGATTCGGGAAGCTGGTCGCCCTCTGATGCGGCGGCGCTGGCGGTCAATCGCGTTCCTCGCGCTGTTGGTCGGGGCTTGGGTGCTGATTGAAGCATCGGGCCTGAACGACCCGGTTACCCGCACCGCCGACGGGCGCAGCATCGTTGTGCGCGATGGCGACACGATGCGGGTCGGCGATGGCGATATCCGGCTCGATGGGATCGACGCGCCGGAATACCGTCAGACGTGCAAGACCGCAGGCGCTGACTGGCCGTGCGGCAAGGACGCGCGCGCCGCGCTCGCAAACCTCGTGGAGCGGCACACGATCACCTGCGAAGAGCGCGCCCGCGACGAGTTCGGTCGCATCGTGGCGCTGTGCCGGGACGACCGCGGGACCGACCTGTCAGCGGCAATGGCGACCCACGGGCTCGCGATCAGCCCAGGCCGCTTCGGCGAAGGGCCCTACGCCCGCGAGGTCGAGACCGCGAAGGCGGCGAAGCGCGGCATCTGGGCGGGCAGCTTCGAGGCTCCGGCGGACTGGCGCGCCCGCAACCCCCGCTGACACCGGCCGCCGCCCGACAGCTCCAGATTGACCGTCGCTCGTTTGTCACGCACCGCGCGCCGAGGCGTAGAAGCGATTCGCACGCCCAGCCAATCGGGGAGTCGAGTTGGAGCAGCCGAACGATCTTCAGGACCGCGTGAAGAGCCAGATGAACGCGGCCAGCATCCACGATGCTTGGGAAGCCATGTATCGGTCGGACGCGAACGAACGCTTTTACGAGCTTGCGTTTGCAAAGCTGTTCGAAAAGCTTCGTCAGCCCGAGGACTCGACGGCGCTCGACATCGGCTGCGGGATCGGCGCGAACACGCTGCGGCTCGCGCGGGCCGGCTACCGGGTCACGGCGGCCGATTATTCGGAAGCCATCCTCCCGCGCCTGAAGGAGAATGTGGCGGAGCACGGCCTGACGGACCGGGTTGAGGCGCGCCGGGAAGACATCACGGACCTGTCGTTTACCGACGGGCAATTCGACCTGACGCTCTGCTGGGGCGTGCTCATGCACATCCCGCCAATCGAGGCTGCGCTGGATGAGTTGACGCGGGTGACACGCCCGGGCGGCGCGATCGTCCTTGCCGAGGTCAATCGCGGATCGCCCGAAGCCCGCGCGTTTCGCGCCTATTGGCAAACCTTGCGCCGCAACAAGGTCGTCAGTCGTCGCGTTGCCGCCGGCACCGAGCACACGTCCGTCTTTGCCAAGGAGGCGCTGTTCTGGCGCCACGTCGATCGTGACTGGCTCGACCAGGCGATGGCGGCCCGCGGGTGCCAGCGCGAGACCCGGCTCGCAAGCCACCTGATCGAATCGTTCCACTATTTTCCGCGTCCGCTCGACAATGCGCTGGCGGCGCTCAATCGCTTTTACGTCAAGAATATCGGCTGGGCCCCTGCCGCGGGCATCAATATCCTGGTATATCGGAAGGCATAATTGCGAGACGTTCGCACTGGCAGCCTGCCGCGACTCCCATTATCTGCGCGCCCGATGAACTACGACCGCGTGTTCAATGCTGCGATCGATCGGCTCCACGCCGAGGGGCGCTACCGCGTCTTCATCGACATCCTGCGCAACAAGGGCGCCTATCCGAACGCGCGGTGTTTTGCCGGGCACAACGGCCCGAAGCCGATCACGGTGTGGTGCTCGAACGACTATCTCGCGATGGGCCAGCATCCGAAGGTGATCGCGGCGATGGAGGAAGCGCTGCACGACGTCGGCGCGGGCTCGGGCGGCACGCGCAACATCGGCGGCAACACGCATTACCACGTCGACCTAGAGGCCGAACTGGCCGACCTGCATGGCAAGGACGCCGCGCTTCTCTTTACCAGCGGCTATGTCTCGAACGAGGCGACGCTGGCGACGCTGGGCAAGCTGCTGCCCGGCTGCGTGATCTTCTCGGACGAACTGAACCACGCGAGCATGATTGCGGGCATCCGCAATTCGGGCTGCGAGAAGCGCGTGTTCCGGCACAACGACCTGGCGCACCTCGAAGAACTGCTCGCCGCCGAAGACGCCGAGACACCCAAGCTGATCGCGTTCGAGAGCGTCTATTCGATGGACGGCGACGTCGCACCGATCCATGCGATCTGCGACCTTGCGGACACCTACAACGCGCTGACCTACATCGACGAGGTTCATGCGGTCGGCATGTACGGGGCGCGCGGCGGCGGCATTTCGGAGCGAGAGGACGCGGCCTCCCGGATCACGATCATCGAGGGCACGCTGGGCAAGGCGTTCGGCGTGATGGGCGGCTATATCGCGGCGTCGAAGGCGATCATCGACTGCATCCGCTCTTACGCGCCGGGGTTCATCTTCACGACCAGCCTGTCGCCGGTGCTCGTCGCGGGCGTGCTCGCAAGCGTGCGACATTTGAAGCAATCGAGCGAGGAGCGTGACGCGCAGCAGGCGGCGGCCGCCACGCTCAAGACGCTGTTCGCCGACGCAGGCCTGCCGGTCATGGACTCGACCACGCACATCGTGCCGCTGATGGTGGGCGATCCGGTGCGGGCGAAGCGGATCAGCGACATCCTGCTCGCCGAATACGGGGTCTATGTTCAGCCGATCAACTATCCGACCGTCCCGCGCGGCACCGAGCGCCTGCGCTTTACCCCCGGTCCCGCGCACGACGAGGCGATGATGCGCGAACTGACCGGCGCGCTCGTGGAGATCTGGGGACGATTGGAGCTGCGGAAAGCGGCTTAGCGCACGCCGAGCAGGATCGTGAGACCGCCGAGTCCCAGCGAAAGCGCAACCCGAAGCCGATACAGGCGGTCGTCGACAAACCCGCCTCGCGAGAGGCTTCGGTCGACCAGCAGCGACCCGATCAGGCAGACACCGAGTATGATCAGCGACGGCCCCGGCCAGTCGCCTCCGATCATCCACGGGATGCCGCTGGCAAAAGCGATCAGGCTCGGCGCGATTGCGGCGGCCCAGAGCCAGCCCGGGGCGTCGCGCGATGTTGCCGCGACACCCCACCACAAGCCGCCGAGAAAGCTGAGGATCAGCGCCGCGTAGAAATAGCCCGCCGCAAGGCCGATGAAGCGCGTTTCCGCGTCGAAGGTGGCGAGCACCGCAAACACTTGTGGCAGCAATCCGGCATAGCCGAGCGCGCGCGCAAGCGCCGGCAGGTCGCGGCTCACCGGCGCAGCTCGGCCGCGCGAGCGTAATCGCCGTACAGCCGGCTGGCTTCGACCTGCGGCCCGCCCAACTGGCGCAGCGCGTCAAACAGCTCCGCCCGCGGCGTCACGTCGAATTTTGCAAGCCATGCTTTCATGCCCCGCCCGAACCAGCCGGGAAGCCCTTCGAACTGGCCGAAATCGACGAGGAGGAGCGCGCCACCCGTTACGGCCGCGCCCTGGCGCAGCGCTGCCTGCCAGTCGGGGATCATCGACAGCGTGTAGCTGAAGAACACGCGGTCGAACGTCGCGGCGCCGAACAACGCCTGTGCATCGAAATCGCTGGCGTCGGCCTGTTTCAGCAAGATGCGGCCCGAAAGCCCTGCCGCAGCAACCTTTTCCCGCGCGGTCGCCAGCATTTCCTCGCTGATGTCGAGGCCGTAGAGCCGCGCGGTCGGATAACGACGCGCGACCGCGATCAGGTTGCGCCCGGTGCCGCAGCCAACCTCGAGCACCGTTCCGCCATTCGGCACGTCCAGCCGCGCGATCAGCCGGTCGCGGCCGAGCAGATAATATTTGCGCGTCAGGTCGTAGAAGTGCCTTTGGCGCGCGTAGATCGCGTCCATCCGGCGCGCAGTGTCGCTCATGCAATTGCCCGCTTGTTCGAGCGCAGCGAGAACCCCTGTCGAGCGTCAGCGAGACCACGGGCTTTGTAATCTCGCTTCGCTCGATAGTGCCCCTCGCTCCGCTCGGGGAGGCGGCTAATCTCGCAGCACATACAGATGCACGCCGCCATAGATCGACGAGCGGTCGCGCTTGGTGAAATCGAGCGATTCCGCCGCACGATAGTCCCAGCGGTCGAGGATCGCGTCGGGTACGCGGCCCGGCAGCAGGCTCGGCGCAGCGGCGGTGCGGAAGAGCACGCGCGCGCCGGGCTTCGCCGTCCGCGTAATCTGCGTCCACAGCGTCGTCAGCAGGTCGTCGGTCATCCAGTCCTGCGCGTCGAGCAGGATATAGCGATCGCGGCTTGCTGCGGGCAGCCCGGCCAGATGCTCGATGAAATTGGCGTGCAGCATCTCGACGCGGTCGATGCGGTCCTTGACGGCGTCATAGTTCGCGGGCTCGAGATACGGCGGCAGCGACGACCCCTCTCCACGCGCATAGCGCCGCCCGAACGCCTGTTGCGCGAAGTAATTGTCGCGAATGTCGAAATCGCACGCGAGCTTGCGCAACCGCTCCTTCAGCACGGCGCGAATGCCGTCGGGATGGTCGCCCGCGAGCGCGCGGTACTGCGCCGGTGGGATGCCCAGGCCGAACAGCGAGGCGGGCTGGTCGATCAGCCAGCGCACGAACTTGCGGTCGAAGACGGGCGCCAGCCGACGCTCGAAGATCGCCGACTGTTCCTCGACCGACTTCGCTGCGAGCACTTCCTTCAGGTCGACGCGGTAGACCTTTGCCAGCAGATGCGCAGCGGTGATGAAGTTGCCGAGCAGCCCACGCTTGTAGACGTTCGACGCGAAGCCGCCGATCCGCCGCCGCCCGACCATGTCGCGGCCTTCCCAATAGCGCCGCGTCGCCTCGTCGAGATGCGGACGCAGGTAGCGTTTGTAGGCAGCGAGGTTTGCCCGGTCGTCGGCCTGTCCGAAGAAGCGGTGGAAGTGTCCATAGTCGGGCAGATGCCGCGCGGCCGCGATTTTCAGCTTGTTGTAGGCAACGTGCGCAGGATTGAGGTCGACCGCGGTGATGCGCGCGGGATCAGCCGTCAGGTAGCTCAGCACGTTGCAGCCACCCGACGCGATAGTGACGATATGGCTGTCGGGCGTGATCGCCAGTGCCTCCATGTCGACGACGGGGTCTTCCCAGATCTGGGCATAGACGCACGCCCGCCTTCGACGTCGCGTCGTGCTGGTGCACCGCCTTGCGGACGGCCGCGTTGCGGGGTGCTTTCGCGGTCGCGGTTGGTGGCATTGCAGGCAATCTCCGGGGTCGGGCGAAACGTCGCGAATCCGGTAGCGTTTGGACAAGGCCTCGCATAGAGGCTTGCCGAAATGACCGCCCGCCCCGACCCTCTGCGCGTCGCACTCGCCTCCGACCATGCCGGTTTCGAGCTGAAGGCGCTGCTCGCCGACTGGCTCAGGACGCAGGGGCATGAGGTCAGCGACCTCGGACCATATGATACGGCATCGGTCGATTACCCCGATTACGGATACCGGCTCGCCGATGCTGTCGCGTCGGGTCGAGCGCAATTCGGCGTTGCGGTGTGCGGGTCGGGCATTGGGATATCGATCGCGGTCAACCGCAACCCGGCCGCGCGTTGCGCGCTGGTCAGCGACAATTTGTCCGCGCGCCTTTCGCGCGAGCACAATGACGCGAACGTCATCGCGTTCGGCGCGCGGCTGATCGGGCCCGACACGGCAAAGGACGCGCTGGCCGCGTTTCTCGCGACGTCTTTTGCCGGCGACCGCCATACACGCCGCGTCGACAAGCTCTCGCATCCACATCTCGCCAAGGAGCCCGCATGACCGCCTTGACCGCCGCCAACGATGCCGCCCCTGACGGCTTCTTCACCGCGACGCTTGCCGAGCGCGATCCCGAGATCGCGGGCTGGATCGCGAAGGAACTCGGCCGCCAGCGCGACAAGATCGAACTGATCGCGAGCGAGAACATCACCAGCCGCGCAGTGCTCGAGGCGGCGGGCTCGATCCTTACGAACAAATATGCGGAAGGCTATCCCGGCCGCCGCTATTATGGCGGCTGCGAGTATGTCGACGAGATCGAAACGATCGCGATCGAGCGCGCCAAGCGGCTGTTCGGCGCGGGCTTCGCCAACGTCCAGCCGAACAGCGGCAGCCAGATGAACCAGGCGGTGTTTCTGGCGCTGCTTCAGCCCGGCGACAGCTTCATGGGGCTCGACCTCAATTCGGGCGGGCACCTGACGCACGGGTCGCCGGTCAACATGAGCGGCAAATGGTTCAAGCCGATCCCGTACGGGGTCCGCGCGGACGATTGCCGCATCGACATGGACGCAGTCGCGCGTACCGCACGCGAGACCAACCCCAAGCTCATCATCGCGGGCGGCACTGCTTACTCGCGCCCGTGGGATTGGGCGCGCTTCCGCGAGATCGCGGACGAGGTCGGCGCGTATCTCATGGTCGACATGTCGCACATCTCGGGCCTTGTCGCCGGTGGCGCGCACGCCTCGCCGGTTCCGCATGCGCATGTCGTGACGACGACGACACACAAGTCGCTCCGCGGCCCGCGTTCGGGCATCATCCTGACCAATGACGAAGCGCTGGCGAAGAAATTCAATTCGGCCGTGTTCCCGGGCATGCAGGGCGGCCCCCTGATGCACATCGTCGCGGCAAAGGCCGTGTGCTTTGCCGAGGCGATGCAGCCCGAGTTCAAGCTCTATGCGCACCGGGTGGTCGAGAACGCCCGCGCGCTGGCGTCGTCGCTGCAGGACCACGGTCTCGACATCGTGTCGGGCGGCACCGACAATCATTCGATGCTCGTCGACCTGCGTCCCAAGAATGCCAAGGGCAAACATGCCGAACACGCGCTCGACCGCGCGTCGATCACCTGCAACAAGAATTCGATCCCGTTCGACACGGAGAAGCCTGCGCTGACCTCGGGCCTGAGGCTCGGGTCGCCTGCGGGCACGACGCGCGGCTTCGGTCCCGCCGAGTTCCGCGAAGTCGGCCGGATGATTGCCGAGGTCTGCGATGGCTTGAAAACGAACGGCGAGGCGGGCGACGGCCAGATCGAAGCACGTGTCGGCGCGCAAGTCGCCGAACTTTGCGCGCGCTTCCCGATCTACGAGGGGATGTAGGGCTTGCGCTGCCCCTTTTGCGCGCATGACGACAGCCAGGTAAAGGACTCGCGCCCTACCGAGGACGGCGCGGCGATCCGGCGGCGGCGGCAGTGCGAGGGGTGCGGCGCGCGCTTCACGACGTTCGAACGGGTCCAGCTTCGCGACCTGACGGTCGTGAAATCCGATGGGAAGCGCGAAACGTTCGACCGGGAAAAGCTTGCGCGCTCGATCATCCTCGCGTGCCGCAAGCGCCCGGTTTCGACCGCGAAGCTCGACCAGCTCGTCTCCGGCATCCAGCGCCAGCTCGAGACGACCGGCGAGACCGATGTGACGACCGCACAGGTCGGGCAGCTGGCAATGGAGGGGCTCAAGCGCCTCGACAGCGTCGCCTACATCCGCTTTGCAAGCGTCTACAAGGACTTCGACGACCCGCGCGATTTCGAGGAATTCGCAGGCTCGGTCATGGCCGCGCGCGACCCGGACCACCCGGTGCTGCCGATGGGGGAATGAGGTGCCGTTCTGGGCGTACATGCTGCGGTGCGCGGATGGGACCTATTATGTGGGGCACAGCGACGACATTGAGCGCCGCTTCGCGCAGCACCAAACGGGATCGATGCGCGGATATACCTCTTCTCGACGACCCGTGGAGCTGGTTTGGTCCGAGGTGTTCGAGGAGCGGGAGCAGGCGAAGGCGGCCGAACTCAGGGTCAAGGATTGGTCGCGCGCAAAAAAAGAAGCCCTGATTGCTGGAGATGCTGACCGGCTGCTTCGATTCTCGAAGCCCCCGAGCGAACGCAACACTGCGGGTCTCGCTGACGCTCGACAGGCCCCCTCGCTCCGCTCGGGGAAACGGGTATGGAAGCTTCCCCCGCCTCCCCGAGCGGAGCGAGGGGCACTATCGAGCGAAGCGAGATCACACACTCCCGGCGTGAGCCCGCCCCCCGCCATCGTCCTCGTCCGCCCGCAGCTTGCCGAAAACATCGGCAAGGCGGCACGTGCGATGCTCAACTTCGGGCTGACCGACCTGCGCCTCGTCAGCCCCCGCGACGGGTGGCCGAACCCCGATGCGGGTCCGGCGGCAGCGGGCGCGGATGAGGTGATTTCGGGCGCGCGCGTGTTCGACACGGTGGCCGAGGCCGTCGCCGATCGCGCGCATGTCTTTGCGACCACCGTGCGCAGGCGCGGGGTGGTGAAGCCCGTCGTCGATGCTGCCCAAGCCGCGCACGCGATGCGCAGCGAGACAGGCGGAAGTGCGGTGCTGTTTGGCCCCGAACGTGCAGGGTTGGAGACCGACGACGTGGCACTCGCGCGGACGATCCTGACGGTACCGGTCAATCCCGAATTCGGGTCGCTGAACCTGGCGCAAGCGGTGATCCTCGTCGCATACGAATGGTCGAAGGGCGCCGCGCTCGCGCAGCCGCCGAAAACCGAACTTGCGCCCCCTGCCCCGCACGACGAGCTCGAAGGGCTGGTGCAACAGATCGATGCGGCGCTCGACAACGCGGGCTTTTACTTCCCGCCCGACAAGGTTCAGACGACCAAGCGCGCAGTGCGTTCGATCCTGACCAAACCGGGCTGGAACACGCACGAAGTCCGTACGATGCGCGGCATCGTCGCAGCGCTGGTCAATCCGCGGCCGAAGTCGTCCTGATCGCGTCGAACGCATCGAATTCATAAGCGATCGAGGCCTCGACAAGCCGATCCCAGAGCGCCTCGGCCAGCTCGGGCTGCCAGCCGTTCGCGGCGGCATTGGCGCGGACATTCGCCAGCACCTGGGCCTTGCGTTCTTCGTCGCGGACGGCATCCCGGTTCGGCTTGATGCGCGCGGCGGCGTCCATATAAGCGAAGCGACGGCCGATCAGCGCGGCGATCTCGCGGTCGGTGGCGTCGACCCCGGCGCGCACCTCGGTCATGGTCGTGCAGTCTTGCGGTAGCGTCATGGCCCGCGCGCCTAGCCGCCCGGACTTGACTTGGCGAGCCTTTCCGCTAGGGGCGCGCGCTTCGCGATTGGCTCCGCACGTCCGGTGAAGCGGTAGCCCTGCCCTCTCACGAGCAAGCAGGCGGTTCCGGGCACGACGATAACGAACGCAATTGAAGGAACTCCCATGTCGAAGCGCCAGAGCGCCAAGCACAAACTCGACCGCCGGATGGGCGAAAACATCTGGGGTCGTCCGAAGTCCCCGGTCAACAAGCGCGAATACGGCCCCGGCCAGCACGGGCAGCGCCGCAAGAACAAGGTCAGCGATTTCGGTCTGCAGCTGAAAGCCAAGCAGAAGCTGAAAGGCTATTACGGGGAAGTCACTGAGAAGCAGTTCAAGAAGCAGTATGTCGAGGCGTCGCGCATGAAGGGCGACACCTCGCAGAACCTGATCGGCCTGCTCGAGCGTCGCCTCGACGCGATCGTTTATCGCGCCAAGTTCGCGCCGACGATCTTCGCCGCGCGCCAGCTGGTCAGCCACGGCCATGTCCGCGTGAACGGGGTCAAGTGCAACATCGCGTCGCGCCGCTGCAATGTCGGCGACGAGATCACTTTGGGTGCCAAGGCGCAGGAAATGGCGCTGGTCATGGAAGCGCAGAGCCTGCCCGAGCGCGACATCCCCGACTACGTCGCGCCCGACGGCACGGCGAAAGTGACCTTCACCCGCGTGCCGCAACTCGACGAGGTGCCGTATCCGGTGAAGATGGAGCCGAACCTCGTCGTCGAGTTCTATTCGCGCTGAAGCATCGCGTATCGCGCAAGAGAGGCCGTCCGCCAGGGCGGCCTTTTTTGTTTGCGCCGACCTCGGTTGGGGTTAGCCAGCGGCGACCTGATCCTCGGGAGATGCCTGTGCTTCGTTTCGCCCTGCTCGCTTCGCTCGCCACCTCCGCCCTTGCCGCACCCGACGTGCCGGTCGCGACGCTCAAGGAGGCGACGCGCATCCTGTCGTCGGACGAATATGCGGGGCGCGAACCGACGTCGCCCGAGGAGGCGAAGACCGTCGCCTATATCGCCGAGCGCTTCGCCAAGGCCGGCCTGAAACCCGGAAACAAGGGATCGTGGTACCAGGACGTTCCGATGGTCGAAATCACCGCCGATCCGAAGGTGACGCTGGCCTTCACCGGCGGAGAGGCCCCGGTCAGCCTTGGCTACAAGACCGACATGGCGGTCTGGACATGGCGCACGGTGCCCCAGTCCCGCGTGGCGGCGAGCGATGTCGTCTTCGTGGGCTACGGCATCTACGCGCCTGAAAAGGGCTGGAACGACTATGCGGGCCTCGATGTGAGAGGCAAAACGGTCGTCATCCTGATCAACGATCCGGACTGGGAGACACCGAACGAGGTCGGCCCGTTCGGCGGACGGCGCATGACCTACTACGGGCGCTGGACCTACAAATACGAAGAAGCCGCGCGGCAGGGCGCGGCCGCCGCGCTGATCGTCCACGACACCGAACCCGCCGCCTATCCCTGGGGCGTTGTCGTCTCGTCCTGGACCGGCCCGCAGATCAACCAGGATGCGGCCGACGGCCATGCGAAGGAATCGGCAGCGGTCGGCTGGATCACGCAGGACAGCGCCGCGCGGCTCATGGCGAGTGCCGGACAGGACTGGGCGGCGCTCAGGGCAGCGGCGAAGGTCAAGGGGTTCCGCGCCGTGCCGCTCGGGCTGAAGCTCGACGCGACGCTCGACAACACGATCCGGCGGCAGGTGTCGAAGAACGTCATCGGCATCCTCCCCGGCAAATCGCGTCCGCTGGAACATGTGCTTTACACCGCCCACTGGGACCATCTCGGCCGCTGCGAGCCGGTCAACGGCGACGGCATCTGCAATGGCGCCATCGATAATGCGACAGGGACGGCAGGGTTGATCGCACTCGCCGAGATGAACGGGCGCGCGGGGCCCGCCGCGCGAAGTCAGGTGTTCCTCGCGGTGACCGCCGAGGAGAGCGGGCTGCTCGGCTCGAAATTCTACGCCGAGAACCCGATCTATCCGCTCGCGAGAACCGTCGGCGGGGTCAACATGGACGGGCTCAACGTGATCGGGGCCACGAAGGACATCGTCATCACCGGGCGTGGCCAGTCGCCCGGTCTCGACGCGCTCGCCACCAAATGGGCGAAAGACGGCGCGCGCGCGCTGTCGCCCGAGACCGATATCGAGAAAGGCTATTACTTCCGCTCGGACCATTTCAGCCTGGCGAAGCTTGGCGTGCCCATGCTCTATGCGGAAAGCGGGCAGGACATGGTCTTCGGCGGCCGTGAGCGCGGGGCGCGGCTGGCGGCGGATTATGTGACCAACCGCTACCACAAGCCGCAGGACGAATATGACGAACGCTGGGACTGGTCGGGCGCGGTGCAGGACGTGGCGATGTATTATGGCATCGGGCGCGAGCTGGCCGATGGGCGCATGTGGCCGAAATGGTCGCCGACATCGGAGTTCCGCGCGGCGCGCGAGCGGTCGCTGAAAGCGAAGTGATGCACTTCCCCCCCGAATGGAGCCGCCACGAGGCGGTGTGGATCGGCTTTCCGAGCGCCGCCGACCTGTGGCTCGACGACCTCGCTGGCGCGCAGGAAGAAGTGGCGGCGTTTGCGCGCGCGGTTCGCGCCGACGGCAAGGGCGAGCGGGTGGTGCTCGTCTGCGCGAACGAGGACGCGGCCGACCGCGCGAAAGCGCTCGCACCGCAAGCCGAGCTGCGGCTGCTGCCTTTCTTCGACGTCTGGCTGCGCGACACCGGGCCGTTGGTGATGCGGCGTCCCGATGGCAGCCGCTATGCGCTGGACTATCGTGGCAACGGCTGGGGCGGCAAATACCCCTCCCAGCTCGACGATGCGCTGGGCAAGCTGCTCGCCGCGGACGCGAATGTGCCGCACGAGCCGCGCCATATGGTCCTCGAGGGTGGCGCGATCGACGTCGACGGCGAAGGGCTGCTGGTGACGACCGAGCAATGCCTGCTCAACCCGAACCGCAACCCGTACATGACGAAGGACGATATCGAAGCGGAGCTGAAGCTCAACCTCGGCATCGCGCGGGTCCTGTGGCTCGGCGACGGGCTGATCGGCGACCACACCGACGGACATGTCGACAACGTCGCGCGCTTCGTCGCACCCGGCGTGCTCGCGATCCCGGAGCCTGCGGGGACGGACGATCCCAATGCAGAGGTCTATGGCGATGCCTGGGCGCGCGCGCGGGCATTCGGCGTCGAGGTCGTGCCGATGCCCTCCCCCGGCCGCATCGAGATCGACGGGGACGTTGCGGCGGCGAGCTATATGAACTTCTACATCGGCAATGCAGCTGTCGTCGTGCCCGTACATGG
>VYLJ01000643.1_pt1 | contig 13945 bp, 7 predicted proteins | sample 5114331 | NCBI WGS metagenome assembly VYLJ01 (sample SAMN12291791, study PRJNA351875) | freshwater metagenome | isolation source: freshwater lake | place: USA: Michigan, MSU2 Lake | collected 2011-08-16
GCAACGGTTGAGCGTACAGAAGAAGTGATGGATCAAATACAACAAGTGGCTAAAGACATGCCAGCCGTAGAGTCCGTTTCAACCTTATCGGGATTTAGTTTGATTACAGAAGGAGCCGGTGCCGCTTTTGGAATGGGTATGATCAACTTAAAACCCTGGGATAAACGCGATGAATCTGTCAATGAATTGATTGTCCAACTCCAAGAAAAAACGAAACACATCAAAGATGCCAGTATCCAGTTTTTTCCTCCACCTACCGTTCCAGGCTTTGGTAACGCAAGTGGTTTCGAAGTTCGGGTGTTAGATAAAACGGGCACCGGTAATTTGCAACAGACTTCTTCCGTAACCAATGAGTTTATTGAAGCACTAAAAAAACGACCGGAGATTGCTGATGCCTTCACCAGCTTCGATGCAAGTTATCCGCAATACATGATTCACATCGATCAAGACATCGCAGGTCAGAAAGGCGTAACAGTTGAAAATGCGATGAGTAATCTGCAAACACTCTTTGGTAGCTACTATACCACTAACTTCATTCGCTTCGGGCAAATGTATAAGGTGATGGTGCAAGCGGCACCGCACTATCGGGCAACTCCTGAAGATTTATTGAAACTGTACGTGAAGAATGATTTTGGTGAAATGGTGCCCTATTCGTCTTTCGTAAGACTTGAACGCGTGTATGGCCCCGAGCAGTTGACCCGGTACAATATGTTTACTTCCGCAATGGTCAATGGCGATGCCGCCAAAGGATACAGCAGTGGTGACGCCATCAACGCCATCAAAACAGTAGCCGAAGAAAAATTGCCCCGTGGCTTCTCTATTGAGTGGTCAGGTATGACGCGGGAAGAAGTTCTATCGGGCAACCAGGCTGTTTTCATTTTTCTAATTTGTCTACTCTTCGTTTACCTACTTTTGTCTGCGCAATACGAAAGCTTCTTATTGCCATTGCCTGTTATATTATCATTGCCGACAGGAGTCTTCGGGTCTTTTCTGATGCTGCAATTACTGGGCTTACAAAATAATATTTATGCACAAGTGGCTCTGGTGATGTTGATCGGCTTGCTGGGTAAAAACGCTATTCTAATTGTTGAATTTGCCATTTTAAAACAAAAAGAAGGACGCGGTATTATTGATGCCGCTATTGATGGAGCAGCCTCCCGGCTTCGTCCGATCCTGATGACATCTTTTGCGTTTATTGCCGGATTAATTCCCTTGTGTATTGCTACTGGTGCAGGGTCTATGGGCAATCGCTCAATTGGAACAGCCGCAGCCGGAGGGATGTTGTTCGGTACTTTGTTTGGAGTAATTATCATTCCCGGACTTTATGTTGTGTTCGCCAGTATGGCAAAGGCCATATCTAAGAAAGAAGAAAAGTCATCTGCAATCGTTGAACCTCATTCGTAAGTGTTATGCATCTCAAGTCACTTCATTTTTTATTAATTGTTTCGATCGCTACTTTTTTGGGTGGTTGCAAGTTGGCTGAAAAAGTGCAAGAGCCTGACCTCGCCAAAATGCCGGAACAATTTCAACCTTCGTTGAAACCAACGTTAAGTCAATCGCTTTTACCTTGGAGAGAATACTTTACCGATTCCTCATTGGTCATTTATATTGACGAAGCACTTAAAAGCAATTTAGATTTGAAAATCGCCTTGCAACGAGTGAGCATGGCCGGGGCAAGCGTAACTATGGCGAGGGGCGCACTTTTGCCATCAGTGAACGCAGTCACTTCAGTAGGTCAGCAACGATTTGGTGAATACACCATGGATGGTGTGGGGAATTTTGATACAAACTTCTCGGTTAACGTGCCACCGGACAGACGTATACCTGTGAATTTGCCCGACTACTATTTGGGTTTTCAAAGCAGTTGGGAAGTAGCGGCTTGGGGGAAATTACGCAACCGGAAAAAGGCGGCTGCCGCTCGCTTTTTTGCCAGTGATAAAGCAAAACACCTTATACAGACAATGCTTGTATCAGAAGTAGCTCGGCACTATTACAGTTTGCTTGCGCTGGACAATAAACTGTTAATCATTCGGGAGAACGTTGCGCTTCAACAAACAGCTGTAACACTTATTACAGCCCAGAAAGCTGCAGGCAGAGCCACCGAACTGGCAGTAAAACAATTTACCGCACAATTGCTCAACACACAAAGCTTGGAGGCTTTGGTAAAACAGGAAATCGTGCGACACGAGAATGAGTTGAACTTGCTGTTGGGTCGCTACCCACAACCCATTGAGAGGGGCCAAGTCATTTTAAATCAGCAGCTGCCAAAAGAACTAGAAGCCGGATTGCCGTCACAACTTCTTATCCAGCGCCCAGATATCCGACAGGCAGAGCTTCAACTACTCGCCTCACGCCTGGATGTGAAGGCTGCAAGAGCTGCATTTTTGCCCTCAATCAACCTGACAGCCGGGATAGGCCTTCAATCATTTACAACGGCAGTATTGTTTAACACACCTACCTCTACTGCTTACTCAATACTAGGCGGATTAACAGCGCCCCTATTTAACAGAAATATGATCCGGGGTGACTATCGAAAAGCATCGGCCTCACAGCTTGAATCATTTTACTCATATCAACAAAGTATTTTACAGGGATTTCAGGAGGTAGCTACGCAGTTAAATAAAATCGAAAATTTACAAGAGTCCTACCAATTCAAATCGCTGGAAGTAACAACTTTAGAAGAAGGAGTAGCTGTCTCAAATGATTTGTTTATCGCTGGTTTTGCATCCTACCTCGAGGTGGTAACTGCTCAAAAAAGCGTACTGGCGGCTGAGCTCGATGCGATTGACACTAAGCAACAGCAGTTCAACGCTACCATTGACTTATACCGTGCGTTGGGTGGGGGTTGGAATTGACAATAGTGAAAAATAGTTCTTACTAGATTTTCTATCGACTGCAAATTTCTTTGTAGGAACAATATTCACATGTCTTAACTTTTGTTGTTTGGTCAAATGGTTGTTTGGGGTCAAATAATTCCGTTAGCAACTGAACGAGATTACTCTCAAATTCCGGAAGAAGGTATTTAACGTCCTGTATCACTTGACCACCCTGACTAAGGCCATATTCAAACTTATCGTCAAAAATCTCCTTTCTGTTGATGAGGCCTGGCTGCAATTTTAGGTTCGGAGTGCCCTTTACCCTATCGTATACCCAGGAATAAAAAAAAGCTTGAAACGCAGCTTTGTTTCGCTTGTCGTCATCACGATCAAACAACGAAACAATCGACTTAAATGAGTTCTCGTCTTTCCCTGTTTTGTAATCTATAATACGGACAAGATTCTCCTTTCGGTCTACTCGATCTATCTTGCCCCCAAGCAATAGGGTCACTCTCGCATCAACAGAAAAAGATGTTTTAAAATCTTCCTGTTCTAACATGTCAACATAGAAAGGTGCATACTCTTCATCCTTCTTTAAGACATGATCAGCCATTTTTTTTACCATCTCATTGACCACTAGCTGCTGGCCATCGTATTCTATTTTTCTATTATGAGTCAATCCAAAGTGTTTGCGATAGGCTCTTTCTACCAATAGATCTAATTTTTTTGGTAAATTATTAAAATGTTCCGCGCGTACTTCCGATACTCCATCTTTCGATTTCAAATCCAAGTAAAAGAACTGCATTACATCGTGAAACAAATTTCCAAAGATTCGCGCATCTGCTTCCTCTTCTACCTCATCCGCTTCCACTAATCCCAACAAATTTTTAAAATAAAATTTGAGGCGGCAGTCAAGATATGTATTTAGTGTAGAAGGTGTCAAAGCCTTTGTCACATATCGCTGCAACTTCTCCATCACGCTTGAGTCTTTCTCAATTAAAATGGTCGATGGTTGATTTAGTGAGATAGAACTGTACAGAATCTTTTTAATATACGGCCAGTGAGTTTCATACATTATCTGATAGAGATACCGACTCATCTCTCCACTTCCAAGTACATCCGGTTCGGTATTGTAGTAGAGGTTAACTTGTTCGCTCCGCTGCAATAGTCGGTAAAACAAATAACCATACATGGCATCTTGATGGGTATAGGTGGGTAATCCATACGCTTTCCTAATGGAATGTGGCAGGTAAGAACCTTGCCGCGGAGAGGCTGGCCATAAACCTTCATTCAATGACAACACATGAACGTGATCAAAATCCAAATTACGGGTCTCTAACACACCCATGATCTGAATCCCCTGCAAGGGTTCTCCGCTAAAGGGAATCTTTTCCGATCGGGCAATCTGCCGAAATAACTTTTGAAGCATGCTCAGCTCCATCGGCTCGGTACCAGTAAGTTCTTGCAGCTTGGTCAAAATACGATGAAAGTAAAATGCAAATTCTTTGTCCAGCATTCCATTCGAGGGTGCCGTTGCGAAAAGGGTGATCGCCTCCAATACATAAGGAATAAAATCTGCCTCGCCCACCAATTTAAAGATAGATGCAATTACATTCCCCTTAGTTTCAAAAACGCGTTCTTCTAAATAAACCTGGTTATGCTTCGTAATGAATATTTTCAATTCAGAAACCTCTGCTCCAGCTAGTGCGTTCATGTAAGGGTGATTGAGTACAGCCATTACACCTTTAAAATAAAACTCATCTTTTCTTTTGGTTCGATGGAGGTCAAACAAAAAATCAATGAGCGAAAAATAGGGCGTACTCATCAACGGAAAGCCCATCGTCACATTGATAGATGAAATCGATGAAGGCAGCGAATACAAAAGGGGCATCAATAAACTTTCATCAGGCAATACAATTACGTGACTTCCTTCTTTGTCAAATGTTTTATCGTCACTCAACTGTTGGGCTAACAATTTAGGCTGTCCGGCTTTCTGCGGCACACCATAGATATTGATTTGCTTTTCTGTTGACAAATGAGAGGCTGGTCGCTCCGCAAAAGTTTTACCCAACACAGGGTGCCTTCGATACAGTCTGAAAAACGCACCTGCTTCCCGATGTTCGGAAGAGACATAAAACTCATCTTCATCCCAGAACACTAAAGCAGCATGGTTTTCCACAAACCAGCACAAAATCTTCTCCTCTGCCGTGGTAAGCGCATTGAACCCCGCGAATATCACCTGCTTTTCAGCCGGAGAAGCCAGGTTTGTTGCGATCTGTTCAGCCACTATTCGATGAATCATCCCTGAGTAGGCAGTTCCATTGAGCAGAAGGGATTCCCTGAATTCTTTATACACGGGATACAGATTTTTCCAAAGTGACAAAAAACGATTCCGTGTTTCTTCCGTGCTAAACTCTACGCTCTGCCAAAAATCTTTTAAGAAAACCCTCTGCTCGTCCGTCAGATAATCAAAATATTGATCTACTTCTTTCAGGTTGCTTATATCTCGAAACAGAAATTCAGCGTTGACCATGTATTTATCCAACTCATCAAAATCACGGAGCAGCATTTCTCCCCAATAATAAAATTGGTCTATTCTTTCAGTACTGTGAGTTACCTTTTTAAAAGCTTGAAAGAGTTTTACAATTGAAGTCAACTTGTCTATCTCCTGAAGCGGAGAATAGGATTGAATTAGCTCCTCAATAGTGAGTAAAGCTGGGCACCACTTAGGAGTTGTCAGGTCTTTTGCCAATTCTTGCTTAAAATAAAGCGCAGCCCTTCGGTTTGGAAAAACAATCTGAAGACGATCCCAATCCGCATAATCACTTTTTACTACATCTGCTATATCTTGCAAAAAACTCTTCATATCTTTATTTTACCTCAACCCACTTTCTTTCTTCGAAATAAATCAAATAACCAGTCGCCATTTTCCAGCCCATCTGCTCCAACAACAGTATATAGTCTTTGACCTGCGCTTCGTCCTTGGCAGAAGGCACACCGGTCTTGTAATCCACCACCCAAACTTGATCACCTCTCATCGCAACCCTGTCCACCCTACGTTCCGATCCGTCAGTTGTAAATAGTGAGGCCTCCATCTTGCAAGTAGATTCTACATCAAAGAATTGTTGAAGAACAGGAAGATCAACAACCCAATTGATCAATTCTTCTAAATCCCATTTTTCACGTTCTTTGATAGTCCCATTCGACATCGCTTGTGTGATGACCTTAGACACATCCTGCTTCGTGCGTATTTGAGAAAGAAGAGAATGAACGAAAATTCCATAATTAATCTTTTCACGCTTTTGGGATGGGCTAAAAAATTCCATGCCACTCGTTCTAACTTGCAAGCGATCTCGCCAAGGGGTAACTGAATAGCTCTTCAGAGAGACGATCCCTTCAGTATTTTCTTGGCTTTTACCGACACTGCCTATCTCCCCAATTTCAAATGACTTTTTCTCATCCGACCAGCTCGATTTTAAAAATGTAGTCCCATCTATTGCCTTGTGCACAAGTTGACCAACATGATACAGTTTTTGTTCCTTCTTCGGATCCACTTTCACTTCTGGCGCAAATGCCAGCAATCCCAACTCAGCGCGAGTAAAAGCAACATACAATAGATTCAAATTATCTAAAAAGATTCTTCTCGTTTCTTCCTCATAAGCTTCTTTAAAAACAGTATCTTCCAACTTACTAACATACTTAATTGGAATGAATCCGGCATCTCTAAATAGTGGATGATCAGATTGACACCATAGCAAGACATCTTTATTTTTATGACCCAATTCCCAATCTAAAAATGGAATAATCACGTACTTAAATTGAAGGCCCTTCGCTTTGTGAATGGTGATAATTTGTGCGGCAGTCACTCCGCCTGCCACTTGAATTGATTTTTTTTGGCGATTCAACTCCCACCAGTCTAAAAACGAATTCACATCATTCTTTTCTCTTTGCGAAAATTCTTGAATAATATCTTGGAATGACTGCAAATAGACTACCTCATTGGTCACCTTTCCCAAATTGAAAATGTGAATCAGATTCTCCACCGTCTCAAACAAAGGCAGTGCTAACAGCTTTTCTCTTTGTTGCAAAAAGGATGGGGGAATCCATTTCTCAAACGATTTCGTTCTTGAATCTGAAAACAATTCGTTTAACGCACTGAATGCCTGGGTTGGCCATAACTTTTGGTATTCGTAAGCCAGGTGAGCACGGGCGATATGATGGTCTAAATTATTGATGACGCGCAACGCATTAAGCAACACCAAAACACAAGACGCGCGATCTACCATCAAAGATTCGTTGGACACTACGTCATACTTATAGTTCTTCTTCGCATTTGAAGAGGTGCGATACTCCATGAACCGATTGGCAATCAATTTTCCCTCTCGATTATCACGAACTAAAAAAGCAATATCCTTGATCGCAATCCCTTTACCTTGCAATTCTTCGACAAGCAACGGAAGCCGCCTCAAAGCGATTTCATCAGATGAAACGTCATCTTCAGATTCTAAAAATTGAATCTTTACATAACCCTTGTCAGGATCAACAAACGTTTTCTGTTGTACCTGCTTATAAGCTTCCTGAGGAAATGAACTCCGTTGAAAGATACAATATTGCCATTGCTGCGATAATTGGTATCTAAGTTTTCTGTAGTCGTAAGCGCTTTGCTGATATCTTTCTCCAGTTGATTTTGCAAAATGGAAAGATCGCCTCCTCGCCATCGGTAGATAGATTGTTTGATATCGCCAACGATCAGGCTTGAATAATTCTGGGCAATGCCGTTCTGAATTAAGGGAAGTAAGTTTTTCCATTGCAGGCCTGACGTATCCTGAAACTCATCTAACAAAAAATGACGATAGAATGAACCGACCTTCTCGTAAATGAACGAAGCATCTTGCTCTTGCATCAGCTTATTCAAAAACTGGGGAGCATCAGAGAGCAACATTACATTTTCGTCACTCAGGTACTTTCGCTGAGTGCGTAGAATATCAGAAAGCAACCCAAATGAATACAAGTTTTTAACGACTTGATCAATAGACAAATAAACTTCTATATTTTGTTGGATAAAATCAACCAACTTTGCAAGATCAGGCTGCCACTTAGATCGTGCCATTAATTGGACCAACGCAAGATTCTTTGATGACTTGTGCCCCCACTTTTCAGGATCGCCAATGACATCCGCAACCGTATTGGAAGGAAGAACTACTTCCTTGGACAGCTTTCTAATATACGAGTACAGTCCTTTAGATTTGCCTGTGAAGTCATCGGGGACTAATCGACTCTTTTCAAACTCCGCCATTAACTCTTTCGCTGTTTCGCTGACAGTCCGCTCTATAGAATACTTTTTCTCATTCAACCTTTTTCGAAACGTCTTGAAAAATGCTTTGTCATCCGTTACCTGTAGAACACCTTCCTCAATTAGCTTAAATTCCTCTTTCTCAATTAGCTTCGCAAAGTTGAGCAGCGCTTTTCGCACATCCCAGTCTTTTCCATCGACCAGTTTATCCATCGAGAAATCAATAACCCAGCCACGCAATTCAACATTGTCGCTTAATTGTGCCATTAGCAACGCGATCACTTCTTCTTGAACAGCAGCATTGTCTACTTCCAGTCGGAAATTGCCTAATAATCCTGTTTCTCGAGTAAACGAGCGAATGATCCGTTGAAAAAATGCATCAATGGTGTTAATCGAAAATTCAGAATAATGGTGCAAAAGAAAATCAAGAATCTCCTTGCTTTTCTTACGCAAATCGATTGGCGTTAACCAAATACCCGCTTTCCGCTGCTCTTCAATAATTTCAATCGCCAAATCTTGACTTTCTCCATTAGAAAAAGCACTTAGGTATTGAAGAATCCGGTCCTTCATCTCTTGCGTGCTCTTATTGGTAAATGTCATCGCCAGAATGTAACGAAAATAGTCGGGACGCTTTAGTGCTAAACGGATATACTCGCGCGCCAAAACCCGTGTCTTACCGGAACCGGCTGACGAGCGATAAATTTGAAAGGGCGTTTCCAATGGACAACTAAAAACACCTAGTTACGATTTTTTTACTGGTTACGAAATGTTGTATTCATGTTACAAAACAGCAAAACAATTGTTGAACGGGAGGATAATTTTCTTACATTCGAGAAGTCTATATATGCGAAAACTATACCTTTTGTGGCCTAAGCTGATCTATTCATTTCCTATACAGCTGTTGCTAAACAATTTTAGAAGAAACATCGTCCTGATGATATGCTGGGTGCTTCTTTTTGCCATGATGACGGGAAAATTTGGCAAATACCTTGGCATCCCCTATTTGTTCCTCGATCCAGAATATCTTAATCAAGTAAACTTCATGAGTTTTTTCTGGTTGGGCCTTCTTTCCGCAGGGTTTGCGATGGCTTTCCACATTACTTGCTATATCTCCGATGGACACCGTTTTTCATTTGTCGGCACCTTGCCTAGCCCCTTCCGCAAATTTGTTATCAACAACAGTATTATCCCAATTGTTTTTTTAGTCGTCTATATATACCAAGTGATTGTGTTTCAAATACACAACGAGCATTGTTCAACAGGTCAACTTATTTCCAGAATCGGTGGATTTTTGGTTGGATATGTTTTTATGACTTTTCTTTTTTCCCTCTACTTCAAGTTTACTAACAAAGATATCTTCAGGTACATGGTTTGCCGAATTGATGAAAAAATCAAAGACAATGTAAAAGTAGCTCGGGCTAGTGCGATGAAAAAACTTGACATTGCCCGCAAGAAACAAGTCCGGGTAGACCGTTATATAAGTAGTAACTTATCGATAAAACCGGTTGAAGATATCAACTTCTTTGATCGCGCTACGGTGCTACAGGTATTCGATCAAAATCATTTCAATCTCGTCATTATTGAACTTTTTATTTTCTTCATGGTGACGATTCTTGGAATCTTTAAAGATTACCCAGCCTTTCAGTTACCTGCAGCCGCCAGCTTTATGACTTTCCTGACTATTTTCGTTATGCTCTTTGGTGCATTCTCCTATTGGTTTGGAGGTTGGTCATCTACTGTGGGATTAATTGTTTTTCTAGTCATTAACTTTTTGGTGGGCGATGATTTCTTTTCAAAAAAATATCAGGCTTTTGGGATGGATTACAGTATGATGGCATCGCCATATAATTCAGCGGTGATTCAGCAGCAGATAGATAGCGCATCCATCGAACAAGACCGAGCAGCTACATTGGTTCAATTAGAAAACTGGAAAAATAAGTTCGTTGGGCAAGACAAGCCGAAGCTCGTACTATTGTGCGCAAGCGGGGGCGGTAAGAGAGCAGCCTTATGGACACTCAATGCCTTACAACAGGCCGATAGCTTGACGAAAGGTAAGTTGATGGAAAATAGTGTGCTCATTACAGGCGCATCGGGTGGACTGATTGGGGCCAGCTATTTCCGCGAACTGGTACTAAGAAAAAAACTAGGAGAACCTATACAACCCTACGCCAATATTCATCGTCAACGAATATCTACCGACAATTTGAACCCCCTCATTTTTAGCCTCCTTGCCAACGATCTATTTGTTGGATTTACGAAATTCAACTATGGTGGACTGTCTTATCAGCGAGATCGAGCCTACACCTTTGAAGATCAACTTAATCAAATTACCAAGGGGCTGATGGATCGACCTATTGTATCATACAATCAGTACGAAACGGCAGGTATTATCCCACTTCTAATATTATCTCCTACTGTCATAAACGATGGACGTAAAATCTACATCGCTTCCCGTCCCATTGGATTTATGAATGCAGAGCTTGAAAATTTTAGCGACTACAACACGGAGAAAGTGAGCGGAGTTGATTTTCATCGATTTTTTAAAGATCAAGGCGCTGAAAACCTCCGCTTTCTTTCAGCACTGCGGATGAGTGCCACTTTTCCTTATATTACACCAAATACTACACTTCCAACCAACCCGCCAATTCAAATGATGGACGCGGGCATCTCGGATAACTTTGGCCTCTCCGATGCAGTAAGGTTCGTTTATGCATTTAGAGATTGGATAACCAAAAATACCTCGGGCGTAATTTTCGTTTCCATTCGCGATTCACCCAAACTGCATACTATTGCAGAGAAGAAAGGCCAAACCATTTTGGACGCTGTGACTCAGCCAATTAGTTCGGTCTACAACAATTTCGAGAATTTTCAAGACATAACCAGCGACTTGCTTATAGGTCAGGCACATTCATGGCTGAACGCGCCTATTGATCGAGTCGATATCCAATATCAAGCAGAAAGCTACCTAGATCTACTGCAAGGAATGGATAGTATCCGTCAAAACAATGCGCGAGCTTCACTAAGCTGGAGGTTGACAACCCGTGAAAAAGAAGGTATCGTTTCCAACATCAACTCCGAAAAGAATAAAATCGAATTGAAAAAACTCAAATTTTTGTTAAGCAATTGAGCGCATTACCGACTCAATAGCAATTGTTTGAGCGCACTTAAAGTGACCCTTCGGGCAGTCTTTAAATCCATGTAACCCGCAAGGACGACAATCCAATTTTTCTTTTGTTTCTATAACTGTAGAATTGCTCGACAAAGGACCAAAACCAAATGATGGAACGGTAGAACAATAGATCACCGTAACCGGTGCATTCATAGCCGAAGCAAGGTGCATGGGTGCCGAGTCATTCACAAAATTCATCTGGGCATCTCTCATCAGCGCTGCCGACTGTAAGAAGCTTAACTTACCCGCCAAATTGGTGACAGTTGAAATTCCAGACGCTAACCGAATTGATTCGCAAACGATATGATCGCTGGGAGCACCCAAAAGGAAAACTGACTTCACTTTGTGGTGAACACATTGAATTAGTTCAATCCATTTTTCAGCGGGCCATTGTTTTGTAAACCAAACCGAAGTAGGCGCAATACAAAAGTAAGATGATGTTTGATACCCCTTCACGAAATCGTAGTCGCTAACAGAAGGATAGAGACGAGGCATTGCGGCCTCACTATCTGTTAATTGTTCTATTAACTTTTGGTTACGTCCTATCTCATGTAGCTGACCGATCTGGTGTTCTATCTTAAAAGTAAATAAAAATGAGAGTGGATTTTTATCAAATCCAATCTTCGTTTTGGCACCGGAAAAAAGCGCGATAATACCTGTTGTTAAAAACCGCTGAATATTCAAAAGCACCTCATATTTTGCTTCCCGTATTCTCCGAATTAACAAAAACAGATTTCGATACTTGTTCTTCTTGTCAAAAACAATGACTTCGCGAATGAATGGATGATTTGCCAACAATGATTCATTTCCTTTTCTGAGCAGAAAATCGATAGTTGCATCGGGATAGAATTGATGAATTTTCTCTACGAGTGCCGTGGCCAAGATCACATCACCAATAAAAGCTGTTTGAATAACTAAAAAAGACTTCGGCCGCTCCACTACTTTTTATTTTCTGATTTATAGTAGGTGACAGCTTTGGAGATAATCTCGAGTGCAATTTCTTTTCCCTGAAACTCAGGCACGGTAACCACTTTGTTTTCAAGTTTTTTATAGCTCTCAAAAAACTCCTTCAGTTCTAACTTAAAATGAGCCGCCAATTCGCTGATATCTCTTAAGTGTTTTGTGTTTGCATCGTTTTCTGCGACTGCCAGAATCTTGTCATCGGCCAATCCCTGATCGATCATACGCATCACCCCTACCACGCGCGCTGGAACTAAACACAAAGGTTGAATAGGCTCTCTACACAAAATCATAATGTCTAGCGGATCCATATCATCACCCAGTGTCTGTGGTATAAATCCATAATTGGCGGGGTAGTACACCGCAGAGTAAAGAATTCGATCAAGCTTCAGTAAACCAGTTTCCTTATCTACTTCATACTTTGTTCTCATCCCGGTCGATATCTCAATAATCCCATTGACAAATTCAGGAGGGTTTGATCCGATAGGGGCTTCATGCCAAGGGTGTTTAATCATACTTCGGTTTTTGAAGCAAGGTAATAATAAAAAAAGTTGGCTGACAACTGGTGTCAGCCAACATCTTCCATGTTTACTGTATCGTCTACGACTTATTTTTTATCGTCCTTTTTATCATCCTTTTTCATGGCCTGCACAATTTTGTCACCATCCTTCAACCGTTTGGAAACAACCAGAAACGGACCCGTAACCACTTCCACGCTATCGGCAAGACCAGAGATGATTTCGATGTTATCATAGTCGCTGATACCTGTCTTTACTTCCACCATTTTCGCTACGCCTTTGTCATTGACAAACACCACTACTTTGTCTTCCTTTTTCTCGACCTTTGCTTTATTGTCTGACACTTGAGGTTTTTCATCATCATCGTCTTTTGGTGGACCGCCCTCTGTTTTATTGTCTTTTTCGGTGTTGCGGGTAGTCACTGCCGTCAACGGAACAGACAACACATTATCTTTCTTGGTCGTAATAATTTCCACACTGGCAGTCATCCCCGGGCGGAAAGGGAAACGATTTCCTTGTTTGATTAAATCTTCATAGGAAGAACGAAGGATCAATATCCGAACTTCAAATTCCGTAATCGCATCGGCCGAGGTTTTATCGCGAGCTGTATTAGCAATATTGGTTACAATTCCCTTAAACTGCTTTTCCGTGCTGGCATAAGAGTCTACATCGATCAAAACTGTGTCATTCAAATGAACCCGAACGATATCATTTTCATTCACGTTCACACGAACCTCCATCTTGTTAAGGTCAGCAATACGAAGCATTTCAGTTCCTGTCATCTGCGCTGTTCCAACAACTCGTTCTCCTTTTTTAACGTTAAGTTTTGACACGATACCTTTCATAGGTGCATACACAGTTGTCCTTCTCACGTTCTCAGCCGATTCTCTAACGGTAGCGTTCGAACTGTTCACCACATATTTAGCTGCTTCCAGTCCTTGTGTTGCCGACCTTAAATCATTTTGAGCCACCTTATAATTCTGTTGCGCAAGCTGCCAATCTGCTTCAGAAATTACCTTTTCGTTCCAGAGCTTTTCTTGTCTTTTATAATCTTGCTCAGAGCGCATGAAAGTTGCCTCCGCCCTCGACAAAGAAGCTCTTGAAGATTCCAGATTTGCTTTTTGCTGGCTGAGCAAAGCCTCCGACCTCTCTAACTGACTGAGCCATACATCAGGCCTAATTTTTACCA
>VYLJ01000236.1_pt1 | contig 13943 bp, 14 predicted proteins | sample 5114331 | NCBI WGS metagenome assembly VYLJ01 (sample SAMN12291791, study PRJNA351875) | freshwater metagenome | isolation source: freshwater lake | place: USA: Michigan, MSU2 Lake | collected 2011-08-16
CGCTGACCGGCGATCTGCTGACGCTGCCCGGCGGCAAGGTCGGCATCTCGCTCGGCTACGAACACCGTGAAGAGGATGCCCGCTTCGATCCCGGCACGTTCTTCTTCGGCCAGGTGAATCCGGCCGATCCGGCGGGCGCACGTACCAGCTTCGGCCGGTCGGTGCCGATCGATCCGGTATCGGGCCGCTTCAACACCGACGAGGTGTTCGGCGAGCTGCGCATTCCGATCTTCTCGCCGGACATGGACATCCCGGCGTTCCGCTCGCTGGTGCTCAACGGCGCGATTCGCTACGTCGATAACTCGCTCGCGGGCGGCGACCCCACTTATACGCTGGGGGCCGAGTGGCAGCCGATCCGGGATATCACGATTCGGGGCAACTACACGCGGTCGATCCGCGCGCCTGCAATCACCGAGCTCTTCAACCCGACGAGCGGCATTTTCACGACTGCGGACGACCCGTGCGACTCGCGCTTCATCAACAGCGGACCTGCGCCCGCAACCCGCGCCGCCAACTGTGCGGCGGCGGGCTTGCCCGCAAACTTCCAGTCGAACATCGTAGACTTCACGTCGCGCGGTTCGCTGTCGGGCAACCAGGGCCTTCGCAACGAAAAGGCCAACAGCTGGACGGTCGGCGCAGTCTTGCGTCCGCGCTTCCTGCCGGGCTTTGCCGCGTCAGTAGACTGGATCGACATCAAGCTGCGCGACGCGATCCTGTCGCTCGACGCCGATCAGACTCTCGCTGCATGCTATGACTCGCCGTCGTTTCCCCCGGCGATTTGCGGACAGATCGACCGCGATGCGGGCGGGCAGGTGACCTTCATCCGCACCGGCTTCGCCAACGCCGCCTCGTTCGACTATCGCGGCCTCATCGCCGATGTTCAGTGGCGCCAGCCGACCCCGTTCCTCGGCACCGACAGCAGTTTGGCGCTGGGCGTCAGCTACCAGTATATCGACAAGCTCGAACAGCGCGTCGGGCTGGGCGATCTCACGACCCTGCGGAGCAGCATCGGCTATTCAAAGCACAAGGGAACGGCGAACGTTACCTACAATAACCAGGGGTTCACCGGACAGGTCCAGGTCCAGTATTACGGGCCTGCGCAGTTCGACCCGGACGCTTCGGCGACTGCGCGCAACATCTCGGGCGTTGGCGACGTGGCGTTCATCAACACCTCGGTCGCGTACCGGGTGAACGACCGCTTCACGCTGCGTCTGATCGTGGACAATGTGCTCGACACGAAGCCTCCGTTCCCTGCGCCGGGCGGCGGGGGGACCGTCACTTATTTCGACGGTCTGTTGGGACGGTATTTCAAGGTTGGAGCGACGGTCGGCTTCTGACGGACACTGGGCGGCGCGGGGAGCGATCCCCGCGCCGCTCTCGTGTCAGCCGATTACCAGCTTGCCATCGCCTTCGTCGACACGCACCGTCTCGCCGTCGCGCACGTCGCCCCGCAGGATCGCGTCGGCGAGCGGGTCCTGCAGGTACTTCTGCACCGCCCGCTTGAGCGGACGCGCGCCGTACACGGGGTCGTAGCCGACGCGGCCGAGCCACGCACGGGCAGCATCGGTCAGGTCGAGCACGATCTTGCGATCCGCGAGCAATTTGCCGAGCCGCGCCACCTGGATATCGACAATCGGCGCCATGTTCGCGGCCGACAGGCGGTGAAACAGCACGATCTCGTCGAGCCGGTTGAGGAACTCCGGCCGGAAATGTCCGCGCACGATCTCCATCACCTGCGGCTCGACACTCTCGACACTGGCCTCGTCCGGCAGGTTGGCGATGAACTGGCTGCCGAGGTTTGAGGTGAGGATGATGAGCGTGTTGGTAAAATCGACCGTGCGGCCCTGCCCGTCGGTCAGGCGGCCGTCGTCGAGCACCTGCAGCAGCACGTTGAACACGTCGCCATGCGCCTTTTCGACCTCGTCGAACAGGATCACCTGATAGGGGCGGCGGCGGACCGCTTCGGTGAGCACCCCGCCTTCCTCGTATCCGACATAGCCCGGCGGCGCGCCGATCAGCCGCGCGACCGAATGCTTCTCCATGAACTCGCTCATGTCGATGCGGACCATCGCCGCGTCGTCGTCGAACAGGAAAGCGGCGAGAGCCTTGGTCAGCTCGGTCTTGCCGACACCGGTGGGTCCCAGGAACAGGAACGAGCCGAGAGGGCGATTGGGGTCCTGCAACCCGGCCCGCGCACGCCGCACCGCCGCCGAGACCGCACGCACCGCCGCATCCTGACCGATGACGCGCTTGCCCAGCCCCTCTTCCATCGCGAGCAGCTTCTCGCGCTCGCCCTCGAGCATCTTGTCAACCGGGATGCCGGTCCAGCGGCTGACGATGCTCGCGATGTCCTGCGACGTGACCTCTTCGCGCAGCATCGCGCCCGCGGCGGCGCCCTGCGCGTCCGCAAGCTGTTTTTCGAGACTCGGGATCGTCCCGTATTGCAGCTCTCCCGCCTTTGCGAGGTCGCCCTGTCGCTGCGCCTGGTCGAGCGCGATGCGCGCCGCGTCGAGCGCTTCCTTCAACTTGGCCTCGGCCTGGATCTTGTCCTTCTCGCCCTGCCAGCGCGTCGTCAGCTCGGCCGATTGCTGCTCGAGATTGGCGAGTTCGCCGTCGAGCGTCGCGAGCCGGTCCTTCGACGCCGCGTCGGTTTCCTTCTTCAGTGCCTCGCGCTCGATCTTGAGCTGGATGATCCGCCGGTCGAGCGCCTCGATCTCCTCGGGCTTGCTCTCGACCTCCATGCGCAGCCGCGATGCGGCCTCGTCCATCAGGTCGATCGCCTTGTCAGGCAGGAAGCGGTCGGTGATGTAGCGGTGCGACAGCGTCGCCGCGCTGACCAGCGCACCGTCGGTGATGCGGACGCCGTGGTGAAGCTCGTATTTCTCCTTCAGCCCGCGCAGGATGCTGACCGTGTCCTCGACGGTCGGTTCGCCGACGAACACCGGCTGGAAGCGCCGCTGGAGTGCCGCGTCCTTCTCGACGTATTTGCGGTACTCGTCGAGCGTCGTCGCGCCGATGCAGTGCAGCTCGCCACGCGCCAGCGCGGGCTTCAACAGGTTCGACGCGTCCATCGCGCCGTCGGTCTTCCCCGCGCCGATCAGCGTGTGCATCTCGTCGATGAACAGGATGATCTGCCCCTCGGCGGCGCGCACTTCGTCGAGCACGCCCTTCAGCCGCTCCTCGAACTCGCCGCGATATTTGGCGCCCGCGATGAGCGCGCCCATGTCGAGCGCCATCAGGTCGCGGTCCTTGATGCCGTCGGGCACGTCGCCATTGGCGATACGCAGCGCGAGCCCTTCGGCGATCGCGGTCTTGCCGACGCCCGGTTCGCCGATCAGCACGGGGTTGTTCTTGGTGCGCCGCGCGAGGATCTGGATCGTGCGGCGGATTTCCTCGTCGCGGCCGATGACGGGGTCGAGCTTGCCCGCGCGCGCTGCCTCGGTCAGGTCGCGCGCATATTTCTTCATTGCCTCGTAACGATCTTCGGCCCCTGCCGTATCGGCGGTCTTGCCCTTCCTGAGCTCGTTGATCGCGGTGTTGAGCGTGTCGGCCTTGACCCCGGCGGCTGCCAGCGCGCGGCCCGCGGCGGTCAAGGTTGACACGGTCAACGCGACCAGCAGCAACTCGACGGTGACAAAGCTGTCGCCGGTCTTCTTCGCCGCCTGTTCGGCCTGATCGAGCACGCGGACGAGGTCGTTGTTGATGCCCGGAGTCGCTTGTGCGCCGCTGCCGCTGACCGCGGGCAGCTTGGCCAGCGCCGCATCGGTCTCACGCAAGGCGATGTCGGGATTGCCACCTGCGCGCCGGATCAGGCCCGATGACATGCCCTGCTCGTCTTCGAGCAGCGCCTTCAGAAGATGCTCGGGCGCGATCTGCTGGTGCGAATTGCGGATGGCGACGGTCTGCGCAGACTGGAGGAAGCCCTTGGCGCGGTCGGTAAATTGGTCGAGGTTCATGGGCGCGATATGGTGTGGCGGATATGCAACACAAGTCCCCGTCATTGCGCGCGCAGCAAAGCAATCCGTGCGCTTTTGTCAGAGCGCAGATTGCTTCGCTTCGCGCGCGATGACGGCTAAGGACAGCTGATGCCCGTCCTCCTCGCCGCTGCGCTCGCGCTATCCCCCACCGACGCCGCAGACATCCGCTGTGTCGCGATTATCGGTGTTGCGGCGCGCGCCGACGATGCGCTCAAGCAACCTGGCGCCGAGTTCGCCGCGCGGATCGGCGCGGATATCATGGACCGGACGGAGGCGACGCGCGAGGTGGTCGGCAACGCGATCCTCGAAAGCGGCCTGCGCGCCGCGGCCGCGCCCGTCGATGCGGCCGAGCGCGACCGCTGCCTCACGCGCATGACGGAGGTTTTGACCCGATGAGACCCTTCCACCTGGCCTTTCCCGTCCATGACCTCGACGCCGCGCGCAGCTTTTACGCGGGCGTGCTCGGCTGCGCGGAGGGACGGTCCAGCGACCGCTGGATCGATTTCGATCTCTACGGGCATCAGATCACCATGCACCTGTCGGGCAAGCCGGCTGTCGACATCGTGCACGGCGATGTTGACGGGAAAGCGGTGCCGATCCCGCATTTCGGCGTCGTGCTGACGATGCCCGACTGGCAGGCGCTCGCCGACCGGCTGACGGCGGCAGGCACGAAGTTCGGCATCGCCCCCTACACGCGCTTCAAGGGCGAAGCAGGCGAGCAGGCGACGATGTTCTTCCGTGATCCGAGCGGCAATGCGCTGGAGTTCAAGGCGTTCGCCGACGATGCGGGGTTGTTTGCGCGCTAGGCTCGCCCCGGGGCAAATTTGAGCGCCGTTCCGTTCATGCAATAGCGCTTGCCCGTCGGCGGCGGGCCGTCGTCGAAGACATGGCCCAGATGCCCGCCGCAGCGGCGGCAGACGACTTCCACCCGCTCGAACCCCAGCGACCGGTCGCTGTTGGTCAGCGTCGCGCGCGGCAGCGTCTGCCAAAAGCTCGGCCAGCCCGTGCCGCTGTCGTATTTGGTCTTCGAACTGAACAGCGGCAGGTCGCAGCCCGCGCACGAATAAATCCCCGGCCGCTTCTCCTTGTTGAAGGGCGAGTTGGCGGGGTTGTCGGTCGCGTCCTGCCGCAGCGTGCGGTATTGCGCGGGGGTCAGCCGCTTGCGCCACTCGGCATCGGTGTAGGTGACCTCATACTTGCGCGTGTCGACGCCCTTCGCGCAGGCGCCGGTCGCGAACGCGCCGCCGATGACCGCGGCGCTGGATACGGTAAAAAAACGGCGGCGGGTCAGCATGTCGTGGTCTCCGTGGTGTTGCGGGAGATACGCGTGCGACCCGTTCACGGTTTCAATACCGTTCCAGCTCGACTGGCAGCGAACGGTAGCCATTGACGAAGCACGCGGGCACGCGCGCCGGTTCGCCGAGCACGTTCACGCGCAGGCGGCGCTCGGCCATCGTCTCGAGCAGCGTCACGAGCTGCAGTTCGGCGACGCGCGCGCCGACGCAGCGGTGGATGCCATAGCCGAACGACAGGTGCCGCCGCGCATTCTCGCGGTCGACGCGGATCGTGTCGGGGTCGGGAAAGACGCTCTCGTCGCGGTTCGCGGAGATGTACCAGAGCGCGAGCTTGTCGCCTTTCCTGATCTTGTGCCCTTCGAGCTCCGCGTCCTCGGTCGCAGTGCGGCGCATGTGCGCGAGCGGTGTCTGCCAGCGGATGAGCTCGCTGACCGTGTTCGGGATGAGCGAAGGATCAGCCTCGAGCTTCGCGCGCTCCTCAGGAAATTGCGCAAGGCCATAGGCATAGGCGGTCATCGAGTTGCGGGTCGTGTCGTTGCCGCCGACGATAAGGAGGATAAGGTTCCCCATGAACTCGCCGTCGTCCATGTGTGCCATCGCATCCGAATGGAGCATGATCGAGATGAGGTCGGGGGTCAGCGGCTGACCCTTTTTGCGCTCCCAGAGCTGGTGGAACGCCGTGCCCATTTCAAACGCGGTCGCAAGGCGTGTTTGGCGCTGCTCCTTGGTCCCGAACGCCTCAATATCGCCGAGCGCGTCCGACCAGCGCGTGAGGTTGTGACGCTCTTCCCACGGAAAATCGAACAATTTGGCGAGCATCCCTGTCGTCAGCTCGATCGAGACGCGCTCGACCCAGTCGAATTGCTCGCCGACGGGCAGGCCGTCGATGACGGCGGCGGTGCGCGCGCGGCACTCGACCTTCATCCGCTCGATCTCGGACGGGGTGAACGCCGGGGCGACGGTGCGGCGCTGCGCGGTGTGTTGCGGCGGGTCCATCGCGATGAACATCGGCATGCGCACCTCGCCGTCGAGGATTGCCTCGGGGTCGCCGGCAACCGTGATGCCGCCGACCTCCCACGACGACGAGAAGACCTTGGGTAGTGCCTCGATATGGACGATCGGCTTGTAGGTCGTAATCGACCAATAGGGGCCGAAGCGTCCGTTCTCGCATTTGTAGATGCCGCCCGCCTCGCGCAGCTCGCGGAACGGCGCGTGCCAGCTGTGGCTGGTGTAGAGGTGCGGCTGTGTCACATCGAGGCGGTCGCACTCGGCGGGACCGCGCATGTCGCTCATCTCGCCCTGGATGACGGGCGCGCCCGCGTTCAGGTCCGGTGCCAGTGCCGTCGCCATCGTGCCTCTCCCAAAGCTCTTTGGTTGCAGGCTGCAACTTAACTGACACGGGAGTCAATAGTCAGCGCGTCGGAATGGGGCTCTCACCGGAATAGTCGTAGAACCCGCGCTTGGTCTTGCGGCCCAGCCAGCCGGCTTCGACATATTTGACCAGCAACGGCGCGGGGCGGAACTTGGGGTCGCCGGTCGTGGTGAACAGCACGCGGCAGATCTCCAGACACGTATCGAGTCCGATGAAGTCGGCGAGTGTCAGCGGGCCCATCGGGTGGTTGAGCCCGAGGCGGCAGGCGGTGTCGATATCCTGCATCGTCGCGACCCCCTCGCCGAGCGCGAAGCACGCTTCGTTGAGCATCTGCATCAACACGCGGTTGACGATGAAGCCGGGCGCATCGTTCGCGTGGACGATCTCCTTGCCCAGCGACTTGCCGAACGCCTCGACCGCCGCGACCGTCGCGTCTCTGGTGGCGAGACCCCGGATGACCTCGATCAGGCCCATCACGGGGACGGGGTTGAAGAAGTGCACGCCGATGAAGCGCGCCGGGTCGGGCGCGGCCTGTCCCAGCCGCGTGATCGGGATCGACGAGGTGTTGGTTGCGAGGATCGCGGTGTCGCTGAGCAGTTTGCCGACATCGGCGAAGATCGCGCGCTTGATCTCCTCGCGCTCCGTCGCGGCCTCGATCACGAGATCGCACCCGGCGAAGGCGGCCAGATCGCCGACCGGCTCGATGTTCTCGAGCGCGCCATCGCGTGCGTCGGCTGTCAGCTTCTCCTTCTCGACGAGCCGCGCGAGCTGCTTTGCAATGCCTGCCTTCCCCTTTTCGGCGAGCGTCACGTCGCGGTCGGACAGGATCGTCGCGTAACCCGCGACCGCCGCGACCTGCGCGATGCCCGCGCCCATCTGTCCCGCGCCGATGACGCCGATTGTCTTCATGTGTCGCTCCTAGGGCGCGCTCTTGTGCGGCCTGGCCTCGGCGAGGATCAGCGCGAACTGATCATGCGCGTCGGTCCACTCGGCGATGGGCGACCAGCCGCCGCTACGCAAGAGCAGGCGCGCGTCGCGCGGTCCGTATTTGTGGCTGTTTTCGGTGTGGATCGTCTCACCGGCTCTCATCGCGTAGCGCTGCCCCGCCACCTCGAAAGCGATGTCGTGCGTCGCGCGGAGGTGCATTTCGATGCGTGTGTAGCTGTCGTTCCAGCGTGCCTCGTGCGCGAACGCGTGTGTCGGAATGCTGCCGCTCAGCTCACGATTGATGCGCGTCAGCAGGTTCAGGTTGAACTGTGCGGTCACGCCCGCTGTGTCGTCATAGGCCCTTAGCAGCGTCTCAACGTCCTTCATGCGGTCCATACCGATCAGGAGCGCCGCCCCGATACCCAAGGTGGAGCGCATCGACCGCAGCAGGTCGACGGCGGTCCGCGCGATCATGTTGCCGATGGTCGAGCCGGGGAAGAAGCCGAGCTTTGCAAAGGGCAAGTCGGGCAGCGTCAGCGCCTTGGTGAAGTCGGCTTCGACCGGGATGATGTCGAGCGCGGGGAAATCCCCGGCCAGCCCGGCCGCGGACGCGCGCAAATAGGGGCCCGAAATGTCGATGGGGACATAGGCGGATGGCGCGACCGCGCGCAGCAGGTGCGGCGTCTTCGTCGACGATCCCGATCCGAACTCGACAACGACCCGGCCCGGCCCGGTCAGCCGTGCAACGTCACCGCAGTGCGCCTTCAGCAGCGCGGTCTCGACCCGCGTCGGATAATATTCCGGCAGCTGGGTGATCTGCTCGAACAGCTCCGAACCCGACCGGTCATAGAACCACCGCGCGGGGATCGCTTTCTGCGGCTGCGATAGCCCCGCAACGACGTCGGCACGGAACGCGGGATCGGCGCGCGATGGCGCGTCGGCATCGTGGAGCAGCATCACAGATCCTTGGCGAGCCTGACCCCGCTGAACTGCCAGCGCGCGGTCGGGGGGAAGAAGTTGCGCGTCGTGATCCGGCTCGTCGCCTCGGGCGTCGCGTGGCTCGATCCGCGCAGGACCATCTGGCCGGACATGAACTTGCCGTTGTACTCGCCGACCGCGCCGTCGGCGACACTAAAGCCGGGATAAGGCAGGAAAGCCGACGCGGTCCACTGCCAGACCTGCCCAAAGGCAGCGGGCAGCCGGTCGGCGGCGGCTTCCCACTCGGCCTCGGTCGGCAACCGCGCGCCGGCCCAGCGCGCATAGGCGTCCGCTTCGTAGAAGCTGACATGCGTTACCGGAGCGTTCGGATCGCGCAGCCGGCGTCCGTGCGGACCGAAGGCGGTATCCCCCTTCCAGTAAAGCGGCGCCTCGATCCTGTCCTCGCGCACCCACGCCCATCCGTCGGACAGCCAAAGCTCGGGCCGCCGGTAGCCGCCGTCCGCGACAAAGGCATCCCAGTCGGCGTTCGTCACGAGCCGGTCGGCTATCGCGTGCGGATGCAGCCAGACGCAGTGCCGCGGTCCCTCGCAGTCGAACGCGAAGTCACCGCCGTAGTGGCCGATGTCGACCTTTCCGGTGGGCCCTTCGATCCATCGCGCGGCTGCCGGGACCGGCGCGACCTGCGACGTCGACACGGTCCGGAGCGCCGGTTCGAGCGGGCTCTGTGCGAAGGCGTGGACGATGTCGGTGACGAGCAGCTCCTGATGCTGCGCCTCGTGATGGCAACCGAGCTCGACGAGCGTGCGCGTGGCCGCATCGAGCGTCGGCAGCGCATCGTCGACCGCTGCATCGACATGGGCACGGTACGCCCGCACCTCGTCGAGCGACGGGCGCGACAGCATCCCCCGCTGCGGTCGCGCGTGCCGCGCCCCTTCCGCTTCGTAATAGCTATTGAAGAGATAGGCGTAGCGCGGGTCGAACGCCGCATAGTCGGGCACATGGTCGCGCAGCACGAACGTCTCAAAGAACCAGGTGGTATGCGCGAGGTGCCATTTCGCGGGGCTTGCGTCGGGCATCGACTGGATCGTCGCGTCGGCGTCCGTCAGCGATGCGGCAAGATCGAGCGACCGCTGCCGCGTCGTGGCAAAGCAGCGCGCGAGGTCGTCGTTCGGGAAGTTCGCCGGTTGCGAAGCCATGCTGCCGCCCCTTTTCAGTCGGTGCCGGATAGCACGCCTGCTTCGCACGAACAATTACGGAACGGATCGGTTCCCTCAGCGCGATGCGCCGGGGACCCAGAGCACATCGTCCGCGCCGTTCGCATTGGCAGCGCGCGCCGCGACGAACAGCCAGTCGGACAGCCGGTTGAGATATTCGAGCGCGTGTGGATTGAGCGCGGCCGCCGCGTTCGCGGCGACTGCGCTGCGCTCGGCCCGACGTGTCGCCGCGCGGGCAACGTGAAGGGCTGCTGCAAGCGGCGACCCCCCGGGCAGCACGAAGCTCGACAGCGGAGGGATGTCGGCATTCATCGCGTCGATCTCACGCTCGAGCCGCTCGACCTGCTTGGCGACCACGCGAAGCGGTTCCCATGCATAATCGCCCTCGGGCGTCGCGATGTCGGCGCCCAGGTCGAACAGGTCGTTCTGGATCGTGGTCAGCCGCGCCTTCGTCTCGCCGTCCGCGAGCGCCGCCGCGACCCCGATCAGGCTGTTCGCCTCATCGACATCGCCGATCGCGGCCATCAGCGCCGACGCCTTCGACACGCGGCTGCCGTCGACGAGGCCCGACGTGCCGTCGTCGCCGGTCCGCGTGTAGATCTTGTTGAGCTTGACCATCCTCACGTCATTGCGAGGAGCGCGGCGACGAAGCAATCCCCATCGGCAGAAGCGATGCTGGATTGGTTGACCTCCGGTCGCCTTCGGCCCGCGACGCTCGCAAGGACAAAGGCTCTAGCGGTTCATCGCGAGCAGCACGACGCAGAGCAGCACTGCCAGTGCCTGGAACCCGACACGCGCGAACATCATCTTGTTCTGCTGCACGGCCGAACTGCCGGGGCCGTCGACTCCGGCTTTCAGATCCGTCTCGGTCGATTTGAGGAACGCGACGATCCCACGAATGAGCGAGACCAGCGCCGCGATCGCAGCCGCGACGATGAGGATGACCAGGAGCGTGTTCATATCCACCATCTAGGCATCGACCCAACCGAATCCAACCGGCAAACGTCCGGCGATCAGATCGTCGCGCAAGGCGATCGGATCAGCGCCCGCCATGCGGAGGTCGGCGAGCGTCCCACCGGGTGCCCGCTTGGCCAGCCGCCTGCCGTCAGGACCGGCAATCAGGTCGTGGTGCGTATAACGCGGGGTCGGCAGGCCAAGCAGGCGCTGGAGGAGGGCCTGGACCGGCGTTGCGCTCTCCAGGTCCTTGCCGCGGATGACGTGCGTCACCCCCGCCGCCGCGTCGTCGACGACGACCGCAAGGTGATAGGCGACCGCCAGTCCTTTGCGCGCAAGGACGACGTCGTCGCACACGTCCGGTGCACTCGCCTTCGCCACGTCGAGCCGCCATGCCGCTCCCTCGGGCGCGTCGGTCCGGCCTCGACAGGTCCCCGGATAGATCGGCCCTGTGTCGCCATGCGGCGCGCTCTGGCTCGCAGCGATTTCGGCGCGGGTGCAGGTGCAGGGGTAAAGCAGCCCCATCGCGCGAAGCCGCTCGAGCGCAGCGGCGTGGCGCGTGGCATGATCGGTCTGCACCTCGTACGCGTCCCAGTCGATGCCGAGCCAGCGCAAATCGTCCGCGATCGCGTCGACGAATTCCGCGCGGCACCGCTGCGTGTCGATGTCTTCGACCCTGAGCAGCATCCGCCCGCCGCGCTCGCGCGCAGCGCGCCAGTTGAGCGCTGCCGACAGTGCGTGACCCAGATGCAATCTCCCCGTGGGGCTCGGCGCGAAACGCGTCACCATATGTTGTGGGCGCTCAGGCACAATTTGCCCCTTGACCGCAGCTAATGGTAAATGCTGTCATACAGCCGACACGTTCGCGGGTGAGAGACGCGCACAACCGGGAAACGGGGAGCTTCTCTCGCCTATGTATCATCCGGACGTCCTCGAAGCGCACCACGACGCGCCGCGCCATCTCGACGCCTGCCCCGCGCTCGTGCTCAATGCCGATTATACGCCGCTCAGCTACTATCCGTTGAGCGTGTGGCCGTGGCAGACGGCGGTCAAGTCGGTGTTCCTCGACCGCGTCGACATCGTCGATCATTACGACCGCGAGGTCCACTCGGCGAACTTCGCGATGAAGCTGCCGTCGGTGATCGCGCTCAAGCAATATGTGAAGCCGTCGGAGCATCCCGCGTTCACGCGCTTCAACCTGTTCCTGCGCGACCGCTTCCAGTGCCAATATTGCGGGTCGGCGAAGGACCTGACGTTCGATCACGTCATTCCGCGCGCGCAGGGCGGGCGGACGACGTGGGAGAATGTCGCGACGGCGTGCGCGCCGTGCAACCTCAAGAAGGGCGGGCGGACGCCCAAGCAGGCGCACATGCCGCTCCACATTGCGCCGATCCGTCCGACGAGCTGGCAGTTGCAGGACCACGGCCGCGCGTTTCCGCCGAACTATTTGCACCAGAGCTGGCACGACTGGCTGTATTGGGATGTCGAGCTGCTGGCTTAGGGCCGGATGACAATACCCGTGCGCGGGTCGGCCGTGCCACCGAGCGTTGCGAGATAGGCGTCGCGCGCTGCTTCGAGACCTTGGCGGGTGTCGACAGCGACGACGACGTCGACATGGCCCAGAAACGCCTTCCACTCCGCCGCCACGGCGTCTGCGAAACCCTGCGGACCCAGTTCCTTGAACGTCGCGACCATGTGGTCGGGCGCGAAGAACAGGATCGGCTTCGGCCCCGGCATCGGCGCGCCGCCGCCGCCCAGCCCGCGCGCATCGACATGCGTCGCGCCGACGAGGCAGCTGTACTTCAGCGCCTCGCCCAGCGTTGAGTGGATGCGCCGGAGCACGTCGCTGTTGCCGGCGAAGTCGACCGACACGGCAGGCGCGTCGCCAAGGCTGGCGATGTCGTCATAGGCGAGCACACGGTCGTAGAGGCCGCTCGCCGCCACGAAATCGACATTGCCGGCAGAGGTCAGTCCGATACGCTCGACATCCGGCGACAGGTTCTTGGCGACGCTGGCCAGCCCCATTGCGGTCTTGGATGACGCACTCGTCATCAGCACGCGGCGCGCGCCGAACCAGCCTTCGCGACGGAACATCGCCTCGATCAGGAACCCCGTCTTGAACAGCGGACCGAACAGCATCCGTTCGGCCTCGCGCGCCGGATCGTGCTCTGGGTCGGCGTTCAGGCGGCTGTACTGGTTGTAGATCGGGCTCATCGGCTGGCGATGCGGCGCGGCGTCGGTGAGGCCGTGCGCGGTCACTTTCCCCGGCACGATGTCGAGCGTGTCGGCCATCGGCAGATAGCCGTAGAGCCGCTCGCCGACCGCGATTTCCGCGTGGTTCGACTCCAGTACCCGCGCGTGCCCCCACATTGGCACGATGCCCCAGCCCTGGGGCGCGGGGAAGAAGTTCCAATAGCCGAACGCTTCGCCGATGACTGCGTAGGTGACGTTGTTCGCGGTCACCGAGAAACTCTCGACCGCGAGCCGCACCGCGCCTTCGGCGAGCGGCGGCAGCGCGACCTCATCGATTCGCGTCTCGGTCAGCGCGCCACGCTTTACCAGCACCTGTTTCATGACCGTCCCCTCAGCTCGCGAAGCTATACGGGCCGCCGCGTTCGAGCGCGCGCTTATAGGCATCGCGCGCCTGGAACCGCGCGACCCACGCGCTGATGTTCGGGTGACTTGCGAACAGCCCATAGCGGCCCGCGACCTCGCCGACGAAGCTCATCTGGACATCCGCGGCGGTGAACTCGCCGAGCAGCCAGTCGCGCCCGCCGAGCGACGCTTCGACATAACCGAGGTGGTTCGCGATCTCGCTGTCGATACGGGGTGCCAGCGGGGCCGCGGCTTCGCCCAGCCGCGCGGTGTAGAGCTTGAGCATCAGCGGCAGCATTGCCGACCCTTCGGCATAGTGCAGCCATTCGACGTATTTGTCGTAGCCCGCGCTGTCGTTCGCGGGCGCAAGACGCCCGTTCCCGTGGTGCCGCACCAGATAGTCGATGATTGCGCCCGACTCGATCACTGTCGCGTCGCCGTCGGTCAGCACCGGGGATTTGCCGAGCGGATGCACCTCGCACAGCTCCGGCGGCGCAAGGCGGGTCGTCGCGTCGCGCATGTAGAATTTGATGTCGTAGGGTAGCCCGAGCTCCTCGAGCAGCCACAGGATGCGCTGCGAACGGCTTTCGTTGAGGTGGTGGACGGTCAGCATCTTGTCTTCTCCTAACGAAACCAGTGCGCGCGAATGAAATAGCCGCCGACCAGGACC
>VYLJ01000238.1_pt1 | contig 13883 bp, 13 predicted proteins | sample 5114331 | NCBI WGS metagenome assembly VYLJ01 (sample SAMN12291791, study PRJNA351875) | freshwater metagenome | isolation source: freshwater lake | place: USA: Michigan, MSU2 Lake | collected 2011-08-16
TGGAAACTATCTCATCAAATTAGTTCCCCCATAGAACCCCCTTGAGCCATCTGGCACACTTTTCTCTTTTTGTCAAATTTTATGTTAAGAAAGATGTGACTAATGGATAGCTTAATAAGGGGGGCAGGGGGGATCGAACCTAAAATTCATTTTTAATTTAATTATAACCAGCTACTTAAGATTTTAGCTTGGTTGAGAGATTGAACATTTGTACTAAAATTTCCAAGACGCAGTTTAAATCCCTGACAGCTTATAAACTTTAGCCGCTTAAATCGCACCATTGAGGGGAAATCCCCCTGAACTAGGTACGGTAAGCCCCTAGAAGCCAACAAACCGGTCAATCTAGAATAGTCTCAAGGGTATAAAAGTAATCTCTTATAGAAAATGCAGCCAACCAATCCACAACAATTTACAGAAAAAGCTTGGGAGGCAATCGTCAAAACGCCGGACATTGCCAAACAGAACAGCCAGCAACAAATCGAAAGCGAACATCTAATGAAAGCCCTTCTCGAACAGGAGGGATTAGCGGGCAGTGTCTTTAGTAAAGCTAATATTAGTCTAGCCCGTTTGCGGGATCGAACCGATGATTTTATCCGTCGTCAACCGAAAATCTCTAACCCCGGCGACTCGATTTATTTAGGTCGTAGTTTAGATAGTTTACTCGATCGAGCAGAAAATTATCGCCGAGAATTTGGAGATGACTTTATCTCGATCGAGCATTTGATTTTAGGTTACGCTAAAGATGATCGCTTCGGTAAAAATATTTTTCAAGAATTCGGACTTACCGAAAACAAACTCAAAGAAATTATTCAACAAGTCAGAGGTAGTCAAAAAGTGACCGATCAGAATCCAGAAGGCAAATATGAGGCCCTAGAAAAATACGGACGGGATCTCACCCAATTGGCACGGGAAGGTAAATTAGACCCCGTAATTGGACGGGATGACGAAATCCGTCGCACCATTCAGATTCTCTCGCGTCGGACTAAAAATAACCCGGTTTTAATCGGGGAACCGGGAGTAGGAAAAACGGCCATTGTCGAAGGATTAGCCCAGCGGATTATTAACCGTGATGTGCCAGAATCTCTGTTAGATCGGACTCTCATTTCTCTCGATTTAGGTGGCTTAATTGCGGGAGCAAAATATCGCGGAGAGTTTGAGGAAAGATTAAAAGCTGTCCTCAAAGAAGTCACCGATTCCCAAGGCAATATCATCATGTTTATTGATGAAATTCATACCGTTGTTGGTGCGGGAGCCACACAAGGGGCAATGGATGCGGGCAATTTATTAAAACCAATGTTAGCCCGGGGTGAATTGCGTTGTATCGGAGCCACTACCCTCGATGAATACCGCAAATATATCGAAAAAGATGCGGCGTTAGAAAGACGTTTTCAAGAGGTTTTAGTAGATGAACCAAATGTGGTCGATACTATTTCGATTCTTCGCGGTCTCAAAGAACGTTATGAGGTGCATCATGGGGTGAAAATTGCCGATAATGCTTTAGTGGCAGCGGCACTGCTTTCTAATCGTTATATTAGCGATCGCTTTTTGCCCGATAAGGCCATTGATTTAGTTGATGAAGCGGCGGCCAAATTGAAGATGGAAATCACTTCCAAACCAGAAGAACTCGATGAAATTGATCGCAAAATTCTCCAGTTAGAAATGGAAAGACTTTCTCTACAAAGGGAATACGATCCAGCTTCGCGAGAACGGTTAGAAAAGTTAGAAAAAGAACTGGCTAACCTCAAGGAAGAACAATCGGGATTAAATGCCCAATGGCAAGGGGAAAAAGAGATTATCGATAAAGTTCGTGGGGTTAAAGAAGCGATCGAACAAGTTAATCTGGAAATTCAACAGGCAGAACGAGATTATGATTATAATCGTGCTGCGGAATTAAAGTTCGGAAAATTAACCGATCTGCAGCGGCAAATGTCCGCCCTAGAAACTCAATTGGCCGACAAACAAACCACCGGTAAAAGTTTATTAAGGGAAGAAGTTCTCGAATCGGATATCGCCGAAATTATCTCGAAATGGACGGGAATTCCTCTCAATAAATTGATCGAATCGGAAAAAGAAAAACTCCTCAATCTGGAAGAGGAATTACACGAAAGTGTCATCGGTCAAGAGGAAGCGGTCACAGCCGTGGCCGAAGCGATTCAACGTTCCCGCGCCGGTTTATCGGACCCCCACCGTCCCACGGCCAGCTTTATTTTTCTCGGTCCGACGGGTGTTGGTAAGACAGAATTGGCGAAAGCTTTAGCGCGCAATCTCTTTGACACGCAAGAGGCTCTAGTTCGCATCGATATGTCGGAATACATGGAAAAACACAGCGTTTCCCGTCTCATGGGTGCGCCTCCGGGATACGTCGGCTACGATGAAGGAGGACAATTAACCGAGGCAATCCGGCGTCGTCCCTACTCTGTCATCCTCTTTGATGAGATTGAAAAAGCCCATCCCGACGTTTTTAACGTTATGTTACAAATCCTTGACGATGGGCGCTTAACCGACTCTCAAGGTCATCTGGTTGATTTCAAAAATACCATCATTATTATGACCAGTAATATCGGTTCTCAATACATTTTAGACGTGGCTGGTGATGAGTCTCGTTACGAGGAAATGCAGGCGCGGGTGATGGAAGCAATGCGGAATAGTTTCCGTCCCGAATTCCTCAATCGTATCGATGAAACGATCATTTTCCATAGTTTACAAAAAGCGCAACTGCGATCGATTGTCAAACTACAGACAGCCAATCTCAGCGATCGCTTGATGGAACAAAAATTAGCCCTGAAACTTGCCGATATTGCCCTCGATTATCTAGCAGAAATTGGTTACGATCCAGTGTACGGCGCGCGACCCTTAAAACGGGCAGTACAAAGATATGTGGAAACTCCGATCGCTAAGGCAATTCTCCGCGGCGAATTCAAAGGGGGAGACACGATTTTTGTCGATGTGGCCGATGAAAGATTGACCTTTAAACGGTTAGCTTCCCCGGTAGTAACCGCTTAATTAAGTAGGGTTTGCTGAAAAAGTTTTTCGGTGGTGGCAGGGTGTGGGGTGTGGGGTGTGGGGTGTGGGGTTTTACTCATTTTCAGGTGGTCAATTACCTAATTTTCAGGAAAAAAGTCCAGGGATTTTCCCCCCAATCACTCCAAAGTTCGGCACTTTTTGAGGTCAAAAAAGTCTAAAAACCTTATCCAACAAGGTTTTTAGATTTATTCAGCAGACCCTAAGTAAGGGTGGGCAATGCTCACCCTTTGATTATTATAGAAGCAGGGTATTTTTGCTTGAATCTATGACTGTAACACTGCTCGCACCACCGGCTGAAATAATTCACCTGTCCGGGATTAGCTGGAAAACCTACGAAACGCTGCTCGCAGAAATGAGCGATCGCCGTCTGCGGCTGACCTACAATCGTGGCAATTTAGAAATGATGGCTCCTTCGACCGGACACGAATTTAGTAAAACCCTCATCGGTCGCTTTGTCGAAACCCTAGCGGAAGAATCAACAGTCCCGATTTATCCCCTCGGTTCTACCACCTTTAAACGCCCTCAATTAAGCGGTGCAGAACCGGATGAATGTTTTTACATTGATAATATTGAGGCGGTTCGGGGGAAAAAGCGACTGGACTTAAATGAAGACCCTGCACCGGATTTAGTCATAGAAATTGATGTCACCAGCAGTTCTCAAAATCGCCTTCAGGTTTATGCAGATTTAGGCGTGGCAGAGGTTTGGGTTTATAATGGGGAATCTCTGGTTATCCAACAATTACAAAATGGCAGTTATATCACCTCCCCAACCAGTCAATTTTTTATAAATATTCCTATTTCAGAGATTGCTATATTTTTACAACAAGCTGGCCAGACAGATTACCTAGAGTTAGTAAAAGCATTTCGGAATTGGGTAAGAAGTCAGCTGAAAAAATAAATCTGAACCGGAGTCTCAAAAATGGAAATTAACAAGTTTTCCTTTTGGGTCGTCGGTCGTCAACACCAAATCAGGTTACACTTCATCGACCCGAAGGTTAATGCGGATGGAGGGACTCGAACCCACACATCAAAGACACTAGAACCTAAATCTAGCGCGTCTACCAATTCCGCCACATCCGCAAATATGTCACCGTATTTCATCATAGCATAAGATACTATAGGAAAGATAAAATTTTTTATTCTTAATAATTTTATGCTCTTAGGTTTTGTCTTTCAGTCCCCCGGCCCGATCCTCTGGGAGATCGGACCGATTTCGGTGCGCTGGTATGGATTCCTCATCGCTATGGCGGTATTATTGGGTGTCACCCTCTCCCAGTACCTCGCCCAAAAAAGAGCGATCGATCCGGATTTAATCGCTGATTTGACCATTTGGTTAGTACTGGGGGCCATACCTGCAGCCCGTCTGTACTATGTTCTCTTTCAGTGGCAAGAATACGCGCAAAATCCTGCTGATATTATCGCCATTTGGAAGGGAGGTATCGCTATTCACGGGGCAATTATCGGGGGTTTGCTGGCGTCCCTAATTTTTGCCCGCATTAATCGGGTTTCTCTTTGGCAATTACTCGATCTGGTGGCCCCTTCAGTTATTCTCGGTCAAGCGATCGGACGTTGGGGTAACTTTTTTAATTCGGAAGCTTTTGGCAGTCCGACTAATTTACCTTGGAAGTTGTTTATTCCTCCGGCTAGTCGTCCTTTAGAATATATCGCCGTCGATTATTTTCACCCCACCTTTCTCTACGAATCTCTCTGGAATCTGGCAGTTTTTGCCCTACTCATCTATCTATTTTTCTGGGGTTTAAAACACCCTGGTAAATTAAAAATTGGCACCCTTACCCTAGTCTATTTTATCGCCTACAGTCTAGGTAGATTCTGGATCGAGGGGCTACGCACCGATAGTTTAATGTTTGGGCCTCTAAAAATGGCGCAAATAATTAGTTTAGGAGCGATCGCTATCGGTATTTTCGGTTTATTCTGGTTATATAAACTGCAGCGTCCTTTACCGGATGTGGTGGCGACCGTCAGTTATAATCAAAAGTTACCCTAGCTAACCCTGACAATGGATCTAGTAACGATTTTTCAACAGGTTTTAAACGGTTTATCGATCGGTAGTGTCTATGCTATTTTTGCCCTCGGTTACACTTTGATTTTTTCCATTTTAGGGATTATCAATTTTGCCCATGGCGCAATTTTTACCCTCGGTGCCTATTTTACCTACGCTCTAGCGGGGGGAGTTTTCGGTTTTAATGGTTTATTGGCTAATGCCAAATTACCCTTTTCCTTACCCTTTTTTTTGGCACTCTTGCTAGGCTGTATCCTTTCAGGTTTCACCTCGGTTCTTCTGGAAAGATTGGCCTTTAAACCCCTCCGGGTACGGGGTTCCGATTCTCTCTTAACTCTGGTTTCTAGCCTAGGGGCAGCCGTGGTGATTGTCAATGTCATTCAATACTTATTCGGGGCAGAAATTTATACTTTTCCCGATGGGATTTATGGCAATCTTCCCCCCGCAATTAATTTCGGTACAGCCGATCGCCCCGTGGCAATTCGCACAATTCAGATTATTATTTTTCTGGTTTCAGCAGTTATGGTGGCTTTGCTAACTTATTGGGTTAATTTTACCAAAATGGGCAAAGCTTTACAAGCGGTAGCTGAAGATGTCACCACGGCCAGTTTGTTGGGTATCAATCCCGAAAAATTTATCGTGATTACCTTTTTTATTAGTGGTGCCTTGGCAGGTTTAGCAGGAACTTTAGTCGGTTCTAGTGTTAGTATCGCTGGTCCCTATTTCGGCATTGCTTTCGGATTAAAAGGTTTAGGAGTGATCGTTTTAGGGGGATTGGGAAGTATCCCCGGAGCGGTAATCGGTGGTTTATTATTGGGTATTGCCGAAGCTTTTGTTCCCGCAGAATATTCCGGTTATCGAGAGGCGATCGCTTTTGCTATTCTCTTTATTATGTTGTTAGTTCGTCCCCAGGGTTTACTAGGCAGAAAGTTAATTCAAAAAGTCTAATTCGGTTTAATTGTCCGCGAGAAAAACTGTTTTTCCCGACAAAGAAGATTGATAGGCAGCATAGGCCACTTCTAGGGCATAAAGACTGGCTTGGGGAGTAACATAAAGAGGAACCCGATCGAACAGATAATCTAGCACCATGGCGGTATCTTTGGCAAAAAGACCGCGACGGGTTTCCACTTCTAAAGCTTGGCTACCTTCACTATTAATTAACTGCCCTGTTTCCCCTTCAAAAATTAAGCTGCCCCCCTCGCCATGAATAGTGAAAGTTCGCTCATTTTGCCAAAAAACTTCGCCTTTACCGTAGGTAACTTCAGCAATTAAGCCATTTTTAAATAATAACTGCGCCTCACACAAACAGGCCAGAAAATAATCGGATTCCGGGGCATTCCAATAACGACAATGACAGGATACGGACTCCACTTCTCCAAATAAATTAGTAAAGCGATGGATACGAGAAAGGGCAGCGATCAAAGGAAAACCGAATAAATCCCGATGAAATGTCCAGCGCCGGGGTGCCGGTCTGCCGGGGGCGACCGTGGTATAACGGGCTAGGTGGATATTGCCGAGGCTGGCTAAATACTGCTGTTGGGTTTGATGCAGTCCTCCCAAAAGTTCGATATGTTCGACGTGCAGTAATTTGTTCTCGGTTTCGGCTAGGGTGATTAATTCTGCTGCCGCTGCCGGGTGGAAAGCCAGGGGATACTCGACGATAACGTGCTTACCGGATTTTAAGGCAGTACGGGCGATCGAGGCATGGGCCTGATTAACATTGGCAACGACAATCAGATCGAGATCGGGATGGCTGGCCAGGCTTACTGCCGAATCTAGGGCAGAAATTTGGTATTTTTGCGAGAAATTAGCGATCGATTCGGCACTATTACCGCTAACATACAAAAGCTGGGCGCGATCATCCGCTTGCAAGCTTTCAGCGCGACGTTGAGCGGCGAACCCTGTCCCAACTATACCAATTTTCAGGGGATGATTAGAAGTCATCGGGGGCATTCTGGCGACATTAATTATCGGGAAGTGGGGTGCGGGGTGTGGGGTGCGGGGAGATAGGGAGATAGGGGAATTTCAACTAATACCCCAAAACCCTAAAACCCCAACTCTCAACTCCTGAATACTTTCTACAGCAATTCTGCCTTTCCTAGCTTTATCTTGGCAATTAACTGCTCTATTATCTCAAAAATAGCACTCTAAAAGATGTGGGAGGGTGAATTCATATTTTTAATGGACAACGCCAATTTTTTGCTCCTGTTTAGGCCCCGGATCTTCTAAACTGCCGTCGGTTGTCGGGGAGCATGACGACTAGGGGAAACCACCACGGGAGTTGGCGACACTGTACAGGTTAATTCTAGAGACTGTTCTAAACTAACCACCCGATTGAGTTGTTGCCATTCAGTACTAAAAGGAGGCATCGCTAGAGCGCAGGCTTTCCAATGAGCTTCGACGGGAACATCTAGTTGTTGACAAGTGCCACCGCGCCGACCTTGGGTTTGATAGTATCGGCAGTATCGACAGGAAGAGGTAAGAAAGTTTGCGGCTTGCATGGGTTGGCTTTAAAAGGAAGATGATTATAAGGAACTCAAGGGATGACTCTCTTTTCGCTCTGTGTAATATTGTCCTACCCTGTGCCAAGGGTATTTTCCTGACTACCACAGCTAGAACTGATATGCCATATAGTTTTTAGTGATCCCCAAAAAAAATTTTATTTTTAGAATCTTTTAATAGTTACTTTGCAAAAAGCAGCACTGTCTCAAAACTGAAGAGTTCAACTCAGTTGTGGCCGAGGTTATTGGGTCTAGTATCAGCAATAACAGAACGGGGATCAAGCCTTAGCTCGATAGAATTGATGAATACAGGTTCAATTAAGACAGAAAAGATCGGCCAATTGATTCCTGACTCAAAACCACTCTTTCCACAATACTATAAAAAAATTGCATCTTTTACCCCGCCCGACTGGGCAAAACAAAAAGCACAACATTGCCAACGCTCAAGCTCTCCGGAGGGAGTGGGAGACTGACAACGAGGGCAAATTGGCCAGGATCGGGTTCTATGACGTATTTTCTGGCTCCAAGTCTCTAAAATGTCCGGTTGCTGGGGATTTTCTGGCGGTTTTTCTGGGGTGACATAGCTAGGATGATCTCTGAGGGAATTAGGCGCAATCGCTTCTAGCGGAATTAACTGACTATCCTGCTGCCAACGGGCAGCAGAAAAGCGGATATCGCCCAAGGGAGTCTCTAACTGACTATTAAGCCGTTTTAATAAGCTATAGCGTTGTAAAGACAATTCCTGTGCTAAAGCGGCGCTACTGGTAGCCACCGATAAAACCCCGCAACTCAGGGAAAAAGGCCGGGTTTGCTCAAGCAGACGGGGATTAATAATTTTTGGCCACAATTGCAGCACTTGATCATAGTGGCGATATTCTTCCCAACCCGCCTGTTGAGTAATAACCGCCAAAATTTTGTCAAGAGAATGTAAAGACATAGGGAAAATCTAATGTAAAGACATAGGGAAAATCTAGGGAATACCACGTTAGACTAGGACGAAAAAACCCCCTAACTTTTCAGCATAACCTTTAATACCCTCATGAAATCCGATCGATCCCCATCCCCCCAAGATTCCCCTCTCTCGATCGTCCATCAACCCAGTTCAGCCATCGATCCCGCTCAGGAACCAGAATACCTAGAAGCTGCTGTCATTAACGTCTATCCCCAAGCTGAAGATGTCTTTTTTACCCCTTGGGGTATCCGGGCAATGGTGATCTTTTTGATTGCTAATAGTCTCCTCAGTCTCAATCAATGGTTAACCAGCACCACCCCCACCCCGAGGAAAGCTGAGAATTCCCCCCGCGAGCAGCGCCAAAATAACTCCCGCCACCTTGATCGATTGATAGCGATCGCTCGTCCGGTACAGAAAACTCCTCAAACCAGTCCGATCGTTAATATTCCCGCTCCTCCGGTTAAAACTAGCCCGATCGCTAACATTCCCGCCCCACCAGTGGTTCAGAGTCCCCCCACCGCTATCAATCTGACTAATGCCCTCTTACCCCCGAATCCGCCACCATCCCCAATGCCGGCCCATCAATTACCCGTCAGTAAGATCAAGCAATCTTTACCCGTCGCCCCCCCGAACCCCAGCACCCCGCCCGTATCTTCCCTAGTTTCTGCACCACCGCCACCACCGCCCCAAGTTACCCCCGCCCCCTCGACCGCGATCATTAACGAACGAATGTTGGAGGAATTGCGTCAAAGAGAAGAATCACCCGCTAATTTACCCTTTTTTCAACGGGAAAAAGCCCGTCGCTTGGCCAATCAAAACCGACAGGAGGCGGTGGAGTTAATGAAACAGTTACCGCCAGAATTACAAGCATCCCCTTCTCCCAGTAGTCCGGCACCTTCAGAAACAGCCGATCCCTCCCAGTCCCCCGTCCCTAGTTCTATCATTATTGATAGGAGCGGCACTTCGGTAAACTATTAGGGTTCCTATCGGGAGGACGGCAATGGGTTTGTTAGATCGCATGGGTCAAGCAATTCGCGCCCAAGTCAATAGTCTGATTCAGGAAAATCAAGATCCAGAAAAACTGCTGGAAAAGGCGATCTTGGCGATGGAAGGGGAATTGATGCAAATGCGACAAGCCCTGGCGGCAGCCGTCGCTACCCAGAAACGTACCGAGCGCCAACGACAACAACAGGAAAAAGCGGCCCAAACTTGGCACGAACGCGCCCAATTAGCCCTACATCACGGTAACGAGGAACTCGCCCGCCAAGCTCTCAGCCAATGGCAAACCTATCAAAGTCAGATCGCCCCCCTACAAATCTCCCTGCAACAACAGACGGCTATTATACAAAAGTTAAAGAAAGAACTCTTGACAATTGAACGCAAATATGCTGAGATGAAAGCACAGAAAAGCCTTTATGTGGCCAGATTACGATCGGCGAGTGCCAGTCAAAAAGCTCAAGAAATTATGGGCAGTTTGAACAGCAGTCAGATGGGGACTATTTTCGAGAAATTAGAAGCAAAAGTCTTAGAAGCCGAATCCCAAGCCGATTTAATCGGGTATAAAGACCCCTTAGAGCGACAATTCCAAGATTTGGAGGGACAAAAACAAATTGAAGCGGAATTACTCAAGTTAAAACAAGAAAACTTGGATGGGTGATGTGGGGTGTGGGGTGTGGGGTGTGGGGTGTAGGGTGTGGGGTGTAGGGTGTGGGGTGTGGGGTGTGGGGTGTAGGGTGTGGGGTGTGGGGAAAAAAAAGCTGTCTCCTGACTCTTGACTCCTGACTGTTGACTCCTAACTCCTATCCCCTATCCTAGCTCTCGTGGTTTATATTGGATAATAAGCCGTTAGGCAAGATAGGAAATTTTAAGAACAGTTAACTGATTTAGTACACACCGAGAGGAACAAGAGCGTCATGGGTTTATTCGATCGCCTTAGCCGAGTTGTCCGAGCTAACCTCAATGATATGGTGAGCAAGGCTGAAGATCCAGAAAAAATGCTGGAACAAGCTGTCAGTGATATGCAAGAGGATCTAGTACAGGTACGTCAAGCGGTCGCTAGAGCGATCGCCGAACAGCGACAAACGGAACAAAAATACAGCAAAGACCAGTCAGAAGCCAATAAATGGGAACAAAGAGCCAAATTAGCCCTTTCTAAAGGGGATGAAACTCTCGCCAGGGAAGCTCTTAAACGCAAGAAAGATTTCACGGAAACCGCCGCCATTCTCAAAAATCAACTGGATCAGCAAACGGTACAGGTAGATAGTCTGAGAAAAAACTTGATTGCGCTCGAAAGTAAGATTTCTGAGGCAAAAACCAAGAAAAATATGTTAGTAGCTCGCTCCAGAGCCGCAAAAGCTAACGAAGAAATCCAAAAAACCCTCGGCAGTATCGATACCAGTAGTTCCATGTCCGCTTTTGAGCGCATGGAAGAAAAAGTTGTGCAGATAGAAGCCCGTAGTCAAGCGATCGGTGAATTGGGTGGCATCGACATGGAACGTCAATTCGCTGCACTAGAATCGGGTAGCGATGTGGAGGATGAATTAGCAATGCTGAAAGCACAAATGTCCGGGGGAGCATTACCGGGTACAGCTTCTAGTCAACCCACTTTACCCCAAGCAACCACCGTCAGGGATTCGGCAGTGGATGCGGAATTAGAGGAATTGCGATCGAAGTTAAAAGAACTGTAAAACTTTGAGAGCGTCGAGACGTACTATCTACGGTACGTCTCTATTTATTAATTTTGTTGTTGAGATAGGGAATATTAATTGCTAGTCATAATTAACCATCACTATTATGCGGGATGATTTATCCAATTTACGTTCCTCAATTATCGAAGTAATTGCCTTACAAAAAAGAGCCGAACAACAGTACAGCCAAGCACAAGCTGAGGTTTTGAAATGGGAAGAAATAGTTAAACTCGCCCTAGATAAAGGTGATGAGTCTCTGGCACAAGAAGCTAATATAAAGAAAAAACATCCCCCATCTTTTGCGGGTAAAGTGGCGATCAACTGTCATTGATCGCCCCTAACCTGAATTTTCACTCGCTTAAGGGTTTGGTTGATCTGGGTCAGAAAGTCGGTGTTTGTTGGCTTCTTCAATGGCTCTCCTTACTTTTTCTCCTCTTCTTTCCGCTTCTCTTACGTGTTGCTCTAATTCTGGAAAGCTATTTTGAGAAGAAATGCTGATAACATTTCGACCTGCTTCTACGGCTAAAAATCCCAGTCCCAAAATCAAGGCAATTCGGACGATAATGCTGTCAATTTTTCGTTTTTCGTTGTCGTTCATAGTTTTAGGCAAATTCTAAAGTATTGACTAAAAATTTAATCAGAGCAATCTTTTCTGGATCGGGCAATTGAGCGGCGACTCGGAATAATATCCGCTGCTTTTGCCTTCTCTAATTCTAAAACCGATTCTAGATCTTCTAATTGGGCGGTTAATTCTGCGAGGCGAATATTGGCAAAATTTAGCAATTTTGCCAATATTCTTGCGTTTTGGGCAAGAATACCTGCGAAAACAGGTTCCCAATGCCTGAGTCGGTAGAGCCATCGCTCTGGCTAATTCCGATCTGAAAGAGTGGTTAGCTGCGTTGGTACGGCTAAAAGCACAAATGTTACTGGGTAACACTGCCCATCCACTCACCGTCAGGGATTCAGCAGTAGATGCAGAATTAGAGCAATTGCGATCGAAGTTAAAAGAACTGTAAAACTTTGAGATTGTCGAGACCTATTACAGCCTTTCTCATAAAGATGAAGTATAACCTAAATTGGTAAGCTAAACGGCGCTTAACCTGCATGATCCAATAGCTATAACCCTTTTGGAGTCTATATCGGTGATCCGAAGTAAAAGCCGTTTAGCTTATCTACGACCGAAGACCAGCTAATGTTAACCGTTCCAGCGTTCCCCAAAACGAAAACCTCCTACCTCATCACTAGGTAAAAATTCCCAAGCAGTGCCGCTCAAAACCCTTTAATTCTGAAGATAATCCTAAGATTCACCCCGAAAAAGAGCCAGAAAGGTGAGGATAGCTAGGATGGAAGTGAAAAGCAATTTTGACTCGAAATTATCCCAAGGGATCGATCGCATTTAACGAAACCCTTACCCTAACAGCATAGGACAAGAGAAGGACTTATTAAGGAGAAACCCAGCCATGAAAATCGGCGTAATCAAAGAAAGTGACCAAGGCGAGGCGCGGGTGGCGCTAGTGCCGGATACCGTCGCCCGTTTAGTCAAGGCGGGATTTGAGGTAATTGTCCAAAATGGGGCGGGAATTAGCGCTAACTTTGCCGATAGTGCCTATAGTGCCGTGGGAGCCGCCCTGAGCGAAAACAGCGAATATATCTATGAAACTGCCGATATTATTCTCAAAGTGGTCTCTCCTAGCGATAGCGAGATCGATCGCCTGAAAAATGGTTGTATCCTCCTCGGCTTTCTCGATCCCCTGCGTCAACCCCGGCGCATTGCCAAATTAGCCGAGCGCGGGATTACAGCTTTGAGCATGGAATTAATTCCCCGCAGTAGTCGCGCCCAGAGTATGGATGCCCTCTCCTCTCAGGCTAACCTCGCCGGTTACAAAGCGGTACTCCTCGCCGCCGTGCAGCTGCCGAAAATGTTCCCGATGATGACTACCGCCGCCGGTACGATCGCCCCAGCCAAAGTGCTGGTATTGGGGGCAGGAGTTGCCGGATTGCAAGCTTGCGCTACCGCCCGCCGTTTGGGGGCAGTGGTGGAGGCTTTTGATATTCGTCCCCAAGTCAAAGAAGAAGTGCAGAGTGTCGGGGCGAAATTTATTGAAATGCCCCTAGAAGAAGATACCGTCGCCGATAACGGTTACGCCAAAGAGGTTTCCCTTAGCACACAGGAGCGCATTTGTCAAGCCCTAACGGAACCAATTAAGCGGGCTGATGTGGTGATCACCACAGCCCAAGTACCGGGGAAACAGGCCCCGCTGCTAGTCACCAAAGAAATGATCGCCACCATGAAAGCGGGGTCGGTAATCGTTGATTTAGCGGCGGAACAGGGCGGAAATTGCGCCTACACCCAACCGGGACGAGAAATCATCGTTAATGGGGTAAAAATCGTCGGAGCCGTTAATCTTCCTGCCACAGTGGCCACCAATGCCAGCCAGATGTACGCCAAAAACCTGCAAATGCTGCTACAGCTTCTAGTCAGCAAAGAGGGCAGTTTAAACCTCGATTTTGCCGATGACATCATTGATAGTGCCTGTGTCACCCACGCCGGCGAAATCCGCAACCAACGCATTAAATCCGCCCTCAGTGAACAGTTATCCGCTTTTTAGCTATCAGCTTTTTCTCCCCATCCCCTAACCCCTATCCCCTATCCCCCATCCCCTATCCCCCATCCCCTATCCCCTATCCCCCTATCCCCC
>VYLJ01000241.1_pt1 | contig 13837 bp, 12 predicted proteins | sample 5114331 | NCBI WGS metagenome assembly VYLJ01 (sample SAMN12291791, study PRJNA351875) | freshwater metagenome | isolation source: freshwater lake | place: USA: Michigan, MSU2 Lake | collected 2011-08-16
GGCCGATGCGCTGACGTGGGTGCCCGCTCCGGCCGAAACCCGCGACGCGACGATCCTGCGCCCCGTCGCGGACGCTTTTCAGGGCGACGGCGGAATGCGCCTGCTCCGCGGCAACCTCGGGCGCGGAGTCGTCAAGACCAGCGCGGTCGAAGCGTCGCGCTGGACCATCGAGGCTCCATGTGCCGTATTCGCGACGCAGGACGACGTGCTGCGCGCGTTCAAGGCGGGTGCGCTCGACCGCGATGTCGTCGTCGTCGTCCGCTTTCAGGGGCCGAGCGCCAATGGCATGCCCGAGTTGCACAAGCTGACGCCCGCGCTTGGCGTTTTGCAGGACAAGGGCTTCCGGGTCGCGCTCGTCGCCGACGGCCGCATGTCGGGGGCGAGCGGCAAGGTTCCTGCCGCGATCCACGTCACGCCCGAGGCCGCGCTCGGCGGGCCGTTGGCGCAGCTGGTCGATGGCGACATGGTCCGCGTCGATGCGGTTGCGGGGACGCTCTCGACCACCGCGCTGCTCGAGAACCGCAAGATCGCCGCCGCCCCGCCAGCTGCGGAAGGCGTCGGGCGCGAGCTGTTCGCGTTCATGCGCCACGGTGCCGACGAAGCCGAACGCGGTGCGAGCGCAATGCTCAAAGCGGCGGGGCTCTAGCGGCGTGAACCTCGTCGCGGTCGACATCGGGGGCACGCATGCGCGGTTCGCGCTGGCGCAGGCAGATCGGGGTCGCGTGACAAGCCTCGGCGCGCCCATCACGCTCAAGACCGCCGAGCACGCGAGTTTCCAGACGGCTTGGGAGGCCTTTGCCGCGATGCAGGCCAGCCCCCTGCCCCGCGCCGCCGCCATTGCGATCGCCTGCCCGATCCGCGGCGAGGTGCTCCAGTTGACGAACAATCCCTGGATCATCCGACCCTCCCTTATCCCTGAAAAGCTCGGGGTGGACGCGCACGTCCTGGTCAACGATTTCGAAGCTGTCGGACATGCCGTCGCGCAGGTCGGCGCGGAACACCTCCGCTACCTGCGCGGCCCCGCCGGGCCGCTGCCCGCGACCGGCATCACCAGCATCGTCGGCCCCGGCACCGGCCTCGGCGTCGGCCAATTGTTCAGACACTTGGACGGCTATCATGTCGTCGCATGCGAAGGCGGGCACATCGACTTCGCCCCGCTCGACAGCATCGAGGACGCGATCCTCGCGGAACTGCGCAAGCGCCATCGCCGCGTTTCGGTCGAACGGATTGTCTCCGGTCCCGGCCTCGTCGCGATCCATGAGGTACTCGCGCGGATCGAAGGGCGCCAGATCCCGGAAAGCGACGACAAGGCGTTGTGGGCGGCGGCGCTCGACGGCAGCGACAGCCTTGCCGCCGCCGCGCTCGACCGCTTCTGCATGATCCTCGGCAGCGTTGCAGGCGATATCGCGCTCGTCAACGGTCCGACCGCGGTCGTCATTGCGGGCGGCCTCGGCCTCCGACTTGCCGACCATCTGCCCCGCTCAGGCTTCAACGAACGCTTCGTCGCCAAGGGACGGTTCGAATCGTTGATGTCGGGCGTTCCCGTTCATCTTATCACCCATCCGCAACCGGGCCTGTTCGGCGCGGCAGCGGCTTTTGCGAGCACGCACACATGACCATAGACGCCATCATGCGCACCGCGCCGGTCATACCGGTGCTCATTGTCGATGATGTCGCGCATGCCGTCCCCATCGCGACCGCGCTCGTTGCGGGCGGACTTCCGGTGCTCGAGGTGACGCTGCGCACCCCTGCCGCGCTTGACGTCATCGCCGCGATGAAGACCGTAGCTGGTGCCATCGTTGGCGCCGGGACAGTCGTCGATGAAGCGACGCTCGATGCAGCGATCGCCGCTGGGGCCGAGTTCATCGTGAGCCCCGGCCTGACCGCGAGCCTCGGTCGCGCAGCCATTGCCAGCGGCGTGCCTTACCTTCCCGGCGTCGCGACCGCAGGCGACATCATGCGCGGGATCGATCTGGGCCTCGACCGCTTCAAGTTCTTCCCGGCGACTGCGGCGGGTGGTCTGCCGGCCCTGCGCGCCCTGTCCGCCCCGTTCGGCCAGATCGCCTTCTGCCCGACCGGCGGCATTGCCGAGGCGACCGCTCCCGACTGGCTCGCCGAACCATCGGTGCTCTGCTGCGGTGGAAGCTGGCTGGTGCCGAAGGGCGCACCGGACCCATCGGCGATCGAAACGGCGGCAAGCCGGGCTGCAGCGCTCCGCTGAGCCGTCTGCAAATCGGTCCTTCCCGAAGCTGCCTCGTCTTGCCCGATCAGCGTTACGCTGTCAAGTGAAATCTCAGACGGAGGAAAAATACTTCAGCTTGGTCACTATCCAGATTGCAAACGCGGCAAGCGCCAGAAACGTCCCGAAGGGCAACCGCGTGGTGGCGCCGACCTTGTTCCCGCCAATCATCATCGCGAGCGTAACCGCAATACCCAAGCTGCTCGCCGCGAGCAGGACGAACGGCAGCGCCTGCCAACCCAGCCACAGTCCGATCGCCCCGAGCAGCTTCGGATCGCCACCGCCGAGCCCCTCACGACCCCGCGCCCGCGCATAGCCGGCACCGATCAGCCACAGCAGACCGAACCCCACGCCTGCTCCAATCAGCCGGTCGAGCAGGTCGGGCTCCGGCACGGCGAACGCCACGAACGACGCCAGCACCGCCACGAAGGCGGTGAGCACATCGGGCAGCCAGAAATGCCGCCAGTCGAGCAGTGCCGCCGCGACGAGTGTCCATCCGATCAGGGAGACGACTGCGGCCTCGTTCGGCGGCGCCAGCGCGAAGGCGACGGCCCCCAGACCCGCGCACAACGCCTCGCTCAGCGGATGCGCGCGGTCGATCGGCGCGCCGCACGTCCGGCAGCGCCAATGGGTAAGCGGCAACAGGTCGAACCACGCGAGGTCGCGCTCGCACCCGTCGCACGCCGACCGGCCGCCAAGGCTTCGCCCCTGGGGCCAGCGCACCACCAGCGTCCCGACGAAACTTCCCGCGATCAGCCCTACCAGCGCGCCGAGCGCAGGCCAGATCCAGCTCACGGCACTGCTTCAGCCGCCCCCACACCGTGGATATGGGCGATTTCGACAAATCCGGTCTTGCCGCCCACGTCCATGCTGCACCAGCCATTGCCGCATTGCGTAACCTTCCCAACGACGCCGGGTTCGGCACGCCACACGACGTTTGCCTTGGCGTCGGGCCGTTCGCGCAGCGGCCTGACGTCGCCGGTCACGAGCGCGGTCCGTGTCTCGCTGAGCAGATTTGCCTGGACCCAGCCCTCGCTGCCGTCGGGATCCTGAATGCGCCGCCACTGCGCGCTCCCGGCCTTGTAGGTCTTGACGACCTTTACCGGCAGCCCGCGCCGCTTGTAGAGCCATTCGGCAGGAAAGTTTCGTCCCGGGCCTGTGCGCATCATGACTTCGCCCGCGCCGAGCGAGGCCCAGTACGGAACCTTCCGCGCGGCCTCTGCCGGCTGTGCCGCGACGATTGCCAGCATCGCAACCGCGCCGAGCACAGCGATCCTCCCCTTTGTCATGCGAGTTCAGCCTTGTTGATGCCTTAACTCCCCTGCTTTAGCACCGCGCACGGGCAGGAGGAAACGGGGTATGCACGCGCGCATCGTGGCAGCATGTTTCATGGCAGCAGTTGCGAGCGCCGCACACGCGCAACCGATCGTCATCGCGGATAGTGGCGACAGCGCCTGGGTGCTCGCGAGCGTGCTGCTTGCGCTTTTCGCAATTGTGCCCGGACTCGCACTGTTCCACGGGCGCGGGCGTACGGGGCCGACCGGCTTTGCGCTGTTCGTGACCGTGGCGATCGTCACGTTGCTGTTCGCGGGTGTCGGCTATTCGCTGATCTTTGCCGAGGGCTCCGGCATCATCGGCGGCCTGTCGGTCGCGTTGCTCCGCGACCTTGCCCCAGTGCTCGAGGATGGCACGGTTTCGGAGGCCGTTTTCGTCGCCTTCGAACTGACGCTCGCTACATTTGCAGTGTGCATCCTTGTGGCGTCCACCGCCGAACGCGCACGTGCGGCCTGGCTGATCCCGTTTGCAGCGCTGTGGACCCTTGTCGTCTACGTCCCCGCCGCGCGGTGGGTTTGGGCGGGCTGGCTCGGGGACCTTGGCACGGTGGATTATGCCGGTGCGCTGCCGGTGCACGTTGCCGCGGGGTTTGCGGCGCTGGTCGTGGCGCTGATGCTCCGCGATGGCGGGACACGCGACGTCCAGCATGATTCACGCCTCGCGATCGCAGGATCGGCACTGATCTGGATCGGCTGGCTCGCACTCATCGGCGGGGCGGCGCTCGGCGGCGGCGAAGACGCCGCGCTCGCCGTCCTCAATGCGCATGTCGCGGCGGCAGCGGCGATCGTGGCCGGTCTTGCTCTCGAACGGATGCGGGTAGGCGCGGTTTCGGTTTACGGCGTCGCCAATAACGCGCTCGCCGGTCTTGCGGCCGCCAGCGCCGGTGCCGCCTTTATCGGTGTCGCAGGCGGCCTGATGCTGGGCGTCGCCGGCGCGATTGCCTATGCGGTTGCAAACCTGCTCGTCGAACGGCTTCGCCTCGGAAGCGCGGCTGCGGCCTTCTCGATTCACGCACTCCCGGCAATGGCGGGCGCAATCGCTTTCCCCCTGTTCATGGCTCCCGCGCTCGGTGGGGTGGGGTTTGAAGAAGGAACCGGCCTCGTCTCGGCCATCGCCGCTCAGGCGGTCGCGGCGCTGGCGATCGCGCTCTGGTCGATCGTCGCGACTGCAATCGCTGCGGTGTCCGTATCGACCGTCGTTCCGATGAAGGCGCGCCCGCTGGGCGACTAATCCCCGGTGCGGATCCGGTCGACGAGTTCCTTGACCGTCGGAACGAAGCCGTTGGAGTAGAACGGATCGCGCTTGAAGTTGAACGCGCCATGCCCCGCGAAGACGAGGTTTTCGTCCAGCGGGCCGCCATGCACGACGTCCTGCAGCGTCTTTTGGATGCAGAAACTGCGCGGGTCGGCGAGGTAGCCCGTGGTGTAGTCGTCATGGTCTTTCCACGACGAAAAGCCGCAGTGCGACAGGCAGCCCATGCAATCCGCCTGATCCTTGCGGATCGTCTTCTTCTCGGCAGGCGTCACGAACACCACGGTGTTGTCGGGGGTCTTCAACGCCTCCGTGAAGCCCAAGCCGAACCACTCGCGCGCGCGCAGCAAGTCACCGCGCGTGACCCAGAAGCTCCTGCCCTTTACCCCGACGTCGAGTTGGTGCGTATGATCGCCCGCCGCCTCGAGCGAGAATGCAATCTGCCGCTCGCTGCGCGCTTCGAGGTTGCGCAGGAACGGATTGCGCACTGCCGAGGAATAGAAGCCAGTCGGCGAGAATTTATGGAGGAGGATGTCGCCCTCCTCCAGCGTCGGCAGCATGTCCTTCCAACCCTGCGGGATCGGGCTTTCCCTGGTCAGCAGTGGCCGCGTGCCGAACTGGAACGCGATTTGGCCCAGTTCCGGGTTGTCGATCCAGTCGTTCCAATCGCGCAGATGCCAGACGCCGCCGGCCATGACGATCGGGGTCGAATCCGGAATGCCGCCCTCGCGCATCACGTCGCGCAGTGCCTTGACGCGCGGATAGGGCGCCTCAGGCTTGCGGGGGTCCTCCGCGTTCGACAGGCCATTGTGCCCGCCCGCGAGCCACGGATCTTCGTACACAACTGCCGACAGGTAATCCGCCGCCTTCGAATAGGCGCGCTTCCACAGCGCGCGGAACGCCCGGCCGGAACTCACGATCGGCAGATAGCTGACGCCATAGCTGCTGGCGATTTCACTGAGCTTGTACGGCATCCCCGCGCCGCAGGTAACGCCCGCAACCATCCCCCTGGTCTTTTCGAGCACGCCGTGAAGCACCGCCTGTGCGCCGCCCATTTCCCACAGCACGTTGATGTTAATTGCACCCTTGCCCGACGCGATCTCGTACGCACGCCTCACCTGCTCGACCGCGCCATCGATGGCATAGCGGATCAGTTCTTGGTGCCGTTCGACGCGCGTCTTGGCGTGATAGACCTGGGGAATGATCTTCCCCTCCCAGTCGTAGCTGTCCGCGTTGACCGCGCTGACGGTGCCGATGCCGCCCGCCGCCGCCCAGGCACCCGCGCTCGCGTGATTTGTCGCGGCGACGCCCTTGCCGCCCTCGACCAGCGGCCAGACTTCACGCCCGCGATAAACGATGGGCGAAACACCCTTGAACAAGCCTTATGCTCCTCTCGTAGCCGAAGACTATAACGCGTCTGCGGCGAAATGTGCGCCCTTATCGCCCAACGCCGCCGAGTAAAGCGTGCGGTACGCAGAAATCATCGCTCTCCGGTCGTAATTTTCTATTGCAAGCCGCTGATTTTCCTTGCCGAGCGATGCACGAAGCCGTGCATCGGCAGCGAGTTGTCTCAGTGCCGCCGCCAGCGCGAAATCGTCGCGCTCGACAACATAGCGTTGCTGCCCCTCGGGCAGGATGGCGCGAACGTCTCCAACGTCGGTTGTCGCAACCGGCAACCCCGCCGCCATCGCTTCGATGAGCGAGACCGGAAACTGCTCGCTGTCGGATGACAAAGCGAAGATATCGAACAACCCGAGGTAGTGGTGCGGTTCGGGCACAAACCCCGGCAACACGAGGCGCGCGCCTGCCCCCCGCAGTTTCGCCTCGGCGACGATCGCGTCACGCTCCGGCCCCTCACCGACGATCACCAGCCGCGTGTTGGGGATCGACAGAGCCGCGCGAACGAGGCGCGGCAGGTTCTTGACCGGCCGCAGTCCAGCAAGCGTCCCGATCACTGTCTCGCCCGGACGCCGTTTGAGCGCGGGAATGGCGTTCGCTTTCGGGCGTTTCGCATAGGCCGGCGTATCGATACCGTTGCCAATCCGGACGATCCGATCCTCGGGCTGCTTCCAAACCGTCCGCGCGATCCCCTCGAGCGTTCGCGAGGGAACGACGACCCGGTAAGCAGCAGGCAGGGCGAGGCGGCGCAACAACGTGCGTTCGGTCTTCAGCCGCGAGCTCTCGTCGGCATTGAAGCCGTCCTCATGGTGGACCAGCGGCGGGGCACCCTTTGCAAACATGCGCCGCGCCATCACCGCGTCCATCGCGCCCCAGTTGTATGTCAGCACTAGGTCGAAGCGCCGGAGGTATTGCGCAATCGCCTGATAACGGCCGACTCCGGGCTTTCCCGCGAGCGCCGGTGCATCGACCGGAAAGTCGACTGCGATGCCCCTTGCGATCGCGTCGCGAGCCCCGAACGCTCCAGGAACCGAACTCAGCACCGTGTGGACGGCCGCGTCGCCGAAAGCGTTCATCAGCGCGACCGCACGCGCTTCCTTGCCGCCCAAGTCGAAGGTCGAATGGCAATGCAGAATGCGGACGGGCATCAGGCGATGCGGGCGAGCAAGGCATCGATGGCCGCGACAGCCTCGGGTTCTTCGAGCGACGGCGCGTGGCCGATGCGCGGAATTTCGACGAACGTCGGATGATCGAGCCGCGCGATCATCGCGTTCGCTGTCGCGGACGCCAGCAGATCCGATTTTGCCCCGCGCACGATCAGGGTGGGCACCGGCTTCAGCGCGTCGAACGCGGGCCACAGGTCGATACCCGCCTCGCCTCCCGGCAGGCGGAACGGCTCGGCGATCTTCTGGTCGTAATCGGGAACGATCCGTCCGTTGGGGGTCAGGCGATACAGCCGCTTCGCCATCGTCAGCCAGTCGGCGAGCTTATAGTCCGGCATGACGTCGGCGTTGACGGCCGCGATCCCGCGCGCCGCGTGGACCCAGGTCGGATAGCTGCCGCCGCGCCCGACATACCCGCGGATACGCGCAAGGCCTGCCTCTTCGATCACCGGCCCGACGTCGTTCAGCACCGCGCCCGCGAGCCGCGCATGACCTGTTGCGGCGAGCAGCATCGTCACGATCCCGCCCAGCGACGTGCCGATCGCGACGAAGCGGTCGATCGACAGCTCGGTCAGCAACTTCTCGACGTCCTGCGCGTACGTCAGCGGTACGTAAGTCATCGCGTCCTTGGCATAGGCGCTTTCGCCGCGTCCGCGGAATTCGACCCCAAGGACACGCCAATCGGGGGAAAGTCGCGCCGCAACGCTTTCGAAGTCGCGCGCGTTGCGGGTGAGGCCGGGAAGGCAGAACACGGGCGGTTTGTCGGCAGGACCAGGATAGTCGCGGTAATGAAGGCGCAGCCCGTCGTTCGACCACCAATAACCGTCGGTCCAGGTCACGCGCTGATCGCCAAGGCTTGTAGCTCCCCGATTGCGCGGCCATATCGCCGCATGGCCACGCGCTTGCAACACTTCCTGCCCGAACACACGATCAACGAGATCGCCGACTTCATCGCCGACCCTGTCGAGGCGGCGCGTTTCCCGCAACACATCATGCGCTTCCGCAATGATCGCGCAGCATCCGAGGTCGGGCTCGACCAGTTGGGCCATGACGAATGGATTGCGCATTTCGGCCGCTTTGAGCCGCTTGCGGGTAGCCTCCCCCGCCCGTTGGCGCTGCGCTACCACGGGCATCAATTTCGCGTTTACAATCCGGATATCGGCGACGGGCGCGGGTTCCTGTTCGGCCAGTGCCGCGACTGCCATGGGCGGCTGATGGATTTCGGAACCAAGGGCTCCGGCCAGACGCCTTACAGCCGCTTCGGCGACGGTCGACTCACGCTGAAGGGTGCCGTGCGGGAAGTACTTGCGACCGAGATGCTTGAGGCGCTTGGCGTCGCGACGTCACGCACCTTTTCGGTGATCGAAACCGGCGAGCAGCTGCACCGCGGCGACGAGCCTTCGCCGACCCGGTCGGCCGTGCTCGTCCGTCTCAATCACAGCCATATCCGCATCGGCAGCTTCCAGCGGCTCGCGACACTCGGCCTCGATACCGAGCTCGAACGGCTCGTCGCCTACAGCCTGAAGCACTATTTCGGCGAAGACGCCGGCCCCGAAGCCCCGGCCCGGCTCCTCGAGCATGTCGCACGTCGCACCGCCCGCATGGCGGCGAGCTTCATGGCGGCCGGGTTCGTCCACGGCGTGCTCAACAGCGACAACATCAACATCACGGGCGAGAGTTTCGACTACGGACCCTGGCGGTTTGCACAGACGTTCGATGCGGATTTCACGGCGGCTTATTTCGACCACGCCGGGCTCTACAGCTTCGGGCGGCAGGCCGAGGCCGTCCACTGGGACGTCGTCCAGCTCGCCATCGCACTGCGCAACATTGCGGAGAGCGACCCCCTGGTCGAAGCGGTCGAGACCTACGCACCTGCGTACCGCGAGGCGCTCATCGACCGCATGCTGTGGCGTTTGGGCGTCGCGCCGCGAAACGATGCCGATGACGTCGCACTGGTTCAGGCGCTCGAAAGCGCGCTGGTTGTCTCGCAGGTGCCGATCGACCGCTTCTTCTTCGACTGGCGCGGTGGCGACCTTCGCCAGCCAAGCGGTGCCTATGCCGCCGATGCGTTTGCGCCGTTTCGCAAAGCCGTGGCGGCCTATTCCCCGCACGCGGCGGCCGATCATCGCTATTGGTATCGTGGCGCGCCCTGTGCGATGCCGATCGAAGAGGTCGAGGCGATCTGGGCGCCGATCGCCGCGCACGACGACTGGACGGCGTTCGAAACCAAGATTGTCGCGATCCGTGAAATGGGCGACGCAATGGCTTGCGGTCCGGTAACTATAAATCCACACACGCGCGCCTAGAGGAGAGGTATGGCGGGTGAGCTGATTTCGTACGAGCCGGCAACGGGCGCGGCGCTTTGGCGCGGTCCCGTGGGCGATGTCGATACCGAAGTCGCGATCGCCCGCGACAATTGGGCGGACTGGGCCGGGCGGTCGCTGGGGTTCCGCGTTGAATCACTCAACCGTTTCGCCAATGTCGTGCGCGGGCGGATGGACGCGCTGATCGAGACGATCTCGCGCGAAACCGGAAAGCCGCTCTGGGAAGCGCGCACCGAAGTCGAATCGGTCATTGCCAAGGTCGAGATTTCGGTCAGCGCCTATAATGAGCGAACGGCGCAGCGCCGGGTCGAAGGCGCGATGGGGCAGCGAACGGCGCTCCGCCACAAGCCGCACGGCGTGCTTGCGGTCCTCGGACCGTACAACTTTCCGATGCACCTTGCGAACGGTCACATCGTGCCCGCGCTCATCGCGGGCAATGCGGTCGTGTTCAAGCCGAGCGAGAAGACCCCCGCGAGCGGTGTCGCCCTGATCGACTGCTTCCATGCTGCCGGAATTCCCACCGGCGTCGTGCGCTGTGTGATCGGTGGCCCGGAAGAGGGCAAGGCGCTTGCCGCGCATCCCGACATCGACGGGCTATTGTTCACCGGCTCCGCGCGCACCGGCCTCGCGCTCAACCGGCAATATGCCGACATGCCGAACAAAATCCTTGCGCTCGAGATGGGCGGCAATAACCCAATCGTGGTCTGGGACGCGCCCGACCCCTACACGTCCGCGGTCATCATCGCGCAGTCGGCTTTCCTCTCGGCCGGCCAGCGGTGCACGGCGGCACGGCGCCTGATCGTCCAGGACGGCAAGCACGAGCAACTGATCCTCAATCTCCGCAAACTCATGGCGCGGCTGATCGTCGCAGAACCGCATTCGACGCCACAGCCCTTCATGGGCCCGGTGATCGACAACGAGGCGGCGGACGGCCTCCAGGAAAGCTTCCTCGCGCTGCTCATGAAGGGCGGCGTGCCGATCGTACAGATGGAGCGTCCGCTCGAAAACCGGCCGTTCCTCCACCCCTCTTTGATCGACGTCACCGATGTGAAGGACCGCCCGGACATCGAGCTGTTCGGTCCGATGCTCCAGCTGATACGCGTACCGGATTTCGACGCTGCGCTCGTGGAGGCGAACAACACACGCTACGGACTGTCCGCGTCGCTGGTCGGCGGCAGCCCGCAGCTCTACGACCGCTTTTGGGCCAACAGCCGCGCGGGCATCGTCAACTGGAACAAGCCGACCAACGGGGCGTCGTCGGCGGCGCCGTTCGGCGGGATCGGCCTGTCGGGCAATCATCGCCCATCGGCCTATTATGCGGCCGACTATTGCGCCTATCCTGTCGTATCCTCGGAGGAGGAGAACGCGCGCGGCTCGATCGGGATCGGGCTGCGCCAGGACTAAAGACCGGCTGCACCGGCGCATAGAATCGCTGTGTTGAGACCGCCTGCTGGAAGGCGCACGGGCAAGACATGGCAAGTCTTCTCGATCCGCAGGCGCGCGGGCGCGTCATCCTCGTCGGTGCCGGACCCGGGGATCCGGGACTGCTGACACTCCGCGCGGTCGAGGCCTTGCGCTCGGCAGATGTGGTCGTGCACGACGGCCTGATCGACCCGCGTGTGCTCGACTATGCGCCGGTAACGGCATTACGAATTTCGGTCGCGAAGAAGCGCGACAGGCACACGATCCCGCAGGACGGCATCAATGCCCTTACCATCGCGCATGTGAAGACCGGCGCGATCGTCGTGCGGCTGAAGGGGGGCGACCCGTTCGTGTTCGGGCGCGGGGGTGAAGAGGTCGAGGCGGTGCGCGCAGCTGGTCTGCCTGTCGAAGTCATCCCCGGCGTTTCGGCAGCACTCGGCTGCGCCGCGGAGGCGATGCTGCCGCTCACGCACCGCGACTGGTCGAGCGCGGTGAGCTTCGTTGCGGGCACCTGCAAGGGGCTTGCGGAGCAGAACTGGTCGGGGCTCGCCGGTCACGGCCGCACGCTCGTTGTCTACATGGGTGTGACAGGCGCGCAGGCGATCGCCGACAAGTTGATGGCCGATGGCGTCGATCCGGGCATCGCGTGCGCCGTGCTGGAGCGCGGCACTCTTCCGGGCAGCCGCGCGATCCGGACATTGCTCGCCGACCTGGGCGACATGGTCGAGCGGGAGAAGGTGCAGAGCCCGGCAATCCTGGTGATTGGCGAAGTCGTGCTCCTGTCAGATGCCGAGGACCGCATGGCCGCGCTCGCCAAGCATGCGGAGGCGCTGTCGTGAAGCTCTTGACCGGAAACGACTTGCCGACCGGTGATGTCACCTGGTGGACCGGCAACGGCTGGTCGCGTCATGTCGAGGACGCCGTCGATGTCGGCGAACACGGCGAGCCGATCCTCCATGCCGAGGAAGGTGCGCGTCGCGTCAACGCGCCTTACATCATTGACGCTGTTGCAACGCCCGAAGGCCCCCGCCCCGCGCACATCAAGGACCGGGTGCGCGCGCTCGGCCCCACGGTGCGCCCCGACCTGACGTTGAAGCCGGCCGACCCCAATGCCGGCGAGTGGGTAATCTGATGTACAAATATGACCAGTACGACCAGGCGATTGTCAATGCCCGTGTCGAGGAGTTCCGCGACCAGGTGAGGCGCCGTCTCGCGGGCGAAATCACCGAGGACCAGTTCAAGCCGCTGCGCCTGATGAACGGGCTCTACCTGCAGCTGCACGCGTACATGCTGCGCGTTGCCATCCCCTATGGCACGCTCGACAGCCGCCAGATGCGGATGCTGGGCCATGTCGCGCGCAAGTACGACCGCGGCTACGGCCATTTCACGACGCGGCAGAACATCCAGTACAACTGGATCAAGCTCGCCGAATGCCCCGACCTGCTGGCCGAACTGGCGACGGTCGAGATGCATGCGTTCCAGACCAGCGGAAACTGCATCCGCAACATCTCGTCAGACCAGTACGCGGGCGTCGCGGCCGACGAGGTTGCGGACCCAAGGGTCTGGGCCGAGTTGCTGCGGCAATGGTCGACGCTGCATCCCGAGTTCAGCTATCTGCCGCGCAAGTTCAAGATCGCGGTGATTGCGAGCGACGAGGATCGTGCGGCGATGAAGCTGCACGACATCGGCGTCCAGCTGGCGACACGCGACGGGCGTGTTGGAGCGGCAATCTATGTCGGCGGCGGCATGGGCCGCACCCCGATGGTCGCGCCGCTGATCAAGGATTTCGTGCTCCCCGAAGACTTCGTCAGCTATGTCGAGGCGTGTTTGCGGGTCTACAACCGCTACGGACGGCGCGACAACATCTACAAGGCGCGGATCAAGATCCTCGTCCACGAACTCGGCGCCGACGAATTTCGTCGCCAGGTCGAAGAGGAGTTCGCGCACGTCAGGACGCTCGACCTCGACCCACCGCAGGCCGAATGGGACCGGATCGCGGCATTCTTCGCGCCGCCTGCGTTCGCCGCTTCCGATGATGCCGTCGACCGCAGCGATCCCGGTTTTGCGGTGTGGCTCGACCAGAACGTCAGGCCGCACAAGCAGCCCGGGCACGCCATCGTCAACATCAGCCTGAAGCCCGTCGGCGGGATCCCCGGCGATGCGACGGCCGACCAGATCGACGTGATGGCCGACCTTGCCGAGCGCTACAGCCACGACGAGCTGCGCGTCACGCATGCGCAGAACATCGTTCTGCCGCATGTCCGCAAGGCCGATCTCCATTCGGTGTGGCAGGCGCTGGTTACGGCTGAGCTGGCAGATGCGAATCTGGATCTGGCGAGCGACATCATCGCCTGCCCCGGCCTCGATTATTGCAGCCTGGCGAACGCCCGCTCGATTCCGATCGCGCAGAAGCTCGCGCAGCGTCTTGCTCCCCGTGAGCGCGAGCTGGGCGAGCTCAAAATTAAGATCTCCGGCTGCATCAACGCCTGCGGGCATCATCATGCGGGGCACATCGGCATCCTGGGCGTCGACCGGAAGGGCACGGAGAACTACCAGCTGCTGCTCGGCGGATCGGGCGCCGAGGATGCGAGCCTCGGCAAAATCACCGGCCCCGGTTTCGACGAGGACGGGATTGTCGATGCGGTCGAGCGCGTCACCGACCGCTACGTCGCGCTCCGCGAAGGCTCCGAGCGCTTCCTCGACAC
>VYLJ01000631.1_pt1 | contig 13558 bp, 14 predicted proteins | sample 5114331 | NCBI WGS metagenome assembly VYLJ01 (sample SAMN12291791, study PRJNA351875) | freshwater metagenome | isolation source: freshwater lake | place: USA: Michigan, MSU2 Lake | collected 2011-08-16
GGCCATTTCAGTTAACATTGTGCATTAATCAGTGGAGGCGTGGGGTGTTGGGGTGTGGGGTGATGGGGAAATGGGGTGATGGGGTGATGGGGAGAATCAATAAAGGTAGTCTATTGACAACTGCTCACTGATTACCACTGTCCACTGAAAACTCAAATCTGATAACTGATAACTGATAACTGATAACTGAATTATCCCTTGACAATTGCCCCAAAATCTGCTAGGACTCGGGCGTGATTTCGCAGTAAACCCAACAGATTTAAACGATTGCGACGGACAGATTCTTTTTCTGCCATGACTAACACACTATTTTCGCCATCAAAAAAGTCAGCCACCAGGGGAGAAATTGCTGTTAAAGCAGTGACAAGACGCTGATAATCTCTTTGCTCTCTTGCGCTGATAGTTTCGGGAATTAGGGCAATTAAAGCGTCATAAAATGCTGGTTCCGAGGATTGTTCAAATAACTCCGTATCGATGATTGCCTTGGTTTCTAGGGTAGTTGTATCTAAATCTCCTTTTTGTGCCAAACGGGTCGAGCGATTGACGGTTTCATAGATGTTGGCTAACTGACCATCCTGACGAATTTGGGATAAAAAGCGAGCGCGTTCACGGGTATCTAATAAATTTTCCAAAGCGCGAGACTTATACTCTGGATCGTTTTCCCCTAAAACTGCATTAACGAGATCGTAATCTATCCTCAAATCATCAATTAAGAGAGTTTGCAGACGTTGTAAAAAGAAATCTTTAATCAGATTGACTGGGTTGGGTTTATCGGGATGACTGGTGACAAAATCCTGAGCTATTTGCTCAATTAATGCCAAAAGATTGATATTAAAATCGGCTGACCAGATAATACTAATTATTGCATTGGCAGCCCGACGGAGAGCGAAGGGATCAGAGGAACCAGTGGGCAGCATTCCCAGTCCAAAAATACCGACTAAAGTATCTAAGCGATCGGCAATTCCCACCACTTGACCGGTGATTGTTTCCGGGAGTATATCCCCAGCATTGCGAGGCAGATAATGTTCAAAAATGCCCCGAGCAACTACAGCTGATTCACCGCTAATTAAAGCATATTTTTCGGCCATTACTCCCTGTAATTCGGGGAATTCGTAAACCATTTGGGTAACTAAATCCGCTTTACAAAGCATGGCAGTGGACTCTATATCACTGCGACTTTGTTCATCGAGATTTAACTGTTCGACGATCATCTGGGCAATTTCCATAATCCGATCGACTTTATCGCGCATGGTTCCCAATTCTTCTTGGAAAGTGACGGTTTCCAGTTGGGGAAGGAAACTATCTAAGGGTTCATCACAATCGGCAGTATAGAAAAATCTGGCATCCGCTAACCGCGCGCGGATAACCCTTTCATTTCCTGCGGAGATAATCTCAGATTTCTGGGGATCGCCATTGGAAATAGTAATAAAATAGGGGGACAAACCCTGGGGAGTTTTGACCGGGAAATAACGCTGATGTGTCACCATCACGGTAATAATTACTTCTGAGGGTAATTCCAGAAATTCATCGTCAAATTTGCCGACAATTGCCGTGGGATATTCGACTAAGTTAGTCACTTCTGCTAATAAATCTGCGGGAATTTCTGCCACTCCCTTGAGTTTTTTGGCCAGGGTGGTAATCTGAGCGGTAATTATCTGTTGACGCACTTGCGGATCCGCTTCCACAAAAATCGAGCGCAAACTGGTTAAATATGCTTGGGGATGACTAATGGCTAAGGATTGCGGGTGTAGAATGCGATGACCAAAAGTTAATCGATCGCTGGTTAAAGTGGTAGAGCCATTAATTAATTCTAGGGGTAAAACTTCCCCATCAACTAAAGTTAATAACCAACGAATTGGCCGGGGAAATCTTAAGTCTCCATCTCCCCAACGCATAAAACGTCTTCCTTCCAAACGGGTAATCCATTGGGGAATTAATTCAGTTAAAATCTCGGCTGTTTGACGACCGAGAATCGTTTTTTCAATATAGACAAATTCTCCTTTGTCTGTGGCGCGAATTGAGAAAGCAGCGGTGCTAACTCCCTGTTTTCGAGCAAAACCCTCACCAGCGGGGGTAATTTTGCCATTTTTGTAGGCGGCACTAACTGGCGGTCCTTTTATCTCCTCGCTGCGAGCTTCTTGATCCGTCGGTAATCCTGTGATTAACACGGCCAAACGGCGCGGGGTTCCGTAAACTTGAATAGCAGTCGCATCTAGAGATTCCGTCTCTAAACTCTTGCTAACTCTTTCCTGCAATTGTGCGATTGCGCTATCGACAAAATCTGCGGGTAGTTCTTCTGTACCGACTTCCAGTAAAAAATCCATCTGATTGATTGGCCGTGTTTATGCTTCACCGATCATCTAGGCTATCACAGAAGCCGTGTCCTTAGTTTTTGATCAGCTGTACTGCATTTAAACTGCATATTGGAAATTTTAGTACAAATGCTCAAACTTCCCTGACCGAGCTCTGGCGCTGCCCACTCTCCTATCCCTTTTAAACAGTATGTTAGTATAACTATATGGCGATACAATTGCATTAGCTTGGCTAAAGGGACAAAGTTGCTATCATATTTTATCTGTTATGTCAATAAAGTTATGAAACGATTTCTATTATTATTTTGTGTTCTCGTGAGTTTTTTGCTGTTTATCAGCTTTGAGATTGATTTTTCCTTGTCTGCACTAGCTCTAACTCGACAACAGCTAGAAGGGCCGGGGCAGCTGTTGTATCAATCCCGTCATAGTTTGCGCGATGATACAGGTAGTACTTGGCAGGTGGTGTTGTTCAAACGAATTAAGGATGGGGAAACCCTAGAAATTAGTTTGCGCTTGGTGGGATTTCCTGAAGGGATTGAGTTTCTCCATGGAGAAAGATTGACGATAACGACAGCTAAAGGCGAAATTTTAGCGGCTAAGGATGCTTTTGCCGAAAAATCACCAGCAGCTAACGTCGGTCAATACGAGATGCAGGATATCTTACCGCAGCTACCCGTTACTGAAGCGATCGAACTTTCCCTCCCCCTAGAGGCTCCCCGTCATCTTAACATCCCGATTCCTGTACTTTTAGAATGGCAAAGTCTGCTTTTTTCGGCAAATGTTCGACTTTTTGGGTTAGGGTGAAAGATGCAGCAAATTGGAATCAGCGACGATGGGAAAGATTAATTTATTAGTCAGTGCCACCTCTGAGGATTGGATAGAACAGGCAATTAATAATTTAGGGATTATTCTGCTCGATCATTCCCATTGTGAGCGAAAAGCGGCAGGAGTGGCCTTAAATCTCATGTTTCGTTATCCTTCCTACGCTTCCCTCGTGCGGAAATTAACAGCGATCGCCCAAGAGGAATTAGAACATTTTGAACAGGTCAATCAATGGTTAGATAAATGGGGAATTCCCCTCGCTCCCTTGAATTCTCCCCCTTATGGTGCTAAATTAAAGGCCCAGATTCGTCACCAAGAACCCGATCGCCTTTTGGATTCGCTGTTAATATCAGCTTTAATTGAGGCGCGTTCCCACGAAAGATTAGGTTTATTGGGAGAATATTGTCCTGATCCCGATTTAGGCAAATTTTATCGCGGTTTAATGGCTTCCGAAGCGCGTCATTATGGTATTTATTGGCTATTAGCAGCGGATTATTTTGAACGGACAGTGATCGAGCAACGCTTAGAAACCCTAGGGGCGCTCGAAAGTGAAATTCTCACTACTCTGCACCCGGAACCTCGTATTCATAGTTGATTGCACCCAAGGACAAACCCTATCTAAATTATTCGTTAAACTCAATTTCTCTTTTAGAAAAGGGTAAATCTTGATTAATTGCCTCAATTTCTTCCAGTTCCATTTGATTAATTTCATGGATATAATTGCGGAGAATTTGAGTCATTTTGCCATGATAAAAACGGTGTAAACTGTGATTAGCAGTGGCAGGAAAACCCCGTCTTTTTTTATGTTGTCCTCCCGCACCGGGGTCAAACATGGTAATACCTTGACTAATTGCCCAATCGATCGGTTGATAGTAACAAGCTTCAAAATGTAAACAGTCGTACTCTTGAAAACTGCCCCAGTAACGACCATAAAGATTAGTATCTTTGCGAATACAAAAAGATAAACCCACCGGTTTAGTATCCTTTTCATTTTGGTAGGCAGTAATCAAAACCACTCGCTGACGATAATTCGGATATAATTGTTCAAAAAATTTGTGTGTCAGGTATTTACTTCCCCAGTAAAATTTATCACAGGTACTGCTATAAAACCGATAAATTAACGGGAACAAATGATGGGGAATTTCTTCGGCAGCTAGAGTTTTAATAATTAACCCCGCATTAGTAACCGCTTTCCGTTCCCGTTTAATATTGCGGCGTTGATTAGCATTAAAAACCGTCAGATAATCTTCAAAACTTTGAAAACCCTTGTTATTCCAAATATAACTATGATGTAACCAGGGAGTAAAGCCAAAATTTTCCATTAAAATTCGCCATTGGGGATCCACAAAAAGAAAATGACAACCCGACAGATGATTTTGGTCACAAAAATGATCGATCGCCGCTATCATTAAAGCAGTAATTTCCAGTTCATTTTCCCCCGGAGCAATTAAAAAACGATAACCCACCGCCGGAGTAAAAGGGGTCATTCCTAACAGTTTCGGATAGTATCCAATCCCTAAACGATGGGAAAGATCTGCCCATTGATGGTCAAAGACAAATTCACCGTAACTATGACTTTTAATATACAAAGGAGCGGCGGCAATTAACTCAGCACCGCGCCAAACTGTTAGATGAGCAGGTTGCCACCCCGTGCGTCCCGTGGCGCTGCCAGAAGTTTCGATATTATGTAACCATTCCCACTCTAGAAAGGGAGTAGTTAGGGGTTGAGCGAGAGCATCCCATTTTTGTTGGGGAATCTCACTCATTTTATCAATCCAAGCGACAGAATATTGTGGTTTAAGCTGTTCTACCATGGGACAAGATAAGTCAACCTTTTTATTTAAGGTAATCTAGTTTTGAGATTTGTGGGAATCTCGTTCAAGGGAATAATGTAGGAAAATTTCTTCTTGCACGGTTTCCACGCTCAAAAGTCGTAATTTTCTGGCAGAATCAGCCATAAATCCGGTTCCCCCCAGGGGAGTTGCCGCTTTATTGCCTCCTAACAGCAACGGACAAATGGTTAGATGGATTTCATCGATTAAATCTTCAGCTAAAAGAGAGGCAATTAATTCACCTCCTCCCAGAATCGCCAGCTTTTTAATACCTAGGGTGGTAAATTGACTAAAAATAGCCTTCCAATCACCGCAGACTAAGACAAGCTCAAATAAACCCCGATTTTCCCATGCCGCCACTTTTTCCGCTGCCGTGATTAACCAGCGCGGGAAAGGCTGCTGAAAAAATTTCATCCGGGGATCAAGCTGGCCTGAATGAGAACAAACGATCTGTATCGGCTGGGGAGATAATCCCCGTTGTTGACGGTATGCGAGAAAATCGGCATGACGGATAGGAAGACTGGTGTGATAAGCGCGCAGGGTGTTAGCACCGAATAAAGCGGCATCCATGCGCGATAAATGTTGTTCTAGACGCATTTTATCGGTGGCAGAGGCAAATCTGGCCGCTGACTGGTAGGCGTCGGCAATTTTACCATCGGCACTCATGGCTAAAATAACGGTGGTGTGAGGACAATTCATGGCAAATGATCAGGGATATCACCTGGTTCGATTGGTGAATAGGCTAGTATAGTCTGGAGTTTGATAGCCAGAATCAAACCAATTTCTGCCCATGTCTATCGGTCAATCCTCCTTTCGTCGTATTCTGCTCTCTCGCTTACTCTTGGTCAGTGTACCTGTACTACTAATGGGAGTTTATGTCACCTATCGTAAGGCGCGATCGGCTTTTTTGGAAACGGCCCGTCAAAATCTCACCGAAAGTGCCATCAGAAAAGCAGACAATATTGATCAATCAATTCAATTTTTGCAGGCCAATCTTATCACTGCGGGCGAAAGTCTGGTTTTAAAACAGGGAACCTTAGCCGAAAAAGAAACTTTTTTACAACAATTCACGGCGCAGCTTCCTAATCAGATTAACTGTGTGGAATTAATTGATATTAAGACCAAGAAACCTTTATTAAATCGAGCCTGTGAACCAGAAATTATCAAAGTTTTGCCCCTGGAAAGATGGACAGAAAAACGGACTAGCTCTGCTGGGAATATCGAGAATGTTTCAGTTAGAAGTTTACCTCGACAACTTTTAACCAAATCTCCCAATAATAATCGTCAATTAGAATTAGTTTTTGCTGTTCCTATCTACGATAATCAAGGACAATTACAATCTAGTCTGATTCTGCAAACTTCTCTACTTTACCGTGAGAAGGTTTTACCCGGTTCTTTGTCAGGTTATCCCGTGGTTATTTCTGAAAATGGCATTATTCTCGCTCATCCCTATTTTGATCGCATTGGTAGCCATATCAGTCAAGAAGCTGATGCTGAACGCCTCAATCTAATCATCGGTAATGCTGTTAGAGGTCAACAGAGATTTCTCCATTTATTTTCTTTCGAGAAATATGGCAAAGAATTAGTCGCAGGTTATAGTTCCCTCCCCAGTCCAGTTACGGGAGAATCATCCCAAAAATGGATAGTTTTAGCCATTAGTCCCCTCTCCCAAGCTCTGGCTCCTCTGCAACAAATTTGGGAGGCAATTTTTTATCTGATTTCTGGTTTATTATTAGCTTATTTAGTAGCTATTGTACTGATTGCCAGGGATTTAGCTAGACCTTTAGAAAAACTGCGAGATTATGCTTTAAATATTCATAAAATTCCTTCACAAAATATTACACCACAGAACTTTAATATTCGAGAAATTAATCAGTTAGCCTCGGCCTTAGAAGAAATGCTCGAACGTTTACGCCTTTGGGGAGAGGAAATAGTTAAGAGTTGGCAAGAAGCGGAAAATGCTAATCAATTAAAAAACCAATTTTTGGCCAATACTTCCCACGAATTACGCACCCCTCTCAATGGTATTATTGGCTCAATTCGTTGCGTTATGGATGGATTTTGTAATAGTGAGCAGGAGGAAAAAGAATATCTGCAACAAGCGGATAATGCAGCTGTACATCTTTTGGAAATTATTGATGATATTCTCAGTATTGCTAAAATAGAAGCGGGCAAACTTTCCGTTAATCCTGAACCAGTAGATTTATACCAAATTATCAATGAAGTTATTAATTTACAAACAGCATCGCTGCAACTTAAGTGCTTAAAATTAAATTTACTTTTCTGTCCAGAAATTCCTATAGTCTATGCTGATACCACTAAATTAAAACAGGTAATTTTGAATGTTATTTCTAACTCAATTAAATTTACTGATATAGGCACAATTTCTTTAATAACTCGCCTAGAAAATACACAGGCTATTAGGTTCTTCGGTTTGTCTTATGCAATGGACGGGGTTATAAGGAATGAAACCCTTATAGAGACAGATATTACCGCAATTTTTGTCAATTGTTTGCGCTCTGAAGCGAACTAATATCGATACAGGAATCGGTATAGACCCCCAGCAACAATCAAAATTATTCCGTCCTTTTGTGATGATTGATGGTTCCACAACTAGAAAATTTAGCGGTACGGGTTTAGGATTAGCTATTTCTAAGAATTTTATGAAAATGATGGAGGGAGATATTACTATCTCTAGTCAAGGTCAAGGTTTAGGAACAACTGTAGAAATTATTCTTCCTCTACTGGGGGAAAGAAAGCTTGATTCTACCCCAGAGGAAAACTCATCTTTGCCGATTCTTCCCTCTCTTAAAAGCTAAAATATCTCTATTTAATTTCTGTAATTTATGAGGAATTTAGTTTATAATTCCTCTAAACTTTCTACAGGCAAATTAACCACCTGATAAGCACCAAAAACCTTGATCGCATCTGTATAATTGCTTAATTCTTCTAAAGTTGCTGCGATTAAATGCTGTTGCTCTGGATTAATTTCTAGATCAATAAAAAATATGTATTCCCCTAAAGATATTTTAGTTGGTCGCGATTCGATCCGAGATAAATTAAGCTGACGTTTGGCAAAAACTTCTAAAGGTTTGACTAAAGCTCCAGGTTGATCTAAAACTTGAAAAGCGAGGGACATTCGCTCCCCTTGAGGATGGGAAGTTAAATCCATGACCCAAAAACGGGTACAATTATCGGGATAATCATTAATTGGTTGTATTAATATTGGTACATGATACAGTTTTGCTGCCCGGGGAGAAGCAATCGCGGCCGAATTAGTCTCTCGATCGAGAATTTGAATCGCTTCTGTGGTAGAATTGGTGGGAATAATTGGCACGGTAGGTAAATTATTTTCTAGCCATTTTTGACATTGGGCTAAAGCTTGGGGATGAGAATAAACGGTTTTAATTTCTGTTAGCGATTGTCTGGGAGATAGAAGTGCATGGGAAATCGGTAAAACTAATTCTTGTTGAATCTGTAACCCGGGTAATTGCCATAAAGCATCAAGAGTCATTACCACACTTCCTTCGGTGGAATTTTCCACCGGGACCACTGCTAAATCGGCCTGATTTTGGACAACCGATCGCAGGGCCAAGGCAATGCTAGGATAGGGTATTAATTGACGAGGCTGGGGTGGTAAACTATTAGCAAATGCTAAAGCGGCTGTTTCTGAATAGGTTCCCACCGGCCCCAGATAAGCGATCTTTACAGTCATTTAGATTATCCCCGCAAGCAATTTTTTCTAGCTATTACAGCCTTTCTCGTCAACATCAAGTATAACCTAATTCAACCACAGTTTTCAGTTGATAATTGGCTAAAGGAGCAATATAGTAGGGAAGCTTTTTAGCTAACTCTAGGGTACAGGTAATTTTTTTAACTTGGCTTTTACCGCCCAAAAATTTACAATCATAACTAGCATTGTGAAAAACCTTTTCTATCCGGTCAACCAGCATGATTTTAGTGATAAAATAGTCAGTAAGATCGGGTCGATCGAGAACATCCAAAATTGTCACCCGCTCCCCCGTTAAGTCCGTGGAATCAGCCAGAATTTGAATCAGAGACAAACGGGGAGTCTTGCTATCGTAATCGGCTACTTCCGTATCTAACCAAAGAATGGGAAAATGAGAAAAGTGATCGATCGCATTCATCATAGCGTCGGATTCCGTTAAATAAGGCATGGTTGCAGAGGTGGAAAAATGTATCAAAAAATCTTGATAGCAATAGATTTATCAGAGATGGGGGAGAGTGTCTTTAAGGAGGCTGTATCCTTAGCCAGTAAGTACGAAGCTAACCTCCTACTACTGCACGTCCTTTCCCCTGAAGAAGATTATAGCCCTTTACCGATTCCGCCCAATTTAGCCGATATTTACCCCGCCCAGGGCAATGATCTGACTCTCGATTTTTGGCGGCAACAATGGGAAGAATTCGAGCAGAAAGGGGTGGCCATGTTGCAAAAAAGGGCTAATCAGGCGGGAGAAATGGGTGTAAAGGGAGAATACCGGCAAATTTACGGTCATGCCGCCAAAACTGTCTGTAAAGTGGCGCGAGAGGAAAATGTTGATTTAATTGTCATCGGTCGGCGTGGGCGATCGGGTCTAGGAGAGTTATTCTTAGGTAGTGTGAGTAATTATGTTCTCCATCATGCCCCCTGTTCCGTCTTAATTGTTCAACATCATCAAGACTAAAAATTGCTGATTAGCTATTCCCCCCTAAAATCCCCAAACGATTAAAAGGAAAAAAGCGAAAAACCGCCCTACCAATCACGTTATTTTCCGGTAAAAACCCCCAGATATGGGAGTCATTGCTATTATTGCGATTATCTCCCATGACAAATAAGTTATTTTGCGGCACAAGCAAAGGCATTAAATTATATTGAGGGGATTCTAGAATATAATCCTCTGACAAGGGTTGATTATTCAGGTAAATTTTGCCCTCCTTGACAGCAATCACATCCCCTGCTGTGGCAATCACTCTTTTAATAAAAGCTTGGTCTTTTTGATATCCCTGTAATTGTAATTGTACCGGCGGTTCAAAGACGACGATATCCCCCCGTCGAGGGGGATGGAAATCGTAGGAAAGTTTTTCCACTACTAAGCGATCGCCCTGTTCTAAAGTGGGTAACATAGAATCAGAGGGGATAAAACGAGGTTCAGCCACAAAAGTGCGAATCAGTAGGGCTAAAATTAAAGCTATAGTGATAATTTGCAGATTTTCTCGAATAGAAGCCCAAAAACTCTTGGATTTGTCCTTATTAATTTCTTGCTCTTGCATTATTGCCCAGATGATGGTTGATGTAACTTAGCTTTCGCTTGCTGCCAGAAAACCGTTAATTCCTCTAGTGTATAGTCATGGAGAGGCTTTTCTGCGACAGATTCCACTAGGGAAAAACGTTGAATAAAACGCAGATTAGTCTCTTGTAAAGCGATACTGGGGTCTAAATTATACCAGCGAGCAAGATTGACAATAGTAAAGAGTAAATCGCCTAATTCGGCCTGTTGATGCTCTTTATCGCCCGATTCTAGGGACTCTTGCCATTCTGCTAACTCTTCGCCGAATTTTTCCCAGACTCCTGCGATATTTTCCCACTCAAAACCGACTCGCGCCGCTTGCCGAGAAATTTTCATTGCCCCCATCAAGGGTGGTAAAGTTTGGGCATAACGGGTTAATTTGCCGCTAATAGTCGGGTCATTTTTTTCCTCAGCTTTGATTTTCTCCCAATTTTGACGCACCTGTTCGGGATTTTCTAGGGATAGCTCCCCGAAAACGTGGGGATGACGACGAATTAATTTATCAGTGATGCCCCTAGCCACTTCTTCTAGGCTAAAATTACCCTCATCACTGGCAATTTGGGCTTGTAAAACCACCTGTAGCAGTAAATCGCCTAATTCCTCGGCAATGGCAGTTTTATCACCGCTTTTAATCGCCGCTACCACCTCATAAGCTTCTTCGATAACGTAGGGAATTAGGGTTTCCGGGGTTTGCGCTAAATCCCAAGGACAGCCGCTTTCTGGGTCTCGTAAACGGGCAACAACGGTGATTAAATGGTTTAATGCCGCTAAGATGGCCTTGTAACTGGGATTGTCGGTTTCTGGAAGGCTAGACATCGATTTTTTCCGGTTTTCTCGCCCATTATACCGGTCAGTTATCAGTTATCAGTTATCAGTTATCAGTTATCACTGATCAGATGTGAGTTTTCAGTTCACTGATTACTGTTTACCGATCACAGCAAAAAAGCTTTTATTTCCCTATCTTCTAATATTCAGTTACAGCCTTTCTCATAACAGATGAAGTTTAACCTAATTTGAGCGAAGACCGACTCCCCAAAACGAAAACTTCGTACCTCACCATTCAGATAACTGCTTTAGCTCAATAACGATGAAAAAACCCGGGAAAACCGGGTTCCACTAGCTTGGAGTGTGTATAGTCAACCGATAAAGCAGTTGAAAACTTAAATAAATCTAAATAGAAAAAAGGTAAGTAATTCCACTGTAAGAAAATCAGATTTAATGAACTACCCCGCAAGTTAGGGGACAAGAAGCATAAACAGCTTGATGAGAGGTTTTTACCTCACCGTGTAACCAGTGCAGCCAGCTAACTTCATGGGGATGAACACCTTTTGCTGTTAATAAAGCGGCACTAATTAGGATAGCCAAAATATTAATACCAATAATCATTCCCGCAACTAAAAGCACGGAACTAATCGGTAAAACTGACTGTAAGATAATCGCCGACAATGCTCCCACTGTCATCATTAATACTACTAAAGGAAATCCCACTACTAATAAACAGACAGTGAGGACGAAACTCCAGAGAAGAAAGCTTTTTAGCATTGCTAAAGAAACGTGGCCCCAGTTATTTCTTGCGGTTAATTGCATCTTCCTGACCTCTTACAAACTTGGTGGTCTAACTTTTCTGCACGTCGGCTCAAAGTTGATGAAAACCAGTATAGGGAAAACACCGAAGAAGATGAGCTATTCGCAATATAAATTTACAATCATCGCTGATCATCTATGTTATATGTATCGAACTATTACAAGAATCGGCGAGAGGTATCGAAAACTTTACAATCAGTTTTTCTTGATCCCCAATGCAATTTCCTGCTGAAATCCCTGATCCCCGTCGCTAATCCTTTCTTGTGTCCCTGCCGTCAGATTTTGCCTCGTCTCGTTGTAACAAATATTTACAAGTACCTCTAGAATTCTCAGAAAATAGGTGGACGGGAGTTGGGAGATGGGAGAGGGGAGAGGGGAGACCACTTCGTGCGCGTTGCGGGGGGAAGTGGAAAAGTGGCGAGAAAAAGCTGACGGCTTTTCTTTGTCACAGAATTGACATCCGGCCGTTATAGTCCTGACAAATGAGGGTTATATGCTAAAGTTAATCCAGCAAAGGAATAAATCATTTCCCCTAACCCAGCTTTCCTCAAGCTTCCCACACAGGGTCTAGGGGAAGTTTATTTTTCTGCTGATTTTACCCGTTCTTTGCTCACAACATGGTCAAAATAAATCCCCGTCCCCGCGCCTTTACCTCCCACGGAGAAAACCGCTACCCGGCCGGAAAAGAAAATTTTTCTAGAACTTGACGAGCCTTGAGGGTAGGGAAGACAGTCAGGCAGACTAATCTAAAAAGGTTTTTGGGGCGAAAATATAGTTTCTTGGCCTTCTGTCTCCCTCAACACAGTCTTAGCTCTGATGGCGAGCATAATCATCCTGAAAACGGACTATATCATCCTCTCCTAAATATTCCCCATTTTGCACTTCAATTAACACCAATTTGATCACCCCGGGGTTTTCCAGACGGTGAGCGGTACACTGCGGCACATAAGTGGACTGATTGGCTCCGAGAATTTCTTCGTTATCTCCACAGGTGACTTTTGCCGTCCCCGAAACGACAATCCAGTGTTCACTGCGATGGTAGTGCATCTGTAAACTGAGACGATGACCCGGATTCACTTCAATTCGCTTGATTTTATAACCAAGACCTTCTTCTAGGGTGGTGAAAGAACCCCAGGGCCTAAATTCTGTTGCTGCCGATTCTACGCTCGAAATAAGCTGAAATGGTGCCACATCTTGAGATGCGATCATTATATTATGTCTCCATTGCTAGGTCTGATCTTAGTCCAAGATAGCAGCAAAAACCCTAGATGGCATCTAAATCAGTGATCAGTAAACAGTAATCAGTGAACTGAAAACTCAAATCTGATCACTGATCACTGATTTAGTCTTCGTCGGTGTTGAGAATACGGGGAACCAGGAAATAATCCCCTTCTGGGGCCGGCGATTCTTGCACTAAGACCTCGTGATCGGGATAAAGTCTATTACTATCGGCGCGAGTGATATTTTGAATTTCGATCGCTCGCGTGGTGGGTAGCACATTTTCCGTGTCTAATTCGCTTAACTGCTCGAAATAATCGAGGATTCCGCTTAATTGCAGCGCAAATTGTTTTTCTTCGCCGCTATTAATCTCTAAACGGGCTAAATGGGCGATTTTTTCAACTGTAGCTCGATCGATCATGGGAGAAATGGGGTGTGGGGTGTGGGGTGTGGGGTGTGGGGTGTGGGGAGCAGGGAGATGGGTGTGGGGTGTGGGGTGTGG
>VYLJ01000860.1_pt1 | contig 13524 bp, 10 predicted proteins | sample 5114331 | NCBI WGS metagenome assembly VYLJ01 (sample SAMN12291791, study PRJNA351875) | freshwater metagenome | isolation source: freshwater lake | place: USA: Michigan, MSU2 Lake | collected 2011-08-16
TTAACCATTCCTCCACTGTATCCCCATCCTCATCGGGAAATAAATCCAGAATCATCCCCTTGGGAAAGGGCGCAAGAGCGAATAAACTGAGGTAAAGTGCCAAAATTTGGGCATTTGGCTCGCTATTCAACTCCTCCCAACTGAGATTAAAGGCAGCTTTTAACCCTCTTTCCGCAGTCATTTCCCCATGAAACTTGGGATTTTTCTCTAAAATTGGCTCCTCTAAGCCTTTTTCTGCTAATTTCTGCCGTATTTTGCTAATTTTCCAATCCTGTCGTCGTACCAGCAACCTTGCCACCAATTCTAACGCCAAGGGTAAATAACCCAAATCCTGACACAATAATTTAGCTTCCTCAATTTGTGTGTCAATTCTGTTATTTTCTAGGTAGGAACGCAATAAATCAAGTGCATCTTCTTCTTTTAAAACTTCTACCCGAAAAGTCGCAATTGTCGCTGATAAATATTCCTTACGAGTGGTAATTAAAACCTGAAAGCGTTTGTCTTCTTGCGGTGGTAAATAATCCCTAATTTGCTGATAATCTCGCACATCATCAAAAATAATTAAGACATTTCCCGCTAACCAGTTTTGCCAACAATAACGAATTTTTTCCTCTAATTCTCCCTCATCTGGTAGAGTTAATTTGAGATATAACCGCGCAAAATCTAAAATAGAAGTACCGATAAAACCGCCATCACTCTCTGCCACATTTAACCAACATATACCTCCTGGATAGGCTTTTTCCCGCCATTGTTGCCAACCAAATTGTCTGGCTAATTCAGTTTTACCTATGCCTCCCATTCCCGTTAAGGTAGATATAGCAAGCTTTTGGGATTGTTGTAATTGATTTTTTAAGTCAATTAATTCCTGATCCCTACCAACAAATTTAGGGATATTACTATTAGATAAATTGTGAGGATTGGGTTGAGGAGGCTCTTGGTTAGGCGGATAATTATAAATATTTTGCTTGTCAATATTGATATTGCCTTGACCATAATTGACTATTTTTTGATCCATATTGTTAACATAATGCTGTGATAAAAAAATATTTACTTATACAATATTAACACATCAAAAGGGGAAGGGCGAACGCAATTCGCCCCTACAATGGCATTTTTTTCGGTTCCGTCGGGGTGTATTGCACGCACCCAAGACATTACATGGTGATATTTTGTTCATTAATATTAATGTCCCTTTGAGAAAAATTAACAATTTTTTCAATGGTTTTGATATAGGTTTTTTGTCCAGAGGATTGAGATTGCAAACCCTTAGCAATATTGTTAAGAATATCCTTTAAATTAGGTAAAGGTTGGGATTCTACAATGTCAACCAACTCGGTTATAATTTGGCTTAATTCGGGACTGGTTTTAGCAACAGATTCCACCTCTAGAATTGCCTGTCCATAATCTAAAGGCTGTTCGGGTGCTTTTTCAATTGCGGTGACAGTATCTGGAGAAACTTGTTTCAGGGAAGTAAGAAATTTTTCTGTTTGTTCCCAAACTTTCTCTCCCACTTTTTCACCAGTTTTCTCTAACGCTTTAGTAGCGATAATTGAACCAACTGCGATCGCTGCTCCTGTAAGGGGGTCCATAGATAAAATCGGGGTGATGAGGGTTAACTTATTGATCGGATTTTTGGGGGTATAAGTTGCCAACAATATAAACAACTCTTACCCCCATCATAGAACTTGTAATTTCATTTAGGCGGGTACTTCAATTTTACCCTGTCCGGCCAATCCAAAAGCGGCGTGAACCACTTGTAGGGCCCTGACTCCATCTTCTTGATTCACCACACAACTGATTTTTATATCAGAAGTAGCAATCATTAAAATATTAATTTTCTCCTTTGCTAAAGCTTCAAAAAAGCGTGCTGCTACCCCCGGTTGTCCTTCCATTCCCGAACCAACAATACTAACTTTGGCCACATCATTATTAACCACCACTTCCTGTAAACCCAAACTTTCCGATAGTTCTAAAAGGATTTTTTGGGCGGAATTAGCATCAGCTTGGGGTAAAGTAAAAGCGATATCCCGTCGGGGAATACCATCGACAATGCGACAGCGTTGGGATTGAATAATCATATCAACACTGACATTTTTTGCCGCTAAAACCGAGAAAATTCTCGCCGCCATCCCGGGGCGATCGGGGACGTTACGAATGGCCATTTGGGCCTGATTATTATCTAGGGCCACTCCCCGTACTGGGACTAAATTTTTAGGGATTTCGCAATGAGCAACTTTAGCAGAATACTCCACTTGAAAAGCATCACAAAGGACTTTAATTGCTTTTTCTCCGTCCGCTTCATCGATGACACAACTGACTTTTACTTCAGAAGTGGAGATCATTTCGATATTAATTGCCGCTGCGGCCAAAGTGCTAAATATTTGGGCAGCAATTCCCGGCCGGCCGATCATACCAGCGCCGGTAATGGCGATTTTAGCGGCCCCGGATTCGATGATCACTTCCGCTTCCTCTGTATTAGTGGGATGGGAACGTAAAACCGGCGCGATCGCTTCGGCCACGGATTGGGCTTTTTTCAAGGCATTTCCCATCACCGTAAAGGCGATATCGTTGCTGTCCCCCTCGTGAATCGATTGAATAATTAAATCCACGTCCACCTGTTGATGGGCAATTTCCCCGAATAAACGGGCAGCGATACCGGGACGATCCGGAACCCGTAAAAGGGCGATTTTCGCCTGATTACCCTCAAATTCCACCGCATCCACTGCTTTTGTCAATTCCAATCCTTGCAGGGTGCGCGGTTTCGGTGCTGGGGATGTCACCCAAGTACCCGGATCCTCTGTCCAACTGGAGCGGACAACCAAGGGAACCCCGAAGTTTTTAGCGATTTCCACCGCTCGCGGGTGGAGAACTTTCGCTCCTAAACTGGCTAATTCGAGCATCTCATCGCAGGTAATTTGGTCTAAAAGACGCGCTTCGGGGACTAAACGGGGGTCAGTGGTGAGAATACCGGGTACATCGGTGTAAATTTCGCAAAAATCGGCTTTTAAGGCGGCTGCTAGGGCCACGGCCGAGGTATCGGACCCACCGCGCCCCAAGGTGGTAATCTCTAGTTGATCACTATCGCTGACACCTTGAAAACCGGCGACAACAACTACTTTACCCTCCGATAGATGTCGGGAAAGGCGATCGGTTTTAATTTCTAAGATACGGGCCCGACTATGTTCGGATTCCGTGACAATTCCCACTTGAGCGCCGGTTAGGGAGATGGCCGGTTGTCCGATTTCCTCTAAGGCCATACTCATCAAGGCGATCGTTACCTGTTCCCCCGTGGATAATAACATATCCATCTCCCGGCGCGAGGGTTCGGCGGCGATTTGTTTGGCTAAATTGACCAATCCATCGGTGGTTTTACCCATGGCAGAAACGACCACCACCACGGTATTTCCTGCTATTACCGTATTTTTGACCCGTTGAGCGACCGATTGAATGCGTTCCACGGAACCTACTGATGTACCACCGTATTTTTGGACAATTACAGCCATAGTTGTCAGCGCTAGAGACTTTCTATCTTTGTTCAATCTCCAACTTATCAAAATTCCTTAACGATAAGTGGTTTTGGTTAACATTCCTTATGTTTTATCAAATGCCGACTATCCTTAAGACTGCACCGGAGAAGGGAGAGCCGGAGCTAGGTTAAGGCAGTCCGAGCATTTGTACTAAAATGTCAATAGGCAGTTTAAATACAGTACATTTATGCTATTAATAATATTTTGGCTCTCTTAGGTTTGGTGGGTATTATGAAAGATATTTTAATGTTAGATACAGTGGCTCTTCGGTTTGTGTTATGCAATGGACGGGGGTTATAAGGGATGAAACCCTTATATAGAAAGACATTGCTGCGATTTTTGCCAATTGTTTTCGATCTAGAGCGAACTAATCAACTAAGTAACGAAGAACCGATACAGTAACAATTATCAATTCTGATACTCCCTTAATCTTAGGACTGATTCATGGTAGGGTTAATTCATGAATTAACCCTACCCTTGATAAGGGGGTAAATCTGACAATTTTTAACACCTACCTACTTAATCCTTTATCGATTTTACTCGGTTTTTGGGTTGCGTGTGTTTCCCACCGGAGTTTAATTTAAATCTTTCAGGGCAGCAAATAAATAATTAGCTAAAGTTACTCCATCTACTCCTAATTCTGTCCTTTCTTGGGCTGCTAAAATGCCGGCTTGAGCGTGTAAATAAGCCGCTAATGCGGTTGCTTCTGGGGGATTATCGGGCATTTGGGTTAAGAATCCGCCGATTAATCCCGTTAAAACATCACCACTACCACCTCGCGCTAAAGCGGAGGTACTTTCGGGGATTATATACATTTTACCTTCCGGGGAGGCGATTATAGTTCTGGCTCCTTTTAATAAGACAATTGCACCACTTTGTTGAGATGCTTCTTGAGTGATATTAATCCTATCTTGAGAACCTGAGAAGTTAGGAAATAAGCGTTTAAATTCTCCCCAATGAGGCGTTAAAATTGTCTTATTTTGGCGAGATGATAATTTTTCTATACCCAATTGAGCAAAAATATTTAAAGCATCGGCATCGAGTATAATCGGTTTATCACTATCTAAAACCTGTTCGATAATAGCGGGATTTTCTGTGGTTAATCCAGGACCACAGGCGAGGACATGATAATTATTTAATTCTAGGGGAAGTTCGGCAATAGCTCCCGTGGCAGTTTCGGGACAATCGATAATTAATGCTTCTGGTAAATGACTAATTAATAAAGATTTAAGGGCAGCAGGAACAGCAATAGAAAGCATTCCTACACCACTACCTCGCGCTCCTAATCCGGCAAGAATTGCCCCCCCTGCATAACGACGAGAACCACAGATAATTAATAAATGTCCCTGCTGATATTTATGGGTAAGGAGAGGACGGGGTAAAGGTAAATAAGGGCGAATTAGATCGGGATTAACCCTCAGAATTGGCGGTGAATCTTGTAGAATTGTTTCTAGGTCAAGGGGACTAATTCCTATATCAATTAACTCCACTTTACCCAGATAGGGTAAGGCCAAATCTTGGAAAAAAGCTCGCTTCCAGAGTCCCAAACAAAAGGTATGAGTGGCTTTAATTGCCGTGCCTAAAACCTCTCCGGTGTCAGTGTGAATTCCCGAAGCAATATCGATACTAATTACCGGTTTTTGCCAACTATTAATTTTATCGACTAATTCGGCAATATCTCCCGATAAAGTCCTTTCTAAACCAAAACCGAAAAGACCATCGATAATTAACTGACAATCCTCTAAAGATTCTAAAGTTTCCTGAAAAATTAAGCCTAAATGCTTGACATAATTAGCCTGTTGTGCTGTTAAATCCTTGAGTTTGGCGATCGGACAAAAAAGAGATACTTGATAGCCGGCGAGATGTAGTTCTCTAGCAATCACGAGAGCATCACCGCCATTGTGACCAGGGCCGACGATAACGCCAATTTTGAGGAAATTAGCCAAAGAATAGGACTTTTTAAGCTGTTGTGCCGTTAACAGGGCTGCCTTTTCCATCAAAGCGGCCACAGGCATACCAGAGGCAAAAATCGCCCCTTCAATGCGACGCATCTGCTCGCTATTAACCACGTTGGACCGATAATTGTAGCTCATTCGGGGGATAAATTGCCTATTAACAGGTCTAGATCACTTTTTTTCGGATTACGTTCACCTGATTATCGATTACAAGCCTGACATCGCTTTATCCAAGTTAATTGCTAACCTTAAAACAGTTAGTAAGCTTTCAAGCATTTAAATTGCTTGTTGAGACGGGGCAAGAGGCAAGAGGCAATAGTAAAGGGATTGGGGGAAATTCAGCTAATCTAAGGATAGGCGGTTAAGATGCGTCTTAGCTTAGTCGCTTAATTAGGGTTTGCGGCAAAAAGTTTTTCGTGGGGGCCGGGTGTGGGGTGTGGGGTGTAGGGTTTTACCCATTTTCAGACGGTCAATTACCTAATTTTCAGGGAAAAAGTCCCAGAATTTTCGCCCCGATCACTCTCAGCTGGCACTTTTTGAGGACAAAAAAGTCTAAAAGTCTTATCCAACAAGGTTTTTAGATTTATTCAGCCAACCCTAATTACTAAATTATTTTATCATAAAAAGAAATCCTCTCTCAGGTAAGAGCGGTAGTATGGCTTACTCGACACAGCAGTTAATTGAAATCCTCGAGCGAGAAATGCACGCCACTTGCAAGGGGGAACGTCTGTTACTCTCCCCGGCGGAGCGCATTGATAATCCAGTGATTGCCAAGGCGATCAATCTAGAAAAGGTGGGCAAAGTCTTCGCCTATCAGGATTTTCGCCGCCAAGTTCACGATTATCAACAACAATATCAGGTTTCGGGCATTATCTGGCGTGTTTGTCAATGGAGCGATCGCACTCTCCGTTATCCCGAAATTCATAATCAATTAGTTGCCGTGGCGGGTGACAAGGAAATTCTCATGGCTGCCAAAGCCTCGGTTTTAGAGTTTTGGAACAGTATCACCCCTAATATGAATTTTTGGTGGGCGCTTAACTCCCGTCGTCCCATTTCTGCCGATTCTCTAGCCGAATTAGTCGCCCAGTCCGAATGGGCGGAATTAGATGTGGCGCGCACGGAATTATATCTCGGCCTCTGTTGGGGTAATCCTTTAGAACACCAGTATCAATGGGCCCAACCCTTTTCCGGTTGTCATCGCATTATCGCCGCCGTCGATGAACCTAGTTCGATTAAGGTCTAAAGGCGATTGATGTCTTGGGGTGTGGGGGTGTGGGGTGTGGGGTGTGGGGTGTGGGGTGTAGGGTGTGGGGTGTAGGGTGTGGGGTGTAGGGTGTGGGGTGTAGGGTGTGGGAAGAATAAATATAGTCATTTCAATTAAGATTGAGAATATCAATGCCAGAGTTCATAAGGGTTTAACTGGTCTAGAGTGTATCAGACTTATCTGAAATGACTATAAAAATAATCTCCTGACTCCTGCCTCCTGACTCCTGACTCCTGCCTCCTGACTCCTGACTCCTGACTCCTGACTCCTGTCTCCTGTCTCCTGTCTCCTGCCTTCTGCCTTCTGCCTTCTGCCTTCTGCCTCCTATTGTAAAGTTTTGTTAATTTTTCTGGGATTAGGGCGTTTTGTAAAAATAGATACAGAATTGTATGTTATATATATTAGTGGGTGATTAAAAAAGTTCGAAACACTATTTGCAGCTCGGAGGAAATGATTATGTCCACAGAACAACAAGCTCGCGCCTTAATGATGCGTCACCACCACGCCGTCAAAAATCGTCAACAATCGATGTTAGGGAGGAGTGCTTCTGAAATCGGTATTGACAATGACAATGGCTACGGGGAAACCGTTCAACGTCGCTTCTCGGCCGACTTTTCTTCACAAACTTACGATCGCTCTGGTGTTACTCTCAGTTAGGGTCTTAGATTTCGCCAAAGTGTCAGCTTTCAATCTTAGAATTAAGTGAACAATCAGCCCACACAAACCGATCTCGGAATGTGTGGGTTTTCGGTTTTTAGAGATAGGGGTCATTCCTAGGCCGATTACGGGGTTTCATCGGGATTTATGCCTAATTGCCGTAATTGCGCCGCTAAACGTTCCGCCCGTTGATGTTCGATTTCGGCCTGTTGATAGGCTGCCCGGGTGCGTTGACGTTCGCTTTCAGCGTTCTGACGTTCGATTTCAGCATTCTGACGTTCGATTTCAGCATTCTGACGTTCGATTTCGGCTAATTCCGCGGGTAGAAGGATTAAATTGCCGTCTAGGTCATAAAAACGTAGCCAAGGGGCTTCTTCTCGCTGGATGCTGCCCATCCAGACTCCTAACCACAATCCCAAACGTTGACACCATAACCAACCGCGGTGGTCGGGAATAATTTCTTGATAGCATTGATTTTGGTCTAAAGCCCAACCTTGCAGGGAAGTGGCATCAAAGGGATTATAAACGAAGTATTGGGAACAGCGAAAAGTCCGCTCATACAGGTCTTTTTTGGTAGTTAAATCGATTTTTGCGGTGCTTTCTGACATTAATTCCACGATCACATCGGGATAACGTCCGTTTTCGTTCCAAACCACCCATCCTTGTCGTTTATAACTACCATCGATATCGAGGACAACGAAAAAATCGGGGCCACGAAAATCTTGATTAAAAACCCGCTCACGGCTAAAGTAAATAAACATATTACCGCCAACGAAAAAGTCTTCTCGATCCTGATAGGCTTGTTCGATAGAATCGATTAAGACATTCATAGCCTTGCGGTGACGGTGCGTTTCCAAAGGTTCTCCATCATCAAAAATCAAGTCTTCTGGGGGAATGGGTGGTTCTTCCCAATCGATAACTGGAGGAGTGAGGGGTTGAGTCATCGGGGTTACGTCCGGGATAGAGATGGTTTTATTTTATTTGCAAGACGAGGCGATATTTAGGTTGTCCAGTTCTCAATTTTTCCATGGCTTCATTCACCTGCGAGATAGGATAGGTTTCTGTAACGGGTTCAATGCCATGGCGAGAGGCAAATTCGATCATTTTATTGATGGTACTGGGACTACCCAAAGGACTGCCAGAAATCGATTTTTGACCCATAATCAAGGGAAAAGCATAGGTATTCATGGGTTCAAGAACAGCCCCAACAATATGCAGACGACCTTTGGGACGTAAACAGGCGATATAAAGACCCCAATCGAGATTAACGTTAACGGTAGAGATGATGAAATCAAAGTAATTTTGTACCGATTGCAAAGCTTCGGGGTCTCTGGAATTGATAAAATGAGTCGCGCCTAGTTCTTTTGCTTCTGTTTCTTTGTCGGGACTACTGGAAAAAGCGGTTACTTCGCAGCCCCAAGCTTTGAGGAATTTTAAGGCTATATGGCCCAATCCACCAATACCAATGACACCAACTCGGGCCGTGGGTTTAATATCAAATTGGACAATGGGATTAAAGACGGTTATACCACCACAAAAAAGCGGGCCAGCTTTGGCAGCATCTAACTGGTTCCCCAGGGGAACTAACCAACTATGATGGGCCCGGACTCTTTCAGCAAAACCGCCATGGCGACCGACGATAGTTCCTTCGGCAGTAGCACAAAGGTTTTGATCCCCTGACATACAAGTTTCACAGGTCGAACAGGAACGGGAAAACCAACCAAGACCGACTCTTTGCCCTATCTTTAATTCTTTGACTTTAGCACCAAGAGCGGCGATCGTGCCGACCACTTCATGACCGGGGACAAAGGGATAGGTGGTCAGTCCCCAATCGTTATCGAGCATACTTAGGTCACTGTGGCAGATGCCGCAATATTCCACCTCGATTTCCACATCTTCATCCCCTAATATACCCGGATCGTAGTCAAAAGGCTCTAGTTTTCCCCCTTTTTCTCGGGCAGCATAGGCTCTAATCATGATTAAGTCCTCTAGGATCGGTTTATTGGTTATCTTATCCCAAATTTATCGAAAATTCGGGTTAAGAAGATTGGGCAATAATTCCACTGCTAGGGACATCAACATCAAGGAAGTCCGCTCGTGATCATTAAAAAAATCTTAAAAACGGCAATTTTAAGAATAGCCAGAGGCGATCGCTAACTGGCAGCATCAGCAAAATTACTGGTTTTGGGTTACTCTTGTATATAGGGCTGGCTGAATAAATCTAAAAACCTTGTTGGGTAAGACTTTTAGACCTTTTGTCAATCAAAAAGTACTGGGTCTGGGAGTGATCGGGGGGAAATTTAGGCACTTTTTCCCTGAAAATTAGGTAATTGGCCACCTCAAAACTGGTAAAACCCCACACCCCACACCCCACACCCCACACCCTGCCCCCAGTTAGGATCGGATAAAAATTGTCGTGTTTCATCCCTGGCAAGATTAGACGAGGTAAAAAGCCCGTTGCTAATTTTGGGATAATTTTTGTAAATGATTGTATCCTATTAACTACCATTATTATCAGAGCGTCATGGGAAAAGTCATCGGCATCGACTTAGGGACAACCAACAGTTGTGTTGCGGTACTCGAGGGAGGTCAGCCGATTATAGTTCCCAACTCGGAAGGGGGAAGGACAACTCCTAGTATCGTGGGATTCGGCAAGGGCCAGCGCCTAGTGGGACAACTGGCCAAACGTCAAGCGGTCACTAATGCCGAAAATACCGTCTATAGCATCAAACGCTTTATCGGTAGGCGTTGGCAAGACACCGAGGTAGAAAGGGGACGAGTTGCCTATCATTGCCAACGCGGTCGCGATGATACCGTCAATATCAAAATTCGCGATCGGGAATTTACCCCCCAAGAAATCTCGGCCATGATCCTGCAAAAATTAAAGGCCGATGCTGAGGCCTATCTGGGAGAACCGATTAATGAGGCCGTGATTACAGTTCCCGCCTATTTTACCGATGCCCAACGTCAGGCCACTAAAGACGCGGGGATAATCGCAGGACTAGAAGTATTAAGAATTATTAACGAACCCACCGCCGCCGCCCTGGCCTACGGTTTAGATAAACAAAACGAAGATCAACATATCCTCGTTTTTGACCTAGGGGGAGGAACCTTCGACGTTTCCATCCTGCAACTGGGAAAGGGAGTCTTTGAAGTGAAAGCCACGGCCGGCAATAACCATCTTGGGGGGGACGATTTTGATAACCTCTTAGTGCGGTGGCTGGTGGAGAACTTTCAAAGCCAAGAAAACATCGAGCTATCCAGCGATCGCATGGCGATCCAAAGACTGCGAGAAGCCGCCGAAAAAGCCAAAATCGAGCTTTCTAGCCTGATTACCACCTCGATCAATCTACCCTTTATCGCCGCCGACGAAACCGGTCCTAAACACCTAGAATTGGAACTAACTCGCGCTAAATTTGAGGAATTAACCAGAGAATTAGTGGAAAAAACCCTCGGACCCGTACAACAGTCCCTCAAAGATAGCGAACTGCAGCCTAGCGATATCAATCGTGTTATTCTCGTTGGTGGTTCCACCAGAATCCCCGCCGTGCAAGAATTAATCTCCCGTTTCTTTTCTGCAGGCCAGATTGATCGCTCTGTTAACCCCGATGAGGCCGTTGCTTTGGGGGCGGCGATTCAAGCTGGAGTTTTAGGTGGAGAAGTGGCAGATGTCCTCCTCCTCGATGTCACCCCCCTTTCCCTCGGCATTGAAACCCTCGGCGAAGTCTTTACCAAAATTATCGATCGCAATACCACTATCCCCACCAGTAGATCTCAGGTTTTTTCCACCGCTGCCGATGGTCAAACTTCGGTGGAAATTCATGTTCTGCAAGGGGAAAGGGCCATGGCCCGGGATAATAAAACCCTCGGTAAATTTCTCCTGACGGGAATTCCTCCCGCCCCTAGGGGTATGCCACAAATCGAAGTGGCCTTCGAGATCGATGTTAACGGCATCTTGAAAGTGGCCGCCAGCGACCAAGGCACCGGCAAAGAACAAAGCATTGTCATTAGCCATACTGGAGGGCTGAAACCGAACGAAATTGAAAAAATGCGCCTAGAAGCCGAAAAATACGCCGAATTTGATCGCAGTCGTCTGCAAATGATCGATATTCGCCACCAATCCGATAGTCTTTTCTATAGCTACGAAGTCACCCTCAGGGAAAACAGTGAGTTAGTCGCCCCCGATATCCGGCAACTGGCCGACCAGAAGCGGCAACAGTTGGAAATCGCCCTGCGCGACCCCTCCCTATCGCCAGAAAAGCTAAAAACCACCCTGGAAGAATTTCGTCAGATTGTCCTCGAAATCGGTACCCGCATCTACAGGGGTAAACAAGAGGAAACCCAACCCCTCAACAGTACTGGTTTTCAATCGATCGATGTCACCGAAAAACTGACCCGACCCACCCGCACCCAAGCCACTTCCTCCAATACCTTCGCCAAGAGGCCAACCCTCTCCCACACTAGAACCAGAACCTATAGTAATCTGGAAACTAAATCCGGCGAATCGGGCAGTGACGATCACCCCTACGATGGCGAAGAAATGAGTGCCAGTGACTACGAGGCCGTAGATTAAAAAGTGATCAGTAATCAGTAATCAGTTATCAGTTATCAGCTTTTTTCTCCCCTTCTCCCCACACCCCACACCCCACACCCCACACCCCACTTCCCCACTTCCCACTCCCCCACTTCCCTATCACCCCACTTCCCTATCACCCCACTTCCTTACCAAAAAAATAGTAGGGATAACCCAACTAAACTATTATGTATAGTTTGTTAAAGTAACAACTAGACTTAAACTTTATTTATAAATTGCCAGCAGAACCATAGTCCCCTATGCCCACTGATTACTACGAAATTCTAGGTGTCTCGCGAGATGCCGGCAAAGAAGACATCAAACGCGCCTATCGTCGTCTCGCCCGAAAATACCATCCCGATGTTAACAAAGAACCAGGAGCCGAGGAACACTTCAAAGAAATTAACCGCGCCTACGAAATTCTCTCGGAACCAGAAACCCGCAATCGTTATGACCGCTTTGGTGAAGCTGGGGTTTCTGGGGGCGCTGCCGGTTTTGATCCCGACAATATGGGCGGTTTCGCCGATATCTTTGAGACAATCTTTAGTGGTTTCGGGGGCATGGGCGGCCAAGCAACCGCCCGCCGACGCACAGGCCCTACCCGGGGCGAGGATTTACGTCTCGATTTTAGACTAAAATTCCGCGAGGCTGTCTTTGGCGGCGAAAAGGAAATCCGTATCCGTCATCTGGAAACCTGTCAAACCTGTAAAGGCAGTGGGGCCAGACCAGGAACCAGTTCCCGCACTTGTACTACTTGCAGTGGTACTGGTCAGGTGCGTCGCGCCACCCGTACTCCCTTCGGTACTTTTGCTCAAGTTTCGGTCTGTCCCACCTGTGACGGTGCTGGAGAGGTGATCGAGGAAAAATGCGATGTTTGCGGCGGTTCCGGACGCAGACAGGAAACCAAAAAACTGAAAATTACCATCCCCGCGGGGGTTGACAACGGCATGAAATTGCGCGTTGCCCGGGAAGGAGACGCCGGACTTAAAGGCGGGCCGCCGGGGGATTTATTCGTTTATCTAACCGTGGAAACAGATGCAGAATTTCAACGGGAAGGTAATGATATTAAATCGGATATCACCATTAGCTATATCCAAGCGATTTTAGGATGTACTATCAAAGTTAATACGGTAGATGGCCAAGAAGACCTGACTATCCCTGCCGGTACTCAACCGAACACCGTACTGATTTTAGAAAATAAAGGGGTTCCCAAATTAGGCAATCCCGTCAGCCGCGGTGATCATCGCATTACCGTTAAAATCTCGATTCCTACCCGTGTCACGGGAGAAGAACGGGAATTGCTGGAAAAATTAGCAAAAGTTCGCGGGGAAACCGTGGGGAAAGGCGGCATCGAGGGATTTTTAGGTAATATCTTCCATAAATAGGGCAGGCTGAATAAATCTAAAAATCTTGTCGGATAACGGAGGCAGGGGGCGGTCGGCGGTCGGCAGTATTCAGGAGTCAGGAGTCAGGAGATAGGAGATTATTTTATTTATTCTCCCCACACCCCACACCCCACACCCCACACCCCACACCCCACACCCCACT
>VYLJ01000655.1_pt1 | contig 13198 bp, 11 predicted proteins | sample 5114331 | NCBI WGS metagenome assembly VYLJ01 (sample SAMN12291791, study PRJNA351875) | freshwater metagenome | isolation source: freshwater lake | place: USA: Michigan, MSU2 Lake | collected 2011-08-16
CGGGGACGACCGTCGGCAAGGATCACGGCTGGATCTTCGAGGTTCCGGCGGCGCTGCGCGGTCTCGCGGACCCGTTGCCGCTGAAGGCGATGGGGCGCTTCAACCACGAGGCCGCGGTCGTCGATCCGCGGACCGGGATTGTCTATCTGACCGAAGACCGCCCCGACGGGCTGTTCTACCGATTCCTGCCCGACGCAAAGGGGCAGCTGGCAAAGGGCGGACGGCTTCAGGCGCTTGTCATCGACGGGCCGGCAGACACACGCAACTGGCGCGAAGCAGCGCTGGTCCCGCGCAGGACGGTCGCGACCCGGTGGATCGACATGGACGGCGTCGAGGCGCCCGATGACGATCTCCGCAAGCGCGGTGCAGCACAAGGTGCCGCGCTTTTCGCGCGTGGCGAAGGCATCCACTTCGATCGCGGCGAGATGTTCTTCGCCTGCACCAGTGGCGGTGCGGCCAAGGTCGGGCAGATCTTCCGCTACCGCCCGGCGCCCAGCGAGGGGCAGGCCGCGCGCGGCGGGGTGCTCGAGCTGTTCTTCGAATCGCCCGAGAGCGCGATCATGGATTACGCTGACAATCTGACCGTCGCCCCTTGGGGCCACCTGATCGTGTGCGAAGACCGGGCGGGCGACACCACCGAAAACCATCTGCGCGGCGTCACTCCCGACGGACGGGCGTATCCGTTTGCGCGGTTGCGGCTCAACACCGAACTGGCAGGAGCGTGTTTCTCCCCCGATGGCCGCACGCTGTTCGTCAACATCTATTCGCCAGGGCAGACCGTCGCGATTACCGGGCCCTGGCGCGCCTTTACCGCATAGGGCCGCCTCGCTTTCCTGTTTTGCGGCCGTCGCGCGACAGGCATCCAAAGTGCGTGTCAGTGCGTAGCTTGATCGTCTCGGAGCTCTCGAACGATGATCAGCCAGCACGGTGGCCCACCTGAAGTCCGGTTGCGAAAGCTGCCGCGACAGCACCGGTCACGGGCACTCGTCAACGCGGTTATCGAAGCCGCGGCGCAGCTGCTGGTGCGAGGTGGGCGTGATGCGGTCACGACCAACGGCGTGGCCGTTCGTGCCGGCGTCAGCATCGGTTCGCTCTACCAGTATTTTCCGAACCGCGAGGCAATCCTGGTCGCGGTCGCGCGCGACCACCTGAAGCGCGTGCACAGCCATGTCGCGGACATCGACGTCCGCAGTGTAGACTGCCTCGCGGGGTTGACGACGCGGTTGGTGGCGCGCCTCTTCGAGGCGCACCGGATCAGCCCCGCACTTCACCTGGCGCTCGCCCGCGAGATCGCAGCGGGGTTCTCCCTGTCGGACAGCGACAAGCCTCCGACAGCCAAGGCAGCGATGGTCGCACTGTTTGAGGCCGCGGGTCCGGCGATCACGGCCGAAATCGCCGGTCCCGATCCCCGGTTCGCGATCGATGTGGCTGCGGAGATCGGGCACGCGCTTGCGCATGCGGCAATCGAATGTCGCGACGACAGCGCGAGACACGACCGTCTCGAGCGTGAGGCCGTCCGGGTCATGCTCGCGTATCTGAACGCACCCCAGTGAAACGCGAGCAAGCGCTCGTTTTCAGAAGCCGTATTACCGGGCCGAAGCGAATGCGAGCGTTTCATCGGGAACCATCACGACAGCCTTCTCGTATCTCGCTCGTGGGCAACCTGGCCGGCGTTGGTCGCACGGGCAGAGCAGACGAAAAGGGGAACAACGTGATCCGAGCGCAGATTTGGAAACGCGCGGCGATGAGTTCGGTCGCCATTTTGCTCACAACGACTGCCGCGAGCGCGCAGACAGTACAGACGGTACGCGGTGGCAATACGCTCGTCACGGTGAGCGCGACCGCTCCCGGAACGGTTGCCCGTTCGGTGACGATCACCGGACTTGGCGCGGGGCAGACGATTGCGGGCATCGACTACCGACCGGCCGCGCCGCGCATCCTCTATGCGATCAGCAACGTCGGACAGCTTTACACGATCAACCAGCGTACCGGCGTCGCGGTCGCGGTGGGCACGCCTGCGTTTCCGACGATCGGCAACGTCGCATTCGACTTCAACCCGACCGTCGACCGCCTGCGCGTGGTGACGCAGACGCGACAGGATGCGCGGGTGAACCCCGACACCGGCGCGCTTGCCGCGACCGATGGCACGATCACCTATGCGGCAGGCGATCCCAACGCGGCGGCCATTCCGACAGTTGCGGGCGCGGCGTACACGAACAACGTCGCGACCGCGACGACGACCACCCTCTACGTCCTCGACACGCGTGGCGCGCTCGCGCCGACCGTTCTCGCGACGCAGGGCAATGCGACAGTGTCGCCCAACAGCGGAACCCTGTTCACCGTCGGATCGACGGGCGTTGCTTCGCTCGGATCGGTCGGGTTCGACATTGGGACGACCGGTCAGGCTTATGCGACCTTCACCGATCCGGCGACGCGGGTGACCTCGCTGTACACGATCAACCTGCAAACCGGCGCCGCGACGCTTGTCGGCGCGCTTGCCGGCAATACGACCTACGAAGGGCTGGCGGTTGCCCTTGCGTCGTTCGCGTCGATGGGCGCGACTGCCAACCAGGCGGCGGTGGGGGCTGCGCTCGACCAGTTCGTCGGCATCCCGACAGGTGAGACGCTCGCGCTGATCAACGCTGTCGACGGGGTCGCGGCGACGCCCGGCGCGCAGTCGGCGGCGCTCGCGGCGCTTTCGCCCGCCGCATTTCAGTTGCTTCCCGAAGTCTCGCTGAATGCGGTTGAGATCAGCGAAACGAGCCTGCTGCGCTACACGCGCGACCTGCGCGGTTCCGCGACGATGCCCGACGGCTCAACCGCAACGCTCGACGCGGCCGGGCGTGTCGGCGCATGGCTCGTAGGCGGTGCCCGCTTTGGAACGTTCGACGCCGCGGTCGACCGTCCTGCCGTCCGCAACGACGAAGTGCACCTGCTCGGGGGCGTCGATTACCGGTTCACGCCGACGATCGCGCTAGGCCTGTTCGGGGGCTATAGCGATACAGAGGCACGGCTGACTGAGTTCAGCCCACGCAGCAAATTGAAGAGCCTGTTCGCCGGCGGCTATGGCACCGCGAGTATCGGGCCGTTTTACGTCGACGCCTGGGGCAGCTACACCGATCTCGACTGGGACCTGCGCCGCAGCGTGGCCATCGGCAACTTCAGCGGCAGTTCGACGGCCTCGACGCGCGGCCGGATCTGGGCAGCGGGCGCGAGCACGGGACTGAGCTTCTCGCTGGGCGCGATCGAAGTCGAGCCGTTCGCGGCGATCCGATACGCCAACGTCCGTATCAACGGCTTCACCGAAACCGGCAGCGTCGCAACGAATCTGACGGTCGGCAACCTCGACCGGGAATCGTTGCGCGGCAACGTCGGCGCGCGCGTCGGCGGCAAGATCGACGTCGGTGGAGCACTGGTTCGTCCGCAGCTCCGCGGCAGCTACTACCGCGAATTCAAGGACGACGCCCAGACCATCAACGCGGGCTTCACCAATCCCGGCGTGTCGACATCTCCCTTCGATTTCACGGCCGCCCGGCTCCGCCGCGACTATTACAACGCCGGGGCGGCGCTGTCGGTCAGTGGTGGCGGTCCGCTATCGATGGTCGCCGATTACGATGTCCAGTTCGACAAGGAGCGTGAAATCCACGCGCTGACGATCGGGCTGCGCGTTGCGCTCTGATCGCACTCTTGTTCGCTGTGTGACGCGGTGCGCCTGAGGTGGCCTGTGTGCGCCCTGGCGGTCCGCGGGCCTGTCGATCTGCGCGCAAGGACGCTCACGCTGACGATCGGACTGCATCTCGCTTTGTTCGCGGCTCTTTTCGCATCTTCCGAAAGATCGACAAGCCGAACGATGTCGCCTTCGCTATCGCTTGTCGACATCGCGGCACCACCCGGACCGGCGCAGCCAGCGAAGCCGCCGCAGCCGGTCCGCAAACCGCCGACGCCGCCCGAGCCGATCGTCGTTCCGCCGCCCGTCGTTCCCTTGCCGATGCCGACCGCCATGGCGGTCGCCGTGCTTGAGGCAAGCCTGGCGCAAGCCGCGGGTGACGCATGCGACCTGACCGCACCGGTGCAGGAAGCGTTGCGCACCGACCCCGCGATCCAGTCGGTGTTGGCGACGATCCCGCGCCCCAGCCGGTCGGTCGCCAACGCGCTGATGATTTGGGACGCCGGCTGGCTGGCCTTTGGCGACGGGCAGGCGGCAGCGGCGCGGGACATGATCCGCGACGCGATCGCAGGCCTGATCGCGGCGGCACCGGAAGAATGTCGCGCGCAGCCGCAGGGTGGTCCACGCCTGCTCATCCTGCCGGTGGGCGATCACGAGACGATCGTGCTTGCCCTCGGCTCGGGGGAATGGCGCTGGCAGGACCTGCTCGACACGGCGCGACCCGAAGGATGGGTCATGGCGGGCGCCGCAGTCTCCGGCCTCCAAGAGAAATCGGTCGGCAAAGGCATCCGCCCGCTGACCGACATCGTAGCTGGGACGCCACGTCTCGGCGCCCAGTCATTGAACAGCCACTCGATCAGGGAGAAATTGTGATGCCCAAGTTGAAGTATCTGACGGCAACGGCAATGGCAGGTTTGGCCTGCGTTGGTGTGTCGAGCGGCGCGCTCGCGTCGAGCCATCGGGAGGCGCCCAACATCACCAAGTCGCCCAAGGTCGACAACACGGATTTCTACATGTTCCGCAGCTATGAGCCCGGTCGCGAAGGATTCGTGACGCTCATCGCGAACGTTTATCCCGACCAGAGCCCGCAGAGCGGCCCGAATTACTTCGTGCTCGATCCGGACGCGCTTTACGAAATCCACATCGACAGCAACGGCGATGCGCGTGAGGATCTGACCTACTCCTTCAGGTTCTCGACCGCGCTGCGCGGCGGCAACGGCATCTCGCTGAACGTCGGCGGCAAGGACGTCACCATTCCGCTCCGCAACGTGGGTCAGATCACCTCGGCGGACGATGCCGACCTCAACGAGACCGAAAGCTACACGGTGACGCAGATCACCGGCGATCGTCGGAGCGGCACGCGCGCGCAGCTGACCAACGCAAGCGGGGGCGGGACCAGTTTCGGCAAGCCCATCGACTATATCGGGCAGAAGTCGCTGCCCTCCTACGCCGCCTATGCAAACAGCTTCATTCACGCAGCGACCGTGCCAGGATGCTCGACGTCCGGCAGCCGCGTATTCGTGGGGCAGCGTGCCGAGGCGTTCGCGATCAACCTTGGCGAATCCTTCGACCTCGTGAACTATGTACCGGTGGACGGGACGGTGTTTCCCGGCGGCATCATGCAGAACCGCGCGAACGACGATCTTGTCGGCAAGCGCAACGTGACGTCGATCGCGATCGAACTCCCGATCGCGTGCCTGCGCGGATCGGGCAACGGCGTGATCGGTGCCTGGGCGACGACCAGCCTGCCCCAGGCCCGTCTGCTCGATCCGACACCGACCTATCCGGCTCCGACCGTGCAGGGCGGGGCGTTCGTCCAGGTGTCGCGCCTTGGTATGCCGCTTGTGAACGAGCTGGTGATCGGCCTGAACCGCAAGGACCTGTTCAACGCCGCCGAACCGACAGGCGATGCCGCGCTGGCCGATTTCGTCACCAACCCGACCTTTCCCGCAATTCTCGATGTCTTGTTCCGCGCGCCGGTCAACCAGACGCTTGGGACCAACTTCGCCAACATCGCGCCCAACAACTTCCCCCGAAACGACCTGGTCGCGACGTTCCTGACCGGCATCCGCACGCTCAACCAGCAGTCGACGGTGACGCCGTCCGAAATGCTGCGCCTGAACACCGGGATTGCGCCGACACCGCGCGCGACGCAGCGGTCGCTGGGGGTTGCGGCCGACGATCTGGCCGGCTTCCCCAACGGGCGGCGGCCGGGCGACGACGTCACCGACATCGTGTTGCGCGTGGCAATGGGGCGACTGTGCCATCCGGTGCCGATCAACGGCACGCCGACCGACCTCGGCTTGTGCACGCCGGCGAACGCGCCGGTGGGGACCGCGCCGTTCACCGATGGCGCGCCACTTTCGGCACGCGACCTCGGGACCGCATTCCCCTATCTGAACACGCCGATCCCCGGTTCGCCGCGTACCGCGCGCGAGGCGGCCGCCGCCGCACCGGCCCAGCCGTGAGGAGAACGAACATGCGTGCTACAACGATCAGGTTCGCAACCGTGTCGCTGCTTGCGGTAGCGATCGCCGGGTGCAGCAGCCGGGACAACAGTGCGAACCCTCCGCCCTCGGGCGGGACTCCGACGCCGCCTCCGACCGCATTCGAGCAACGCTTCGGGGCGAGCTTCGCGTCGTTCTTCACGGCAAGCAATACCAGCGATCCGCGCGAGCCGACCGCAAGTGATGTTCCTGCAGCTGATCCGGCGGCCGATCCGCTCGACAACTGACGCCACAGGGCGGCGCGACCATTGCGGTCGCGCCGCTTGCCCATCCCTTCACGGACAGATCCACCGGCAGGGTAACCAATGAATCACGCCTCATCGCTGTGCCGCTTCAGCTCGACCGCGGGCTTAGCGCTGGTTTGCGCGACACCATCCGCAGGCCAGACGGCTGCTCCCAGCGCGCCCGACAGCGAGGACCGCATCGTTGTGACGGGCACGCGCCCGACTATCGCGCTGACTGCGCAAAGCAGCTCGACATTCGGCCTCGCGTCCATAGACATCCGTGAAGTGCCGCAATCACTGCAGGTTCTGACGCGCGACCTGATCGACAGCAGCGGTGCCCTTTCGCTGGGCGATGCGCTACAGAATGTTGCGAGCGCATCGAACACGCTGTCGCGCGCGGTCGCCTTCGGCACGGGGGCGACTCTGATCCGCGGGCAGGATGTCGCGATCTTCCGCGACGGCCTGCGCGATGTCGATTTCTCCGATATCGACCAGTCGGCACTCAACAACGTCGCACGCGTCGACGTGCTCAAGGGGCCTGCCGGTCTCGTCTATGGCAGCGGCGGACCCGGCGGCGTGATCAATATCGTCACCAAGCGGCCGCTCGATCGCTACGCGGCAGATGTGCGGCTAACGCTCGGTAGCCATGCAACCAGGATCGGCTCGGCCGATATCTCGGTCCCACTGGCCCCCGGCCTTGGCGTTCGTGTCACGGGCGAGGTCGAGCGCTCGGGCAGCTTCATCGACTTTGCTGAGATCGAGCGCGACAACGTCTCGGCAGTGCTCGCCTACAACGATGCCATCCTCGACATTGCCGCGACCTACGAGAACTTCGCGAATCGCAGCGACCGAGCGGCGACGCGCGTCGGTTTGCCCACAGTGGGCACAATCCTGCCTGGACCGGTNNNCGCAGCCGCTACCTCGGGGAACCGACCTTCGATTTCGTCGACTCGTTCGGCACGATGCTCTCGGGCTACGCCACTTACCGGTTCAGCGACCGCTTTTCGCTGACCGCGGCCGCGCGCAAGACGACGGTCAATTTCGAGCAGGCAGAAGTGCGCACGCTCGGCGCGGTCGACTCGGCGACGCTCACCGTCGGCCGTAGCCGGGCCCGCCGCCTCGACCTCAACGAGCGCCAATACAACGCGCGCGCCTTCGTCGAGGCCAAGTTTGCAACCGGACCGGTCGAGCATCAGCTGATCGCGGGATACGAATACTTCCAGTTCGACCTGCGGATCGAAAACTTCAATGTGCCCGCCGCGCAAGTTAGGCCGATCTCCGTCTTTGCGCCCGCCTATGCGACGGCGCCTTTTGCCGCGAACCGCGCAGCGCCGCTGGTCAGCACCGACTTCTTCGATGAGATCTTCTTGCAGGATGTCGCGCGCGCAGGTCCGCTGACTCTCACGGGCGCCGTCCGACGGGTCGACGCCCGGTTCAAGGATGCGGCGGGTCTCGACGCGCGCCAGCGCCTTACACTTTATCAACTCGGCGGCGCGCTCAAGCTCGGCGACCGCATCTCGGCGTTCAGCGGCTACAATACGGGCTACAATGCCAACAGCGGGCTCGCCGCGACAAGCAACCGGACCGGCGAACGCTTCGCGCCCGAAACCTATCGCCAGTTCGAAGTCGGCTTCAAGCTGGTGGACCTTGCGGGTATGAGCGGCACGCTGTCGCTCTTCGACCTCACGCGCAACGGCATCCTGTCGCCCGACCCCGTCGACGCTGCATTCTCGGTGCAGGTCGGACAGGAACGTAGCCGCGGTGTCGAGGCCGAATTTGTCTGGACGCCGGCGCCCGGACTGGCGTTGCGCGCGGGCTATCTCTACCTCGACAGCGTCGTGACCCGTGACACCGTCGCAAGTCGCATCGGCAAGCGGCGGCCGGGGGCTCCCGAGCATCAGGCCAACGCCTTCGCGGTATACACCGTTGGCAACGGAGCGCTTCGCAATCTTCGGCTGAGTGCAGGTCTCAGTTACGTCGGTTCCGCGTTCGCCTCGCTTGCGAACACGGTCGTCAGGCCTGACTATGTCGTCGTGAATCTGGGTGTGGGACACCGCATCGGTCGCTTCCACATCGATGCTATCGTTTCGAATGCGTTCGACGAACGCTATTTTGTCGCTCGCAATGATGCGCAGGTGAACGCGGGCGATCCTCGCAATCTGCGTGTTCGAGTCGGCATGCAATTCTGAAAGGGACCGCTGATGAAGATCAAAGCTGCCGTCATCGCCATTGCTCTGACCGTCCCGGGCATCGCCTGCGCACACGACTTCTGGCTGATGCCGCGCGACTTCCAGGTCGACCGGCCGAGCGGCATTCGTGTGTTCTTCAATATCGGCCATGATTCGAGGCCAGAGCCCTGGAACCTGCGTGCCGACAAGGTTGTGGCGCTGCGCGTGCACGGTCCGCGCGCCGTGGTCGACCTGCGGTCAGCCGTCGTACCGCGCACTGCAACGACAACCGGTTTTGCGGCGGTTCCGCTTTCCGAGGTTGGTACTCACATGGTTGCGTTCGAAAGCACGCGGAGCGTCAGCGATCTTCCGGCTGCCCGATTCAACGAATATGTGGCGGAAGAGGGTCTGACGGGCGTCGCCGCGCACCGCGCCGCAACTGGCGCCACCAATCGAAACGGTCGTGAAACCTATTCGCGCCGTGCCAAGGCCTTCATCCAGGTCGGCGACAAGGTCACCGATCAGGTTCTCGAGCCGGTCGGGCACACCCTCGAAATCGTGCCTGAGAAACATCCGTATGCGCTCGGCACCGATGGCCGCCTGCCGGTACGTGTCTATTTCAGGGGCAAGCCACTTGCGGGCGCGCTCGTCCGCCAGACTGATCTCAACGGCAACGCAAGATCGGTCGCTAAAACTGTTACCGACCGCGAAGGTCTCGCGACGTTCACCGTGCCTGGCCGCAGTGCCTGGCGCCTGAACGTCATCTGGTCCGAGCCGGTGACCGGAAATTCACAGGCCGAGTTCGACACGATCTTCACGAGCCTGACCTTTGGCTATCGGGCGCCCTGATCGCGGCCTCCCCCAAGGAGACACCAGCTTTTCGCTGGCGTGCCAGATCCGCGTTGCTGCATGCGCGCCGCTGCTGCCGTTCGGCGGACAGGGTGGGATTCGAACCCACGGTGAGCGCAAACCCACGGCGGTTTTCAAGACCGCTGCCTTAAACCACTCGGCCACCTGTCCTTTCGCGCTTGCGCCTAGGCGTGCGCGGCGCGGCGTGCAAGGCGAGCGACGAAACGGGGATGCGGTTCGCGTCCGGCTGTGCCATGCAGGCGCCATGTGGGGGCGTATCCGGTTTCGCAGCCTTGTTGCTTTGGCGCTCGCAAGCGCACCGATAGCTGCGCTGGCACCCGGTGTCGCCCATGCGCAGGACGACAGCGGCTTTCGCGCCTATCTGCAAAGCCTTGTGCCCGTTGCCCGGGCGCAGGGCGTCAGCCAGGCTACGCTCGACGCGGTTCTGCCGACGCTGACCTTCAACCCGCGCGTCGTCGAACTTGACCGTCAGCAGCCCGAAGCGAATCCGAATTCCCCGATCCCACGCTTCGCGCCCTATCGCGCGAGCCATGTCGACGCCGCGCGGATCAGCCGGGGACGCGCTACCTATCAGCGCTTGCGTCCACTGCTCGAACAGGTCGAGCGCGAGACGGGCGTGCCGGAAAGCATCATGGTTTCGATCTACGGTAACGAGACCAACTACGGCACCTTCACCGGCAATTTCGACCTGCCGCGCTCGCTCGCCAGCCTCGCGTACGAGGGGCGGCGGCGGACGCTGTTCCAGCAGGAATTCATCGATACGCTGAAACTCATCGACCGCGGATATCCGCGCGAGCGGCTGGTTGGCAGTTGGGCCGGAGCAACGGGGTATCCGCAGTTCTTGCCATCTGTCGTCATACGACTGGCACGGGACGGCGACGGTGACGGCCGCGCCGACATCTGGCGCAGTGAAGCCGATGCGCTCGCCTCGATTGCGAACTATTTCCGCGACGCGGGCTGGCGTCGCGGGCAGCATTGGGGTGTTGCGGCGAGCGTCCCCGCATCGTTGAACCGCGACGCGATCGCCAACCGGACACGCAGCCCGCGCTGTCCACGCGTCCATGCGCGGCACAGCCAATGGAAAACCGTAGCCGAATGGCGGGCACTCGGTGTCACGCCCTATTCGAGCCGGCTGCGTGACAGCGACCTTGCCTCGCTGATCGAGCCTGACGGGCAGGGCGCGACGGCGTACCTTTTGACCGGCAATTACCGGGTCATCCTCGATTACAATTGCTCGAACTTCTACGGTCTGGCGGTGGGCCTGCTCGCCGATGCGGTTGGCGGCTGAGCTGATCCTGGCGGGGATCGCGCTGGCCGGTTGCGCGGCGATTCCGCGCCAACCCGAGCGCGCCGAGCGTCTGCTGCCTTACCGAGCACCGGTTTCGGACAATATCGTCAAGGTCGGCAAGACCTATGTGGCGGGCGGACGGAGCCACACGCCGCGCGACGACCGCGATTACGAAGAGACCGGCCCGGCCAGCTGGTATGGGGAGGAGCTCCGCGGACGCCCGACTGCAAGCGGAGAGCGGTTCGATCCCGATGGCTTCACTGCCGCGCACCGGACCCTGCCGATGCCGTCTTACGTCGAGGTCACTTCGCTTCAAACCGGACGCGCGATCCTGGTGCGGATCAACGACCGCGGTCCGTTCCACGGCAACCGGATCATCGACCTGTCCCTCGGCGCCGCACGACAATTGGGCATCACGGGTAGGGGCCAGCACACTGTACGAGTCCGGCGGGTTGAGCCGAGCGCGGCGGACAAGGTCGCGCTTCATAGCGGTCGTCCTGCCGCACTCAGGGCGGACGGGCGGGTCAACGCTGCTGCATTCGTTCGCGACGCGCCGCTTCCCAAGGGCGACGGGCCGTTCTTCCTTCAGGTCGGCAGTTTCACAAGCGAAACGCGCGCGAACGCGCTCGCGGACAGGGTCGGGGGGCGCGTGTCGTCGATCGCCGGCACTTACCGAGTCCGCCTCGGCCCCTACCGCACTGCCGTACAGGCGCGCGACGCGCTGGCGCCGCTCGCGGCAAGGGGCTATCCCGACGCACAGATCACCCGCTGACCAGCTCGAAGGATGTCCGTGAAGCCGTTCCTGTTCTCCGTCGCCCTAATTCTTGCCGCCACCCCCGTCACTGCCGCCGCGCCACCGTTCCAGACTGCCGCGCCGGTTGCCTACCTCGTCGACTTGTCGTCGGGTGCGGTCCTCTACGAGAAGGATGCCGACCGGCGCATGCCACCCGCCTCGATGGCGAAGATGATGACCGTCCAGGTCGCGTTCGACATGATCAAGGCGGGCGAGCTGAAGCTCGACCAGACGATGACCGTACGCCCTGAAACCTGGAAGAAATGGCACGGTCCCTCAGCTGGTTCGACAATGTTTCTGTCCCCGAATGAAAGCTTAAGCGTCGAGAACTTGCTCAAGGGTATCGTCACGCTCTCGGGGAACGATGCCTGTATTGTGCTGGCGGAAGGAATTGCGGGCACAGAAGAAGCGTTCGTCGCCCGGATGAATGCGACGGCGAAGCGACTTGGGCTGACCAACAGCCGCTTCGGCACGTCGAACGGCTGGCCCGACGAGGGGCGCACCTATGTGACGGCGCGCGACCTCGCGAAGCTTGCGCGGGCGACCATCCAGGAGCATCCGGCGCTCTACAAGCAATTCTACTCGCTGCCCTCGTTTACCTGGGGAAAGACGATGGGCGGGGGTGCCGCGATCACGCAGGCGAATCGCGACCCGCTGCTGGGCCGTGTCGCAGGCGCCGACGGACTGAAGACCGGACATACGCAAGAGGCGGGTTACGGCTTTACAGGGTCCGCTGAGCAGAACGGGCGGCGGCTCGTGATGGTCGTCGCCGGACTGAACAGCTTCAACCAGAGGATCGAGGAATCGGTGCGGTTCATCGACTGGGGCTTCAAGGCGTGGTCGACCAAGCCGCTGTTCCGCAAAGGTCAGGCGGTCGAAGCAGCAGAGGTTCAGCTCGGCGACGCGTCCTCCGTCGGGCTTGTCGCACCGCGTAACCTTGCGGTCACTTTCCCGGGGGGCGCCGATGCAGGGATGCGCGTCAAGGTCGTCTATGACGGGCCGGTCAAGGCACCGATCAAAGCCGGTCAGCACATCGCGAACCTCGTTGTCGAGACGGCCTCGACGCCTCCGCAGGTGATGCCACTTGTCGCAGAGCGTGACGTCGGCGAGGCCGGCTTCCTGCGCCGTGCCTGGGCAGGGCTGCTGTCGCTCTTCGGCGCGTGATCCGCGGCAAGTTCATCACGCTGGAGGGCGGGGAAGGGGTCGGCAAATCGACACAGGCGGTGCGGCTCGCGAAGGCCTTGCGTGGGCATGGAAAGACCGTTGTGCTGACCCGCGAGCCCGGGGGAACGCCGAATGCCGAAGCGATCCGGGCGCTCCTGATGGCAGGCGATACCGACCGGTGGAGCGCGCGTGCCGAGTCCTTGCTGTTCGCGGCGGCCCGCGCCGACCATGTCGAGCGGGTGATCCGGCCCGCGCTGAACCGCGGCGACTGGGTCGTATGCGACCGTTTCGTCGATTCGACCCGCGCGTATCAGGGCGGGGCGGGGGGCGTAAACGACGCAGACATCCTCGCGCTCCACGCATTCGGCAGCGAGGGCTTGATGCCTGATCGGACGCTGCTGCTTGCGATGCCGAGCGCTGAAGGCACTGCCCGTGCCAGCGACCGCGACGGGGCGTCAGCCGATCGCTTTGCCAGGAGAGATGTGGACTACACCGATGCGTTGAACGTGACCTTTAC
>VYLJ01000258.1_pt1 | contig 13073 bp, 11 predicted proteins | sample 5114331 | NCBI WGS metagenome assembly VYLJ01 (sample SAMN12291791, study PRJNA351875) | freshwater metagenome | isolation source: freshwater lake | place: USA: Michigan, MSU2 Lake | collected 2011-08-16
ATCACTACTCGGTAATATTCCATTCCGTTCGGATGATGCCAATCATTAGTGCGATCAATGTTGATGGAGATCCTGAGAAGCGTCTTGATGAATCCAAAAGGACGGACAATTGGCTCCGAGATAGACGACTGGACTTTGATATTCAGCTCAGTGATTCATATTATAAAGGCAGCGGCTTCGATCGGGGCCACATGAGCCGAAGAGAAGATGCTAATTGGGGCAGCACTGCCGAGAATGCTAAACTTAGTGCTGATATGACATGCCTATACACAAACGCATGTCCTCAAGTAGCTACGCTAAATCAAAGTGGTAGAAAAGGGCTTTGGGGAATTCTAGAAAAAATTGTTCTGGAAGAGGGTGCGGTGAAAGAGGCTGGCAAAACAGCAAGAATATCGGTGTTTAATGGACCAATATTTAAGGACAGTGACCACGTATTCAAGGGCATTCAAGTTCCTCTTGAGTTTTATAAGATCATACTTTGGTTGACGGATGAGAAGCAACTCAGAGCTACTGCGTTTAAACTATCGCAAGAGAAACTTGTTGACGACATTGATTTTGAGCAACTGGACATCGATCAAAATTTAGAATTTAAAGAACACCAGTGTAGCATAGAGTGGCTGCAAAAAGTAACTAAGTTGGACTTATCATCGATTATCCAGTTTGACACTTTTAAAGGGGAGGGTGAAGAGCTTGTGTTGAAATCAGAAAATGAAGTAAAGTTGCTTATTGCTCAAAATAGGAAGTCCAAATAACAAACTATCATCAAAAAATAACCAAAGTTGGTGGCTGGCAACCCTAGGCTTTTTTTACTGGTTGTTGAATGCATGCCAAAAAGTAAATGATTAAGTAAAGACAGCTAGACGAGAGCGTCATTTCTTCAGCTTCGTCCTCATCGGAAACTCAAAACCTATTCGGATGTTGAGTCGATCGGGAAAGGGCACTTTGTCTTTGTCGCTCCACAACCGGTACATAGTCTGCACGTTGCCAGTTACACTTTTTGAAATTTTGAAATCTTTCTTCAACCCAATCAATGTACTCCACTCCCAATCTCGCGTTCCTAAATCACCGGTGTTGATAATCAGGGGCGGAAGAATGGCGTTGAGCCATTCGATATCAGCACGTGCTTGAAATCCCTTTGGCAGTTGATACTCAATGTAGTTCCTCAAACCAAATACTCTCTCAGGAATGGTAGGCTTCCAATCATCAAAAGTGATGCGCTCTACCCAACCAATGCCTGATTTAAATCTGGGTGAGATCCGATAGGCTATAGATGGGTTGAGATCCAGCAGCACATTTTTTTGGCTCATGATCTGCAGCGTTAACGCTGGTACCAATCGTTCGCGAAGAGGTTTGCCTTTCAATGGATTGGGCAATCGCTTTGGCAGCTCCGCCATGCTCTTCACTTCGCTGTATTTACTTTTCAGGCTGGTCATTTTATCCATTGCCCCTTTCAAAATATCTTCCTTGCCGGCAAAGTGATTGGTGGCCTCTTTCATCACCATTTCTTTTGCCTGCTCTTTGGCAGCAGACAAAGCCACGGAATCCGGTTTGCCTAATTTACTTTTGTATTTATCCAACTCTGCTTTTTTTCCATCGATTTCTTCTAGGCCTTCCACATTCTTCAATTCTTCCTGCGCTTTCTTCTCCAGGTTTTTTGCATCGGCCAAATTCCCTTTCGAAATGTTTTGGATTTCTTTGCCATAGTTGCCTGCCTCTTCGGTAAGGTTGGTGATCTCACTCGCTCCCTTTGTAATATCATTTAAGGAACCTAATTGAGGCATTGGCGAAACCACATTTGCACTGGGCAGATTCGTGCTTCCCATTGTAGGCGTGCCGATCCCTCCGGGTAAATTGATTCCAGGCAAGCCTTGGGAGCCAACACCAATGTTTGGGATATTGCCATTGGCAACGGGTATTTGATATGCCCCCAGCGATTGCTTTAGTTTGTCTGTGTGCGCTTTCACCTCTGGCGGGAGATCAAGCGAATTAAGGCTACTCGTGGCTTTGTTTTTGATCTTCTCCACTTCATTTTTCATTTCGCCCAATTTTTGCTTGCCCAAATTACTTACGCTGTCCAGCTTTTTGGTTAACCCAATGGTGGGTAGTTTGAGGGTTTGCAGGCTATCGATTTTCTTCTGGAGCGATCCCTTTACTTCATTAAGTTTGTTCAAAGGTTTTTGAAAAGCCAATTGTAAACTGTCGGCCTTTGATTGGAAACCTGAGCGGATGGAATCTACTTTGAGATAGGAAGCGCGAACGGTGCTATCTCCGGGGAGTTTAGGGTTGCCGATCTTAGCTTGTAGCTTGTTGTTGGCCGAATCGATTTGACTGATCTTGTTCGTCACGTCCTTGATGGGAAGACGTAGGCTATCGGTTATGGCTTGCGAAAAGCCTATTTGCAGCGATGCAAAAAAGACAATTGAAACGAGTGTAAATTTCACCTAGTAAAAGTAAGCAATTGGTCGAAGAATATTATGTTGACTTTGACCGACAGAACCTTGAGCTGGCGCGCGTTTGCAACGCGTGCCCTCCTACTCAATTTTATCAACCTCCAAATACCCTTTCTTATTTGAATAATAATCTCTTGCTGAGCTAAATCTATACTCTTCAGGCTCATCTACAATTTCATCCGTCACCGGATTATCATGAAGATAATCCAATTTCTGCCGCGTAAACTTTGCTGAAGTAAGTATCTCTGGATGATTGCCGTCCTGCCAAACTTTGTAATTCTTCACCCTCTTTAAATGATCCGCGACTGTACTGAACAAGTCAAGTATCCACCCTTTTCTGCTCTCATGGATATGCTCGATGGTTTTAACCAACTCCCTGGATGTATGTTTCTTGAAATCCCGAAGGATGTCAGATAATTTATTCTCTGAACTTATAATAAGATGAAGATGACTAGGCATCAAACACCACGCATGAATCACCAATCCTTTCTCCTTTTGACAATAACGCAACGAATCAATAATGACGTGCTTCAGTTCTGGGCGTGTAAACAAATCTACCCAACCTACAGTGGCCATTGTAACAAAATACATCCCGGCAGGATCATAGAACTTGTACTTCTCTGACATGAACTAAAAATAGCAAGTAGGCTAGTGGATTACAAATTTGATAGGAGCGGCAGCGCGTTGCAAACGCGCGCCAACATAGTTTATTGATGAACTCCAATGAAATTGGCCTTGCTGAACTAAAACCTATACTCTTAAGCTGGCGCGCGTTTTTAACGCGTGCCCCCCTACTCCATTTTCAAATATGCTAGCAGCGGCAGCGCGTTGCAAACGCGCGCCAACATATTGAGTTTATTGATGAACTCCAATGAAATTGGCCTTGCTGAATTAAAACCTATACTCTTAAGCTGGCGCGCGTTTTTAACGCGTGCCCCCCTACTCCATTTTCAAATATGCTAGCAGCGGCAGCGCGTTGCAAACGCGCGCCAACAAGGAGTTGATTGGCAAGTCTTCCAATCTCATTTTCATCTGCCTGAATATTTGACTCTTTAAGGATTTCCGTGATAGAAAAATCTCTCCTTTCATTCCTGCGCTCATACAGATACCGCAAGATCACATCAAGCTTTTCGGATTGCTTCATATCTCAAAAATAATAAACCCAGCGTGAGGGCTGGGCTTTCTACTAATTATTTCCATTTGTAACTGCCAACTTTTTCAGTTTCCACGGGGTCGTCAGGATCTCGGTCAGCATTTGTAACCTTAAGGATGTGAAGGCTGTCATCTTTCATTTCAATAATCCAAGACTTCGGTGCGCCACGAACAGATAATAGATCAACATGCCCCATCCACTTATTACAATCACAATTCAGGATTTTCTCCTGTACTATCTCCTCTAATTTTGGATATCCTCTTGAGACAAAAGCTTTATTTAATAAATCAACATTATCCTTATAATAATGCTCAAGATCATAACCATTTGATTTTTTTGACTTGGTAAATTTGGACACTACACCGCTCTCAATAAATTGAAGTTCATCTCCTTTGATCACAACCTTAGCCCAACTTGAGTCATTCCTCTCATATTTTAACACTGCATACTCATTGGATGTGATTTTCTTAATAGGATAAATATAAGGTTCCATCTGTTCAAAATTTAATAGTGCAATCCCAAACTTTTTGCTGTCAGCGTTTGTATCCCAAACCAAGGAGTAATATTCTTTAATCTTCTTCTCACATTCACACGGCAGGCTGTTTTTTAAACACTTAACGTATTTAATGTTTAACCAAGACTGCCCGACATTTTCATTCTCTTTGCTTGTGCAATTCTGAGAAGTAAAGAACTGTAAAATCAATACTACCGAAAGCAATGACCTCATAATCAATTATTTTTTCTAATTTCCGATACTTGATAACTTGAATAAGTTGTTCTACCTCCCGGGGTTGTAGTGTCTGTCATTGCTCCAGTCGAAGTATCCAAGGTAAAATTATTATTGGCACTTTTTCCTGTAGAAGCTTTCGCATTATCTAAATAATTAAATGACACTGTTCCATCCGCAGCAACAGTTACTGAGCGTACCACAACAAAATGTCCAGTTAAGGCATTCCTATTATTCGGGTTCGGGACAGTTCCATCAGTTTTTGTCTCCTTAACTCCAACCATAACAGGATTCCCATTATTCAATTCAGTTTGTGCCCGGATAGCACCACCAAAAGGATCAGCTGTCAAATTTGCATTGTTATTTGACTTTGTATTCACTGCCGCAGTGTTATCGACTAAGGTTTGTATAGCATCGACTGAACCCGTTTGGGTAACCCCTGCATCGGTAAGTTGAGCGGTTGCTGCAGTAAAACAGTTATTATCATTATTTGAATATGTTTGCAGTGCTGCATCATTCGTTACATCCGCAACAGTCTGGAAGTAGTCAGCAAAAGCAACGCTACCGCCACTCAAAGCTTGTGTTGATTCAGCTGAACCGGATTGAATGTATCCTGTTGCTTGTTGGTTGGTTATGGAAGAGTTAACTACCCTTACATCTGTATTGTCCCCAACCTGACCTAATAAACTACCATTAGCAGCGTAATATCTTTGTAATCCCCAGAGATCAATGTTTGCCACCGGAGAATTCTCAGCATAATTGTATGGTGTCAACCAATGATACTTGGTTGCTAAAGGATCAATGCCTGTAAACTTACCAATAGCGGGATCATACATTCTAAATCCAAAATCTAACCATCCAAGACCTAATTCATTCTGTTCTTCCTTCCCGTTGTATTTATAATCCTGAGCAATTGCATTCTCTCTTGAGTACGAGTTAAACGTTAAACCGAACGCATAGTAACTATCACAATTTTTCTGGCCGTCACTCTTTTTCCATAGCCCCAAAAAATTATGACGCTCCTCTTTTTCGTAATATGGTAACTTTAAACAACCCATTTTTTGTAAAGGCAATATACGGAGGATCAGTCAAAACTAAATCCACCTGAACCAGTAAATAAGTCTAACATTTCAACCAGAAGAAAAGCGGAGTTGTAATAATTTAACAACCAACTCCGGGGCTTTGATGCTTAAAATTATTACGGCAATAATCAGGGCCAGTTGCCACCATTTGATGGTGATCTTAATGGATTGGATTTCGATTTTCATAAGCGGACTTCTTCTTAATTATTTCGCGTCCGCTTGGCGCTTTAATGTAACAAATCTTTCGATACGGGTGGTAGGACGTAAAAAAGCTGGATTGTAGAGCGCAATGACTGTTTAATGTCGAGCAATCCTCATTTCAAGCCTATAAACAATGTTTTCGGTGGGACATAATCGAGGTAAAATCTTTTCAATGAACCTCACGGACTCCACCACACGCCTGCTGCGGACACTTTCCCACTACTTACCCGTAGGGTTCTAATTGCATTCCAAAGCCGGATTGTCATGACAATGCCACTACTTGAACTATATAGATTTAATTGTAGGCATGGCCGAGGCAAAGGGCTGACGTTTTTTTGAAGGTGAAGTGATGTGGTCTAATCTGTTTCAGTTAGTCTAAACGTCTCATCACTTCAGCTTCAAAAAAATGATGCAAGCCAACTACTGATTTATTTCTGGCGATGACCTTTCATGGCGCTGCTAAAGTGCAGTTACGCGTGCGTCAGCTACTCGTGTGTCAACCTACTCTGGCGTCAGCAATATTCGTGCGTCAGCGCGCGCCCGCGCAGGCGTACGGGGGTTGCGGGGGGAGCCTGCGCGGAACAAGGCGCGCACGAACAAGGGGCATGGCCGCCACCGCTTTCCCCCCGCAGGGGTTTAAGGCGGCCATAGACCGTGCTAGCACAAGTTGTGAAGTGAGTGGAATGAGTGAGTGAAGGAGGAACGACTGAACGAACGAATGGAACGTCCGAGCCGCACAAGGCATGACAAAAGCAGAGTGAGGTTTTTTGCAAAGCCATTGGAATGTGTGTCGGCAAAGATGGCTGTGGCGCAAAGCAAAAGACCTTTAAAAAATTTTCAACCGTTGCTTTGCGCCACTGCCATGCGCGGGCTTTGCAATGAACCGAACGAAGCTTTTGGCGTGACTTGTTGCCGCGAGGCCTGAACAACTTGTGCGCAGCACACCGCTTAACCTTTAGGCAGGCCGGAGGCTGCCAGGAATGTGCGGTCGGCTTGTGTGTCGACAGCGCGGTCGGATGGATTTGGTTAAAAAGATTCCTAGGCAAACAAATTTAAAAACCGTTCTGGCTTGCGAGTGCAATCATTCTTTATACTTTCGACCCAATGGACTTTTTCAACAGTGATATGATTAATCTTTGCTCATCCATCTTGGGGCTACTCAGTTCTTTGGTTGTATTCTTGTCAAATAAAAAAAGCCGTTGGTAGTTAAAAAGATTCCTAGTAAGTCAACTAATTCAAGTTTCTCTTGTTCTACTGATTCTGATTACAGTTATCCCAACGGATGAAACTGGTTCACTTCTTCACTCAGACCTTCCATTTCGTTCTGCTGATAAGTCTCTGTTGCGCTGATGTAGCGATGGCCGGCTAAGTATTGTACTTTTCTCAGGTTATACATTTTCAGCCATTTTACAATCACGCTTGCCCGCAACTGCTTTGCATTCATCACTAACTTATTTTTTCTTCTCACCCAAAACAATAATCGGTGCAAACAACTGTCAAGACTTCTACCGCCATTGACGAACACAAAAAGTTTATCGGTTTGTTGGCCTGTCTTAGTCACTATTTCCTTTCGCGTGTTGTTCACGTAGTCATAAATCTCTAACACTTGATGAGACTCTAACTTTAAAATCCGTCCTTCACTTCTCAGCCCTCCGGGGATTTCTATTTGTCCGTCTTTCAACTTCACGTCTTTCACTTCTAGCTTCTTAAGTTCTTCTGTCTTTAATCCCTGATATACCAATAGGCTCAGCATGATCTTGTTTCGTTTCCCTTTCCAGCTCTCATCCTGATAGCCGTTGTAGATCGCGTGTAGTTCTTCGGGTTTGAAGATGTGGTACAGTGATTTCCGTTTTACGCCTTGTATTTTGATTCCTATAACCGGATTGACTTCGATTCGCTTTTGCTCGATCAGGTAATTATAAAAGTGTTTGATCATGTTCAGATAATTCTGGATCGTGCGCTGGGTTACTCCTTTTCGTTGACAGTGTTTCATGTAGGCCAACACGTCTGCATAACTTCCTTGCTCGGGTTCTATCGCTTGTTTCTTCATCCAACTTAAAAACAAGTTCACGGCTTTTTCACAGCTCGCAATACTCTTGCTGCTTTGCTCTCGTCTTTTCAGATATTGGTTAAAATTCATCCTCGTGTAGTTGTATGCGTGCGTGTTTCCTGATGCTCGTAAACGTCTGTTCTTTCATCTGATCAGCTCCTGCTAGGTGCGTGTAGATCTGTGTTGACTCAAGCGTACTGTGTCCTAAAAAACGGGCAATGCTTTCAAGCTGCATTCCTGCTTGGAGTAAATGTGTAGCGATGCTGTGGCGCAGCGTATGTAAACCGATTTCTTTTTCAATCAGGTCTGCATTTTCCGTCTGCCGTTGCAAATATTTCAAACGCAAGATCATGGTCTGCCCCTGCATGCGCCTAATCATCACACTGATAAATAATGCTCCTGATTTTCCATTTTGTAAAATCTCTGGGCGATGATCGTAGATATATTCTTGTAAATATTTCAGGCTCACTTTATTGATCGGCACAAAACGTTCTTTGTAGTTCTTGCCTTTGCGCACATGCACAACCGCTCGATCAAAGTTGATGTCTACCACATCTAAACCCACGGCTTCATTTCTTCTCAGGCCACAACCATAAAAAATAGCAAGCATCGCACGATCTCTTGCTTGTATGGCTTCCACTTGTTTTTCGTTGATCTTATAGATCAACTCTGGCATTTTATAGGTCGCCTTAAAGAGTAGCTGTATTTCTTCTTCGGTAAGTACAGCTATTGCCTTTACGCCTGCTTCTTCATTTTTGATTTGCAGTTCCGGAAGCGTAAGTCTTCCCACTTGGCGCAAGTAGTCTGTAAATTTCCTAAGTGACTGGATGTGTTTGTTTAAATGGTTGTTGCTCAGTCCACCACCCCGTCTTTGGTTGCTCCGCTCTTTCAGTTTGCTGTAGTGTGATTGGATGTGCTTTATATCAAGCTCTTTGATGTGGTTGATATTTTCGCTTTCCAGATAGTGAAGTAGTTCGCGCACTTGCAAGGGCATGTTGTACACGCTTACAGGCGCGTAGCCTAACACGTCCAGCCATTCCTTAAAACTTTGTTCGAGGTAACGGAACGAGGGATTTTTCAGAGCAAGGCTTTTCATATCGTGCTAAAATTTTAGTCCTCATACCTTTTGGTGAACTGGTTGAGCCGCTGTATCTAATTGCTTGATTTTCTTTTTCTTGAGTGGCTCACTTTTCGATTGAGCCACAAGTGAGCCACTGAGCCGCTCAAGTATTTCATCCATCACAGTGGCGATGTGGCTCCGAAGCTTTTGGTATTCTTCATAACTCACGATTTCATAGTGGTAGCCTTTGTGTTTCTTACCGGTTGCCACTCGGACGTATCCGCTATGGTATAGGTGCAATTGATAGCGTTTAATCGTGCTACTGGGAAGCCGTAAAGCTCTCTTTGCTTCCTGATTGGTATAGGTAGTTCGGTTCTCTTGTGTTAGCCACGATTTCAGTTTCTCAAAATAACTCCGTGTTGCTCCGTTCAACTCGTCTGACTTCCTAAGTAAAATTTCTTTCATCAGCTTGTTGGCTTCGGCTATGTCTTCCAGTGTGGTCTCGATAAATTCTTCTCCCGTCTCCTGATCGTACTTCTTTTCGCGCTGGTGCTGGTGGTAATAAGTAATCAATTCAATGAAGGCCAGGTAATGCGCGTTTGTCCTGCGTGGTTTAAATACTTCATCGGGTATCTTTAAAAACTCTGCAAAAGGATTTCTGATCTGCACGGCTTGCAACATGCGTTGCATGTTTTGAAAAGCGTTTATGATCTTCTGTTGCTCGGTGGTGTCTATCTTGCCTGCGCTGTGTTTGCGCTGGTAATCCATTACTTTATCGTCTTGCTCTTTGCTCTCGTCAATGTAGAGTAGGAATGATCGGTTTGCATTGTCTTCGTAGATGCTTTCTTTGGTGGTACAGCCTGCAATGGTCACGGGTCCTTCAACTACCAACTGTATAGATTTGGTTTCGCCTTTTGTGTTCTTGATCGGAACGGTACGGATTACCTTCCGTTTGCTTTGTAATTCTCTGATCACGTAGAACGCATCCGATGCCCCGTCTAAATCTTCGAAGAGCAAAAGCTTGTGACGAAGGTCATACCTTCCAAAGTAATAGATCGCCAGTGAAGTTAGACTTGTGCTTTCTACTTTGTCTTCATCAGGTATGAGTGCCGATACTTTTTCTTGTAAGTGTGTTTTGCCTATTCCGGAACTTCCTAGGCTGATCACATGCAACGGGTTTTCTCTCTTTCTGCTCGTGAAGATCAAGTACATTAACAGCCTGTTGTTTTCTTCTCCGATCACTCCGGCTTTGCCAATGTCTTCTTTGGTGCGCTCCATCAGGTTTGGAGCGGACAGGTAAAGCCTTGCTTGTTGCTGCTCTTCTTCTGTTAATATCTTTCTCTTGTCGTTTTGTTGTGCGCCTTGTTTTTCGATTTCGTCAAGTCTGTACTGCTCTAGTAAGTCCGTCAGGTCTGTCAAGGCTGCGGTGATCACGCTCGTGCCGATCTCTAATTTCTCGGCCACTTTTCTGACCAGCTTCTCGACTTGTGTGTCGTTGTATAAATCCAGATTGTGCCGTAAGCTTAAATGCTCGACTTGTACTTTCAATGTGGTGCGCATTCTGTCAAGCCCTTCAAGCCTGATCCCGCCCAGCACCGTAATCTCGATTCCGCCATACTTATAGCCGATGTGTTCCGCGTTGGTGATGTCTAGGCTGCGTTTCGGGGTGGGCTGTTCCATCTCAAAAATTATTTCTTCTTGTGTACGATCAGACCCAAATCTATAACATCATGCCCATTTAGGCAACCACTATCGTCTTTTTTTAGGTATTATCGTACCTTATATTTGCTGTTCACTGTAATATCTTACACTTAATGGTCTGTTTATGAGTAAAATCGGGGATCGGATAGCACACTTGCGCAAGGTCAAAGGCATTTCTCAAACGGATTTGGCCAATCACATCAAAGCTTCACGCGAAGCCATTGGCAAGTATGAACGCAACGAGGCAATGCCTTCCGTAGAGACGGCTAAGAAGATTGCCGATGTGTTTGAAGTGACTTTGGATTTTCTGGTGGATGACAGTGCGGTGGCTTCATTTGATAAGCAAACGGTAAACCGATTAAAAGATATTGAACATCTCAGCGATGATGATCGCAAAACCCTGTTCTCTATGATGGATGCTTTCCTAAGGGATGCAAAGGCTCGCAAGGCGTACGCTTAATGGAAGAAGTAAAAAAACAAGTGTTCAATGTCATCAATGACAACACAGCTTTGGCTCAGGTCTTTGTTGTTATCTTCTTCTTTGAAGATTATCTAATCATCTTTCAAGATACTTCACTACTGCAAACTACCCTTGATTTCAAAACCATTTCATTACAGCCTTTCGTTTTATTCTTCGTTTTTATTGCCCTCTCAAAAGTGCTCTGGTTCCTATGGCATTTACTAATCATGTGGCTAAAGTCAAAGGCTGGGCTTAGAGAAGAAGGAAACGGTGAAGTCTACAAAAAAGCATCAGTGCTTGCTTTCATGCTCTGTATACTTTTATTCGTTTATTTCGGGCTGGTAGAAACCGATCAAACGTTCGCACCTGTGAGCGCATTGGAACACCCTTTCTGGAACAGGGTCACTATGTTAATACCTTTGTTCGCAGGCTTCATCTGCATGATCATGAGTCTGCAAAGTGTCAACTATGACGAAGATAAAAAATAGAGCCCCATTCCTTCTGCAATAAAAAATAAAGGACACACTCTCGAACATCTTTAGTGATGTGAAGTAGGTGTCGTAAATCCCTGCGTGAACGCAGGGCATTGTAAAAACAAAAGAGCTTGGAGTGATCCAAGCTCTTTTCAATACCTCATGAGTTGCGAACTCATGAGAGCAATACAGACTAAGGATAGCTGGGGTTTTATTTGACTTCTCTACGTTGGAACTTGATGGTCTTCTCTATGAAGAATACAAGAAAGTAAACCATCGTTGTCCAGAACAGAGCATTCACAAATAAAAAAAAGAATGTTAATTCGCTAATTGGGAAGAAGTATATAAACGCCAAAAAACGGGCAACCCAGTTTGGCTTGCTACCAAATGTTGGCCCAAGGAATGCCATTGCACCGCCAAAAAATGACAATGTGTAGACAATAAAAAATACCACCGCTATTATGGCTGAGGTTTTGTTTCTCATTTCACTCCTTGTTGTTGTAACCATCCCATTAACATCTGTATAAATTTTTGAGTATCGTTGTTATCTCCCTCTCCCTTTCCTGGACGAGCCGCATCAAAGTGAGGTGCAGCATCACCTTGATCGTTAGTTTGCTTTATCCCCTTTAGAAAAGTCATGACATCTTTCGGATTGCTTAGTAAATCTTTCTTAAGGTCAACCCTAATAACATTTCCAATATTTTTATTACTCATTAATTCCTTATACAACGATGAGTTACTTGAAATCGGGCTTCCTATCAAAATCAAATTATCGATTTTTTGCCCTGAGTTAGCAAGTTTTAAAGCAACATGCGCTTGTAGCACACTACCATAACTATAGCCAGCCAAATTAAACTGCTCACCTTCACCTAGGGGGTTAGCGGCTAAGTTATTTTGAATTTGACCTACAGCGTTATCTACCTGTTCATCTTGAACTAAACCCTCTTCTTTTCCATGCGAACCCGGAACCGTTTCGTATGCAGACTCTCTATGATTAGCTGTAAAAAGCATGTCGCCAATTGGTGGAGCTCCATTTCTAACATCGGTTGGATTATCGTGCGAAGCATTAATTCGCGTAAACCCTTGGATGCCTGATCGGTCAAAAGCTCTTTGCCACTTAGCTGTATAGTTCCAACCAATCTGGTCATTGCCAGCACCGCCCACGAAAAACACCCTCTTGCCATCTGGGTCAATTGCATTGACAGGGTTATTGAAAACATAGACATAGGGAGAGACTGAAAAGTATTTATCAGCCAATGGGTCTGTACTCAGCCAACGGCCAGTTAATGGATCGTATTGTCGAGCTCCATAATTATATAATCCAAGGTTCAAATCTGTTATCAGTTCTTTCCCATTGTATTTGTAATTCTGCTGTGTGCTGTTCTCTCTCGAGTACGAGTTAAACGTCAAACCGAATGGGTAGTAGTCATCACTGGCAATGACCGAGCTCTTCGTGTGCGTGACCTTGAAGTCATCGAAGTAGACGTCCATTGGGGTGGCCGTCCCGTTCTCGTTGCTTAGGTAAATGTATACATAGCCTGCCTCGGCCACAGTGATGTTGGGCATTACTAAGCGCTGATGAAGTTTGTCAGTGCCGTCCTCTCCTGCTACAGTGGTGAGCGGGTCGTATCCTCCTGTCAAAAATTTGAAGTCTGTGTCAAATACCAGCCAGTTCAAATAGGCCTTGGGTGCGGTGTTGGTGGTTTTGCTGCCAAG
>VYLJ01000259.1_pt1 | contig 13059 bp, 9 predicted proteins | sample 5114331 | NCBI WGS metagenome assembly VYLJ01 (sample SAMN12291791, study PRJNA351875) | freshwater metagenome | isolation source: freshwater lake | place: USA: Michigan, MSU2 Lake | collected 2011-08-16
TTGGTGACAGCCTTTGCAAGATTGGGCAGAATCCCTGCTGCGGCCGCGGCCGTCGCTTGCTGTGTGGGTGTGGGAACCGAAACAGTATTCTGCGCATTGTTCGCCATTGCATCGTCGGATGCCATCAAGACAGTGTTATTGGCAAACCATTCAGTCGAGCCATTTGGTTTGAGACCCTTTGCCTCTGCAGATTGCGCTGCTACCATCCGCTCTGCACTTGGACCTTGCGGGTTGGTAGCAAGCGCCAAGTCCAAAGCGGGACCACTCTTGGCGGTCATCTCATCAGCCGTTGATGGATCAATTGGCTGTGGGCTAGGTTGTGTTGCTGACGCGTTTGCTGTCGCGACAAGCTGTGTCAATTGACTGCCTTCGGTCACGGGCTCTTGCGTTTGCCCCAAGGCAGCGAGGCCCGACAATAGAGTCTGAGACGCGGCAGTTTGTCCTTTGAGCCCGAGCGCTAGGGCAGTTGCGGCTTGGTCCTCAGTTGGGCTTCCGGTGCTTTGGCCAATCTCTTTAGACGGGGCCATGAGCTCGCTAGCGTTGAGGCCCGCTTTAAAAGTTGCATCACCCGCCGCATCGGCTGATTCAGACGCTGCTGTTGGAGGCTCTTGCGGACTGGGCGGTTGAACGAAGCCAATCAACGTAGCGGCAAAGCTCAGACCCGTTGGCTCGCTCATTTCCTGGTCTGCCGGAACAGACGGCTTCGCACGCCGCGACGGCCGTGCTTCTGCAATGCTGTCCATCATGCGACCAACCGATTCCATATGCCTTGAACCCCCGCTTCCCTGTTTGTCACACGTCATGCTGCGACTTCGAGAAGTAAGAGTAGCAAGCGACGTGCCATGTTTCTTTTGGTATAATATATTGTTTTTATTGAAATTTACCAAGGGTTAATCGAGGTAAATGGCGGTCAAATCAGCCCTCTAGCGGCATAGTTTGCCGGGTAGAAGGCCAATCCTGCCGCACAATCAGAAATCGTTCATGGTCTGATTTTGACGCGGTTTCTAACCATCTCACAAGCGCCGCTAAGGCCTCAGAATGTTTTGGCGCGCGGGTTGCAAGTAAAGGCGCGACTACGTGCTTTAGCTAAAGAGGTCGCGGCGATAGAAAAGAACTAAATCACTGAAAAAAATGATTTATTTCCAATGTTTCTAGAGCGGCTTCCTCAATCGAGGTGCGTGATTGGGCAATAACCGCCCTGTCGGTCGGCAAGAATTACCGGGTGGCGGGTGGATTGAGGCAGAAACAAAGGCTGAGTTGGAATGTCGCTAAATTCGATCATGAACATCGCTACGAGTGGCCTGTATGCCAGCCAAAATGCGATTCGCACGGTGACGCAAAACGTCTCCAACGTGAATACCCCGGGCTATGTGCGCCTCGAGCACAATCAGAACGCGCGCGAAATTGGCGGCAAAGGTCAGGGTGTTGATACTGCTTTAGTTACTCGCGCGGCTGACCGCTTCTTGGCTGCAGCTTCATTGGCTGCGTCGAGCGGCGCGGGCAGTGCAGCAGGTCGCTCGGGTTATTTGGAAAATGTACAAGCCGCCTTTGGTGATCCAACCAGCGAATCCTCAATTTTCGCTGCACTGAACCGTGCTTTGGGTGCCTTTGAGACGGGGGTCCTAAACCCCGGTTCAATCTCAGCCCGTCGCGGGGCCGTTGCTGAGCTGCAGAGCTTTCTCGCTCAGGTCAATACGGTTGGCCGAACCATTGAGACGGCACGCGCGGATGCAGACCAACGGGTAGCGGATCAGGTTCAGAGAGTGAATACGCTGTTGAAGGATATCTCGGCAGGCAACTCCGACATTCTGCGCGCCAATGCCATCGGCGATTCAACTGGGGCACAGCAACGCCAAGCCGACATGATCCAGGAATTGTCGCAATATATCGACATCAAAGTGGTTCAACGCCCCGATGGTTCAAATGAAGTACGAACCAGCAATGGCGTCTTGCTGGCAGGGTTCAACCCCGCCACCTTGAACTTCAAAGCCTCTGGCATTGGTGCAACCTCGTTTGATCGGATTACCATTACCTTTGGAAGCGATCCAACCGAACGGGAATTTGAACCGAGCATTCAAAGCGGGTCATTACGCGGCCTCTTAGATGTACGCGATCAAGATTTGGCCAAAATCGCCTACGGATTGGGCGAACTGGCAGGCGGTATTGCCGACGCACTGAATGCCGCCCACAGCCAAAATGCAACCTTGCCGCCCTTGGCTGTGGCCAGAGGTAGTGACACCGGACTTTTGGCGTCCGACAGCTTAAACTTCACAGGTCAAACCAGCATTGGTGTCGTCAATGCGGCAGGCCTCTTGGTCAGCAAGATCGACATAAATTTTAACACAGGTGCCATTAGCGTCGATGGGGCTCCCTCAGGCACAACGGGCGCAACCATTGGCTCTTTCGTCGCCGCCCTCAATACTGCGCTCGGTGCCAATGGCTCGGCAAACTTCACCAATGGGCGGCTGCAATTACAAACCGCCGCTCCAGTACCGGCGACAGCCACTCCCAATGGCTTCGTATTTGATGAACCGACGACCGGTGGAAGTCAGCGCGGTAATCGCGCCTTCGCGCACTTCTTTGGCCTCAACGATTTGGTCCAGTCCGGTACACCCTTGAACTATGCAACGGGTTTGCGCTCAACTGATAGCCATGGTTTTGTGGCCGGCAGCATTATGAGCTTGCAAGTGGTCGGGCCAACTGGCGGCATTGCAACCACGAGGAACGTCACCATTCCAGCAGGCACGATTGGTGACATCATGAATGCCCTGAACGATCCCACAACTGGGGTGGGGCTTTATGGTGGCTTCTCCCTCGACCCCCAAGGTGTCATGAAATGGACGCCGGGAACTGGACAAGGCAATCTGCGCTTAGAGATCACGCAAGACATTGGGCCGCGCGGTGGCACAAATCATGGCTTTGCCGCGATTTTTGGTGTCGCTTCCAAAACCCGCGAAGCGCGCGCTTTGGGCATTGAGGTCAATCCAGCGATTGTCTCGGACCCTTCGAAAATGGGTCTAGCACGGCCTGATCTTTCATCTGTTGCACTTGGCGCAGTAGCCGTCGGCCTGGCCGATAGTAGAGGTGCCCAAGCCTTGTTTGATGCGTCGCGGGCACCTCTGACCTTCAGTGATGGTCCAGGCGGGGTTACCCGTTCAATGAAGTTGATGGACTTTGTCTCATCGCTTGGCGGCGATGTCGGGAGACTGGCCGCTGAAGCTACTTCGGATAAGGAAACCGCTGAGGGGTTTAAGGCTGAGGCTGATGCCCGCCGTGCCAATATCGAAGGCGTCAATCTCGACGAAGAATTGGTCAAACTGACCAGCTTCCAACAAGCCTATTCCGCGGCCGCCCGGATGATCCGTGCGGTTGATGAAATGTACGAAATTTTGCTGCAGGCCGTTTGAGGCAAGACACAACTGACGAGACATAAGTGGAGCATCTCTCATGACACGCGTCGCAACCTTTAATCAGTTCTTCGGCAGTGCAGCTGGCATTGCTATGGGCCAAGCCAATATGGCGAAGGCACAAGAGCAGGCCTCGACGCAAAAGGTCTCTAGCGACTTACAAGGCTTTGGCATTGAGGCTGGACGTCTTTTGTCTGCAAAAACCTATGCTGAACGATTGGATCGTCGGGCAGAAACCTTAAAGGGGCTGGAAGCCCGCGCAGAAGTCGAAGCGACCGCCCTAGATAGCGCACAAGCGGCGGTCCAACAGGCACGGGATGGTTTGGCCAACGCGGCGGCTAACCAAAATGGCGCTGGCTTGAGGGCGGCCCTCGAGCAAGCCCTCAGCATCATCGATACTGCCGCCAACGCTCAATATAATGGCGAGGCCATTTTTGGCGGCGAATGGGGCTATGGCGAGCCGTTTGTTCCCGCCAGCCTTGATACGCTGGCCGCTCAACCCAATACCGATGCCAATTGGGTCGATACCGGACGCAATCGCACGGTCATGATTGAAGACAATCGCTCGATTGAGTTAAGTCGCACTGCTGAAGATTTGTTCCGTCCGTTTGTTGATCTCCTGCGGTCCATCCGCGTTTGGGAAAATACCAATGGTCCACTTGCGGGAAGGCTAACCACAGCACAATTAACCTATGTCCAAGGCCTCATTCCTCAGATCGCGACGGTACAAACAAATCTAATCGACAAAGCTGCGGAGGCCGGTGGCACCGCGAAGCAAATCGAAATGGCTGTGAGCACTAATGACGCCAAGCGTGACACGTTGCTGGCTACAATTGGGGATCAAGAAAACGTCGATTTGGCTGAAGTGGCAGCCCGTCTCTCTGCGGCACAAACCCAGTATCAGGCGTCGGCTGCGATCTTTGGGCAGCTGAAGGACCTGAACCTGCTGCAATATCTGCGATAATCTGCTACGGCAGTGACCTCGCCACAGGCCTTGAACCTGTGGGGAAGGAGAAGACATGTCGCTTGAAACACTCGGGGCTCGCGCGGACGCGAGCTTGCAAACCATTCCAGACATTGATTTGGGCTTTGATAAGCCCCGCGCGCAAACCCGCGTCGTTGTTGCGATGTCTGGTGGGGTGGACTCGTCGGTTGTCGCGGCTTTGGTGCAAGCGGCAGGCTATGAGACCATAGGCATCACCTTGCAGCTCTATGACCATGGCGCTGCACTGAAGAAGCAAGGTGCATGCTGCGCTGGGCAAGACATCCACGACGCACGCCGCGTAGCCGATCAGATCGGAATTGCCCACTATGTGTTGGATTACGAAAGCCGTTTTAAAGAAGCGGTGATCGACAATTTTGCTGACACCTATCTCGCTGGCTTCACACCAATCCCTTGCGTCCGCTGCAACCAAAGTGTGAAGTTCAAAGACTTATTGGAAACAGCGCGCGATCTTGGTGCAGATTGTTTGGTGACCGGTCATTATGTCGGCCGCGTTGATGGGCCAGAAGGTGCAGAAATGCGCCGCGCAGTGGATGCGGCGCGCGACCAATCTTATTTTCTGTTCGCAACCACGAGGGCGCAATTGGGCTTCTTGCGGTTTCCATTGGCTGATCTGCCTAAGCCTGCCGTGCGCGATATCGCGGCCAGCCTGAACCTACCTGTGGCAATCAAGCCCGACAGCCAAGACATTTGCTTTGTCCCAAATGGTAAATACGCCGATGTGGTGGCCAAGCTGCGGCCCGGTGCGGCTGAGCCGGGTGAAATCTTGCATGTGGATGGACGCGTGCTGGGCACCCACGACGGTGTGATCCATTTCACGGTGGGTCAAAGACGCGGCCTTGGCATTGCCACTGGGGAGCCGCTGTTTGTGGTCAAGCTCGACGCAGCCGCCAAGCAAGTCTTCGTAGGCCCAAAAGAATGCTTGGCCGTTACGCATATCACCCTCACAGACGTAAATTGGATCGGCGAACACGTCACCGGCGAAGATGCGCTCGACGGGCGCCGTGTGTTAGCGCGCGTCCGTTCAACCCGTCCGCCAGTTCCTGGAACCCTGCAGATCGGGGCAGGGTGGTCTGTGGTCTTAGATCATCCCGAAGAAGGCGTCGCCCCTGGACAAGCTTGTGTGTTTTATGACCCCAACGACAATGGTGACCGGGTTTTAGGTGGCGGTTGGATCGCAGCGACCGCTCTGCGCGCCGAAGGCTTGGCGCTGTAGCTCTTAGCCGCAGTCTGGGTTAAATCGAGGCATGCCCAAATATCATCAGCCTAAGAATATGAGTTTTGTGCCGCCTATCCTGAGGCGGAAATTCATCGTACCCGATAATCCGCGGGAATTGGGAACTTTGGTGGCGATTATCGGCCTGGCCATCAGCTTGATGGCGGCGTGGCCAACCGCTGTCGATCTCAGCCAATGGATGGGCAAGCGCTACGCGGAGGCCAAGCGGGTTGCGATTGTGCCGTATCGTGCCGGTCTCCAAAGCCGCCTTGTCGGAGTTTATCTGATCGAGGACGAGAATAAGGTTCAAGTCGCCGTACGCGGTAGCCGCGTTTATCTCAGCAAAGAGGCTGTCGCCCCAAAAGCCTTGGTTGTTTGGCGGGCAGGGCGGTCAGATAAGGCCGAAACCCTATTCCAATATCTCGACTATTTGTTGGGCCTGCCCATTGGTCTTGGGATTTTGGCTTGGGGCTTGCTTATTCGCTCTAAGCGAGCGGATCCATTCGAAGAAGCGATGGCAGATCGCGCCGATGAGGGCGGCCCAGTTGCATGAATTATCGCCACGCATTTCATGCCGGTAATTTCGCAGATGTCTGGAAGCATTTGGCGCTGGTGCTTAGCCTCGATCATTTGAGGCTTAAGGAAGCCCCATTCCGGGTGCTTGATGTCTTTGCGGGCATTGGCACCTATGATCTCTCGAGCGAAGAAGCCGTACGCAGTCCTGAGTGGCAAGATGGCATCGCTCGTTTATGGGCAGCCGAAGACCCACCCGCGCCGGTTAAACGGTACCTTGACCTTGTCGCAGCAGCTGGCGATGGCCCCAACACCTATCCTGGGTCCCCTGCATTGATTGCAGAGATGCTGCGCTATCAGGACAAAGCTCTGTTCTGCGAGCTGCACCCCATCGATTATGAAATCTTGGCCGCAAGGTTTGAGCGCGCCCGCGGCATCAAGGTTGAGCGCCGCGATGCGTGGGAGGCGGTGCGTGCCCATTTGCCACCGGTTGAACGCCGTGGACTGGTGCTGATCGATCCACCATTTGAGCGTCCCGGCGAATTTGAGCGTTTGGTTGAAGCCTTGCAGGATGGCCTCAGCCGTTGGGCGACCGGGACCTATATCCTCTGGCATGCCGACAAGGATCACTATGTCACCGGGGAATATCGCCGCGCTTTAGCAGAGACTGAAGCGCGTTTGTTGGTCGCCGATTTACAGGTCTGCGCGCCCCATGAAGGCCAAGGTTTGGTCAGTGCTGGGGTGACAATTGCCAACCCGCCATTTGGCCTAGAAGAGGCTTTGGCCGAGGCGGGGAGCTATCTCGCATCACTTTTTGCACGCGGAAGCGGGGCAAAGGCTGAAATAGCGCGCATTTCTGGCCGTTGGTGAGGTTGCTTCTCGTCTCACACTCGCGCATAAGGCGATAGCAGGTTCGTTTTTAACAAACTGAAATGACCGCACCGGCCCCGCTACTGGTCGCACACGCCCCATTCATTGCGTGCAAGACCAGATAGCTTCGGCTTTGTGCTGGTCTGTCTCAGTCGAGATGGCCCTGTGGCGGCGCAACCCTGCTCCGTCGGTTCCCGGGGAATTACATGCGTTTCGACGACGACGACGAAGATACCAAGCCAGGCGACAAGAAGAAGAAGCCACGTGAACGCGCACGTGGCATGGAAGAACCTTCATTCGACGCACCATCACCTTCATTCAATGACCGTCCACCACGCCGTGACTTTGGTGGTGGCGGTGGCTTCGGCGGCGGTGGCGGCGGTGGCGGCGGTTTTGGCGACCGCCCACCCCGTCAATATGGCGACCGTCCGCAAGGCGGCGGTGGCTTTGGTGACCGTCCGCCCCGGCAGTATGGCGACCGTCCGCAAGGCGGCGGTGGCTTTGGCGACCGTCCACCTCGTCAGTATGGCGACCGTCCGCAAGGCGGCGGTGGCTTTGGCGACCGTCCACCGCGTCAATATGGCGACCGCCCACAAGGCGGCGGTGGCTTTGGTGATCGTCCTCCGCGCCGTGACTTTGGCGGCGGCGGCGGCGGTGACCGCGGCCCTCGCAACTTTGAAGATCGTGCCCCGCGCGAGCCTTTGGAAAACCATGAAGGCACTGTGAAGTTCTTCAATGCGGAGCGTGGCTTTGGCTTCATCACCCCTGATGGTGGTGGCGCAGATGTGTTTGTGCACATTTCAGCGGTTCAGCGTTCTGGCTTTGAAGTGTTGGAGCCAGATCAGCGCTTGGCTTTCCAAACCTTGCCTGACCGCTTTGGCAAAGGCCCGAAGGCAATCAATCTGTCCTTGTTGGATGGCTCTGCCTCTGCAGCGTCTCCAGCGCGCGATCTGGGCGATTCCGCACCAAGTGGTGACGATGATCAACCAGATTTGGGCGATTACAATCCAGAATAAGACTGTGGTCGGGGCTGAAATAGTCCCGACTATTTGCTCTCACTAACGCGATAGCGCCGCCCTTGGACTTTGATCTGGGGCGGCGTTTTTGTACGTTCAAAGGCCCGCCAAGCCGGCTCAAGGTCCCGCCAGAAGCTTGCCTTTGGCCCTTGCCCTATTTGCATCATCCGAAATGACGTCATTTGAAATGGAAAAATATGGAAGGGGATGGATGCCTGTCCGTTCACCAATGCCGAATAGGCGATGGTATAGACTTCTTCCATATCTTGATCGGTTAGCCCGTAATGTCGCCCCGAGGCGCAGCCTGCCTGCAGCAAGCTGGGTGCGCCGCGCCAGCCACGCCCACGATCATAAGCGTTTGGCCAATTAAGATTGATGCCTAAGTAGCCGACCCCCTGTGGGCGCATTTGCGAAGCGGTAATGGTATAAAAGCCTTCCGGCTGGCCCGTTGAGGTATTCTGGCGTGGCCCTAACGCCCCATCCTTACTGCAAATCTTAAAGTTCCGCAGCCGACTATAGGTACCAGATGGGGCCTTCGCCCAGACTTCCAGTCGGTCTTGCTCTCGGATTAAGCGAAAATAGACCGGAGTACCCAAGGTCAAGCCGAGGTCTGAATAGGCAAAAGCCAAACGTTGACGGGTACGCTCAATCGCAGCGGCACCGACTGAGGTAACAGCCACGCGCACGCGGGCGCTCGCTTGGGCCTTTGGTTCGGCAAGGACTGCTTCAGTCCCGGTTGTCGCTACCAGCAATACACTCGCGACCACTGCCAGGACGTGGCGGCGGAAGAGTGCCTTTGGTAACGCACAGACCATGGGGGTTCCTCAACTCATCAATCGTTTTGGGGCGGCTGCTGGTTCAGCGGTCTAAACCAGATCGGGCTATAGGCCCACGACCGTTAAAGCGATATAAAACCTCAATGCAACCACTTATGAACCTGATTACTGATGTGCCTGGCCTAAAAATTGGCCAAGCCGAAGATGTGGCCGCGCTAACAGGTGTTACCGTGCTCTATCCCGATGTTGCGGCCGTTTGTGGCGTCGATGTGCGCGGCGGTGGACCGGGCACGCGCGAAAGCGATGCCTTAGCACCTGAGAATCTTGTGGATGCGATTGACGCCCTCGTCTTATCGGGGGGCTCTGTTTACGGCTTGGCGGCTGCAGATGGCGTGGCAAGCGTTTTAGGCGCGCGTGGGCGCGGCTTTGGGTTGATCGACTTGCCGGGGGTGCCTCGGTCACCAGTTGTGCCGGCTGCCAGTCTCTACGACTTGGCCAATGGCGGCAATAAAGGTTGGGGGCAAGACCCGCCTTACCGGGCACTTGGCGCACGCGCGCTGGACGCGGTGTCAGACCGCTTTGAGCTAGGGGCGCATGGCGCTGGCATTGGCGCTCGGGCAGGGCAGCTGCGGGGTGGGTTAGGCTCTGCCAGTCACCGCACGGCTGATGGCATCCATGTCGGGGCTATTGTCGCGGTCAATTGCTTTGGCAGTGTCATCATGCCCGGCAGTGACGCATTTTGGGCTTGGCCGCTGGAACAAAATGGTGAAGCCGGTGGCGTTCGCCCGGATCCTGCCCTTGTGGTCGATGGTGACGATTGGGGGCCTGCTAAGGCCAATCCCGCCGCACTTGGCCGCACCAACACGACTATCGCTTGTGTGGCCACCGATGTTGCCCTGACGCCTGCCCAAGCCAAGCGCGTTGCCCAAATGGCCAGCGCCGGCCTTGCCCGTGCAATTCGACCAATTTTTGCCCCGTTTGACGGCGATGTCGTGTTCGCCATGTCCACGGCTCAGCAAAGTTTGGCAGAGCCAACCCACTTCAACATCGCCCGAATTGGGGCTTTGGCTGCGGATTGTTTGGCTCGGGCTGTCATGCGTGGCGTCTATGCAGCCAAAGACGCTTGATCTTCGCCTCAGCGCCGTCTAATGACGCCGCCTCAGCGCGCCCGTAGCTCAGCTGGATAGAGCATCAGACTACGAATCTGAGGGTCGGGCGTTCGAATCGCTCCGGGCGCGCCATCTCTCCTTCGTCAAAGTGACCCACCGGGTCTTTTTGTTTCTTTCGAACTTTGTTCGAAGGGCTCGCGATGAACTTCCAATCAAATTTAGGTCGGATACAAATCCCAACCGGGGATTGCTGGCAATTCGTCAATAGATTGCAGTACGTCTCAGGATGATCTGGAGCGCCTCCTAGGAGCCCAGCTGCGCTTCTGAAGTCATGATGCCGCTGGATTGGGCAAGCGCTCTTGCCGCAATGACCATGTTCTGAAAACGCATCCCCTATCCTCGTCCGCGACGCGTTTTAAGCCCCGAAGGTCAGGAAATCCACGCACTTTTAAGCTAGGTTTTGATCAAGCTGCCAAGCTGGCACAGACAGATTTGCCGATTGATTAGGCTCCATGGACTGCGTGTTGGTGTGTGTCACGTCAGCCATACTGGTCTTGGCAAATGTCAAAATCGTTTGGATTAGGACGTTGGGGTCCAAGGGCTTAGGTACAAATGCGTCTGCACCCGCTTCCATAAAGGCAGTGCGATGGTGATCCATCGCATTTGCAGTTAGGGCGATAATGGGCACCGACTGGGTATAGCTAGCTGACGCGCGTAAGCGTCGTGTTGCCTCTAGGCCGTCCATATTGGGCATTTGCATATCCATCAGGATAACATCAAATTCCTCGAGCCCTGCCATTTCCAACGCTTCAACGCCATCGTTGGCCATTGCGAGTGACCAGCCCATGGTCGACAGAAACAGACTGACAATCTTTTGATTGGTCGGATGGTCCTCTGCCACAAGGATGCGCAAGGGACGCATTTCCACCTCAACATCTTCGGCTTCGTCGTGCGCGCTTTGGCTGTCGGCTAAGTCATAAGGTAGGGTTACCGTAAAGACGGAACCTTCACCCTCTATGCTTCGGACATCGAGGGACCCATCCATTAGTTCAGCCAAACGTCGGCTGATGGCGAGGCCTAGACCCGTGCCACCCTTCTTCCGCGCGATCATCAGATTGCCTTGTTCAAACTCGGCAAAGAGGCGCGATAGGGTAAGCGCGGAAATGCCACAGCCTGTGTCAGCCACTTCCAACACCATAGCTCGCCGCCCCGTGCTATCGAGGCCAGTTCGCGCAGAAACATCTATGGAGCCCGACTCGGTGAATTTGACGGCATTCGAGATCAAATTGAAGAGAATCTGACGGATCCGTAGAGGGTCACCTTTGATCGCGGTTGGGAAATCCGGAGCGGCATTAAACCTTAGGCTTAGGTTTTTGTCGGAGGCGCGTGGGTCCCAAATCCGGACCGCCGCTTGCAATTCATCGATCACCGGGAAGTCGACTCGCTCAACCGTCATTTTCCCCGCTTCGATCTTGGACATGTCTAGGACATCGTTCAAAAGGGCAAGTAAAGTATCGACCGCGTCGTTGAGCATATCGACATGCTCGCTCTGGACTTTCGACAATTTCGTTCGGCGCAACAAAATGGCAGACGCCATGACCGCGTTCATTGGGGTACGAATTTCGTGCGTCACGGTCGCGAGAAAATCCGACTTGGTTTGGCTTGCGCTCTCGGCCCGTCTCTTTTGGTCCTGTGCTTCCGCATTTGCCCGCACGAGCTGGTCGGTAGATTCAAAGGAGCGGCGAATAATGATCGCCAAATGCGCAAGGTAAACGAGCGATCCAATCAGGATCACAGCCGAAGTCGCCGCTTCCATCTTGAAATAGGCCCAAGAGGTAATCGGCAAACCAATCAGATAGAGACACATCGGCACAGTTGACGCGGCCAGCAGGGAGGTCGAACGGGCCGCATGCAAGGTAGAATGAAGCAGGGCACCACAAATAATCAGCGTTGCAAAGATACGCCCAGCCTCGCCGCCTTCGGCCCAGAGAATGGCTGCAATACTGGTGTAAACGAATGCATTAAGTGCCACGATAGCAATGCAGGCGCGCTTCATGCCCTTTGATACGACCTTCTCAGGGTTCAGGCGTAACGGCTTAAAAGTGTACCAGTCCAGCGCTTGGCCTAGAACTACGATTACCAGCCAAGCAATAGGCTCATAGCCACCGACGATAAAAAAGCTTGCAAGCGCCAGGAACACGGCAACCGCAAGGCGCGTCTTCAGCTCCTTTGCGCGGTTGAGGCCTACCTCGGCGAATCCAGCTCTTTGAGTATCCATCAAATTGGACCAATATCTTTATCGGGTAAAATTCCAGCATGCACTCTAGAACTTGCAGGTAAAAATAAGGTGAACCTTAAAAAATGACCTAGTGGAAAGTTGAAGCTTTAGTCTGAAATTTAGTTGTTACAAAAAATGTTGACTTATCCACTAAACAACCTTGCTTTTCATCGCCTCAAATGAAGGCCGTTACACGTGAGCAATTAGACTTCTGATCGGCACACTAAGACTCCTTTAAATGGTTTGTGAGATACCTAAGGTCCGAGTTTTCGGAGGATGAATTATGGCTGCGCCCAAGCCACAAAATGAAGGCCAGCGTCTTGCTGAGCTGGTGGATTTTTCAATTCTCGATACATTGCCCGATCCGTCTTTGGACGCCATCGTCTCCTTAGTCTCAAGCATCATGGACGTTCCGATCGCGCTGGTTTCACTCGTAGATGCAGAGCGACAATGGTTTAAGGCACGCGTGGGCCTCGATGCATGCGAGACAGATCGCGAGAGTGCCTTTTGCGCGCATGCGATTTTACAGGATGAGCCCTTAATCGTCGCCGATGCGTTAGAAGATCCACGCTTTGCGAATAATCCGTTGGTTCTCGGGGAACCGAAAATCCGTGCTTACTTTGGCTTTCCTCTAATTGTTGGGCCAAACCTGCGATTGGGCACGCTGTGCGCGATTGACCAAAAGGCGCGAGGCATCACGGATCAGCAAATTGAACAAATGAAAGCGCTGGCAAAAATTGTTGTTAGCCAACTCGAGATTACCCGTTCCACCCGCGACGCACTTGCTTTGGCGGAGGTCAATGAAGCGCTGAACCGCGAAGCAGACCATGCGCGCGTCATTCTTGAAACCATGTCGGAAGGTGTGTTGATC
>VYLJ01000509.1_pt1 | contig 13029 bp, 10 predicted proteins | sample 5114331 | NCBI WGS metagenome assembly VYLJ01 (sample SAMN12291791, study PRJNA351875) | freshwater metagenome | isolation source: freshwater lake | place: USA: Michigan, MSU2 Lake | collected 2011-08-16
CAGCTTTTGAAGGGCATCATAGCGCTGTTCCGCTACGGCCAAAAATTCCTCCTTGCTCATAGTCTTTTGTTTTTATTTAAATTTACAAAATCGCGACAATTTGAAATGCACCCCCCGGCCCTGATTTTTTTCTAAGTGAAGAAAAAAATCAGGGGGCCGCCTGAAAAACACTTACTCATGGTAAAATCAAACTCCTCGTCCGCCTGTCAACAAAGAATAGAACCTTGGTGTGAACGTGCGCAGAACTCCTCCGATTGCAACACTTCCTACAATAATCGCCATTGGCAAAAGAGCAAACGCCATAAGTCGATATCCGTTTACAAAATTTAGCCATTGAAACATTCCGTTAATAAGGATCGCCACCAAAGGAGCATGAGTGGCGTAGATGATAAAAGAAAATGAAGTAAGCCAGACAAACCAGTTTTGCTTCATAAACCAGACCACGCATTTATCCAAGCCAAACCAACACGCAACTAGCCCACTTGCCACGGTGAGTTTATGAAGTAGTGTAATTATGGGATAGACCGAACTACCTAGCCACTCAACACCTTTAAATGCTAAGACCGTTTTGATCATCGCACACGAAAGAAAAATAGCCATCCAAGGAAATGGTTTTAACCATCGCGCAGGTGATTCAACAGAGAAATCTGTTTTCTGTATCCAAACACCCAACGAAAAAAATAACAGTCCTTCACCCTCTGCAATGATAAACCCTGCTGTTGACAACCAAAGTAATGTTACAAAACCAAAAAATACCCAACGCCATTGCTGATGGATGACGCACCATCGAATAGCCGGATAGGCTATGTTATAAAAAAGAAGAACACGAATAAACCAAAGCTGATACGAAACCGGAAAAAAAAGCCAGCGGGCAATTGTTTCATACCAGTGATATTGATGTACCTGCATTCGCTCATTATCTATTTGCACCACATGCGAATCGATGACCAATTGTTTGGTATATGGAAACAATTCTAACACATAGACCAATGCTATTCCTAAGGCACTCCAGATGAGATACGGAAACAACAGCGTTCGAACTCGCTTGCCCAATCTCTCTTTATTTGGTGTTTGATCGTGAAGCGCGTAGAGATAACCCGAAATAATAAAAAGCATGGGGATGCGAAAACGAAACAACCCATTTGCAAATAAGTATTCGATGAACGTAGTAACGGTCAATGGTTCATCGGGCGTTGTCCATGGTTGCAAATAACGGAGGTTCAGATTGTATCCATGCACGAAAACCAACAACACCATGGAAACAAAAGCCCAAAACTTAAACTTATTGCTTAGGAAAGGTGTGAGCCGGTTCAAGTATTAAACAGGTTTTTCGTTAGCCTCCTTGATTGGTTGCACTTGGGCGGGTGGGCGTTCGCCTATTTTACTTTTTTGAATATTAAACAATCGGTATGCTAAAAGCTTGCCCGCATCATCTTTTTCGTTGGCCTCAACCCGAAACACACCATTAATGGTTTGACTTCCTTCAACGCTGTAATTTACATCCAACGCCTCACCTCTTTTTGTAAAAGAGATTGATACCAAAGGGGCTTTTTGATCTTCTACAAACTCAATACGACTATCTCTTAGTTCCTCCAAAATAGTATTCTCTATTTCATCGGGTTCACCCTGAACATTTAATCGAAATGACATCGTCAAATCACTGAAGGGAATCAATTGCGGATATCGCGCGTACAATTGTTGTGTATAATTTGTTTGTTCAGCACCACTACTGGCTAGGGCCAAACCTTCATACACGCGAGCCGTCAGCATGGTTTGGTATGGGTCATCCATGTCGGGGTCATTGAGGACCTGTTGAAAATAGTTAATTGCTTCAGACTCTTTTCCCTCTGCCAAATAGAGTTTACCCAGGAAATAGCGGAAATACTTTTTTACTCTGGGACGTTTATCGGTAGCCAGTCTGTCCTTATATATCTTTATGAAGTACTCGTTTCCAAAACCTTCGATGACAGACCACACTTCATCAAACGCAATCAAGTTTTCGGGTGAGAATATAGAATACAAGACCTGCTCACGTTCTGGATTTTCAGCCACCAAAGACGCCAGTAGCATTTTATGATGCCGAATCTCCAAGGTATACTTCACCCACTTATACCAGTTGACGGGGTTAAGCCAGAAGTACCATTCGTTATGCTCAAACCAATGTTCTTTCTTGAACTGAAGTTGATTGAGGTAATTTAACGAAGCCACTGCCAGATTATATTGCTCCTGACCCCACGTAGTGCCGATGTGCAATTCCTGAAAACGCGCGGCTTTGTTCGTGCGCTCCTGACTTTCTGCCGTGAGCCCTTCATAGTGTTGCGCTCGAGCCAAACCGATGCAATGCCAACCGAACCCTGGCGTACTTCCCTGCTTTTGCAAAACATCATTCAACAAAGAATCTGCCTTTTCGGGATGCCCGCGGTAGGTTGCCAAGGTACCCCGCATGTAGTAGTATTCTTTGGTTGTTTTTTCGGGGCTATTTTCTCGTTGCTCGGCCTCTTGAAAAAAGAGTTCGGCTTCTTCAAACTCGCCCATTGCTAATTTGAACTCTGCGTAGTTATTGCTAGAGTAAGCTTGATTTTGAATGAGCAAATCATAATAATAATTGGCCGAGTCAATGTCCAACAAATAATCATGGATCATGGCCTTATAGTGATACGTGCTCAAGTATTGACGATTAATAAATTTAGGATCATAGAGTCCATTGTTAACCGGCATGTCGTTTTGAATTTTTAGCAAAGCCGAATCCAGATAGCGATTGGCTGCAGCTACGTTTTCTTTTACTGAATTTTTTAAAAAAGGAAACTGCTTTGACGTATAGACTCGGTTGCGATGAAAGATCCAGGCCATGGTGTTATAGGAATCCATGTTTATTTCTACCTGAAAATTCCTATCACGAATGTGCTCCAACACTTCCATGGCTTTGTCTTGCAGCTCTACGTTTTGATAACATCTCCCTAAAAAGTAGGTGATTAGTCCGTAGTCAAACTGGTAGCGATAATTAGCACTGTAGACAGCATAGTTGTTCGTGCGGATTCGTAAAATCGGATCGAAGTCGTACTCGATTTTATTCAATGCTTTTTCCAGCGGGGCAATTGCTTTTCGAAAACCCAATTCGTCATTGGCACGAAAAAAAAGATATGCACCCTCCAACATGTAGCCCACATAATAAGTACTGTCTTTTCGAATAAAGCCTCTCGCCTTCTCATACGTTTTATCGTCTAAGAACGATCCGTCACGCTCGCTGTCGATTTGCTGGCGTATAGAGTTTTGGGCTGACGCTGAGACAACCAAACTAACTGCAATGACCAGTATGAGAAGGCGCATAACCGACTACTTTTTACCTTGGATACCCATCTTCGACAATTTATTTACCTCCTGATCTACCAATTGCTGTAAGGCGGTTCGAGATGCTTCTCGGTTTCGAAAGATGAGACGGTGATGCATAACAGGCTGCGCCAATGAGCGCATGTCGTCTTCAATCACGTAGTCGCGCTGATTGACCAATGCCCACGCCTTCAAACATTTGATAAAGGTAATGCCTCCTCGCGTAGAGCACCCTAATGCAATTTCGGGATGGTGGCGAGTCGATTGAACCAACCGCACTACACCTTTGACTATTTCGGGATGCACGTACACATTCTCCGCTTCTTGCTGCAGATGAATAATGTCGCTGTAGGTAAGCACCTGCTTTACTGTACTTTTCCCATTACCAATGGTGAGGTAGTTGGTGTAGATATCAAACTCTACTTCTTCAGATACATAGCCGAAAGAAATTTTCATATAAAAACGATCGAGTTGGGCGGCAGGTAATGGATAGGTGCCTTCCATCTCGATGGGGTTTTGAGTGGCGATTGTAAAAAAGAACGGATCCAGTTGAAAGGTGGCATCTCCAGATGAAATCTGATTTTCCGCCATGCACTCGAGCAGCGCGCTCTGAACTTTCGGAGAGGCACGATTAATTTCATCCGCCAGCAATACGTGGGTAAATAAAGGTCCCTTTTTGAAAACAAAATCTTTCTTTGACTCATCGAAAATATGAGAGCCAATCAAATCCATCGGCAACAAATCAGGCGTGAACTGAATTCGTTTGAACGCAACACCACCGTTAGTCGACTGAAACTCGACACTTCCTTCTGAAATAGATTGAGTGAGCGAGCGTTTTGGCCAACACAGTTTTTCCGGCACCCGGATTATCTTCTAAAAGTATATGGCCTCGTGCCAATAGGGCCGTGACTACATATTTTACCTCTTGGGGTTTGCCCCGGATAATGGTTTCAATGTTTTCAGTAAGTGCTTTTAATTTAGTGGCGTTGGTTGTCATAACAATTGATTTTCGTAGTCTGTTTTTGAGGTTGGTTGAATATAGCGACTCGCTCTTAACACGTTAAAATAATTAAGTATCATTTTTGGAATACCCATCTTCTTTCTAATAGATGATCCAATATTCTTTGCAAAACGGTTAATTGTTTCTACATCTCCATCGCGTAAATTTCCGTTCGCATATTTTAATCGCAGGTAAACTCGCATAAACTCTTCAAAACCTGCTGACAACGTTGGGTCTACTTTATCTTGTGCATATTCCAGAGGTGTTTCATCTTCACGCTCCAAACCGGCCATATGGAATCGGTACAGAGCGGCCCGATATACATGATTCGCTTTGGTGGTACTATTGCCAGCCATTGAAATGCGTAACAAGCAATACAACAGATAAAGTACCGGCAGTAAAAGGACAAAAATCAAAAGCCCAATCAAAACTTTACCCGCGAGCCAGATGATCTCCTGCCACGTCATTTTTTTCTCTTCAGCCGGCTTTGCCTTTTTGCCTGCTCCTTCTTTCTTTTTGTCCTTTTCCTTTACGCGAATGTGAATTTCATCAGCAATGATCGGACTTGGAAAGTCGTTCACCTGATTTTCAATTGGCACACCTGCTTTTGGCGTTGGAATTTTTTTGGCTTCGTCCTTATAGGAAACAATAATCATCGAGTCGCCCGGTTGAATGGCTGCGAACGTAGTGTCTCTCTTGTCATAAAGCACGCGGCAAAGTGAAGCGTCAACAGGTCTTGTAAAGGAGCGGCTCATTTGGTGAGGTGTATTGAAATAGATCAACTGATCGAATGATACTGTCAGACTCTTAGAACTGTTGTTTACATTCTCTGCTTTGCCATTGATCACTAACCAAGGTTCGGGGGGAGGCAACGGAGGCGTGCCATCTGGCTTCGGTGCGCTTTGTTGATCTTCGTTACCGATGGTCATGTCAAAATCTAACCATCCATAGCCCGGGAAATAAACCTGTGTCCACGCGTGTGCTTGGCTAGCATAAAACCAATACCAGCCTTTGTTCTTGTCGCTTCGGTTGATGGTAGCAAAGCCTGTTGTAAACCGAGTAGGTACACCCAATGCACGCAACATGAACAATGAGGCGCCAGCGTAGTAGGTACAATACCCCGCGTGCGTTTTAAACAGAAAGTTGTACAACATTTTTGAACTCGGAATATTGGGATCATCTACCGCACCCGCCTTTAATGTGTAGCGAAAAATTCGTTTCCCATTTTCATTTCGCTTTAAAAAGAAATCGCGCACTGCAATTACTTTATCTACGGGCTTGCTGCCTTTCGGGATTAAATTAAGCGCGAGTTTAGAAATCGAATCGTAAATGCCACCCGTTGGCATTTTTGTGTAATAGTCAAAAAATTCTTGATTCGTTTTTTCATAACTCTTTACCGAACGAAGCTCGTCATGACGGTGTTCCTGCAATGGCTCTAGCGTGGGGCTAGCCGAAATATTATACACGAAATAAGCGTTGTTCAACTCTGACGTAAAAGAGACAATCTTGTATCCTTGGATAAAGGTCTTCTGAAAATCCTTCTCCACTGGAATGGTTTGAATGGAAAACACGCTGGCGGGACCCAACACCGAATGTTTCCATGTATTCTCGGAGAGGTATACCTGGGCTTCCACCACTTTGCGCAGTTTGCTCGCCATTGATTTCCGAATCATCGAGGTATCAGTATAGCTGTAGTACATCGGTAAGGCAGTTGGATCAACCGTAATCTCATCCAATGATGGGACGTTGATATCTCTTGTGAATGTTTCTTTCACGGGATCATAGCGGGTGAGATAATGGTACACAAAGTAAATTGGTGCCGGAGAACCATCTGGAAAATAGTTATCCAGTTTACTGCAAAACATGAGCTTGTCGGACTGACTCATTTTAGAGGTCACACGCATTGTATCTTTCAACCGATAGCCATCGTCTGTTTTGTCCATCAGCCCATCCCGATCGTCATAATTGTCTTTGTCTTTTTTGGATCCGTCTTTGTCACCCTTTGCGCCCCGTGCGGCTAGCTCTTTTTCAACAGCCTTCACATTGCCTTTCAGCAAACTTTCGGCAATCACAAAAGCAAGTGCAACCAACATTACAAAAAGCACTACTCGCAACAGAAACTTCACAGACTTCTTTTTGTCCAGTTCGATTCGCTCTGCCAACAGCGGGGAAAGAAAATACATATACAAGCCGTAGGCAGTAACTGGAAAAATATGAATCAAGATGTAAGAAAGGCTGAGGTCTATAGTATCGGATATCGATACTAATGTTATCATTGATAAAACAGCTAACAAAATGATGTAGGCCCATTTTATTCTCACCAAGAGCAATCCAAATACCCAACCGAAAATGAAAAGCGTGGAATAGAGCTGAAAGCGAGCCGTTGTATAGAATACATCAAACTCGCCCGGCAATCGGTTGATTGCCTTATCGAACAACCAATAAGCCATCCACAACAAGAAAAATGTAACAACCCAGCGGGCACCGTAGTAATAAAGCACGTAAGCTGCTACCAAGCCAAAACTGAAATAAATAGTTTGACTGAAAAGCCCGGTGTTTAATGAAGTATAAGAGCAGTTAAGAAACAGCAGCGTGATATAGCCAATTACAATAGTGGGTAAAACCACCACGGCCAGGCGGATGAGCAATTGTTGAAGACGATCTGATTTACTACCTACTGTCATTTTTCAATTTCAAACGCATTTGTTAACCAACTTTTGCCTCGCAGCTTTAGTGCTTCCTCAATCTCGTTCTCATTTTTCATCAACGCCCTCCGAAGAGATGAAAACATCCACGGCTGACGGAGATGATCGGCCGCCTGCTTTTCCGGTTTAAATAATATGTCTTTCGCTTTGAAGAGAAACGGAGAAGGAATAGCGTCTGATAGCTTGATAACAATAACCGGTACTGACAAAGGCAAATTGCGCAAAAGCAATTCTACTTCGGCTGCTGGCGCCAGAGAAGGCAAACATACAAATGCTGCTTTGTTATAATTCACATAAACCGATGGCGCCTGTGCTGACTGCCACGAAGCAGCCGTGATCTGAAACAACTCATTTTTCTTTTCGCTAAGCCCCGCTAACTTAGGCACCTCCTGATCTTGTGGTATTCTCACTTCATAACCATTCTGCAGCAGTGCTTCATACAAATTTCTCACTTTGTCCTTATATACATTGAGTAACTCCAATTCAAATGCACCTTTCTGGTTCTCGAAACCATGAAAAAAACTTGCATAAAAATACAAGTGAGAGGCGTACGGATCTTTTGTTTCAGGAATGCGCACTACTAGCTGGCCGTTTTTTGCATAAATCTTCCAAACGATTCGCTGGATGTTGTCGCCTGCTTCAAATTCTTTATAATTAACATGCTCGCCCTCCACCCGCTTAGGGATTTCAATACGCTGCTTTTGCTCCTCTGTTGAATTAGGGCTTGCATTGGTTTTTTGTATATGCCGCGGTTTGGGGAGCGTAAACAGTTGCTGAGTAAATGGAAGGGTATAGGGCAACGAAAACAATCCCAACATATCATAAAAGGAGACTAGCACTTTTTCCACATCATACACTCCCCGATCGTGCAAAAAAGCTTGGCCCATGCCTTTGATGCCTTGTCTCCACCAATGCCTCGGTTTTGGAACATTCCCATCCAACACCACGGGCTCTGACATTCTCATTTCGGAAAATATCAAACGAGCCTGTATGGAACCTAACAATGGTCTTACGATTGGACCCGTTAACATTATCGTAAGCGGCACCCAACCGGCTGACGCCTTTTGTCCGTCCCCCAATCTGGCATTTACCAGAACCTGCTTACTCTTAATAGTATATATAAAGTAAGCCCATGTCAGCAATACGGATAATAGACTAGTCAATAATAGACCGACCAACGTCCATTTAACTATCTGCCCAAAAAGGCTCATTACCAGCCATAGGTTAGAATCATCCCGCCCATATTCATTTTTCAGCCAGCTGCTGGCACCCCAGATTACCACCAACGTCAGGAGTAACTGCCAACGGACCCCAGCCAGCTTAGACCAATAAGAAGTGAGGCGAAGGAAAGACGAAAGGGAAATAGAGCTCATTCAAAAAGTAGATGTACAAGAAAAGAAAATAATCTGAATAACGGATAAAGTTTGTTGCCATTGTATTTTCACGCAAAGACGCGAAGGTGCAAAGTGCCTCTGCCTGACTTTAGAGTTTTGAAAAATTTCGTGGCTCCGGCTCGATTGATGTAGGATTGGCAGTGAAATGAGATTTCTGATGGAATTTTAACCAAATTCGCAGCTCCTCAAAAAATTATTTATATTCCGTAAAGCCTACTTTTTAAGCGCAAACCGATTGTGAAGACCTAAAAATAAGCCACTAAACAAAATTATATTTTGAATCGGGTGTAACTGAGTGATAAAATATGGTGCTTGTGCTGGTAGCCTTCAACAAATACCGCCACGAAGCCAAGGGTGTAGCGATATTCTGTCTGGTAGATTATGACCGTTTTCTTACACGCATTTTCGTTGGGTTGATTTCGGAAAAGTTCAACGACTGGCTACTCCCACCTTTGCATCGTCAAAAAAAACAGACGCAAACTAAAACAACTATGAAATCAACACTTAATGCCATCATCATCTCTCTAGTACTTATCTCACGTGCCTTTGCTGCCAGCCCAACTTCACTTACTGTAAAGAGCGCAGAGAAAATCAATGTCTATAACATCCACTACAGAACAACTGAAAAAGGAACTGTAAAACTTTCGATCATCGATAGCAAGAACAATGCAGTTTATTCTGAAGTGCTTTTCAATACTTCTTCCTTTGTAAGACCGTTTAACTTCAGCCAACTGATTGAAGGTGAGTATACTGTTGTGCTTGAAGACAAGAATGGCAAACAATCAGAAAAAATCAGCTACACAGTAAACCAAGTAACCAGTTTCGTAAGCGTTTCACCAGTTGCCAATCAGGATGGCAAGTACCGTTTGAACGTGTATAACAACGGCTCGGAAAATGTAGACGTAAGAATCTTCACTCAAGAAGGTCTTCTTGTACACGACCAAGTACTAAGTGTTAACGGAAACTATGCGTTGATCTACAACTTACAGCAAGTAGCTTCACCGGCATTCACTTTTGAAGTGACTACTAGCAACGGAAACGTTAAGACGGTAAAGTTCTAATCAGCTCTTAATAAAAAAAAACAAGGCCACCCTGCAAAACGGAGTGGCCTTTTTCGTTTAGAAAAGAGAAACTATAAAATCAATTCAGGCACTCCAGTCAGTTTGAAGCCCTCGAAAACTGACTTCACAAGACCGCCTTCGAGAGCCTCAGGCTGACAAGTGGTAATTTTAACAGCGGCATCAAAAATGCCAGATCAACAATAACTAATTTGTCAATACTCCAATGGCTCTTGCTTCACATGCCTGACGCGAAGAACAATATCTCTCGTTCAGTGATCTTGTACGCAATTCGAAAGGAATATTTTTCAAAAGCACGATAATTGCCTGGATTGTTTTTCTTGAACTTGTCGCGTGGATGTTTTTTGGGATGGTCTTGCAACTCCCTGATCATCTTCAGTATCCCTTGCTGGACACCCTCAGCATTGGCCACTGAATCTTCCTTGATGTATTTGATTGCTGTCTGAAGAGACGAATATGCTGGCTTATCCCAAACCACAACAAGCTTTTTGGGGTCTACCATTCTTTAGCCATCTTTTCTACTTCCTCTGAGGTATAAAAATGTCCTTGCGCAACCCGGGTCTCAGCTTCGTCCAACTCTTGGTTGTATTGGTTGATACTAATCCGCCCCTCATTTTTCAGTCCATAATGAATCATGTGCCTTAGTGCCCTCAAAAGAGTGATGTCGTTGATCTGCTGCAACTCTTCAACGATCAGTGATCTTTCCGCATTGATGTCCATAATTTTCTAAATTTAGCTAATCAAAGATCAGGATTTCATATTGCTTTGGCTTAGGCCACTGAATAATTATAAAACGACACAAATGCTTAAAGTATTATACCTTCCTAACATATGCCATTACCGCTCTCAACTGTCCATAGCCAAATTTCCCTTTCAGCGCATCAAACAAATCCTTTGACGTAGAACCCTCGGGCAATTGACGTTGGACATTGATAATTTCCATCACCGTTTCCTCGGGCATGAATTTGAAAATATCGGCTCTTCCTTCCGCCACGGCCTTTGCTAAATGGGTTTCTATGGTGCTTACTACCATCCCACGCTCCTTGGCAATTTGCGCTACGGTGAATCCGTTGTTCAGCAATTCCAAGGTGATGTCGTAGGTTGTGCGACCATCATCTTTTTTGGGTTTTCGATCTTTGCGCGCCTTCTTTTTACTTGAAGTCGGAATTTCCTTTTCGACTTCCTTTCTAATCTCACTCAAGATGGCATTCCGTTTAATGGATCTTTCTTTACTCAGCGCACCAAACTCAAATTTATCTTCACCCTTCAAAATAGCTTCCGTTAGAAATACGGCTTTGTCGACCTCTTCTAATTTTTTGCTTAACGATTGATCGAGGTCGGTCAGTTGTGTCAGGTAGGTTTTTACTCGCTTTTGCTGGCGTGTCACTTCCAGATGATGCAACAGTAATTTGCTGTTTTGCCAGAGTTGATTTTTATAATAGTCGCTACCCTTACGGATGCGCTCTACAAGTCCGGACTGATTGTTTGCATTGAGCAACTCTGTTAATTGCCTTCTAAATCTCTCGGTGTTGATTTGCTCAGCTTCCAGTGCCTCGGTAATCTGAGTAAGCACAGGCTTCATTGATTTTTCTGAAAAACCTTCTTCGCCCTGCTCTTTCTGGATATATCGAATGTCTTTGATCAATGTCGTGAAATCAAATGTTTTATCGAGCAACTGCCTGATAAACTGTTGTTGCCGTGACTTCATGACCTCGCTTAATTGATCAGGACGATGATTGCTTTTTACAAACGCCACCACTTGCTGATCGGTGCTAATGACCGATGTATTGATTCGTGTACGCAACACGAGGCCTTCGAGCGAACGCAATCGAGAAAGCGCAACATACACCTGTCCATCGGCAAAAGCTTGCCCTACATCTATAATGGCTTTATCAAAGGTGAGCCCCTGGCTTTTATGCACGGTGATGGCCCACGCAAGTTTAATTGGAAATTGCTCGAACCCACCAATCACATCTTCTTCCAGTTCTTTGCTATCCTCCTGCACGATGTATTTTTTATTTTCCCACCGCACGCGTTTCAATTTATAACGGACATGGCTTTCGGCCATTTCCACCCAAACATCATCATCTTTTATTTCTTTGACGGTTGCTAGCTTTCCGTTGAAATACATTTTGTTCTCGTTGTCGTTGCGAACGAACATGATCTGAGCACCTTCTTTCAATTCAATGGTAGGCAGCACCGGGTACATGCTTTCGGGGAATTCGCCTTCGATGTGGGCATCAAAAAAATGAGCTTTAGATTTTACAGCCTCAAGTTCTTTTCGATTGATTTCATCGGCTTTATTGTTGTGTGTAGTCAGTGTGATCACCTCCTGCAAATTGCTGATCTCCTCTGGTGTTCGATAATGTTGATTCAGTTGTTCAATATCTTCAGCAGTGGCTCTGTTGTTTCTGAGGTTGTTCAGGATACCAATGAACGCGTCATCGTGCTGCCGAAAAATTTTGTCCAACTCGATATAAACCAGTTGATCGTTTTGCAGAGCCTTTGCTTCGTAAAACCAAAAGCTGTTGTAGTATCGACTCAACATTTCTCTCTCCTCTTGGCGAACCACAGGTGGCAACTGATACAAATCTCCGATGAACAGCACCTGTGCTCCGCCAAAACTTTCTCTGAAATTGCCACGAGCTGCGCGCATGCGGTAGTCGATGGCATCTAACAAATCAGCCCGAAGCATGCTTACTTCATCGATCACCAGCAGGTCAATCGACCGCAACACTTGTTTGCGGGCACTGTTGAGCGGATGCTTTCGCGCCAACGTATTTTGATTGATGACTCTTCCGCCTTCGCTGAAGTCATCTGACAAAGATCTATCGGGAAGAAAGGTCATGGGGGGCAACAAAAACTGCGAATGGATCGTCACACCTCCAGCATTCAGGGCAGCAATGCCGGTAGGTGCCACAACAATAAATGATTTATGTGTGAGCTGCTGAAGACTTTTCAAGAAGGTAGTCTTGCCAGTCCCAGCTTTGCCTGTCAAAAAAATATGACTGACGGTGGTGTTGATGAATTGCGCAGCAGCCGAAAGAAAATCTTGCATCGCGTAAAGCTACAATTGTCAACGCATTCGCAAAAAATCGGCTTGTCAGTTTATCTAAAATACGACCTAATTCTTTTGTTTCAACGGCTTACACCTTTTTCAATGACATAACACAAAGGTAGCCACTATTATTGCAGCTACAACTTTTGAGTGCTAGGTGATCTTCTCCCACCACTTCATGTTGGGATAGTGCCCGTCAATCTTTATCGGTTCGCCCATCAACGGAGTAGTTAATCGAAGTTGATTTTGTTCAGCTGCGATGGTTGCACGTTCAATCGGCTCTTTCCAAGTGTGCAGCGATAACTTAAATTTCCCCCAATGAATCGGCATCAAGACTTTGGCTTGCAGATCGAGTCAAGTAGGCAAGGGGAATTTCACCCCAAGCCTCTCACAGAACCGTACGTGATAGTCTCCCATCATACGGCTCTTGTTATACATAGAGGTTATGCCCCATGAAAGCCATGCT
>VYLJ01000518.1_pt1:0-5000 | contig 12917 bp, 9 predicted proteins | sample 5114331 | NCBI WGS metagenome assembly VYLJ01 (sample SAMN12291791, study PRJNA351875) | freshwater metagenome | isolation source: freshwater lake | place: USA: Michigan, MSU2 Lake | collected 2011-08-16
AGGCGATCGGCGCGTTGCTGCGGCGCTGGGCGGCGACCTGAAGGCCGACCGCCGCCCGGACCGCGTCAGTTCCGCGGCGGCGCGTTTTTCACGTGGGCGTCCAGCCACTCGACCATTTCCCACAGGGTGTGGCCGACGGATTCCCGGGCGCGATAGCCGTGCGCCTCGTAAGGCAGGACCACGTAGCGGGCGGTGGCCCCCGTGCCCTTGAGCGCCGCGAAGAAGCGCTCGCTCTGCACCGGGAAGGTGCCCGAGTTGTCGTCGATCTCGCCGTGGATCAGCAGGATCGGCTCATTCACCTGGTTGGCGTAGGTGAAGGGCGACATCCGCGTGTAGGTGTCTGTCGCCTCCCAGTAGGTACGCTGTTCCGCCTGGAAGCCGAACGGCGTCAAGGTGCGGTTGTAGGCGCCGGAACGGGCGATGCCGGTGCGGAACAGGTCCGTGTGGGCCAGCAGGTTGGCGGTCATGAAGGCGCCGTAGCTGTGCCCGCCGACAGCGATCCGGTCGCGGTCGGCGACACCCATCGCGACCACAGCGTCCACCGCGGCCCGGGCGCTGGCGCTCAGCTGCTCGACATAGGTGTCGTTGGGTTCCGCCCCGTTGACGCCGACGATCGGCATGGAGGGGTCGTCCAGCACGGCATAGCCCTGGGTCAGCAGGAACAGGTGGCTCGAGCCGCCCGGGCGCACGAAGCGGTTGCCGGTGTCGACCACCTGGCCGGCCACCGACGGATCGGTGAACTCGGCCGGATAGGCCCACATCACCAGCGGCAGCGGACCGTCGCGCGCGGCGTCATAGCCGGTCGGGAGATAGAGGGTGCCGGACAGCTGCACCCCGTCGGCGCGGGTGTAGGTGATCAGCTGGCGCGTCACCCCGGCCAGTTGCGGCGCCGGGTCGGGGAAGCTGGTCAGCGGGGTGGGAGCCGCGCCGTCAAGGCTGCGGATCATCAGATTGGCCGGCGTGTCGCGGGTCTCGCGGCGCGTCACCAGACGGCTGCCGTCCTCGGCCAGCAGGCCGACGATGGTCTCATAGGCGTCGCGCGACGACCGCCAAAGCTCGGTACGCTCGCCGGTGCGCAGGTTCAGCCGGGCGAGGAAGGGGAATTCGCCCTCGCGCGTCGCCCCGTCGCCCTCCAGCAGGATGGACTCGCCGTCGGCGGCGAACACCATGACCTGGCGCCCGGCAGCGTTCGGTTCGGTCAGGGCCGAGCCCGGGTCATTGTAGCGGTCCTGGTAGTTGCGCTCGACGATCACCCGCCCCTGCCCCGGGTTGGATGGATCTACCAGAATGCGGGTCTCGCGCCGGGTGTTGAACCAGCGGCTGGTGACGATCGCCGCGTCGTCGCGGCCCCAGGTCACGCCGGCGTAGCGCTGTTGCAGGTCCACGAGGGTCGCCGGCGCGCCGGTGAAGGGCGCTGACAGCATGAAGACGCGATCGCGGATCTCGGCCGGGGTGCGCGGGTCGCCGCCGTCCTGGGCCTCGGCCCAGACCAGGGTGGCCGGCGCATCGGCGCGCCACTGCACAGACCGTGGGCCCAGCGCCACCGCGTCGAACGGCGGCGGGATGTTGTCGCGCAGCGGCAGGTCGGCGACCTGGTGCACCACGCGGCCGGTGCTTCTCCGGAGCCGCTGTGGCTGGAGCCTGTTCCTTTCAGAGGGCGTCTGAAAGGGCGAAACCGGCGCCAACTTCAATATTTTAGATCATGTTTTGATCCGATGACCGGTTCCCACTTATCGGCACAAGATCTCGTTCTCGCGTGGGTCGCCGCGCTTCCGGTCGAGATCTACTGCAGGTTCGGCGTCGCGCTCGGCGTCGCGAATGCCCCAAACGGCCATGGCCTCGAGCACAGGGCGCAAGGTCTGCCCATAGTCGGTCAGTGCGTATTCCACGCGCGGCGGGACCTCTGCGTAGAGGGTTCGTCGCACGACACCCTGCGCCTCGAGGGCCCGCAGGCGACCGGTGAGCGTCTTGGGGCTGACGCCCTGAAGCGACCGCAACAGTTCGCCGAACCGCCGGGCGCCGCCAAGCAGGTCGCGCAGGAGGAGTGCGGTCCATTTGGAGTCGAGGACCCGCAGCGTTCTCTCGATGGGGCAGAAGGAAAGGCGGAGCAGTGCTTCCGGGTCCATGAGTTCCTCCGGAAAACTAAGTATCCTGAAGGTATCTACTTCCAAGAAGAAAACAAGGGAATTAGTGTGGATCCCGGGTCGCGCCTGGCGCACCAGGCGCCGGGGCCCGACGATCTGAGCGAGGGGGAACCGAGATGGCGGATCGCATCCTGCTATACGGAGGCGCGCGGGGAACGGGCGCACTGTTGGCGCAGCGGCTCGTAGCGCGGGGGCACTTCGTGCGGGCGGTGGTGCGCGATGCGGCCCGGGGAGCGGAGCCGCCGCAGGGGCTCGAGGTGATCGCCGGCGACCTGACGCGGCCCGAGACTTTGCGGGGGGCGGCGACGGGGATGGATCAGCTGGTCATCATGGCAGGGGTGACCCAGCGCCCGGCCAGCGAGCGGGTGATCAAGGCGGTGGAGTACGAGGGGGTTCGGGCGGCGCTCGCCGCAGCGCACGCGGACGGATTCCGCGGCCGTGTTCTCTACATGACGGCGCTCGGGGTGAACCGGCCGTCCTTCATGGGATGGGTGCTGAACCGGATCAAGGGCAACACGCTGGTCTGGCGAGGCAAGGCGGAGGAGGCGATCCGCGCGAGCGGGTTCCCGTACGTGATCGTTCGGGCGGGACTGCTGACGGAATCGCCGTCCGGGCGTCGGCCGGCGGTGCTGTCGACGGGAGACAAACCGCTGTCGCTCGGCACGCGGGTCTCGCGCGGCGATGTGGCGGAGCTTTTCGTCCACCTGGTCGAGTCAAGGCGCGGGGGACGGACAGTGCTCGAGGTGGTGGAGGGGTCCGGACAGGGCGGAACCGACTGGGGTCGAGCGCTCGATGAGGCCGGGGTCATCTAGAGCGGTTCCTCAGCGTTGTGAATCGGGAGGGACTCCCAAATCAGTGTTGGGGTGATTCAAGCTGCGTGCTGGTGAAGGAGGCCGGCATGCATGGGTCATCCTTTGTCATGTGATCTTCGAGATCGGGCGTTGGCGGCGGCGACCTCACGCCCGTCCTCGACATTCTTGAAGGTTATGCCGGTCAGCCAGGTAAGACGGCCATTGGCGGGACCGTTGTTGCGCGGGTTGAGACGGTAACCGGCCAGCCGCAGCGTCGGCTCGGCCAGCTCGGCCACCGGCGGCAGGGCAGAGCGGCTGAACAGGGCCAAGCGGCTGCGATCCGGGCCGAGGCTCGACAAGAGGGTGGGTGCCGTGTCGAGGATCGAGGCGATCGGCTCGGGCGGCTGCCGGTAGGTCGGGGCCTCGCCGGCGCTCTGGGCCATGGCCGGTCCTGCGGCCACCGCTGCCCCCAGCGCCATCGCCGCCGCCATGCGGACCCACCCTACTGCCCTCGTCATCTCTTCCCCAGGAACGGCACAAGGCCGCGGACTTTAGCGACGCCGGCGGTGGGGGGAAGGTGCCTGAGATGGTGCAACAGCCGATCGTCCACGCCAGACGCGAAAAACCCCACAGCCAGGGACTGTGGGGTGGTTCTTGGGTGCGGGAGCAGGATTTGAACCTGCGACCTTCAGGTTATGAGCCTGACGAGCTACCGGGCTGCTCCATCCCGCGGCAAGGCGGTCTGTGAAGGAAGGATGTTCGAGTCCACGCCTCCAGCCGCAAGCGATCGCGTCGCGAGCAGGAGGCGAACTGACTGTCTGTCTGATCGGTAGACCCGGCGACGACCTACTCTCCCGCGCCTTGAGACGAAGTACCATTGGCTCTGGAGGGCTTAACGACCGAGTTCGGAATGGGATCGGGTGGGGAACCTCCGACATAGTCACCAGGTCAACCGATCAGACAGAACAGTGAGAAGACATCGAATTAATTGGCAGCATAAAACCGAATGAGTTTTGCTGAGAAACGATCAAGCCGATCGGATTATTAGTACCAGTAAGCTCCACGCGTCACCGCGCTTCCACACCTGGCCTATCAACGTGGTAGTCTTCCACGATCCTCAGCGAAGCCTTGTTTTGAGGTTAGTTTCCCGCTTAGATGCTTTCAGCGGTTATCTATTCCATACTTAGCTACCCTGCTGCGCAGCTGGCGCCACGACAGGTCCACCAGAGGTATGTCCATCCCGGTCCTCTCGTACTAGGGACAGATCCTCTCAAGCTTCGAACACCCACGGCAGATAGGGACCAAACTGTCTCACGACGTTCTGAACCCAGCTCACGTACCACTTTAAATGGCGAACAGCCATACCCTTGGGACCTGCTCCAGCCCCAGGATGTGATGAGCCGACACTCTTGGGCATGATCAGCCTGTTATCCCTAGAGTACCTTTTATCCGTTGAGCGATGGCCCTTCCACTCGGGACCACCGGATCACTATGGCCGACTTTCGTCTCTGCTCGACTTGTCAGTCTCGCAGTCAGGCGAGCTTATGCCATTGCACTCGACGAGCGATTTCCGACCGCTCTGAGCTCACCATCGCGCGCCTCCGTTACACTTTGGGAGGCGACCGCCCCAGTCAAACTACCCACCACGCCATGTCCCGGGACCGGATAACGGCCCTCGGTTAGACGTCAACGACAGTAAGGGTGGTATTTCAAGGATGGCTCCACCAGAGCTGGCGCCCCGGCTTCATAGCCTCCCACCTATCCTACACATACGGTCGCTAACGCCAAGGCGAAGCTATAGTAAAGGTTCATAGGGTCTTTCCGTCTGACCGCGGGAACCCCGCATCTTCACGGGGAGTTCAATTTCACTGAGCCTGTGCTGGAGACAGTGGGGAAGTCGTTACGCCATTCGTGCAGGTCGGAACTTACCCGACAAGGAATTTCGCTACCTTAGGACCGTTATAGTTACGGCCGCCGTTTACCTGGGCTTCAGTTCGACGCTTTCACATCTCCCTTTAACCTTCAGGCACCGGGCAGGCGTCAGACCCTATACGTCGCATTGCTG
>VYLJ01000518.1_pt1:10000-12917 | contig 12917 bp, 9 predicted proteins | sample 5114331 | NCBI WGS metagenome assembly VYLJ01 (sample SAMN12291791, study PRJNA351875) | freshwater metagenome | isolation source: freshwater lake | place: USA: Michigan, MSU2 Lake | collected 2011-08-16
AATCAATTCGCGGCCCGTAAAGGCGGACCCACGGGCCGATGAGGACCAGCCCGGCGATGAAGCCGGCGGCGTGGGCCTCCCACGCAATGGACGCGCCCTCCGCCCCCGGCGCGAAGCCGATCAGGCCGACGAAGGCGTTCAGCCCCATCCACGCCAGGCTGGCCGAAATCACCCGCCGGTCGCGGAGGGGCAGGACGCGCCCGCCTCCGCCCAGCAGGCGGGTTGCCGCGCCGATCAGGCCGAACACCGCGCCCGAGGCCCCCACGAGCGCCTGGCCGCTGTCCGGGTGGATGGCGACATAGCCCAGTCCGGCCAGCGCGCCGCAAACTACATAGAAGGCCAGAAAAGCCCCGACGCCGCGCAGGCCCGGCAGCATCCGCGCCACGGCGGCCCCGAATGCCAGGGCCCCGATGGCGTTCATGGCCACATGGCCCCAGCCGCCGTGCAGAAGCATGACGGTAATGAGCTGCCACCCGTCGCCCTCCAGAACGGCCGTCGGACGCAGGGCCCAGTCGATCCCCTCGCCGGGCAGGCGCAACTGCAGCCAGAAAAGCGCCGGCATGGAGAGCGCCAGCGCCACGGCCACCGCCGGAGCGTTGAAGATGCGCTCGGTGCGCGCGAATCGGGGAGGCTCATCCACCATGCCCCCCAGATGGGACCGCCCCTCGCCCCGCATCAAGCGCTTCTTAAGAGACGTGGCCCAGTTTGCAGTGGCGCCCGCTTAACCAGGGTCGCTTACCAAGATGGTAGACGCACCATGACGACCTTTGCCGCGGCCGCTCCGGTCGCCCTGATCCTGTCGCTGGGCCTCGCCGTCCCCTCGTTGGCCCAGTCGTACGGGGCCACGCCCGCCCGCCTGCAATCGGGCTATGGCGACGCGCGCACCGCGGTGGCCACGCCGGCGACCGGCTCGACCCGTGACGGTAATGGCAACCGGCTGATCGTCAATGGCATCATCCAGGACGGGGCCAGCGCCTATTCCTCGTCCTCCGGCGGCGTCGCCCGCGCCTGGTCCGGCGTCGGCGGCCAGACCGGGGGTGCCCAGGTCGGCGGGGCCACCGCCATCGGCAACCAACTAAATGTGGTCGTCACCGGCAGCCGCAACACCGTGATCGTCAACTCGCGCCAGACCAACAGCGGCGACGTCACGGCGGGCACCGTGCTGAACGGAACCCTGAACCTGCCATGAGCCTGATGATCGCCCTCAAGCGCGCCCGCCCGCTCGGCGTCCTGACCGCCGCCGCGGCCCTGCTGTCAGCCTGCGCGGTCAGCCCGATCGCCGGCCCCGGCGGGCTCTACGCCCGACCCATCGGCAATGCACCGGTCACGGCCAATCCGACCCCCTACTCCACGGCCCTGTACTGTCTCGCGGACTACGCTCGCCGCAACAACCTGCCCTCGCCGCGCATGGCGGTGGGGCGGATCAGCGACTACACGGGCACCATCTCGTCGGACGGCGGCCGCCAGATCACCGGCGGGGCCTCGTTGATGGCCACCTCCGCCCTCGCCAAGGCCGGCGCGCGCATCGTCGAGCGCTTCGACACCTCGGTGTCCGAACTGGAGCTGCGCTACGCCAACAACCGCCTGATCGGTGACGAGGGCACCAATCCCGAGTCGCCGGGCGAAATCGAGTTCAGGCGCATCATGGCCGGCCAGGTACCGGGCTCCGACTTCTACATCGTCGGCGGCATCACCGAGGTGAACGCCAACATCCGCTCGGCCGGCTTCGACGTCGCCGGCGGCGAGGTGCAGGACCACGGCGGCTCGGGGATCGTCACCGGGCGCATCTATGTCATGAACATCGCCCTCGACCTGCGGCTGGTACAGACCCAGACGCTCGAGGTGGTCGATGTCATCTCCTACCAGAAGCAGGTGGTCGGCCGTGAGGTTTCCGCCGGCCTGTTCGACTTCCTGAACGGCAACGTCTTCGACCTGTCCGCCGGGACCGGCGGCATGGAGCCGGTGCAACTGGCCGTGCGCGCCCTCGTCGAGCGGGCCACGCTGGAGATGATGGCCAATCTCTATGGTGCGCCGGGCCCGCAGGTCTGCCTCGACGCCGCCAACGACCCGCTCGGCAGCGTGGGCCCCACGGGCGGTTACTATCCGGCCTACGCCAACACGGATACGAACAATGGCGAAACCCGCGCTGAGCCGGGTCGCTGGCATGATCGCCGCGACCGTGACGTACGCCGCGGCCGCTACTGAGGCCCTGGCCCAGGACGGCTCGACCGTCCTGAACGGACAGATCCAGCTGAACGACAGCGTCGCCGAGACGACGCTGAACGTCGTCGACGCCGCCGCAGTCGACGCCTACGCCAGCGCACTGGGAAACGAAGTGCTGACCAGCGTGGTGGACACCAACGGTCGTGTGACCTCCGACCAGACGATGCTGGGCGGGGCCCGCGCCACCGTCAGCCTGACGCTGGAAGGCGACACCGGCCCATTGAAAGCCCGCGCTGACGCCACCGGCAAGAGTCTCGGCGGCACGGCCGAGCGCGGCAGCCTCGACCTCGACGTCCGCCAAACGGTCGGCGCGCCCTCGGTGATCGCCCGCGCCCGGATCGAGAACGACACCGCCCGACTTCTCGAGGGCGGCGAGTTGACCGCCACCGCCCGGGGCAATGTCGCCGCCCTCCGGGCCACGGAAGGGCAGGTCAGCGGCAGTATCGCCCAGACCTCGACAGCCGCCTCGATCGACGCCGGGGCCCTCGCCCTCACCCGGTACATCCCCGCCGCGGCGATGGTTTCGGCCCAGGCCCTCGGCAACGCCGTCCAGTCCGGCGGGACCGGTGCCTCGAGCGCGGCGCTGGACATCCGCCAGGTCTCTGACGGCGCGCTGGTCACCGCCGCCGTCAGCGCCAACGCCGGCAACGCCTGGGACCTCGCGGGCCGGGCCCGCGCCGCCGCCAACCAGACG
>VYLJ01000378.1_pt1 | contig 12916 bp, 8 predicted proteins | sample 5114331 | NCBI WGS metagenome assembly VYLJ01 (sample SAMN12291791, study PRJNA351875) | freshwater metagenome | isolation source: freshwater lake | place: USA: Michigan, MSU2 Lake | collected 2011-08-16
CAGAACAGAGTAAATCTGTTAAGGCAGGTGCGGAACCCCGCAAGGGAAAGAAGCAGAAACCTAAATCGTGAGGTTTGGGAATCACCGTCCGTTTACGGCGGTGAGGATGTCAAGCAAGCAGGTAACGAAGGTGCTGGACGGGAAAATTCCTTCGGATTAAATATTCAGCTACCCTTTGAACAGGGAGCTAATCCGTATATCATAAATGATGCCAAATTAATCGATTTTAAATATTTCTTTACCAGAAAACTATTTTTTCTGCGGGAAAGTGACGCAGTAGCTTTATTCCCCGGTGGTTTCGGCACCCAAGATGAGGCCTTTGAGACGCTTACCCTCTGTCAAACCGGTAAATACGGACCTGCACCCCTAGTATTAATTGATGAGCCTGATGGGGATTACTGGCAAACTTGGCAAGAACAAATTAGTGAAAATCTGCAAAAAAGAGGACTGATATCCGCCGAAGATCGGAATTTTTATACAATTACCAACGATCTAGACCACGCTTGTCAAACAATTCGCCACTTCTATCGGGTGTATCACTCCAGCCGTTTTGTGGGAGAATCCTTTGTTATTCGTCTTAATCACGAACTAAGCGGGGAACAGATCGAACAAATTAACCAAAACTTCGGCGATATCCTAGTTAAAGGGAAAATCGCACCTAGTCAAATTCTAGAACGAGAGAATCGGGATTCCACCCACCATTTACCAAAATTTTGGGTTAAAGCCCCGTCCTTTTAGGACGGCTTGATGTTAAAATAAAATTGGTTTGAATCCCCTGAGTGGGCGGTAGTGAATGGCTCGATTGAGTTGAACCCTTGAACTCGAAAGTCTGCATAAGAGACAAAAAGGGAGGGTAGCGAAAACCTCGTCAAACATAGCGCAGTAGCCGATAAACAACGGTGAATGAAAAACCAGTAAGAATCTTTGTCGTCAGACAGATAGGGTAGGGCATACCCAAATCTTGGTTGAAAGACCAAAACGCTTGGAGAGTGAACCATAAAAAGGATAACTAGATAGCAAGTGATATTCTAGTAGGTTCGGTTCAGACATAATCGTGTAAGACCTAAGTAAGGGAAACCAGAAAGGGCTGTGATTAGCTCAAGAATCCTCACGCCTTTAGGCCCAGGAGTGTCAACTCGTCTAGTTTTTTACTTTAACGGCAAGAGTTACGGACGCTTGTATCAGTTAATTGATCACATCAACGATTTAAGTCCTGTAGTGACCCTCGAAGAGCATCCCGAAAGAAAATAAACCCTAGGCTAGAGTTTCCGGACAGTATCCTAAACCCTTAGTAAATTGTTGCCGAAAAGCCTCTATATCTTGCTGATCCGGGGTACCATGGGACACGATCGCCACTTGGTAACGACGCATGACATCAATAGGAGATTGTCCCGTTTCCAAACTCCAAAAAACCATCTGGAGACGCATTTCCGGTTGATAGGGAATCCCTAACTCATTCATGTAGGCGCGAAAATCCCCGTGTTGGCAAGGAGTAAGCATTTGATTAAACTTGACCTTGACCACCCAACCGTTAATCTGATGGATAACCGTCATGACGGAGGAAGGCAGATGAGTCATCGATCGCAGGTATTCGGTGACTCGTAGCGTTAGACTAGCGTTAGCAAGAAAATAGAGATAGTCCATAGTGGCCGCTGGGATGTTGGCTAATAGTCACGATTAGTGTTATATATCTAAGTCTGACGATAAACCGTTCTCGATACCAAGGGGAGAAATCCCCGATTTAGTGAAGTTCGCCTGGGTAGGATTACCCAACTTTTGCGAAGATTTTTATGATGATAATGACGATGATCCCTGACCAATTACTCTCCAGCTACGATTATCACCTTCCTCCGGAGTTAATTGCCCAAAATCCCGCAGAAACCCGGGATAGTTCCCGTCTTTTGGTGGTAGATTCTCCCAATAGTCATAATTTAGCTATTTTTCGGGATTTACCCACTTGGTTAGAGTCGGGGGATTTGCTGGTTTTCAACGATACCCGCGTGATTCCGGCCCGTTTATTTGGACGTAAAACCACGGGCGCACCCGTAGAAATATTACTATTAGAAGAACAAGATGACCATCGTTGGTTATCTCTGGTGAAACCGGGAAAACGCTTTAAAGTCGGTTCAGAAGTCCTTTTTTATCCGAAAACAGGGCCGACGGAAGACCAAGAAAAATTATGGTTAGCGAAAGTAATCGATCGAGATCTGAACACCGGTGGTCGTCTGCTGCAATTTCAACGTCATCCCAGGCGCAGTTTTTGGGATATGTTGGAGGAGTACGGTCATATTCCTTTCCCCCCCTACGTCACCGAATCAGAGGCGGAAGAAGACCGTTATCAAACAGTTTACGCCGATAAACAGGGTTCTGTGGCCGCTCCCACGGCAGGATTACATTTTACTCCCGAATTATTCCATAAGCTCGCCCAGAAGGGTATAGATACCGCCTATATCACTCTTCATGTAGGAGTGGGAACCTTTCGTCCCGTGGAAGTGGAAAATATTACAGAACACCTAATGCACCAAGAATTTTTGCAGATTTCCGCCGAAACTGCCGAAAAAATCGCCCAAACAAAGGCTAGAGGTGGCCGGGTTATCGCCGTGGGAACCACGGTAGCTCGCGCCTTGGAAGGGGCAATTAAAGAAAGTAAGAGCGAGAAATTAACCGCTTTTCAGGGAAAAACCAATTTATTTGTCTATCCGGGTTATCAATGGCGGGTTATCGACGGCATGATCACTAATTTTCACCTACCCAAGTCCAGTTTGATGATGTTAGTCAGTGCCTTAATCGGACGGGAAAGACTACTGGCATTGTATCAAGAAGCTATCCAAGAGCGTTTCCGTTTCTATTCCTTCGGTGACGCTATGTTAATCCTACCCAGCGCTCGCAGCAGTAATCGGTAAGTAGTTGGACAAAATTACGTTCATACCCTAGAAAGAAGGAGGGCTAGAACTGCGGAAAGGGCAACAGGAAAAGCAAAAATATGTGTAAGCGGCCCGCGCATCTAAATTGGTCTAGGTCGATTATCGAACCACCTCTGGCCTGTTGTCTATCCTAACCAAGAAATGAAAAGAAAAGAGCTTAAAATCGGTCGCCGCTATTCTGGCAAATCTTGGCAAATATTTGTAATTATTGCCTTCATCGCCGCCGCTCCCTTTGCTATTTTTTATCTGATTGCCTTGGCTTATCTTTGGCAAGGCGATCAACTTTTGGCCGCGGGGGAGAAGGAATCGGCTCTGTCTGCTTACCGAACAGTTTTATCTTTTCACGAAAATTCGGCCCAAGCCCATATAAAAATCGCTCAGGTCTTACAAAGTCAAAAACGCTATTCTGAAGCCTTACAAGCCTATGATCGTGGCTTTATCGTTAATCATAAACCACCGATGGAACCCTCCCAAAGTAATTATTTAGTGGCTTTGGGGGATATCTTCGCGCAGGAGGAAAAATGGTCAGAGGCGATCGATGCTTACCAAAAAGCAATGATCATTAAACCAACTTTTAAAGCGCAATTTCAGCTAGGAAAAGCCCTTTATAGTTTACAACGTTGGGATGAGGCGGCGAAAGCTCTGCAAGCAGCGGTTTTTCTCGATCCTACTCAGGGAAAAGCCTATTTTTATCTGGGAAAGGCCTACAGTGAACAGCAACTCTGGCAAGAGGCCAGTTATGCCTATCAGCAAGCTCTAGAATTGATACCTAGTCAGGGTGAAACCTACAAAAAATTAGGAGAAACCCTAGCAAAACAGGGAAAATGGCAGGAAGCAGAGCAAATATATCGACAGGCTTTAATTTACACCCCTAAAGATGGGGATATTTATAATTATTTAGGCAAAGCTTTAGCGGAACAGGGAAAACTAGGGGAAGCGATGGCAGTTTTTCAACAGGCACGCCAAATTAGCCCCAAGAATGCTAATATTTACGAAAATCTCTGTTATATCTATATCAATAGCGGTCAGATCGATGAGGGTCTAAATTGGTGTCGGCAGGCCGTAGAAATTGATCCCAATTTATCAGAAGTTAGATTTATTTTACAGGAAATCCAACGGGGGCGATTAATTCACGACAATCCCGAATTATTAAAAATGCCAGAGATAATTCCCAGTGTTAAGAGTGATCCTCTGGTGAATTTAAAACGCTCAATTGTTAAAATTGTCATGCGCGGCAAAAATAAAAATGGTATCGGCACTGGTTGGTTATTAAAACGAGATCAAGATACAGCTTGGATCGTGACTAACCGCCATGTGGTTACGAATTACCGTCAAGAAATCGATGCAGAGGCGCGCATTTTTGTCGAGTATTATAGCCAACCACCCAAGGGAAAAATTCCCAAGCGTTCAAAAGCTAAAATTCTCCACACTACCCCCGCTAACGACTGGCTCGATTTAGCAGTATTGGAGGTAAAAAATCCCCCCCCGGATTTAAAACCTTTAGCTTTAGCGCCCCTACCAATTGCCGCTAATCAATCAGTAATCTCGATCGGTAATCCTTTTAATCAAAAAGATTGGACTGTCAGCAAAGGCACGGTTAATGATCATGACGAAAAATCCTTAAGTTTGTCCATGTTTGTCGTTTCTGGACAGTCGGGAAGTCCAGTTTTAAACGATAAAAATCAAGTGGTGGGAGTGATTTCCCAAGCGAGTTTATTTTGTCCCAATCCCGCTACTCCTAAACCCCTGGAAAATGCCGTTAAATTGGGCTGCGGTTTCGCAATTCCCATTGACAGGGTGCGAGAAAGGTTAAGGGAGTGGGAATTATGAATTGGGAAGTGGGGAAGTGGGGAAGTGGGGAAGTGGGGTGTGGGGAGGTGGGGAAGCGGGGTGTGGGGTGTGGGGTGTAGGGTGTGGGGTGTGGGGTGTGGGGTGTGGGGTGTGGGGTGTGGGAAGTATAAATAAAAATAATCTCCTGTCTCCTGTCTCGGAGTCTCCTGTCTCGGAGTCTCCTGTCTCCTGATAACTGCTATGCTAGTCTAGGCAGAAAACCAGTCGATCGAGATCACCGTGGCTAACCAAGAAGCAACTTCCCCCGCTATTCGTACCCCCTTATATGACCTAATTGCCCAACAAACCAGCAAATTTACCCCTTTTGCGGGTTGGGAGATGCCGATACAGTTTAGCGGCCTAAAAATCGAACATAATGCTGTCCGCAATGGTGTCGGGATGTTTGACATTTCCCACATGGGCAAATTTATCTTAACTGGAGATAATCTGGTTCAATCTCTCCAAACCCTAATTCCCTCTAATTTAGCCCGTTTAAGCGCAGGAAAGGCACAGTATAGCGTTTTACTTAACCCAGACGGTGGCATAATCGATGATATTATCTTTTACTACCAAAGCGAAAGCCAAGGCGTATTAATTGTTAATGCCTCAACCACCGATAAAGATCGAGAATGGATTTTAGGCAATTTAGAGGGTTCGGGGGTCAAATTAAAGGATTTATCCCGAGAAAGGGTCTTAATTGCCCTGCAAGGACCCAAGGCAGCCACAATTTTACAGTCCTTGGTCGGGGAAAAATTAAGCGATTTTGGCCTATTTAATCACTGGGAAAGCCAGCTTTTCGGGGAAAAAGTTTTTATCGCTAGGACCGGTTACACGGGAGAAGATGGTTTTGAAATTATGGCCCCTCCTGAAATCGGGCAGCGACTTTGGACGGAATTCTTAAATTTAGGGGTGACTCCCTGCGGTTTAGGGGCCCGGGATACCCTGCGTTTAGAGGCAGCTTTAGCCCTTTATGGACAGGATATCGACGATAGCACGAGTCCCCTAGAGGCTGGCTTAAATTGGTTGGTTCATCTGCCAGAAAAAGGCGATTTTATCGGTCGCAATGTCCTCGAAGACCAAAAACTTAATGGTGTGAATCGGCGCTTGGTGGGATTGCAGATGTCCGGCAAACATATCGCTCGTCACGATTATCCGGTAGTATTTGCCGGGGAAGTGGTGGGTAAAGTCACCAGTGGCACTTTATCACCAACCTTAAACACAGCGATCGCTTTAGCCTATCTTCCCACACCTTTCGCCTCGATCGGACAGGCGATCGAAGTGGAAATCCGCGGCACTACCTACCCCGCTACCGTCGTTAAAAAACCCTTTTATAAAAGTAAAAAGTAGTGGTTTGTTTCAGCTAATTTGGTGTATTAGAAAAATGCTATAAATTCTATAATCTAAGACTTTAAGCCGAAATCTATAGCCCTATTTTAGCTGAAACAGTCCAGTAGGGTGCGTTAGCGCAGCGTAACGCACCAACCTAACGCACCAAGAAAAAAGGAGCAATAATTTGGTGGGTTACGGCGAACACAAAATCAATACTAAACTGTAGCAGTTACCGTCGCCTAACCCACCCTACAGCTGAATCCTGAAAATGCAATCCCTAGACTTTACCACCCTCAGCGCCACTTGTGCCGAAATTGCCGCCACTTGGCTGCCGGCGAGACTAGAACAAGTGTATCAAATTGATCGCCAAACGATCGCCCTCTATTTACGAACCTTCGATCGCAAGGGATGGTTAATTATTTCTTGGCATCCCCAAGGAGCGCGGCTGCATATTGGTGATCCGCCGCCGAAAGTCCCTGATACCTTCACTTTTAGCGATCAATTGCGTCATCAACTCAATGGTTTGGCGCTGACAAAATTAGCATTTGTTGCCCCGTGGGAAAGAGTGATCGATCTGCAATTTGCCCAACGTCCCGATGATCCGGCCCTGGGGCATTTGTATATAGAAATTATGGGCAAATATAGCAATGTTATTTTAACTGCGGCTGACAATCAAATTGTCACCGTTGCCCATCAAGTCAATGCCACCCAGTCCAGTGTTCGCACCGTACAAACGGGACAAATCTATCAACTACCCCCCGTTTTATTGGCAACAAATCCCAGTTTAGAAGAATCCTTGAGCAGTTGGCAAGCCAGAGTTAGTTTAATCCCTAAAACTATCGAAAAACAGTTAGTTAGTACCTATCGTGGTGTTAGTCCGGTCATCGCTCGATCGCTGTTGCAAAAAGCCAATATTAACCCGAAATTAAACACGGATCAGTTAGATAATACTGATTGGGAAAAGCTCTTTTCAGCTTGGCAAGAATGGTTAAAAATGCTCGAAAATAAAACCTTTCAACCCGGATGGACAAGAGAAGGTTATACGGTGATCGGTGGGGAGATACTGGCAGCGGCTAAAAATGTTCAAGAATTATTAAACCGTTATTATAGCGACCAAATTAATCAAGAAAGCTTTCGACAACTACAGCAAAAATTAAATCAAAAAGTCATCTCTTTACTGACTAAACTGCAAACTAAAGCGGCGGGATTTCAAACAAGACTAGCAGAATCTGCTCATGCTGATCGCTATAAAGAGCAAGGGGATTTATTAATGGCCAATCTGCAGCAAATACAGCAGGGAATGACTAGCATTAGTTTGGCGGATTTCCAGACAGGAACACCTGTAATTATTCCTCTCGATCCCGAAAGAAATCCCGTGCAGAATGCCCAATATTTTTATAAACAACATCAGAAATTAAAAAGGGCGCGGTTAGCGGTGGAACCTTTATTAGAGGAAGTGGTCAGTGAAATTAATTATCTCGAACAAGTGCGATCGAGTTTAAGTCAACTAGAAAATTATAGCAGCAGCGAAGATTTACAGGCCCTAGACGAGATACAAGAAGAATTAATTCAACAGAAGTATCTAGAAAGCAATTACCAGCGTAATCGGACGAATAACAAAGAATCCGAACCCATGCGCTTTACTACTCCCTCTGGAGTAGAATTATGGATTGGCAGAAATAACCGTCAAAATGATCGGCTAACTTTTCGTAGCGCCAGCGATTACGATATCTGGTTTCATAGTCAAGAAATCGCTGGTAGTCACGTTTTACTCCGTTTAACCCCCGGTACAGTTCCAGAAGCCGCCGATCTGCAATTTGCCGCCGATTACGCCGCTTATTATAGCCGCGCTCGCCATAGTGAACAGGTTCCCGTCGTCTATACCCGTCCCAAATACGTCTATAAACCCAAGGGCGCCAAGCCCGGTATGGTGGTTTACAAACAGGAAACGGTAATCTGGGGCTGTCCTCAGAGGGTTGAGGATTACCGCAAAAAATAATTTTTTACCAAATTGTTTACTTTTTTTTACACAAAATGGGTATTGTCTGTTACAATTGTTACTAGAGAGACAAATGCAGTTCAGGCGCTTGGGAACGCAAGAACTATATTTCCTCGGATTACAACAACAAACAACAGCAAACCAGTGGTAGCAGCCGATAGTCTCGGGAAAGACACAAAAAACCGACTATTCAGGTGATATTAAAGCGACCACTGGTATTTTATCCTCACCTAACCGGTTCTGTCAGTTTCCTCAACTTTCTTTTCGGTTTCCGAGACTTATTGCCCAGTTGAAAGAGGGATAGTTAGCATCCAGCTTTTTGTAAAGAAATTTAAACTTCACGCATAGTTAAGCCTCTTCGGCCTAAATAAACGACTAGAAACAGTTTTTTTCGGGAGGCCCAGTTTATGGATAGCCCATTAGGGACGATGAACTTTCAACAGATAGAGCTATACAAAAGAATTCAGGCATTTGCCTTGGATCGGCCAGATAGTCAATTATCTTTCAGCCAACGATTAGCAAAAGATAACGGCTGGTCCTTAGGCTATACTCAGAGAGCGATCGAGGAATACAAAAAGTTTATATTTCTAGCCGTTGCAGCAGGACATCCGGTCACGCCATCCGACCAAATCGATCAAGTTTGGCATTTACATCTGACCTATACGCGATTGTACTGGCAAGAGTTCTGTCCCAAAATTTTGCAAACCACATTACATCACGAGCCGACTCGTGGGGGTTCATCCGAGCAATTAAAATTTGGCAGTTGGTATAGCAAGACGCTAGAAAGTTACGAACAGTTTTTTGGACATATTCCCCCAATAGATATTTGGCCTAAACCCAAAGACCGATTCGGGCGAGATTTGCATTTTATCCGGATCAATACTCAACAAAGCTGGGTTTTGTCAAAACCTAATTTCACAGTCTCCGTCAAACCACAACTGCGAAAAATAGGCATCTTTACCTTTTTAGCCTTCCTTTCACTGATGATAACTGGCTGTCAGATAATCTCCCAAATTCCTAACCCAATGAATTTTACAGGTCCGGAATTTTTAACCTTCTATATTTTCCTAGGAGTGATGGGAATCGCTTTGGCAGCCTGGCTACGTTTTTCCCTGTGCCTAGTTAGCACTAATATAAATCAGCAACCTGATTTAAATACTTACGAGATAGCTTTCTTGGCGGGGGGCAATCATCGCCTGATTATGGCCGCAATCACCAGTTTGGTAAAACAAGGCTATGTGGAGGTATTAAAAGAAGGCAAACTGGTGGTGACAGGAAAGATCGATGCTATTGCCGATCCTGTAGAAAAGGCGGTTGCACAAGATATTTTGGGCACTGATGGGGCAATTAAACAGGTTTTCCAGAATTCTACAGGAATGAAAGATAGCATTCGTTCCCGCCTAGAACAGCTTGGTTTGTTTCTGAGCGATGCCCAAGCATTCAAAGCGCAAATTTATCCATCATTGATTGTGGTTATTCTTCTAGGAATAGGCTTGTGCAAAATGGCTGTGGGAATTTCTCGCGATAAGCCAGTTGGTTTACTTCTTATCTGTATATTTGGGCTTCTAGTTTTGGGAGCGGGGTTTTTTGTCAAACCACAGCGTCAGCGCAGCCGTTATGGAGAGATCATTTTTAATGATTTAACAAATCGCTTACAACATTTAAAAACAGCCAATAGCAGCGATTCTGAACTTGTACTTGCGGTTGCGTTGTTTGGAGCAACAGTTCTGATGGCGGATATGGCTTTAGCAGACTTGTATCAAATGCTGACTCCCATAGCCGCTGCTAGTAGCGGCAGTGGTGGCGGCAGTGGCGGCAGTGGCGGCAGTGATGGCGGCAGCGGCGGTTGTGGCGGCAGTAGCGGCAGTGATGGCGGCGGCAGTGGCGGTTGTGGTGGTTGTGGTGGTTGTGGTGGTGGTGGTTGTGGTGGTGGAGGTTGATTGAGTTCAAGGCTATTAACAGCCGCTCGATCGAAGCGTGATGCCGAACCGCGAACTCCGTTAAATTTGTCTGTTTTTAGCGGAAGTTCCCCCATACAGATTCTGCCACAGCAGAGGTTGTCGCTTTTTGTCAAAGGGAAACTTCCGTTGAACATTCCCGCCACGGTAGCTCTGTTAATTTTTGCCTTAATCTCCTCTCTGGTTTGATTGCTTACTGCCACCAGCCGAAAAAACCCTCCTGGAACATGGAATTTTATCGCCTCTACTTAGGGCTTGCTGGAATAAATCTAAAAACATTGTTGGATAAGGTTTTTAGACTTTTTTCCCCTCAAAAAGTGCTGACCATTGGAGTGATCGCGGGTAAAATTCAGGGACTTTTTCCCTGAATTTTAGGTAACTGACTACCTCAAAATCGGGAAAACCCTACACCCCACACCCCAGAAAAGCTCTTAGAGCAGTGGGAAAGTCTGGATATTTGCCGATCGCTGTACTTTCGCCATAGATATCGAGACCCCAATCGGAGTTTTTATCGTAATTAGCGAGGAGAAATTGCCAAGCTTCTTCGTATTCTCCTAGTAGAATTTTTTGGGCGACATAACCGGCCAAAATGCCATTGACTTCGGCTTTTTCTTTTTTAGCTAACTGAAAGGCTTTCAACATTGCTGCTAAAGTTTTTCTTAATTCTTGGGGATATTTTCTAGTGACATCTGCTAATTTACCCTGTTGAAAAGTATAAATTTTGGAGGGAGGAAAAGAGGCGGCGTAGGAACTAAAAGCATACAAAAAAGCATTATCAACGGTGACAAATTCATAACTATTATCTCCATCTAAATCTTCAAAGGAACCACCACTACCATCTAAAAAACCCGTTTCTTCTCTAATAAATTTATCTTTTTGCCAAGTATAAATTACCAAAGATGTGCAGCAATGTGCGCCGCCGCTATAGGTGGAGACGATAATCTCATCGATGCCATTATTATCTAAATCTCGTAATTCGACATAGCCGGATCCAAAGGCACTATACCCGCTATTTTCCTGATAAATTTGCTCATTATAAAAGATTTGATAAGAAACATTATTAATATCATAATTATCATCAACTCTCTCGTTTAGGTCGATGGGTTGATAGCTAACTTGTACCTTAATTTTCCCCGATCTAACCACTTGATTTGTTAGGGGTTGACCGGTATCAAAATCGAGTTTAGTCACGGCTAAACTCGCAGCTGCATTGCCCAAAAATTGAGATAATAAGCAGAAAATAAAGCAAGTTTTGCTAATATTCATCGGCCGATTCACAGAGAGATTAATTTCAGTGTATCTTACTTATTACCCCCGACAATCAGCCGTTAACTTTTCGAGAAAAACTATTTATTCCAAAGTTTTAACGCTCAAAACTTGGGGGGGTGTGGCATCGGGGGGATAGAGAAAATCGAGATTAATGTCGCGTCTGGCTCCGGGGGGAAGTTCCACCTGTACTAAAGCTTCTCCCTGTTGTCCTTCCCGTTGAACGAGATGGAAAAAACGTTCCTCGGTGCGTCCCAGTGCGTTACGATAGGTAACGCGCACTGCACCCCGGAAAAATACCGGTCCCTGGACGGGTTCAACAAATAGCAAGCGATCGAGATAATTGTCTTCTTTAATTGGGGTTTGAATACTCAAAGCCACCACCTGGGTTTTGCTGGTATTGTTATATAGAGGTAAAGTCAGATAGTAGTGAACACCGTAGTTACCGTGAGCTTTGAAAGCCGTATCGGGATAACGCACTAACATGGGGGCGCTTTGAATTTGTCTGGTTCCGAAAGTAGCTGCTGTCACCGTACTTAAAGGATAGGCAAAAGCTTGACCGGGTTGAGGAATGGTGAGATTAATTCCCCCTTTGGGATCAACAATGCGGGTTGCCCATTCCGAACCGACAGAAATTCCAGCCACGCGACCATAAAAATTTCTTCTTCCGGGGAACCATTGATCGGGGGGGGTGGGGGGAAAATCACGAGGAGCGGCTAAATCACCTCGAACTAATAGGGTGCGCCATTCCTCTAGGGTAGGGGGACGAAAGCTTTCTATTTCCCGATCTTCGATTTTGACTTTTTGGGGAACTTCGTAGAGGGCTAAATTGGCCATATAGACAGGGCCATCGCTGTAGAGACGGAGGAGGGTCGAGCGGGCGCTACTTCTGGGGATAACCAGATCGAAGAGCATCCGACTTTGGCCGGGGGGAATGACGATCTGGGTGGGAAATTGGGTATCATGGCGACGACGCATGATATCGCTGGCTAAACGGGAACCGGGACCTGAAAAAACCCGGCCATTGGGATCTTCTACCAGAGAGGGTAAATCGACAAAAGGGGCATCGGCGGAGGTGACGTAACTGACTCCTTGCAGGATGCGGATAACGAGGTTTCTGGAGGTGGGATTAGTAACGATCAGGCCCTGGTGTAAGTCGCGATTGGGATCGGTTTGACGGGCGATGTGGTGGGTGAAAACGTCAAAACGTCCTTGTAGGGGATGATTGAGATGGGCTATGGGATAACGTTTTCCTTTGCCGGGGAAAGTAGAGAGGAGAATTCCCTCTTTTTCTACGATTTCGGGACTATTGCTATTAAAAACCAGCACATCATTCAGTTGACCGGGCAACTGACGCACTTCCTGATATTGGGTGATTAATTTCCTCTCTATCTGGGGCAGAACCGAGGCGGACTGAGCTAAAAGAATGGTGGGTAAGAAAGAAAGCATGGAGATTCTATATTTATAGGATCTAATTAAGGGTGAGTCGATGGAGAGTTGACATCCTCACCGCCGTAAACGGACGGTGATTCCCAAACCTCACGATTTAGGTTTCTGCTTCTTTCCCGAAGGATTTTTCGCACCTGCCTTAACAGATTTACTCTGTTCTG
>VYLJ01000266.1_pt1 | contig 12768 bp, 13 predicted proteins | sample 5114331 | NCBI WGS metagenome assembly VYLJ01 (sample SAMN12291791, study PRJNA351875) | freshwater metagenome | isolation source: freshwater lake | place: USA: Michigan, MSU2 Lake | collected 2011-08-16
GTCCCGGCGAGGTCATCCTGGTCGTCGAGGACGAGCAGCGCGTGCGCCACTTCGCGGTCGATGCGCTCCGCGAACTCGGTTACACCGCGATCAGCGCGGCGACCCCGGCGGAAGCGCTCAAGGCGCTCGACGAACAGCCAGAAATCTCGATGCTGTTCACCGACATCGTGATGCCCGAGATGACGGGGCGCCAGCTCGCCGACGCCGCGCTCGACAAGCGACCCGGTTTGCCGATCCTCTTCACCACCGGCTACACCCGCAATGCCGTCGTCCACAACGGTGTGCTCGACGTGGGTGTGGCGTTTCTCGCCAAGCCTTACGGCATCGGCGAGATGGCGCGGAAGGTGCGCGACGTGCTCGATGGCAAGGGGATCAACCGGTCGATCTGATCAGGCGAGAATCTTTCCGGCGAGGATCCACGCAAATGTCAGCGCGATCACGGCGCCGCCTGCAAGCGTGAACCGGCTCGCGCGATTGAGCAGGTCGCGCTGTGCATCGACTGAAACACAGAACGCGGCGAACATGCGCCGGACGATCGCTTGTGGATCGTCCTCCACGCCGTCGTCCGAGAATTCCTCGCCGATGGTGATGGCGCGCACCGTGATCGCAGCCGAGATCGCGACGAGTAGCACACCGAACATCGTGATGACGGTCTCGAGCGGAGACGTGGGAGCGTCGAGACTGAGCGGCGCGCCGGGTGAGGCGGTGATGGGATTGATTCCCGCAGTGATCAGCAGCGCATCGAACGCGAGCAGCGCGCCAAGGCGAACCGAAAGGTCGAGGTCCTTGTGCCGCAACAGATCGAGGTCGATCTTGAACTCTTCACTGACGCCATCGCGGTGCGTTGCCTGAAACGCGCGCAGCAGGGAACGCGTCGACATGACCCTGCCCTTGGTTCCCAGCCTCGGCACGTCCTGCGCTCCCCCTCGGTCCGTCGCAAATGTCGCATGGATCGGACGCCCGCAAGCCGTCTTTAACTTTTTGTTAACCACGCTCACTGACATTTGTTGACGTTCCCAGGGGCAGAACATCGCGTCCTTTCACAGGGGGAGTTGTGTCGTGGTCCTTAGAACGTCCCTGCCCGCCGCTGCGGGCCTGCTGGTGGCCGTCTCGCTGTTGGCCGCTTGCGCGAAACGCAACCCCGTTCGGCCCGCGCCGGTGTCCGACGTCGCAGTCGAGGTCGTGCCCGTCGAAGGATGGATGGCGATTGCGACCGCTGCCGACCAGCGGCGCTTGGCGGGAATGGATGCGGCATGGGCGAGCACGTTGACATCCGCCAAGGCGCGCGCAGCCGGTCGCGTCACGAGCGAAGGACCATTGCTCGATCCGCAAAGCGCGCTGACCCGCGTCGCACCGCCGCCGGGCACCTACCATTGCCGGGTGCTCATCCTCGGCAACGGCGGGGACCGGCGCAAGCGGCCCTTCGAGGTCTTCCGTCCCCAGACCTGCTTCATCGTTGCGGAGGAAAAGCTTCTCGTGCTCATGAAGGCGAGCGGATCGAACCTGTTCGGCGGGCGTCTGTGGGACGACGGGGACAAACGCATGATCTTCCTCGGCACCAATGTCGATCGCCCGAACGCGGCGGCACCCCCGTACGGGGCAGATGCGCGTCGCGACCGTGCAGGTGTCCTGGAGCGGGTCGGCGAGTTCAGGTGGCGCCTGACCACATCGCTGCCGACGGCCGGGCCGATGCTCGAGATTGTCGAACTCGTCCCCAAGTCGCCGCTCCAGACGCCCGTCGCGCAATCCTCGCCTGTCAAACCGGTGCGCCGACGCGCGTCCTGACCGCACCGCACTGCAGCTCGCACGAGACCGTTCGAGGCGCCACCGGCCGCGACGCGGGGCGGTGGGGTCAGGCGTCTGTCACGCCCGGAAACGGCTGCGCATTGAGCAGGGTGGCGAGATGCGCCGCGTTCGACGCGGTCATCGCTGCCGTCTCGATGACCTTGGCGGGGGTTTCATCGAGGTCCTTGAAATCCGTGCTCCCCATCGCCTCGCCCACCCAATAGCACGCCGCGCCTGCGGGGATCGTCCATCCGGTATCGATCAGCGACTGGAACATCTGCGCGCTGGCGATATGGGCGCCGTCCTCGTTGCCGACGATCGCGGCGACGGCGACCTTGCCGAAACTCGGCATCCGTCCGGCATCGTCGGTCTCGTCGAGGAACGCATCCATCCGTTCGAGCACCTTCTTGGCGACGCTTCCCATCTGTCCCATCCAGATCGGCGTTCCGAGGATAAGAATGTCGGCGGCGAGCACCTTCTCACGGATCGCGGGCCAGGCGTCGCCGTCGCCTTCGTCGCTCGTCACCCCGGTCTTGACGTCATGCGCCGCGATACGGATCGTCTCTGCCAGCACAACGTCGTGCTTTGCAAAAGCGTCCTTCAGCACGGCGATCATCGCGTCGGTGGAGCTTTCGCCCTTTGCCTTTAGCGTACAGTTCAGGGCGATTGCGGTCAGCGGCACGGCATGGTCTCCTCTCGGCCAAACCGACAGGACGAACGACGCGAAAGGTCGTTCCCGTCAGGCGGGAGCGCCGGTCACCGTCTTCACCTCCATGAACTCGCGCAGGCCGTAGACCCCGCCCTCGCGGCCGTTGCCCGACTGCTTGTAGCCCCCGAACGGCGCCATGCCATCGGGGCCCCAGCTGTTGATCGTGACGAGCCCCGCACGCAGGCGCGGCGCGATCTCAGCTGCCTTGGCCGGGTCGCCCGACAGCGTGGCACTCAAGCCAAAGGGGGTCGCATTGGCGATTTCGATCGCTTCGTCGAGGGTTGCATACGACATGACCGTGGCAACCGGTCCGAACACTTCCTCGTTCGCGATCCGCATGTCGCGTGTGACGCCACTGAGTACCGTCGGCCGGACGTAGTAACCGCGGTTCATCTCGGGGGGCAGGCCGGGGCCACCCGTCTCGAGTGTCGCGCCCTCGTCGATCGCCGACTGGATCAGCGACTGGATCTTGTCGAACTGCGCCTTGTTGACGACTGGGCCAATATGCGGTCCTTCGGTCAGCGGGTCACCGACCGGCACTGCCTCCATGATCGCCTTGACGGTGCCGACGGCCTCCGCCTCGCGGTCCTTGTGGACGAGGATGCGCGTCGGCGCGATGCAGCTTTGCCCCGAATTGGCGACGACGCCCTGGACTGTCGGCGGCAGCACGGCGGCGAAATCGGCGTCGGGCAGGACGAGGTTCGCCGCCTTCCCGCCAAGCTCGGTATGCACGCGCTTGACCGTGTCGGCGGCGGCCTTGGCGATCAGAATGCCCGCCCGCGTGGACCCCGTGAAGCTCACCATGTCGATATCGCGATGCGCACTGATCGCGTTGCCCGTCGTGGCCCCGTCGCCCTGGACGAGGTTGAACACACCCGCAGGCACGCCTGCCGCGTGCATGACTTCGGCCAGAGTGTACGCGCAGCCGGGGCACTCCTCGCTGGGCTTCAGGATCATCGTATTGCCAGCCGCCAGCGCGGGCGCGACTTTCAGCGCGATCTGGTTGAGCGGCCAGTTCCACGGCGTGATCATCCCGACGACGCCGATGGGTTCGTGGACCACGCGCGCATTGCCGAGTCGCTCCTCGAACGCGAAGTCCTTCAGCGCGCCCGCCGTGATCTTGAAGTGCGCCATGCCGGCCAGAACCTGCGCTGTCGATGCAAAGCTGACCGGTGCCCCCATCTCTTCGGCCATCGATCGGCCCAGGTCGGGGATGCGCTTCTTGTATTCGTCAACGATACGACCGAGCAGCGCAAGCCGCTCCTCGACGCTCGTCTGCGAGAAAGTTGCGAATGCTCGCCGCGCGGCGGCGACGGCTGCGTCGACATCGGCTGTCGTGCCGACGCTGATGACGCTGACCGCTTCCTCGGTCGACGGCGAGATGACCTCGCGCCTTGTGCCGCCCTGCGAGGCGACAAATGCGCCGTCGATATAGTGTTGGGTGTAGTCGTGCATGGCGGCCTCTCCGGTTGCGTTTCGCGACCTATGCGGTGGCGCGGGGAGTCGGCGCAACGTCAAAACGAAAACGGGGCGGCAAAGCCGCCCCGCCGTCGGTCCTCGCCGTAGCGAGGCCCCAAGTCCGCGCCTATGACGAATAGTACATATCGAACTCGACCGCGCTCGGCGTCATTTCCCAGCGCGCGACGTCTTCGTACTTCAGTTCGATATAGGCATCGATCTGGTCCTTGGTGAACACGTCGCCCTTCAGCAGGAAGGCGTGATCGGCCGCGAGCGACTCGAGCGCTTCGCGGAGCGACCCGCAGACGGTCGGCACCTGTTCCAGTTCGGCGGGCGGCAGGTCGTACAGGTTCTTGTCCATCGGGTCGCCCGGGTGGATCTTGTTCTGGATGCCGTCGAGGCCGGCCATCAGCAGTGCCGCATAGCACAGATACGGGTTTGCGAGCGCGTCGGGAAAGCGGAACTCGACGCGCTTCGCCTTGGTCCCGGTGCCGTACGGAATGCGGCACGATGCCGACCGATTGCGGCTCGAGTAGGCGAGAAGCACGGGCGCTTCATAGCCCGGCACCAGCCGCTTGTAGCTGTTCGTCGACGGGTTGGTGAACGCGTTCAGCGCCTTGGCGTGCTTGATGACGCCGCCGATGAAGTAGAGGCAGGTGTCGGAAAGCCCCGCGTAGCCGTTGCCCGCGAAGAGCGGGTTGCCCTTTTCCCAGATCGACATGTGGGTATGCATGCCGCTGCCGTTGTCTTCCTTGATCGGCTTGGGCATGAACGTGGCAGTCTTGCCATAAGCGTGCGCGACCATGTGGACGACGTACTTGTAGATCTGCATGCGGTCCGCCGTCGTGACGAGCGTCCCGAAAGTCAGGCCCAGCTCATGCTGCGCGGCGGCAACCTCATGGTGGTGCTTGTCGCACGGCAGGCCCATTTCGAGCATGGTCGAGACCATCTCGCCGCGAATGTCGACCGCGCTGTCGACGGGTGCGACGGGGAAGTAACCGCCCTTGGCGCGCGGCCGGTGCGCGAGGTTGCCGCTGTCGTAGCTGGTGTTGGTGTTCGTCGGGAGCTCGACGTCGTCGATCCTGTAGCCGCTCGCGTTGTAGCTGTTCTCGAACTTCACGTCGTCGAACATGAAGAACTCGGCTTCGGGCCCGACATAGATGGTGTCGCCGATACCCGTGTTCTTCAGATACGCCTCGGCGCGCTTGGCGCAGCTGCGCGGGTCGCGGGCGTACAGGTCGCCGGTCGACGGTTCGACGATGTCACAGAACAGGATCATCATCGGCGTTGCCGAGAACGGGTCGACGTAGACCGCATCGAGGTCAGGTTTCAGGACCATGTCCGATTCGTTGATCGCCTTCCACCCCGCGATCGACGATCCGTCGAACATCAGGCCGTCGGTCAACTCGTCCTCGCCGATAACGCTCGCGACCATGGTCAGGTGCTGCCACTTGCCCTTGGGATCGGTGAAGCGGAGGTCGATCCACTCGATCTCCTTGTCCTTGACCATCTTCAGGATGTCAGCCGGGGTATTCGCCTTGGTCGCCATGTAGATCTGCCCTTCGCTCGGATTGAAAATCTCAGATTGCGTCGCTGTCGGTCTCGCCGGTGCGGATGCGCAGCGCGCTTTCCACCGGGATCACGAAAATCTTGCCGTCGCCGATGCGACCGGTCTGCGCGGCGGCGGCAATCGCCTCGACCACGCGCTGCGCCTGGTTGTCGTCGACGACCACCTCGAGCTTCACCTTGGGGAGGAAATCGACGACGTACTCGGCACCGCGATAGAGCTCGGTATGCCCCTTCTGTCGTCCAAAGCCCTTCGCTTCGGTGACAGTGATCCCGCTGACGCCGACGTCGTGAAGCGCTTCCTTCACCTCGTCGAGCTTGAATGGTTTGATGATCGCTTCGATCTTCTTCACTGCCGACTCCCCGCTTGGCCGCAATCAATAAGCGTGCCAGTCGTTGCCGTGCAACACGAAGTCGGTAGACGCGCCGAGCGATGGCGCGAAGCTGCCCTTTAAAGCAGCAATGTCGCCACGACTGCCTAAATTACAGGCATGAAAAAGCCCGCCTGTCGCTGGGACAAGCGGGCCGTTCATTGGTCTTCGACGAATCAGCGGCAGACAACCTGTCCATTGCGGTCGTTGGCACCGCGTTCGATCGCGCGCCCACCGACCGCGCCGAGTGCACCGCCGAGCAATGTGCCGAGCACACGGCTACGTCCGCCGTCGATGACGTTGCCGAGCACGCCGCCGGCCAGACCGCCGACGATCAGGCCGGTCGTACCGTCATTGCGCTTGCAATAGTAACGACCGTCGGTCCCACGATAGACACGCTCGTCGTTACGAACGACGCGCTCCTGATAATTGCCATCGCGGTAGTCGCGCGACGGGTCGTAGACCGTGTCGTCGGTCCAAGTGCCGTTATTGTTGTTGTAACCGCTGTTCGATGCATAGCCCGACGCGTTGCGGACGACCTGCTGATACCGGTCGAGTTCGACTCGGTAGTCGCTCAGCGCACGGTCGAGCCGCTCGCGGTTGCGCTCGTAACGGTTCTGGTTGCGCCCCGTGTTTGCATAACGCTGGGTTTGCTGGCGAAAAACCGAGAATTCACTGTTGAACCGGTCTTGCGCCTGTTGAAGCCGGTAATTGTCCTGCGACGTCTGAGCGACAGCAGGTGCGGCGCAGGCAATCGCCAGCGCGCCGGCGAATAGAAATTTGTGCATGAGAAATGGACCCTGTATTGTTGTTCAAGCAGGTCCAAACTCGCGACACTACGAGTTCGTTGCATGAACGAACCGTTCAGGTGAAGCGCGGGCTTTTCGTGAAAATCTCGCAGCCGGTATCGGTGATGCCGATGCTGTGTTCGAATTGCGCCGAAAGCGACTTGTCGCGCGTCACCGCCGTCCAGCCGTCGTCGAGCACCTTCGTATCGGCGCGGCCGATGTTGATCATCGGCTCGATCGTGAAGAACATGCCCGGCTTCAGCTCGGGTCCCTGGCCCGGCATGCCGACATGCACGACCTCCGGCGCGTCGTGGAACAGGCGGCCGATGCCATGGCCGCAGAATTCGTGGACGACGCCGTAGCGATGCTGGCGCGCAAAGCTTGCGATGGCAAAGCCGATGTCGCCGATCGTGTTGCCGGGTTTTGCCGCCTCGATCCCGCGCATCATCGCTTCGTAAGTGACCTCGATCAGGCGTTGCGCCTTCAAGGGGATGCGACCGACCGCATAGGTACGGTTCGTGTCACCGTGCCAACCATCGACGACGCTCGTCACATCGACGTTGACGATATCCCCCTCCTGCAGGCGCTTCGGCCCCGGAATGCCGTGGCACACGACATGGTTGATCGACGTGCAGCAGCTGTGCGTATAACCGCGATAGCCGAGCGTCGCAGGGAGCGCGCCCGCCGCCACCGTCATCCGATAGACATGATCGTCGATGTCCTGCGTCGTAATGCCGGGCCGGATGACGTCGTAGAGCGAATCGAGGATTTCCGCCGACAACCGTCCGGCTTTGCGCATGCCGGCGAACCCTTCGGGTCCGTGCAGCTTGATCGTGCCGTCGCGGGCGGCCTTGTGCGTCGCGGCGGCGACATAGGTGAAGGGTGCGTCCATCACCCCGATATAGGCGATCTAGAGCGTGTCGAACAGCGTGGGCATTTCCTTGCGCGCGGCCGCGATCAACCAGTCGGGGAAATCGGCTGGTCCGGACACCTTTCGCCCGGTCATGTGCACGGTCAACGATCCGTCGTGCCGTGCCGAATCCATCTCCATCCAGTCGCGCCAGTCCTCCATGCCGGTGCCCGCGAAACTCGCCGGGACCGAAGCGCGATCTCTGTCGGTCGCGAGCGCCCAGGGTGCCATGTAGGTGAACAGCTGGAAAGCCGGATGCACCTCGAACTTGGGCGGCGAGATCAGCGTGTCGGTCAGCTGCAACTGATCGCCCATCCGCGACCAGGGGCGCACGACCCCCGGCAGCGCCTGCGTCGCCGCGTCATTGGGTTTTTGCGTGAACTGCCATCCCCTGGTCGTCAGCAAGATTTCGCCTGGCGCGGTCGTGCGCGGCGGAATGCGGTTGACCCGGCCGGTGTAGGGATTGGCGAGCGTGGCCATAGGCTGCCCGGTCGCGAGGTCGGTCGTGAGCGAGAAATACTTGTAGCGGAACAGGAAGCCTTCGCGTGTCGGCAGGAAGCGGCTGACCTGGATGCCGGTGGCCGCGAACAGTGGCTGCGGCAGCTTGTGCTCGATCACGCCGAAGCTGCGCGCCTCGACGCGTTCGATCACGGTCGTGCCGGTCAGGTCCCCGCGAAGCCGAATGTAGGCGCGTAAATTCTCGTCGGCATCGTTCAGGTCGATGGGCGCGCGCCGCTGCGCTGTCGCAGCCGTTGCAGCCAGTGCTGTTGCTGCCGATGCACAGAGCACCGTCCTGCGATCGATCTGCACGTCTTCCTCCTGCTGCCCGAACGGGAACCTAGCCCGGGGCGTCAGCAAGGGCGACGACGCTGGGAGATTCGCCGCCTTGCGGACATTGCACCGCGCGCCCCGCACGTTAAGGGCCGCTGCATGGACGCTTCGCGCATCTGGACCGCCGCCCTCGTCGTCATCGGCGACGAAATCCTGTCCGGCCGCACGCAGGACAAAAATGTCGGTCAGATCGCGGTGTGGCTCAATCTGCAGGGAATCCGTCTCGCCGAAGTGCGTGTCGTTCCCGATGTCGAGGCGGCAATCGTCGAGGCGGTAAACGCCTTGCGCGCGCGCAACGACTACCTTTTCACAACGGGCGGGATTGGTCCGACGCACGACGACATCACGGTCGATGCGGTCGCCAAAGCGCTCGGCGTGCCGGTCGTCCACCACCCCAAAGCCGTCGCCGTCCTCGAGAGCTATTACGCGACGCGCGGCGGCGCGACCGAGGCGCGGCTCCGCATGGCGCGCGTGCCCGAGGGCGCGGACCTTATCGAAAACCGCATGTCCGGCGCGCCCGGCATCCGACACGGCAACATCTTCATCATGGCAGGCGTACCGCACATTACCGCGATGATGCTCGATGCGCTCTCGGGCACGCTCGAGGGCGGCGCGCCCCTCTTGAGCGAAACCGTCGGTGGCTGGGTGGCCGAGAGCGAAGTGGCGGACCTGCTGCGCGCAACCGAAAAGGCGCATGCCGATTGCCAGATCGGCAGCTATCCCTTCTTCCGCGAAGGACGGGTCGGCGCGAACTTCGTTGTCCGGTCGACCGACGCGGCGGCGCTCTCCGCCTGCGTGGCCGCCTTGGTCCAGTCGCTCGAAGAGAGCGGACGCGAGGTTGTTGCGGGCGGGATCTAGCCCGGCTGTGCGCGCGGCAGGCGGCGCAGCAGGATGAGCGCGACCACGCCGACGAGTGCCGAAATGACGAACGCCGCGCCCGGGAACTGGACCGGCGCAGCGGCGCTCGTGAAATAGGCCATCGGCCGCGTCAGGATCAGCGGCGCCACGATGGACCCGACCCCCAGCGCCATCGCGGCGATACCCTGCACCTCGCCTTGGGTGTCCGGAGTGGCGCGCCGGCTCAGCATCGCCATCAGGCTTGGCTGGACGAGGCTCTGCAGCGCGATGCAGACCATGACCGCATAGGCCTGCCACGTGGTTTGTACGAATGCGTAGCCGATGAAGCCGACAATCGCGACGATAAGGCCGACCGTCGCGGCATCGCGCTCGCCGAGGCGCTTGACAGCCGGTCCGGTGATGAAAATCTGACTGAGGGCGATGATGAGCCCTACGGCCGCTAGGCTCGCGCCGATCATCCCGGCCGACCACTGCAATTGAGCAATCGCGAAAAAGCTCCACGTCAGCGGATAGACGAGACTTGCGACCTGCCAAAGGACGAGCACGATGGCCACACCCGCCATGCCGGGCAACGCCCGCAGGCTCGCCAGTGCGCCGAGCGGGTTTGCCCGCCGCCAGCTGAACGATCGCCGATTTTCCGGTGCGAGCGTCTCGGGAAAGACGAACACGCCATAGAGCATGTTCACGGCAGCAAGCGCAGCGGCGGCGTAGAAAGGTGCTCTCGGGCCCAATTCGCCGAGCAGTCCACCGAGCGCTGGACCCAGGACAAAACCAACGCCGAACGCCGCGCTGACATAGCCGAAGTTTTTCGCGCGATTGTCCGGCGTCGAGATGTCGGCCATCGCCGCCATTGCGGGCGCATAGCTTCCGCCGAACGCGCCCGACAGCGTGCGGGCTATGAAAATGAGCACCAGGCTGTTCGCGAGCGCAAGCAAGACATAGTCGACGGCGAGGAACCCGAGCGCGCACAGCAGGACCGGGCGGCGGCCATAGCGGTCGGACAGATTGCCGAGCACGGGCGCCGAGACGAAAGCTGCAATCGCCATCGCGAGGCCCATCCACGCGCCGATCTCGATCGCTTCGCTGAGGCCAATCCGCCCGACGTCCATCAGCAGCTGCGGCAGAACGGGCATGATCAGCCCGAACCCGATCGCATCGATGAAAATCGTCGCAAGAACGAAAAGCGCGCTGTGCGGGCGTGCGGTCATCTTTGGTGCGCGCCCCTGTTAGCGCGCTCACGCGCGTGTCAGCGTTTCCGGTACTTTGCCACGAGATGGTCGAACACTGCAACGTGCAACGCACGGTCGAACTGGCAACCGAAATGGAAGCCGTCAGCCCATGCGACACGCGCTTCGAGCGGCCCGAGACCGGGGATGGTGACGACCACAGTCTGGCCGGCCTGAAGGCGATAACCCGTCGAGCATCGGAACCCGAGCAACGACAGATCCGCGATCTGCACCTCGAACCTGCTCGACGAGCCCAGCTCGCGCAGCGTTGCGGCCACAGTTACATCAAGCCGCGCCGCGTATCGGCTGTCACGCTTCGTCGCTAACTCACGCATGTCCCCACAAAGCCCTTACTCGTCCCCGGATACCGCGATACCCCGAGCGCGTTTCCAACACGTTAAGGGTGGCCACAGAACGCGTCAGCGTTTCACGGCCAAGGCTCGTACCGCCGCGAGCGAACCGGTAATGTGACCGTCGGGTTTCATGTCCTTGAACGCCCAGGTAATCTTGCCGTTGCGCCCGATGACGAAGGACGTCCGGTCTGACCGTCCGGCAAGCATCGGCAGTTTGACATTGTAGTCGGCGATCATCTGCGGCGTCGCAACCGCGACTGCAAACTTGTTCCGGCACGCTTCGACCGAAAACTTCTGGAGCTTGTCGATCTGGTCGGCCGCAACGCCGACGACAGTCGCGCCTGCTTTCGCGAACTCGTCATGGGCATCGGCGAACGCCTTGGTTTCGATCGTGCAGCCCGGCGTGAAGGCGGCGGGGAAGAAGTAAAGCACGACCGGCCCCTTTTTCAGCGCCTGTGCCAGCGAGAACTGAAAAGGCTTGCCTGCAAGCGCGCCCTGCGTGGTGAAGCTCGGCGCCGTCGCCCCCACCGGCAGTGCGGCAAGCGCTGGCACCGAGGACACTAAAGCAACGACGGCGGCGAACGTTCTTGCGATCATGTCAGGGTCTCCGGCGGTTCGGTCGAGCGTAGCGCGTCGGTTGCGCGTCGCCAACCGCTATTGTCCCGCCCATGGACGGTCCCCGCGCGGAACGCCCTGCGTGCTGGCACCGCCTTTCACAGGCGGCGAGAGCGCGGATTGGTGCGGCGGATGATGGTTTCCGTGCTGTTAGGACTTGCCGCTGCTGGCGCACCCGCTCCGATCGCTGCGGTGCGGGCCGAGGCGCGCGTTTCGGCGCGGATCGTTCGGCCCTTCGACACCCGATCAGGCCGAAGTTCGGCGTCGATCGCTGCGACGACGGTCCGACTGCGCCCCTGCAACGGTCGGGCCGCCGACGCCACGCAGTGCCGTATACGCGTCACCGACCTGCCCTGACGCTGGACAGCGGAGCCCCTAACCCCCACATCGCTGGGCCATGCCACCCCTGACCGGGGCTTCCGACGCAAAAGCTTCCCCCGGCTTCGCGACGCTTGCCCGTTTCCTCCCCTACCTCTGGCCGAAGGGCGATGCCGCGCTGCGCCTGCGCGTCGTCGCGTCGATGGCGCTCGTGCTCGCCTCCATCCTCGTCACGACGCTGGTGATGCCCTGGGCCTATGGTGCGGCGATCGACCAGCTTGTCGCCGGGCGTCAGTCGAGCGTCGGCATCGCCGTCGCGCTGATCGCGGCCTATGCCGGCGGGCGCTTCGGCGGCGTGCTGCTCGACAACCTCAGGAACGGCATTTTCGAGCGTGTCGGGCAGGATGCGACACGCCGTCTCGCCGATACCGTCTTTGCGCACCTGCACCGCCTGTCGCTGCGCTTTCATCTCGAGCGGCGCACGGGTGCGGTCACCAAGGTGATCGAGCGCGGCACCAAGAGTATCGACACGATGCTCTATTTTCTCCTCTTCAACATCGTGCCGACGGTGGTGCAGCTCGGCATCGTCCTCGTGCTGTTCGCGGTGCAGTTCGGTGGCGAGCTGGTGCTCGCGACGTCGATCGCGGTCGTCGCCTATGTCGTCTTCACGCAGCGCATGACCGAATGGCGCACCAAGTTGCGCGAACAATGGGCCGAGCATGACACGATGACGACTGCGCGCGCGGTCGACTCGCTGCTCAACTACGAGACCGTCAAATACTTCAACGCGGAGGCGCGGGAGGAGGAGGCATACGCACGCGCGACCGCCGCGCTGATGCGGACGACGGTCAAGGTCGAAACGTCGCTCGCCTGGCTCAACATCGGCCAGTCGCTCATCACCAACCTGCTGATGTTCGGCGCGATGGGTTGGGTCGCATGGGGCTGGTCGCAAGGCCGCTTCACGCCCGGCGAGGTCGTCG
>VYLJ01000268.1_pt1 | contig 12722 bp, 15 predicted proteins | sample 5114331 | NCBI WGS metagenome assembly VYLJ01 (sample SAMN12291791, study PRJNA351875) | freshwater metagenome | isolation source: freshwater lake | place: USA: Michigan, MSU2 Lake | collected 2011-08-16
TGTCGCGCACGTTGGCCCATAACTGTTACTTGCTCGACTTGGCGGCCCTGTGCGTCGAATTGTGGCTCAACAGGATCAAGGCTCATAGCGGACTGGTTTGGCATAGGCTCAGCCCGTGCCATTGGTGCAGCTTCTGGCTCGTATCCGTCAGATTGCACGCCGCCTAGATTGGCGAATGGTGACGCGTAAAGGGCTTCACGGCGCTTTTTGTCGCGTCTCTCGGTTGCACCTCTGCGGATATTGTAGCCGGTCTCATAATCGCCTTTTGAGATCGCAGCCGCAGCCGTGGCGCGATCGAAGAAGGTTGAGCCGTCTTCGCGCTCACCAAAGAGGCGTTGCCCCAAGCGCCCAAACGCCCCCTTAGGACGTGGCGTCGCAGATACAGGGGCCGGTGTCGCTGCGCTAGGCTGCGGTTTTTTGCCGAAGAGATTGCCAAACATCATTTTTTTTAGCCCCTAAAACATACTGGCAACGCCAAGAACATCATCCACCGAAATCGAGCTGCCTCTTTCGGTTGTCCTGCCGCTTCCAACCTGCGTCTGTCCCGTGAATAGGTTGTAGGGCTGGCTGGCTTGGATTTGGGCCAGCAAACGCGCCAGCTCTAGCGGACCTTGTGCGCGGGCTTGAGCAATGGCGCGTTGTTGCTCGCCAAGGTTGCCCAACAGGCCAAGATTTGCGCGCTCATTATTGCCCATCGAATCCGACAGATTGCCGAAGATGCCAGCCGCTTGAAGTTGACGCGCCGCGTTGGTGTCACGCTGATTGGCGTTGAATTGCGCGTTCTGATTGCGAGCTTGAGCGTTGAACTGGGAGTTGGCATCAGCCCGCCCAGCCTCATTCAGCGCAAACTGGTTAAACTGGCCCGCGTTGAACTGGCCCGCTTGATCGCGACGGCCAGCTTGATCCAAGGCGAATTGGTTAGCCACTTGCGAGCTAAATTGATTGGCTTGGTCGCCACGTTGCGCCGCATCAAGGGCAAACCGATCCATAGCGCCTGCGTTATACTGACTGGCTTGGTCAGTCCGGCCAGCACGATCAAGAGCGAATTGGTTTTGCGCTTGGGCCCCGAACTGGCTAGCCGCATCACCACGAGCCGCAGCATCGAGTGCAAAGCGGTCCATCGCTCCGGCATTATACTGGCCAGCCTGATCTAGGCGTTGAGCATTATCAAGGGTGAATTGGTTCTGCGCCTGTGCGCTGAATTGGTTGGCTTGGTCGCCACGTTGGACTTGATCCAAGGCGAATTGGTTGCGAGCTTGGGCGCCAAACTGACCCGCTGCGTCTGCCCGTTGCGCCCGATCCAGAGCGAACTGGTTAGACGACTGCATGTTGTCGCGGCTGGCTTGATCGTTTCGGCCCGCTTGGTCGAGGGCGAACTGATTAGCCGATTGTGCGGCGAACTGGTTTGCTTGGTCATTGCGCCCAGCCGCATCCAGGGCGAACTGGTTAGCGGCCCCGGCATTAAAGCGCGAGGTGTCAGCAAATAGGCCCGCGCTGAATTGATCGCGTGCGTTGCCAGCCTCAGCGCCAAAGCGGCTTGCGGCGTTTGTGGCGTCAACGTTGAACTGTTCAGCCTGATTGCGCGCCGCCAGCTCTTGTTGCTTGAACGCATTGGCAGCCGCAGCGTTGGCCATATCAGCCTGTTGACGCATTTGAGCATCAGACAAGGAAAGGCCCGTCGCCGTGTCGAAGCCTTGTTTGCGAAGGCTGGCCGACAGATTGCCAATGTTGCGCTGCTGATCGGCTTGGAGGGTGGCTTGCTGAATACCAAAGCGCGACCCACCAAACGCACCAGCCGCAGCACCTTGGGCTTGTGCGCGGGCAAATTGGCGATCCGCTTCAAGTTGAGCATCGCGCATGGCGTTTTGCGTCACTTGCTCTTCAAACGGGTTTTGATACTTGGCCAAGTCAGTCAGCAAGGATTGAGCCGAAGCATTGGACACGCCGCCAACATCAGCGGCACCAAAAGAGCGCGCTTGGCCAGCATTGTAGCCGCGAGCGTTGCCAATATCGAGAAGGCCTGCACGCTCTACATTCCCCGCATTTGCCGCTTGGAACGATCTAGCGGCAGGCGCTTGGGTTGCCGAGTATTGACCCGCCGCGCCCGCGTCATTTGCCGCAAAGACATTCGCCGCGCCAGCATCACCCGCCTGAAAGCCGCGTGCTGGCCCTGTGTTGGCAGCCGTGAACTGGCTAGCCTGCCCTGCATTGGTCGCGTTGAAGCCCTGCGCCTGCCCAGCATTGGCCGCTGAAAACTGGCTAGCATTGCCCGCATTAGTGGCGCTGTAGCCTTGCCCCGGACCCGCATCAGCCGCAGTCATGGCTTGAGGGTTGCCCAAGTTAAACAGGCTCGCCTGCGACGCGGAGCCAGCTAAATTCGGCCCACCATTAGCGCCCCGAAAAGCCGAGATCATGGCTTGATTGTTAAGTGCTTGCTGTTGCGGGTTTTGGCCTAGATTTTGAGCCCGCGCATAGGCCAGCTTTTGCAGATCGGATTCGCCAGCAACATACTGCGACGGATCACCGCTTAGAAGCCCTTGCGTGCGCGCATTATTGGACCGCACGTCGTTAGCGATCCAGTCAGGCACGTTTGGCGTTGTTGTCTTCGTGCTGCTCTCTGTCGTTTTTTTCTTAGAAGCACTCATAGCAAAACCCCCAGCAAAACTGCCTTTTTCTCAAAACCCAATGGCGCAAGAACACGCTCCCAGCCCAAGCGGCCCTCGATTGTCGCGTCTGTGCAGCCCATCTTTTTCCCCCACGCCATCAGTTTTGGAGCCATTTCGATAAGCTCCCGCATGTCCCCGCCCGATAACCAGACGTGAAGCGTTTTCCGATTTGGATGCACGATGATTTCAGTGATGTGGAACGAGTTTTTCCCCGCCCACATTTGAGCGTGTCCCGTTGCGATTTTCTCTAAAACGTCCTCGACACTGCGCCCGACACCCTCATGTGCAAGCGCGGCTTCTAGGTGCTTTCTCACATTTTCCCGGCAGGCTGGAGGTCGATAATCGGAGCGCCAAACCGTGCGAATGCAGGCGCGCTATTGCCGGAGAAGCCCAGCCGGATCATGCGGCCAGACGCCATAAAGTCTTGCTTCGATTGACCCGCAGCCAATTGCCACGAGCCAGCCGACATTTCAGTGTCTTGAGGCCAAAGCCGCGTTTTCACGTCTAGCAAAATGCCGCCCGATTGGCGCTGAATATCAGGCCAGATGCCGCGCATGAGCAACACACGCTCGCCACTTGGATCCAAAAGAATGTCGGAGCTTTCAAGCGACCAAGCAAAGGGTCCACCGTTCGCCGTCGTGCCTTTTTCTTGATAGTAGACGTTGCCCCCAAAATCGACCGCTAGCGGGAAAGGCAACACGCCTTGGTCAATATAGGCGGTTCTTGCCAAATCGCCCCTGAACCACGATCCTAGAGCCAAAGAGACGGCAATATATCGGCTATTCTCGTTTCCGTCGCGCTGATCAGGGTAAAACCACCAAATTTCGCCCCATGCCGACACGCTAGAGGCCACAATCTTGTCACCCTGCGCGGCGCTGATGTTGTCGAACATGTCAGAGCGAATCTCGCAAGGCAGCATCGTCGGCGCGCCACCAGAGGCGCAGGTGTAGAACTGCCCAGACGATGACAGCCAATAGGCCGTGTCACCAATCACACAAGCCGCATTGGCGCCAATCAGGCCGCAGTTTTGGCCTAGTCGATCAAAGCGCCAAGTCTGCCCCGGGTCACCGACAAAGCGCGCGAAGAATACTGCGTTGTCGGTCCAAACGAAAAACCCGCCAGAAGCGACCTTGCCCGCAATAATTCGGCCAGCACCCTCTAGGATTGCCTCGCCCGCGTTGTTGGTCGCCGTCTCAGTCCAGACAGTGCGGTTTTCAAGATCACACCAACGAATACAAAGCGGGTTAAATGCCCCGCCGCTGCTTTCATTGCAGCCCAACGCGATGATTTGGCGCTCTGGCACCACGATGACCGACGTGCAGGCCGCAGGAGCGTTCGTGACAGCCGTTGCAATGTTGGCAGGCACATTGTCCCAAGAATAAATTGTGCCGCCCCGTGGGCTTGCTATGAGGTTCTGGCCCCATGTTGAAAGCGACCACGTACGCGGCGACAGTGGCGAGGTGGTTGGCGCGCCATATAGGCCAGAGCCATAAGTCCCCGTGCCGAAGCCCGCACCCGCTAGGCCGTCGATGTTGCCAGCCGCTAAGCCCGATGGCGTGATGTCGTAAAGCGCGCCGCCCTGCTCAAGAATTAGCTTGGAATGTGACCCGAAAGCCGCGTTGATGTTGCCAGAATTATCCGTCCAAGCGTGAATGTTTCGACACACGCCCGTGATTAGCGACGGAACATAGACTTCCCAACCGCCGATTGTTTGTGGCAGCCCGTCCCAGAAGCGCACGTTTGACCCATCACGCCAGCGCCCGCTAGTGGCTAGGCTTGTGTTGTCGTCGGTGATGCCTGGAGGCAGGCTGACGCGCATTCGCACTAGGCCCAACCATTCGTGATCGAGACCGCATCCAATTCCGCCACGGTCGTTGCGGCGCTCACTTGGTTCTTTTTAGTCCACAAAACCGACATCAAGCCAGCCCCGTAAGCTCTCATGCCTTGGATGATTTCACGCCCGCGATTGGCCGTCACGATATAGGTATTGCCGCTCGCACACCGAATGCGGAATGGAACAGGAGAATCCCCAAATCCGGCGTCGACCATATCGTCGCAGCTATCTTTGAACACGAGCCAGTTGATTAGATCGTGCTGGCGTGCCTCTAAAACCTCAGCCTGTCCATCGATTACAAGCGGGTATCCGGCCTCAAAGCGGCGTGCGTATTCCTGATCTAGGAGGCTTGCTTTCTTAGCCTTGAGCGCGGGAATGTCGAACACCTCAACAGGAAAGAAGCCCATGCCCGCATAACCCTCGACCGAGCACCAAGACAGGTCCGCAAGGCTTTCAGGTGTCAGCCCCCGCAGATCAGCAGGCAAGTCTAAGGGTTCGCCCACGTCCACATTCTGAACGAGGTCGCGCTTTTGCCAAAGAATTTGCATTATGCTACCGTTATGCCGTAATAGGCACCCTGATTGCGCTCTAGGAGCTGGCGATCATTGGATGTTGCCGCAGCAGATAAAAACACAAGTTCACTAAGAGGTCCAAATTGTTGACCGCCACCGCCACTTGCGTTTCCTACTACCGCCGGAATTGTGCTTGAAAGAGATGTTCCCGTTGATGACGTGGCTCCGCCATTTTTGCCAAGGGCAAAGGTTGATGTTGCCCCATCAATCCAGAAAGTTGCCAGTTCACTGGCTCCCCAAGTCAAAGAACCAGCACCAAAAAAGGCCGTTGAATTATAAACACCAGCAGCAGTGCTGCCTGTGTCTAAAAGAAATGGGTGTTGACTAGTTGCGGCCCACAACAAAGTGCGGAACGCGCCCGATCCTAGTGGCGCACCAACCACAGAAGCGCGGTACGTTGATGGAATGCCAGAAACGGACATGCTGAAAGTGCTGGCATTAAAGTTAACGGCAGACTCATAGGCGCCAGCATTTACAATGCGCGGCTGCGCCGATTGAGTGGCTTGCGTCAGGTTTCTTACATTGCCGGATTGGTCATACCAAGTCGTCACGAAGCCGCTGCTTGTTCCGCAGAAAGCCAGCAAGTCAACCGTGTTTAAGTTGCCCGCAGACGTAAAACCAATATCTGCCTCAGCATTGTCCGAGAACCTGCGGACTCTTACGGCTGGCCCTGTGTAGGCAGACCTGATCCGCCGCAAACTAAAAGCCGCCGAGGCCGGAGCAATCTGATCTAGCGGAGGCGTGAAGACAATCTCGGTGCTTGTAGGTCGAGCCACCATTCTCTGACCAACCAAGCCGCGCAAACGCTGGTCTGCCAGCCCTAATAAAGGCCTAGTTGTATTGGTGACTAGGCCGCGCGTCATTAGTAATTCGAGCCTTCAACGTTGACCACAATGCCGCCAGCAAGGGCAACAGTCATGGAGGCATAGAGCTTTTCATTGGCTCGCAAAATCAACGGAGCGGCCTCGGAGTAACCAAAATCAACCGTCGGGCAGACTGTGGTCGTGTCGATGGTTTGCGCGGGCTGCAAGCGTCGTTGGATCAAGCGCCGAACCGTTCCAGAGCCGTCATTGTCCCGGAAAATATCTATCAAGGTTGCCGTGCAGGTCGCGCGAGGAACGCAGGTCATGCGAGTGACCCGCGCACCATCAGGACCGGCAGCAAAGATTTGCACCGTGTTAGTCGGGGTGTCGCCATAGGTCGTGTTAGCAGTAGTCACGACGCCCGTGCTGACGTTGATCGTTTGAGGCGTGACAATTGAATTAGGGGTTACAGGCATATCAGTCTTTCCTTAGAGTGCGACAGCAAAGGCGATTGCTTGAGCGCGGAGGGCATTTGCGCGGGTCAATTGATCCGCCACATAGTCAGAGATTGCCGCGACCGTGACAGCCTGCCAAAGCGCGTTGGTGCCGTTGGTAGTCAGAAACTCGCCAGCGTTGCCAGCCTGCCCTGGCAATATCCCCGCATTAGCGGTAAAAGCCGTGGCGTCGGTGTAGGCGTTCGCAGCCGCCAAAGTCAGTACATCAGTACCGCCGCCAAACGCGTTTGCACCGTCGCAGATCACAAGCGTGATCGCACCAGCCGGGACCGTGACTTGCGAGCCGCCGACATGACCGACGGTCACATTGCCAGACGAGCCATTGCGGACGATGTAGAGCTTTTCGACCGATGGAACCGTGACACTGCCGCCTGTCCCGCCCGTGATAAAGATAATCCGGCGACGCGCCTCATCGTCAACATAGTTCGCACTGGTCAGCGTCTTGGCACCCGACAGGCTAAACGACACAAGGCCATCTAGTGCCGCGTCGATCAGGTCTAGAGCGCCTGTGTTGAGGTTAGCGCCCCAAGTGTTCAGGTTCTCGCCTGTGCCTTGCTTATTGAGCCTGTTGCGGGTTGTGGGGCTTGAAGGCATTACAAAATCGCTCCCGTATCAGTTCGCAGCCAATTCGTGCCATTCGACACCGCAAGACGATCAATCGACTTCACAAACACCACGCCGCGTCGCCATTTCGAGGCGGAAGGCAAAGCCGCAGCATTTGCATATTCAGGCACAAGGACAGGCGATCTAAGTGCGGCCCGTAAAGCCTCGATCTCGCGCATCACGTCTTCAAAGTTGCGGATCATGGTGGGTAAAGCCCCGACGAGCCACGCGGAACAAGCGGACCTGCGCCCATCGCGTCGTTGCGGTCTTGGCTGTTGATTTCCTCAATTTCGCGCGCCATGAGGTTCTCATAGGAAGCCATCATTTCGCCGTCTTGTAACTTGCGCGCCACTTCGCAGATCGTGCCGTAAAGGTAGGCCATCGGGTAGCGGGTTAAAAGCGCATTCGTGGTCGCCGTGTCGCTCAAAATGGCAGGCGTGCCGACATATTGGAGCGTCATGGACTGGGACACGCTTGGAATAGGGGCGAAGGCGAAGAACGCGCCCTCGATTGACACGAAAGCAGGCGTCCCGGCTTCAAGTTCAAATGCCAGTCGTTGCCGCTCAGTCGGGGTCACAGACTGGAGAACATAATCACCGATCTTGGCAGCTACAATCGAACGGAAGCCCGTTGGAACAGCTACCCGCTCGGTTGCCACGGTCACAGATGCCGTCTGCACCCATAAGAGCGAGCGTACCTCACGGCAGAGGCGCACATGGGCCGCTTGCACGAACACTTCCAGATCCAAGTCAGAGCGCGTGACATAGTAAGCCACGGCTGCAACCAAGGTCGCGTAATTGGTGATCGGTGCAAGCGCCATGATTTAGATTCGCCCTGGAGCTGTGCGAAGAAACTGGTATTCGTTCGAGTTTAGAAGCTGACGAACCTTGCGCTTTTGCTCGGGATCGCTGCTGTAAAAATCGACGCCCAGTTCTTCTTTCCACTTAAGAATGACAATCGCCGGAATGCTGGCCACACGCCGAAGTTCACGCGACTTCGAATAGCCGTCGTTGTGGGTGAACATCGCCTTATTTTGTTCAAGGTGATCCGTCACATCAGCCGAAGACAGGATTTCAGTCGTCTTGCCATCATCGCGGATGTAAGAGGCGATACCGTCCTCTGTCCCCATTGGCAGCCAGTTAGAGTCCGACATTAGTCAGAAACCACCCAGCCGCAATCTTCATACTGGGCAGCCAATTCTAGCGGCAGCATGATCTTGGCTTTGTTTGGATAGTAGCGGTTAAGCTCATACCCGTCACCCGGCTCGCCAGTGGCAATCCGATCAGCACCGGACTTGGTTACCGTTACCGAAACCATGCCGGGCTCAGCTGGTGTTGGAATTACTGTTTCTTTGGTCATATTTGATGTCCCAAAACGCTAGAAAGGAAGCGGGGCAGCGATTAACCGCCCCGCCTTATGTCATTATAACAATGCGTGAATGACCGCGTGAGCGCGTTCGTTGGTGACTTTGAGGGTGCCTTCACCCGTCATCAAGAAGCGTTCGTTGTCGCCAGTCTTGGCCAATTCGGTGTTTTTCACACCATCGAACCAAGCCCACTCAACGTAATCAGGATCGACCAGAACCGCAGCGTTTGCCGCAGAGAAGGCGTAGGCGTGTGGCACAAACACGATGTCACCGAAGTCCGACGCATAGATGTCAGCGCCGCCGATGATACGGGTAGTGGCCGCAGTGTCGCCCGATTCCTTACGCTGGGCAGAGATACCCGTGAAGGTCGAGGCGATTTGCTTGGAGTTTGCCGACATGTAGCAAATCAGCTTGGTTGCATCGCCAGCCGCGTTGAAGCGGGTCTGGGCAACAGTCTTCAGCAGGGTTTCTGTGAAGGTTCGAGCGGTGCCGGGGGTTGGAGCGTCAACGATGGACGTGCCAGAGTTGAAGCCGCCGTTAACGCCAGCCGCACCCAAGCTAGAGCTGGTGGTGATCCAAGAGCGGATACCAGCCGACAAGCGAGCGTTTGCACCAGCTTCAACACGAGATGGCGAAATTGACAGCATCGACAATTCAATGTCGCGCTTCAATTCAACCATTTTGACCGCTTTTTGGCGGGCAAGTTCGCTTGAGCGACCAGCGTGCTGCGCAACTTCGGTCGAACGGGCAACGCCGCCAGTTTTTGCGAAGATTTGGCAGATGTTGGAGACGCGAGCGGTGAGGTTCGCCGCACCCAAGGTGCCAACGTCATCACCTTCGAGCTGTGCGTTAACCGCAGGAGCAGCAAGCTGTTCAACTTGCCATTCAGTGCGCAGGTTAGTCGCCTTGCCCTTTTTGACTGTGGAGAAAAATGGCGTTTTTTCAGGCTGGACGCGAGAAATAACGTCGGAGAGGTCTTCCCGGCGACCAATCGAGGTCAACTGGGTTACTGCGTTGGTAGGTGCGGGCATTGTCCCGATTCCTTCTTTACATAAACAACTCGGCAGCCTCATCAAGGCTCAAGGAGCGCTTGGTTTTGAGCTGCTGAATTCGTTGGGTTTCAGCGGATACCCGTGGCGCGGTCGCAGATGGCTTTACCGCCTTCTGGCCCGTGACGACTGGGCTTGATGATTGTTTTGGTTTGAAGCCTTGGGCCTTCAATTGGTCGTACAACATCGCCTTGTGAGCGATTATGAGTTCAGACGCCGAAATGTCTGGCAATACCTCGGCAGGAAGCCCGGCATTGATCAGATATTGCGCGACGCGGCCCTTTTCTTCTGCGTTTGTAGCGAGTTCAGGTGCCAATGCTGACAGCTTTTCGGCTTCGGCTTCCAGCGTTGCCTGTCGGCTAACTTGCTCGGCTTTCTGTTTAGCCAGATGGAGCTGTTGCAAGTCATGCTGGTCCGCTTCAAATTCCGCTTTTAGCTGGACATATTGCTCGGGGTCGGCTTGGCTCAGTTGATACCAATCGATATTCGCCCAACGATCCGAAAACACTTGGGAAGACGTGTCAAGGACGCCATCAAGTTGCGAAACCAGTTCGCTGACTTGTGCACGTTCCTGAATCGCCGCCTTGCGTTCGTTCGCTGCTTCTCCAATCGCCTTGCTTGTGGCCGCATCGCGTTGTTGCTCACGTAGCCGCACATATTCCTGTGTGGCAGGTGGCAACTGGTCCCAATGCTCCTTAGCGTCAGCGCTCCAGAATGGCGGGGGGGCGATGTCCGATTTCGGTTCGCCCTGTTCCTCGCTATCATCATCGGCTTCACTGTCCGTTTCCGGTGTGTCGCCGTCACTTGGGGTCTGGTCCCCGTTGTCTTCGATTGCCTCAGCAGCAGGTTCAACCGGCGCTTCTGGCGTGTTTTGCTCTTCTGGCTCAGGCCCCATCAATAATTCGGCGGCTGCGTCTAAGCTCAGTGGTTGTTCAGTCATGTGAGGTGCTTCCTTTTTGGCTGGCCTCGATTGATAAAATTGGCCCTCTAGTCGTTGATGCCGTTTTGACGATTCTCCGCCCTGATGATCTCAAGGCTGTTGATCGGCCCTTGAATCCGGCGCTTCAACTCGCGCAAGGCGTTCAGTTCTGCCCATGCAGCCAAGCGGCCCGCGTCATCGTCGATTGTGGTCGTTTCAAATTGCAGGATCGCAGCGGCGCGAGCGGCTTCAAACGTCGCCTCGGTCATGTCCAAGACTTGCTTGGCCTGTGCGGCCTGTTGTTCTAGTGTCATGCGCTAAGGTCGCCCCCCGGACGGTTGACTGGGATATTGATCGGTGTCTGCGTCATAAGACCCGCCTCAATCCGCATACGTGTCTCTTCGCGGCGCAAATTGGCTTCCATCGCCATCTTCTCGCGCGCCAAGGTCATTTCATTCTGTGCCTTTTCACGAGCCAACTGCGCCTTAATCTGCGCGTCTTCCCGCATGATTTGGATCTTTGCCGCCGCCTCTTGGCGCTTCATTTCCAGCTCAGCACTGGCCGCCGCAACAGCAGGGTCTTGCTCACCCTCACCAGTAGGCGCTGGAGGCGCTTTAGAGGGGTCAGGGAACAGGCTTTCGACGTTCTTGACACCAAAGGTCCGAACCAACCGATTGACCGCCGCATGGACGCTAGAAGGCGTCACCATCGTGCCGCCAAAGCCGTTTTGAGCAAGGCGCTCCTGAATCTGCAAAATCTCGCGCGAATGGGCCATATCCTCGACACGACCACCCGAACCAACACCAACGTCGACCGTCACATCACCGCGAGCGCGCCACTTTGCCGGAACAATGTCATCACGCCATGTTGACGATAACTTCTTGACAACTGGCTCCTTAATCACTTCGCGACATGCCGCATGAACCAGCCGGAACATTGGCGCGATCATGGTCTCGGCCAGATTGCGAGCCATTAGGCGTGTGCGCTTCTGACTTGCCGCGTTTAGAACCTCTTGCCCGCCCATCGTATCGTGAAGCGCGTCAGAATTGAGCCCGTTAGCTGCGCGAATGATGCCCGTGCGGTTCTCGATCATCGCCGCCATGATCTCGTAAGCCCCGAACACGTCAAAGCTCACGCCCTGAGAGGGTGGATAGCTCACACCGTCTTGCGTCTTAACGCGAATTGGGCCGCCCGGAACATTGTTCAAAACGTCTGTTAGCGTGTGCTCGTTTTGGCCTTGATCGGAAACCACTGGCCGCTGATTAAGCGCGAAATACCCGCTATCTAGCCCCATCCGCAGCAAGGTCGAACGAATGCGCTGGACGTCCATTGTCATATCAGGAATCGAATTGCCCATAACCCGGTGAGGCATGGGGTAAGGCGTGCCGACCGCGAAGGGAATATCTGTCACCGTGCCCTGATCAAGCAGGATCGTCGCGTCTGCATTGGTCACAACACGGTGAATAACCACCGTCCTGTCATCGCCCACAATACGGATATAGTGCTCCAAAACCACCACGATTCGGTGATTGCCTATCCCGCCCTGATGTGTCTCATAGCTCTGTGATGCTGCGACATCGCGCACCTTGTCCATGATGTCGTTGATCGCGCCGCTTGCATCAAGTTGCGCCACCAGATCCGCGTCATAGCCACGAGCCAGAAGCTCAAACGCCCGCACACGTTCGCGCGCCACAACGTAGGTAGCTTCTGCAATGTTCTCAGCGTCCCGGCTATAACCAAAGTCTTCTGGTGGCCATGAGGCAACACAAACCTTGCCCTTGCCATAAACCTTGACAGCCTTGAACGTCTCTAGCCCATCGACCTGGGCGTAATCCTCAATCGTGACGCCTTGATCCTGCAGCACCGCAGCCGAGCCCATAGGGACGCCCGCTTGGTCTTCCTCTTGGCGTGTCTCGTACCGCTCCGACCAAACCTTAATCACGCCAAGGCGGATCGACAGCGCGTCGCGTGTGGCGTCTTGGATTGCCTTGAAGCCGGGATTGTCATCAAACACGACCGAGCGCACAAACTCGGTTTCAATTGCGGCTTGCTCCTCGTCATCAGCCCCAGTCGCAGGAAACTCGACCACGCCGTCATTGGCCAGCACTTCGATCAGATCAGGCAGCACGGTTTCAATCGCGTCGCGCACGTCCGTCGTGACCGCGTTCGACCGATTAGGCGCAGGCGGTAAATCCACCATCACGCCTTGGACGTATTCCATCGCCTTGCCGCGAGCCGCATTCAGGTCGCTATCAGCGTCAAGCCCAATGCAGCGCGACAGCTCGTCCTGAATTAGCGTCAGAATTGTCGATTCGTCGGGCGTCTTAGCGACGTCATCTGCTTGCAGGTCTTCAATCATATTCTAAGCACCTGCATAGTTGGGGATGATGAGGCG
>VYLJ01000278.1_pt1 | contig 12367 bp, 11 predicted proteins | sample 5114331 | NCBI WGS metagenome assembly VYLJ01 (sample SAMN12291791, study PRJNA351875) | freshwater metagenome | isolation source: freshwater lake | place: USA: Michigan, MSU2 Lake | collected 2011-08-16
GGATCGAGGGCAGGTCGAGTCGCCCCAGCGCCTCGCGCGTGCCCCAGAGCTTGGTCACCGTCCGGTCGGGATTGGCGAGCGCGGCGATCACCGCGTGCCGTCCCCAGAAACGCGGCCGGTTGCCGCCGCCCCCGCCGTGCTGTCGATTGCCCCGTCGCATGTACACTGCCTTAGGCCCGCGCCCGATTGACAGGCAAGGCCCGCGTCGCCATTGAGCCGCGCTTCGCGCGAGCGCGGACAGGTGGCCGAGTGGTTAAAGGCAGCAGACTGTAAATCTGCCCGGGTTTCCCGTACGTTGGTTCGAATCCAACCCTGTCCACCACGCAGTGCGCAGCGCAGTTCGGCGGGCTTTCAGACCCGCACTTGATCGCGGCGCCACTTGAGAGACCGTTTCAGAACCGCGAAGGGGAGGCGTTTGCCTCCCCGTCTCAAGTCGCCATCTTTCGAAGAGTCACCAATGATGGATGCGGCGTCTAGCCGACCCCGCTTTTTGCACGCTTCGACTAGCCGCACGGTCTGAGCCAACCGACTGCTGTTGCGAACCCTTTCTGAACGATCAGCGGCTGTGACGGACGCTCTGAGCGTCAAGTGACGTCCGGAATGTTGGCGAATGCGGTGCAGGGCCAGAGCATCGACACGTGTCCCGACCCGTCGCTTGCTAAGAATCGCGATGCCCGATTCATCGCGCGCTGAACGACAGACTGACACGGAAGCCTGTCGGCTCGAGATTCTCTACTCGCAGTTTCCCGCGATGCTCCACAGCAAAACGCTTGGCGATGGCAAGGCCGAGACCGACACCACCGTTGCTCGGGCGCGCTTCATGGCCGCGGAAGAAAGGCCGATCGAGCTGGTCGAGGATTGAGGAGGAAACGCCGCTGCCGCAATCGCTGACCGCGACAGCGACGGTTTCGGCCACTTGTTCAACGTCAATTCTGATCGGCGGTTGTCCATGGACAAACGCGTTTCGCACGATGTTGGTTACAGCCCGCTCGAACGCGACGGGACGAACCTCAGCGAGAATGGCAGGCTCGCCAATGACAGACCCGGGATCGAGGCCAAGCGACGCGGCGACATCGCGCACGGTTGCCGAAATATCGATTCGTCGTACCGCCTCCGCATCGGCACCGCGACCGAAATCGAGGAATTGGTCGAGCATCCGCTCGATGCGCTCAAACTGACGGTTGATCATCGCCTCATCGTCCGAACCTGAACCCGGATGCAGCGCTGCAGCAAGGCGGAGCTTGGCGATGGGGGTTTTCAGATCGTGGCTTATGCCCGCCAGCATGACTGCACGATCAGCTTCCTGCGAAGCGAGTCTGCCGGCCATCCGTTCGAACGCCATTGCGAGGCCTGCGATCTCCGCTGGCCCCGTCTGCGCCAGCGCCTCGACCGGCTGGGTGTCAGGCATGGCGTCGACTGCGTCGGCGAGCGTGGTAAGTGGACGGTTGACGCGCCGCTGCAACGCGAGTCCGGCGGCGAGTGACAGGGTCAGTCCGATCGCGACCGATCCAAGCAGTGCGCCGGTTGGGGTCCAGCCCGGCGACGGCGCCAGCGCCACCCAGTAGTGCTCCCGGTCGCCAAGCTGCATGCGCACCCACAAGGGGGCGTCGCCGCCGCCGCGCCAGACCATTGTGTCGAACTGGCCAAGGTTCGCGGCTAGCTGTCGCAGCACCCGTGTCTCGAGCCAGGTCGGTTGGCCATCGGCGCCGGGCGGAGCGCCATGGGCCGTTTGGATCCTCAGCGCGTCGCTTTTGTTGACGCGCGCGATAAACTGTGCCCGCTCGTCACCGGGCAAGGCATCGAGGGTCGCGCCGACCATTTCAACATTGCGTGCGAGGACGGCGGCGATGCGGTCAGCCTGTGGCGCGATGACGAAGGTCGCGACGAGGATCATCGTGAGCAGCTGGCCAAGAAACAACACGCCCGCCATCAGCGCCACATTACGACCGCGCAGCGAGCTCAGCATGGGCGTGCATCCGCCAGGACATAGCCGATCCCCCAAACAGTCTTGATCCAGCGGGGATCGGCCGGATCGTCGCCGAGTGCCTTGCGCAGGCGGACAATCTGGACGTCGATCGCGCGGTCGGTCACTTCGGCGTCGCGGCCATGCGCGCGCTCGATCAGTTGCGCGCGGCTGAGTGGCCTCCCCGGACTCGCGGCGAGCGCGGCGAGCACGGCGAACTCGCGCGACGAAAGCGGCACAGTGACGGCGTCGCGGGTCAAGGTCATCCGTTCCATGTCGAGCACGAAAGGTCCGATCGCGATCCGGCCCTGGCGTAAGCGCCGTTCCTGTCCTGCCGTGCGCCGGAGGATCGCCGCCAGCCGGGCAACAAGCTCGCGCGGGGTGAAGGGCTTGGCGAGATAATCGTCCGCGCCCATTTCGAGGCCAAGGATGCGATCGACCGGATCCCCCTTGGCCGTCAGCATCAGGATGGGCGTCAGATCGCCATCGGCGCGCAGACGACGACAGATGGCGAGGCCGTCGTCCCCCGGCATCATCAGATCGAGGACGATTGCATCGGCGGGCACGCGCGACAATTGTTGTTGAAGCGCGCGCCCGTCGGCTACCGTGCGTACCGAAAAGCCATGTTCGCTCAGAAATCGCTGCAGAAGGGCGCGAAGTTCGCTGTCGTCGTCGACGACGATGATCTGCGGAGGGAAGGCCACCATTTGGCTTCGATGACGCAGCTTTTTGGAGGCGTCATCCTGAAATGTTTCGCGAGCGGTCTTCTGTAACGCGCCGTAACAACTGCGCGCCATGCGCTCACACTCGGGAAACATCAGAGGTGTGGAAAGCTCTCAGGCAAGGCGCTCCGCCAAGCCGGATGATCGATTGAGGAGCTTGACCATGAAAACACTTGCAAAGATCGGGGCGCTTGCCCTCACGGCCGCGTTCGCGACCATGAGCGTGGTTCCCGCCGAAGCCGGCCGCATCGTCGCCCGTGATGGCAAGGGCAATGTCGCCGCCGCCGGATCGAAGAACGGCAACACATGGGGTCGCGGCCGGGCGGTTACGACCAACGAGAGCGGCGCGACCACCGTCCGTCGCGGCGGCGCGTTCAAGGGTGCCAACGGCGCGACAGGCGGCCGTCAGTCTTCGGCCACCGTCAACCCCGACGGCTCGGCCACGCGTTCGGGCCGGTTCGGCGCCACTGGTTCGCGAGGCAGCGTCGCAAGCACCGGCAGCAGCACGCGCAACGCCGACGGCACCTATTCGGGCAACCGCTCGACGACGGCCACGAACCGGGCGACCGGCAATACCTATAGCGGCTCGACAAGCTACGATTCGACCAATGGCGTCAACCGGACCGCGACCTGCAAGGACGCTGCCGGCAACACGATCGCCTGCCCGCGCTGAGCTTTCGACCCGATGCGGTTCCGCTCCACCTCCCACGAACGGGGCGGAACCGCATTGTCCCATTTCTAAGGACCCAGAACATGCCAGAATTGCGCGCTCTTGTTCTTTCGCTCGTCCTCGTCGGCACGCCGGCGCTCGCGCAGCAAGCCGATGCGCCGATGTTCGACCGGATGGTCGAGGCCGACGCCAACCGCGACGGCGTCATTACGCGCGCCGAACTCATCGCGTCGCGCACCGCCAGTTTCGCACGCTTTGATCGCAATCGCGACGGCGTGATCACAAACGGCGATGTTCCGGCGTTTATGCGGGGGTCGGCGCTCGGCCAGCGCTTTGCCGCCATGATCGCCGAGTTCGACGCCGACAGGGACGGAAAGGTGACGCGCGCGGAACTTACCGGCGCACCGACGCCGCTGTTCGACCGCGCCGACCGCAATCGGGACAATCAGGTGACACGCGCCGAACTCGACGCCGCCAAGGCGCAGGCGGGGCGCTGACGATGCCCGAGATCATCACCCGCAACCCGAGTGTCTTGCTCGTCTTCGTCCTGCTCGCGGCAGTCGAGTATGTGTGGCGGCGGCACGGTACCACGCTTGGCTATGACTGGCGGGCGGGCCTTGCCTCGATCGGAGTCGCGATCGGCCAGTTCCTGATCAAGCCGGTGACGGCGGTGTTCACGACGGCGGTCTTCATGACGGCGCATGCGCTTGCACCCGTCAAGCTGCCGATCGGCGACTGGCGGGTGTGGGTTGTGGCGTTCTTTTCCGTCGAGTTCATCTATTACTGGTTCCATCGTGCCAGCCACACGGTCAACTGGTTCTGGGCAACGCATGCCGTCCATCACAGCGCCAGCGAAATGACGCTGCCCGCCGCGATCCGGCTGGGCTGGACGGGGCAGGTCACCGGCGTGTGGCTGTTCTTCCTGCCGCTCGTCCTGATCGGCTTTCCGCCCGCGCTCGTTGTCGGGCTGCTCGGCGCCAATCTCATCTATCAGTACGGCCTGTACACTGAAGCGATCCCGAAACTGTGGCGACCGATCGAGTACGTCTTCAACACACCGTCACATCACCGGGCCCATCACGCCTCCGATGCCGCCTGGCTGGACAAGAACTTCGGCGGCGTGCTGATCGTGTTCGATCGGTTGTTCGGCACATTTGCCGAGGAGCCCGACGGCGGCGGCCTGACCTATGGACTGGTCAAACCGGAGCGATCGTACAACCCGGTCAGGATCGCGATGACGCAATGGATCGTGCTGGGGCGCGCCCTGGTTGCCGCCGATCGGTGGACGGGGCGCGTGCGCATCCTATTCGGTCGGCCCGACAGCCTTGAAGGCGCCACGCGGCAGCATCTCACGTTGCCCGATAGGTTGATGCCTGCGGGACTTCTGCAGCAATCTGATGCACGTGTTGAGCCGAACGCCGGACGATAGATTGGGAGTGGCGGCGGGGGCGTGAAGTGGCGCGTGACCGAAGTGGCGCTGGCGGAGGGCCCGGTTCAGGCGTTCGTGGTCAACGACCCCGCCTATTTGGGACAGGTCATGATCGTCGCGGGCAAGCGGCTGTCATGGGCCCCGCCCAGCGGCCCGACGACGGCGACGCTCGACGACGTCTGCACCGGTGCCGCGACGATGCGGCTCGCAGGAACCCGGCTGGTCGAACCGCTGAAGGCATCGGCGCTGCGCTGCGAACGCTGGGCGTGACCACGCCCGACCCACATGAGGTGGCATGCCTTGACGGCGGCGCCTGGGGTGGCAGCGACGGCGGCGGGATGCTCTATCCCATCGACGACCGCACCCTCGTCATGCGGTGGTACGACAATGTCGTCCTGAAGTTATCTTGGGAAGCCTGAGTCGTTCCCGCTACGCCTACGCCGTGATCTGGTGCCTCTGTCAGCGACAGTTCGCCCGTGCATCGCTCACCAATCGCGGGCTGCGAACGATCGGATAGTCAAAGCGACTATGGCCCTGCGGCGGCCGCGTGGTCACATTCCACGAACTTGCAGGTAGCTTGGAGCGAGACGATGAACGCGATCACCGGTGTCGACACGACGCAGTTAAGCCGTACGCAGACGAGCGATCCCTATCAACAGCCGTACCGTCAGATGAGTTTCGCGGTCGCGCTGGTTCGCAACGGTCCGGGGACCCGCAATGACTATGCGTTCACCAACATGATGTTCAACGTGTCGAGCGCGCGCGATGGAAACGTCGCCAACAACAGTTTCAGCGCGATCCCGGGCTCGGCCTGGGTCATCAATCCCGGGCGGAACCCTGTACGGGTCCAACCGTAAAGGCGACCAACGCCTGAACAATGCCTTCGAGCCACTTCGTACAGTCGTGGTTGGGAAAACACGAGTTCGACGGACGCAGTGAAAGCGGCGCGTTGGGACAACTATCTCCACGAACCGAAGAACTGGTCGATCGCCGCGTCCAGCGAGGGGAGGGCAGATCCACGGTCGCTCGCAAGCGGCACAAAGCGCGGGCGGGGGGCTTTCCACCCAAGATCCGCGCTATCCGCCTGGACGACCTTGCAAGGGTCGAAGCCCCCGGCCCGTGCGAGCCGTTTCGCAAACGCGAACCAGCTGACCGCTTCGCCACTGGTCAGATGCCAGACGCCACTCTCACGATCGGTCAACAGATCGAGCGCGGTCCGACAAAGATGCGGGACATAGGTTGGCGACACGACATGATCGTTCGATGCTTTGAATACTGCGCCTTGCGCCAATGAAGTGAGGCAGTGGGCTGCAAAATTATGATCATCGAACGGTGAGAAGAAAGCGGCAGTGCGCACGACCAGATGGTTCCCTTGAAGGTCCGCCAGTCCCGTTTCCATTTCGGTTTTGCTGCGTCCGTAGATGTTGATCGGATCGGGAGCGTCGCCTTCCCTGTACGGCGTCGTCGTCCGACCGTTGAAAACGAGGTCGCTCGAGAACATCAGTGTCGCGATCTCGCGTTCGGCGCAGGCAGCACCAAGCGCAACCGCGCCGGATGCGTTGGCCGCATGGCAGCCCGCATGATCGTGTTCGGCATTGTCCACACGGACCCATCCAGCGGCATTGACGACCGCCCAGGGTCGGTAGATGTCGAGCGCGCGTGCGACGCTGTCCACGTCCTGGAGGTCGAGCATGCTGCGGGTAGTCACGACATGCTCGAGCCCGCGAAGCTGACATTCGGCTGCCATCGCGCGACCAAGCGTACCCGTCGCGCCGCAGATCAACACGCGCTGTTCGCCGACTGCCGGAGGTGCAATGCGGTGCTGGGCCATCGGTGCCGGTCTGGGAATGGCGCGATGTAGCAACCGGATCGGTCGCCGCCACCATCCGGGTCCGCCATGGTCACCCGTTCGCCCGCGCATTCGTACTGCGTCCGCCAGGGCCGTTTGCCGCGGCGGATGCACCGACGCATCGAAACTTCCCGATTCATACCTTCCGTCTGCCGTCAGCAGCGTGTTCCAGCCCTGACTGCCGAAAAGCGCCCAAGCGGTTATGGCGCGCACGTCGATGCCCTCGGCCCGGACACGGCGCGCAATGGCCCAGGCCTCGCTCAGCCAGCGGATCTGCTCCTCGCGCGTGCACCCATTGTGCACTTCGGTGATCGCGATCGGGCGACGGTACCGCGCCCAGGCATCGCCTATCGCGCCCTCAATCCCGGGGGGCGGCGGCGTCAACACCCGTACCGCCTCGGTGTCGCAATAGATTTGTTTGCCATTACCGCCGTGCCGAACGCCGGGGTAACGCCAGGTGCGGTGATCGAGAAAGCGGTCGCTTGTCAGATAGTGATCGATCCCCACGATATCGGGCGGGCAAGGATCGTCCTGTATACTGCGCAGCCGGGTCTCAAACCCGAACGCGCACAGCCTTGACCAAAGCGGATGGTCGGGACCGACTAAGCCTGCGAGCAAATCCCAGGTCATCCAGCGCCGCTCGTTGTCGAAAGCCGCCTGTTCCAGGAGCACACCCGTTGCATAAGTCCGGCCGAGGTCTTCGGTTTGGACAAGTCGGGCGGCGGGTTGGACTTTGCGGATCTCACGCATCGCCAGTCGCGTGGCATCGATCTGGTTCAGCAACGCCCGCCAGAACAGTGCCTCGTCGCGCTGGTGCGGGTACCAGTGCCCGTAAAGCAAGGCAAACCGCGCGGTCGTCAGCGGTTCGTTGATCGGCGTCCAGTCGGTGACCCAAGGATAACGCGAAACCACTTCCGCGGCGTATCCGGCCAAACCCGCAGCAAAACCGTCGTCGATCAGAGACGTATGGCGGGGGCCGCTCCCATGGTGCACCAAGCCGACGATTGGACGGATTGCACCCGCGCGCAGCTCCGCCAAGCGCACGTCACTCCATTCCCAATCGCGCGCTTTGCCGCCGTCGGACGCAACGCGCTCCCACAACACCGGGAAACGAATGGCATCGAGGCCAAGGTCGGCAATTCGCTCGTAATCATCTGGGCGGTCGTGATGACCCGTCGCCCGCACCTGATCGAGAAACCGGTCGCCAATGCGGTTAACCGAGCACTCGCACCCGCCCCACGCCTCCAGTGTCGCGGCAGAACGCGGGCTCACGTTGCTGTCTGACGACTCGGACAACTGGTCGCTCACAAATGCTTCGTAGTGGGAACCATCCATTCGCATGCGTGTTCCAATCCGACGACCGTTTCTTAAATACCGTGAAGGTTACTCCCATGTCTTTGGCGTTCAAGTAGCTTGTCATGGCGTCTGATAAGACAGAACTGACTTCGTCGTCGTTGTTGATGTGCTTTTCGCATCTACGCTGGGAGTTTGTTTTCCAAAGGCCGCAGCATCTGATGACGCGACTGGCTCAGTTATCTCGTGTTGTATTTTGGGAAGAAGTGATCGAGATTGATAGCGGAGGCGCCCATCTGATCACTAAGATCGATCCGAAGTGCGGTGTGATGATAGTAACACCGCATCTTCCTAAGGGGTTTTCTGGCAGTCAGATTAACGATAGCTTGAAGATGCTGCTCGACCAGTTCCTTGCTGAGCACGATAGTCAGCTGGTCCTCTGGTATTACACGCCAATGATGCTTCCGTTTTCGCGACATATATCGGCGGACTGTCTTATTTACGATTGCATGGACGAGTTGGCAAATTTCAAATTCGCACCGCCCGAATTGCTGTCGCTTGAAACCGAACTCTTGGCGCGGGCGGATCTCGTGTTTACCGGCGGTCACAGCCTTTATGAAGCCAAGCGCGATCGCCACACGCAGGTTTTCGCTTTCCCGTCGAGTGTGGATGCGCCCCATTTCGCAGCAGCGCGGAGCGGTCCGCCCGCGCCCGCCGATCAGGCCGGACTCTCGCATCCGCGCCTCGGTTATTGCGGTGTGATCGATGAGCGGTTGGATCTCGGCCTCATCGCGGCGGTCGCTCACGCACACCCCGAATGGTCGATCGTCATGGTCGGCCCGGTTGTGAAGATCAGCGAAGACGAGTTGCCCTGTCGCGCCAATATTCACTATCTGGGCGGCAAGTCCTACGACGACCTGCCTGCCTATCTTGGCGGGTGGGATGTGGCTTTGATGCCGTTCGCGTTGAACGAGGCGACGCGCTTTATCAGCCCGACCAAAACGCCCGAGTATCTTGCGGCCGGGTTGCCGGTAGTTTCCACTCCAGTGACCGATGTCGTCCGGCATTATGCGGAACTTGCGGCGGTAACGATCGCCGATGGCGCGGACGACTTCGTGTCGGCTTGCGAAAATGCTCTGTTGGGCGCGGGATCGCGTCGTGAGCGTCTCGCTGAAAGTGACGCATTTCTGGCGACGATGAACTGGTCGAACACTGTCGATCGGATGTGGGCGCTGATCGCAAGGCAGTTGGGGCAACGGCAGGCGTCAGCAGCGGTCTTTTCGCCTGCCGGACTCGGGCGGGCTGAAACGGACTATGATGTGATGGTGGTCGGTGCCGGCTTTGCCGGCGCGGTCATGGCGGAACGGCTCGCGTCGCAGGGAAAGCGTATCCTGGTCGTTGACCGTCGACCGCATATCGCCGGCAACGCCTATGACCGTCTCGATGAAGCGGGTCTGCTCATCCACCAATATGGGCCGCACATTTTTCACACCAATAGTGTCGAGATTTTCGAGTATCTCTCGCAATTCACATCCTGGCGCTTTTACGAACATCGGGTGCTTGCCAAGGTCGGCGATCTCCTTGTGCCGGTTCCGATCAATCGCACGACGCTCAATCGTTTGTACGGGTTGAACCTGTCCACTGACGAAGACGCCGAAGCTTTCCTCGCTGCCCGTGCGGAGCCGATGCCAGTGGTCGAAACGTCGGAGGATGTTGTGGTCGGCGCGGTAGGTCGCGAGCTTTACGAAATGTTCTTCCGCGGCTATACGCAAAAGCAGTGGGGACTCGACCCGTCACAACTGGATAAGTCGGTGACTGCGCGGGTTCCGACCCGGACCAATACCGACGACCGTTATTTTGCGGATCGGTTTCAGTTTATGCCCGCCGAGGGCTACACCGCGATGTTCGAACGCATGCTCGATCATCCCAACATCGAATTACTGCTTGGGGTCGACTATCAGCAGGTGCGGGCCGCCTACGGCCACGATCATCTTGTCTTCACGGGACCGATCGACGAATACTTCGATTATCGGTTCGGCAAACTGCCATACCGGTCGCTCAGGTTCGAACACGAAACGCTCGACCAAGAATGGCTCCAGCCAGTCGCCGTCGTCAACTATCCCGACCTTTCGACTCCCTACACGCGGATTACGGAGTATAAACACCTTACCGGACAGCGAAATTCACGCACCAGCGTGACACGCGAGTATCCCTCGGCAGAAGGCGATCCCTACTATCCCGTCCCACGCCCGGAAAATCAGGCACTGTTGAAACGCTATGTAGCCTTGGCGCTCGCGGAAAGCGATGTGACGTTTGTCGGTCGGCTCGCAACCTATCGATACTACAACATGGACCAGATTGTCGGACAGGCGTTGGCAGTGTTTCGACGGAAGTTCTCGGAACCGGTTTCGATGGAACGCACAGAGCGGCTTGTTGCGACTGGCGCGTGATGCGGGAAGGCTCTGCGGAGGAGGCTCGGCGGTCGCGTGGCCTTGCATTGTGGCGAATCGCTTGGGCGGGATCACCCCACCGACGACAGGCAGAATGTCAGTTTCATCGAGATGCTGCCAGCCGCACCCTGAGCGATGGAAGCCGCATTAACGAGTGCCGAACTAGAGGATGACGAGGGAATAGGTGGAACCTAGCCCCTCCGGGCACCTAAAGTCGGTCGTCACACGCAGGGCCTGTCACGGTTCAAACCTTGGTGGCCCTGATGTCGGTTGAAATCCCTCAACCACCGGTAACGCCTAGAATCGCAGCGATGTCGTTAACGAACCCCTCGGCTGACGCGTGCCGTTCAGCGGGATGCCGACCTCCAGACCAAATCGGAAATTGCGCGTGACGTTCGCGCGGATACCGCCACCTGCGCTGTGGATGCTTTCCGAGGCTTCGGCACTACGTAAATCCCAGACGCGCGCGGCGTCGCCATAGCCATAGAGCTGGAGGCGCTGAACCGGGAGTTTCAGCGCCTCGAGATCGAGGCGCACTTCGGCCGAGCCCGCCAACGCATTGTCGCCCGATGCCTCGCGATAGTCGTAACCCCGACCGAAGCTCGCGCCGCCGATCCCGAATTCGTCGCCGAAGAGCAGCGGGCGCGACGCGAGTTGCGCCTCGCCGTCGAAGGCGACTGACACGGGACCGAAAAGCTTGGAATCGATACCGGCCCGCGCTTCGATTTTGGTGAAGCGCGCATCGCCGTCGGCGCGGGACGCGAGCGCGTCGCCCTCGCGCGTCGACCCGAACCAACCAGTACCCTGAACGATCGCAAGGCGCCCGGTGAAATACCCTGTGCCGACCAAGGTATAGCCGTCGATTGCGCCTGTCATCAGCGCGACGCGGTCGTTGCGGACGGGCGTTCCCGCCGCAAGCGTTTCGCTCGTCCGGAATGACAGGCCGAGCGACCCGCGCACCAGCGTATAGCGACCGACGATCGCCGGGTGCGACGCCTCGATGCCGAGTCGGCTACCCGTCCCCCGATAGGCGGACCGGCCGCCGCGCGCGGGACTGTACGACCGGGCCACGCTGCCCGAGACCGCCAGCCGGGTGCCATTGGCGTCGATCGGCAGCGAATACCGGCCCCCTACATTCTGGTATTCGTCTGGTTCGAACGGGGTGCCGGTCAGGGTCAACTCGACCTCGTCGCCCGACCCAAGGACACTTCGTGCCTCGGCTTGCCCGCGCGCCAGCACCGGCCCAATGCCCGAGGTACCCCAATTGTCGACATAGACGCGCCCGGCGATGACGTCGTTCATGACGTCGAGTGCCAAAATGTTGAGCTCCTGCTCTTGGACAAGTGTCACCTTGCGGAGCTGAACGCCGGGTATCGCCTCTGCCAGGCGGATGGCGCGCGTCAGGCGCGCGGTTGTGACCGGCATGCCGTCGGCAATGCTCGAAAAAATTCCGTCGACCAGTTTGTGACGAGCACCCACGAACCGGATACCGCCGATCCGTCCTTCGTCGATCTGGACGCGCAACTCGCCGTTGGCGTCGGCTTGTCGGGGGATCATCGCGGTTGCAAGCGGGTAGCCTTGCTCTCGCGCGACGGCGACGATCGCACGCAGGATTTCGGACTGGCCCGCGGCATCGAGCGACTTGCCGACATAGGGCGCGATTGCGGCGGCGAAGTCATTCTCGCGAAGTGTTTCCAGACCGTCGAGCCGCACCGCGCGGACGAGGACAATATCGGCAATCCCTACGGTCGCATCCTGAGTGACCACGCTGACACCCGGTCGCGCGTCGGGCTTTGGCGACCGCGTCGCTGGCGGCCGCGCCTCGTCGGCCACGACGGCGTCGGCGCGATCGAGCTGCGATTGTGCCGCAAGCGCGGCGGGTACGGTTGCGACCAAGGCCGCGGCAAGCCCGGGCAAGAACCTCGGTGGGGGTGCTGAGATCATGCTAAGTAATTGCACACACAAGATTTAAGGAGCGGTTAACCCCGTCC
>VYLJ01000280.1_pt1 | contig 12350 bp, 20 predicted proteins | sample 5114331 | NCBI WGS metagenome assembly VYLJ01 (sample SAMN12291791, study PRJNA351875) | freshwater metagenome | isolation source: freshwater lake | place: USA: Michigan, MSU2 Lake | collected 2011-08-16
CGACGCTCGGGGCGTGCGCGGCGGGTGGGCTGGCGCTCGGATCGCCCGGCTGGGCGTAGCGACATCGCTGTCATGCGGCTCCGCCTTTGCGCGCCTCAAGTTTTCCTCGCTTCCCAATCCCGACAAACAGAGTGGACTATAGCCGGGCGGGAAGCGGAGTCGGATCCACATGCGCAAGTTTGTCCTTCTTCCCTTTCTGCTGGCCTCGGCGGCCGCACCGCTCCCGCTTGCCGCCGAGGCCGTCCCCGATGCCGAAGGAGCCTCCGAGACGATCGTCGTCACCGCGCGGCGGCGCGAGGAGTCGCTGCAGGACGTGCCGCTCCCGGTCAGCGTGTTCAGCGAGCGCCAGCTGACCTCGACCGGCGCGTACAATGTCGCGCGCGTCGCGCAGATCCAGCCGGTGATCCAGTTCTATTCGTCCAATCCGCGCAACTCGGCGATCAACATCCGCGGCCTCGGCGCGCCGCTCGGCCTGACCAACGACGGGATCGAGCAGGGGGTGGGACTCTACATCGACGGCGTGTTCCAGTCGCGCCCGGCCGCCGCCGCGCTCGACTTCATCGATGTCGAGCAGATCGAGGTGCTGCGGGGGCCGCAGGGGACGCTCTACGGCAAAAACACGACGGCGGGTGCGATCAACATCCGGACGCGTGCGCCGCGGTTCTCGCCCGAGGCGCGGGTCGAGCTGAGCGGCGGCAATTACGACTTCTTTCAGGGCAAGGCGTCTGTGTCGGGTCCGCTGTCGGCCACGCTGGCCGCGCGGCTCGCCGTGGTGGGGACGACGCGGCGGGGGACGGTCCGCAACATCCGCACCAACCGCTGGACCAATTCGCAGGACAATTTCGGGCTGCGCGGCTCGCTGCTGTTCAGGGGGATCGAGGACCTCGACTTGACGCTCGCGGTTGACTGGACCCGCCAGCGGCCCGAGGGCTACACGCAGGTCGCGGTACGCACCTTCCCAACGCTGCGTGCCGCCAACCGCCAGTTCGGTGCGCTCGCGGCCGCGCTCGGCTATGCGCTCCCGACGACGAACCCTTTCGACCGCGTAACCGAAATCGACGCGCCGCTGCAGTCGAACCAGGACATGGGGGGCGCCTCGCTGACGGCGGAGTGGAAAACCGGCGAGAACAGCGTCACCGCGATCACCGCATGGCGTTTCTGGACATGGCGGCCCAAGAACGATCGCGACTTCATCGGCCTGCCGATCACGACGCTCTCGGAGAACAAGTCCGACCAGCGCCAGCTGACGCAGGAGTTCCGCTTTGCGACTTCAGGGCAGAACAAGGTCGATTTCACTGCGGGCGTCTTTGGCTATCGCCAGACCATCGCGACCGACAGCCGGACCGCGCAGGGTGCGGCGGCAAGCGTATGGACCAACGGTCCGACCGCGAACCCGGCGGTGCTCGACGGGCTGCTCCAGCGTGCGCTGATCGACTACAGCAACAACAGCCTCGCCGCCTACGGCCAGCTGACGTGGAACGTGACCGACTCCGTCCGCATCCAGCCGGGCCTGCGCCTGAACTACGATACGAAGGACGCGACCTATGACGCGCGTCAGTCGGGGGGCATCGTCAATCCTACGCCCGCGCAACAGGCGCAGAAAAACGCCTCGCTCCCCGCGCAATTCTATACCGCACGCTACCGGGGCTTTAACGTGTCGGGCGACATCAACGTCTCGTGGAAGGTCGCGTCCGACGTGCAGCTCTACGCGATCTATTCGAAGAGCTTCAAATCTGGGGGGCTGAACCTCAACGGACTGCCCGCGCTCGCCGACGGGGTCACGCCCGCGCTGCAGCTTGCGACGGTCAAGCCCGAAAGTCTCGATCACTTGGAGGGCGGGGTGAAGGCGCAGTTTTGGGGCCGGCGCGTGACTGCCAACCTCACCGCCTATCATACACGGATCAAGGACTATCAGACCACCGTTAGCAACGGGGCGATCGGCATCGTGCGCGGCTATCTCGCCAATGCGGATGTCCGCATCCAGGGGGTGGAGGGCGAATTAAGCCTGCGCCCCACCGAGCGGCTCTCAGCCTATGTCAACTTCGCGTACAACGATGGCATCTTCACGCGCTTCCCCGATGCGCCGATCGCGCCGGAGAACACGGGCGGTGCGACGCAATTTGTCGACATCTCGGGCGCGCGATTCCCCGGCATCTCGAAATGGGCACTCGCCTGGGGCGGCGAGATCAATCTGCCGGTGGGCGGCGGCGCGCAGCTCTATGCGGGCGCGGACGCGAGCTACCGCTCGAGCTTCTCTTCGAACGCGACGCCCTCGCCGTTCTTCGTGGTGCCCGCCTATAGCATCGCGAATTTCCGCGCGGGGTACCGCGACGACAGCAATCTGAACGTCTTCGCCTGGGTAAAGAACGCGACCGACACGCACTATTTCGAGTTCCTTTCGAACCAGCCGGGCAACAACGGGCTCGTCGTGGGGCAGCTGGGCGACCCGAGGACGTTCGGCGTCACGGTTGCAAAGCGCTTCTAGGCGTCCCATTTGCCGATTGCGTCGTCGGGAATCTTTCGCTAACGGCGCGCCTTCGCAGGTGACCGGGCGGATTCGCGCGGCCTTCGGCGTTTGGGGGAAACCCCGTTCCAGATGGATTTGGTTTACTGACCGCGGCCCTCGGTTACACGGCGGCGCGCTCACGAAGGGAAGAACATGGCGAAGGCGAAATTCGAGCGGACGAAGCCGCACTGCAATATCGGCACCATCGGTCACGTCGACCACGGCAAGACCTCGCTGACGGCCGCGATCACCAAGGTGCTCGCCGAGACCGGCGGCGCGACCTTCACGTCGTACGACAACATCGACAAGGCACCCGAAGAGCGTGAGCGCGGCATCACCATCTCGACGGCGCACGTCGAGTACGAGACCGCCGACCGCCACTATGCGCACGTCGACTGCCCGGGCCACGCCGACTATGTGAAGAACATGATCACCGGCGCCGCGCAGATGGACGGCGCGATCCTCGTCGTGTCCGCGACCGACGGCCCGATGCCGCAGACCCGCGAGCACATCCTGCTCGCGCGCCAGGTCGGCGTGCCGCAGATGGTCGTGTTCATGAACAAGGTCGACCTGGTCGACGATGCCGAGATCCTCGAGCTGGTCGAGATGGAAATCCGCGAGCTCCTCTCGAAGTACGACTTCGACGGCGACAACATCCCGGTCATTCAGGGTTCGGCAGTCAAGGCACTCGACGGCACCAACGACGAGATCGGCAAGCAGGCGGTCTTGAAGCTGATGGCCGCGGTCGACAGCTGGATCCCGCAGCCCGCGCGTCCGCTCGACAAGCCGTTCCTGATGCCCATCGAAGACGTGTTCTCGATCTCGGGTCGCGGCACGGTCGTCACCGGCCGCGTCGAAACCGGCGTGGTGAAGGTCGGCGAGGAAGTCGAGATCGTCGGTATCAAGGACACCCGCAAGACGACGGTGACCGGCGTCGAGATGTTCCGCAAGCTGCTCGATCAGGGCGAGGCGGGCGACAACATCGGCGCGCTGATCCGTGGCGTCGGCCGTGAAGAGGTCGAGCGTGGCCAGGTCCTGGCCAAGCCCGGCTCGATCACGCCGCACACCGAGTTCCAGTCGGAAGTCTACGTCCTGTCGAAGGACGAGGGCGGCCGCCACACGCCGTTCTTTGCGAACTATCGTCCGCAGTTCTACTTCCGCACGACCGACGTGACGGGCGAAGTGGTCCTCCCCGAGGGTACCGAAATGGTCATGCCGGGCGACAATGTGCAGCTTGGCGTCAAGCTCATCGCACCGATCGCGATGGAGCAGGGCCTGCGCTTCTCGATCCGCGAAGGCGGCCGCACGGTCGGCTCGGGGGTTGTCGCTTCGATCACGAAGTAGTAGTGCACGAATCAGAGCCGCGCAGCTGTCTTGAAGCAGCTGCGCGGCTCGACTCTTTTTGAAGGCCTGTGAAAACAAGCCGCGCTCTTTGAACTGGCAGGACTCATGGATACGCAGAACATCCGCATTCGCCTCAAGGCGTTCGACCACCGCGTGCTCGACCAGGCAACCGGCGACATCGCCGACACCGCCAAGCGCACCGGCGCGCTGATCCGTGGGCCCATCCCGCTCCCGACGCACATCGACAAGTTCACGGTCAACCGTGGGCCGCACATCGACAAGAAGTCGCGCGAGCAGTTCGAGGTTCGTACCTACAAGCGGCTGCTCGATATCGTGCAGCCGACGCCGCAGACGGTCGACGCGCTGATGAAGCTCGATCTTGCTGCAGGCGTTGACGTGGAGATCAAGCTCGCCTAATGGCGCGCCTCCGCTGATGGATCGAGAGATTCGCGCGGAGACGAGATAAGGGATACCGCCGGGCTTGCCCGGGTCTGCGTCCCCGTCCTCCCCTCGAAGGCCCAATGGGTCGGTGCAAGGGGAAAAGCCCGGACGGGGCACGTTTCGAAATGGGCAAGCCAAGCGCGCGGAGCATGATGTTCCGTGCGCCTCTGACGTGAGGAGACATACCGGTGAGAACCGGCGTTATAGCCAAGAAGGTGGGCATGACCCGCCTGTTCCAGGACGACGGGCGGCATGTGCCGGTCACCGTTCTGGCGCTCGAGAACAATCAGGTGATTTCGCACCGCACCAGCGATCGTGACGGATACGTCGCGGTGCAGGTGGGTGCTGGCGTCGCCAAGGCGAAGAACGTTGCCAAGCCGCAGCGTGGCCACTTTGGCAAGGCCGAGGTCGAGCCCAAGGCGCGCGTGTGCGAGTTCCGTGTCGCCGACGACGCGCTTGTCGACGTCGGGGCCGAGATCGCAGCGGACCATTTCGTCGCGGGCCAGCTCGTCGACGTGAGCGGCCACACGCAGGGCAAGGGCTTCGCGGGCGCCATGAAGCGCTGGAACTTCGGCGGCCTGCGCGCAACGCACGGCGTCTCGGTTTCGCACCGTTCGCACGGCTCGACCGGCAACCGCCAGGACCCGGGCAAGGTGTTCAAGGGCAAGAAGATGGCGGGCCACATGGGCGACCGCCAGCGCACCCAGCAGAACCTGATCGTTGTCGGCACCGACGTCGAGCGCGGCCTGATCTTCGTGAAGGGCTCGGTTCCCGGTCACAAGGGTGCGTGGCTGACGGTCAAGGACGCGGTCAAGGTCGCGCGCCACGCCGATGCGCCCTATCCCGCCAGCGTCCGTCAGGCCGCCAACAGCAACGAAGCGGCTCCGGCCGAGACGCCCGCCGAAGACGCGGTCGCGGCTCCCGAAGCCACCGACGGCCAGGAGGGCTGAACGTGAAGGTCAAGGTTCAATCCTTCGACGCCCAGGCGAAAGCGGCGGACATCGAGCTCAACGACGAGGTCTTCGGCCTCGAGCCGCGCGCCGATATCCTGCACCGCGTCGTCACCTGGCAGCTCGAAAAGCGCCGCGGCACCGCGCGTCCGACGCGTGAGCGCTCGGATGTCGCGCGCACCGGCAAGAAGTTCGGCAAGCAGAAGGGCGGCGGTACCGCTCGTCACGGCAACCGTCGGGCACCGATCTTTGTCGGCGGCGGCAAGGCGCACGGTGCGCGCCTGCGCGACTTCAACCCCGGGCTGAACAAGAAGGTTCGTGCGCTCGGCCTCAAGATGGCGCTCAGCGCCAAGGCGAAGGACGGCAAGCTGATCGTGATGGACAGCCTTGCGGTTGCCGAGGGCAAGACCAAGGCACTGGCCGCGAGTTTTGCGAGCTGGAACACGACGCGTGCGCTCGTCATCGACGGCGACGCGGTCGACACGAGCTTTGCGCACGCGGCGGGCAATCTGCACCAGATCGACGTGCTGCCTGCGGTCGGCGCGAACGTCTATGACATCCTGAAGGCCGAAACGCTGGTGCTGACCCGCGCGGCGGTCGAAAAGCTGGAGGCGCGTTTCAATGGCTAAGGCGCCTGCAAAGGCCGTCGACCTGCGTCACTATGACGTCGTGGTCGCGCCCTACATCACCGAAAAGGCGACGATGGTCTCCGAGGCCAACGCCGTCGTGTTCAAGGTCGCGAACGATGCGACCAAGCCGCAGATCAAGGCGGCGGTCGAGGCGCTGTTCAACGTCAGCGTCGTCGGCGTGAACACCATCGTCCAAAAGGGCAAGACCAAGAAGTGGAAGGGCCAGCCCTACCGCCGCTCGGACTTCAAGAAAGCGATCGTTCGCCTGGCCGACGGCCAGTCGATCGACGTGACCACGGGTATCTGACGCCATGGCACTCAAGCACTACAACCCGACCAGCCCGGCGCGGCGCGGCCTCATCCTCGTCGACAAATCGTCGCTGTGGAAGGGCAAGCCCGTCAAGGCGCTGACCGAGGGCAAGCGCAAGACCGGCGGCCGCAACAACAAGGGCCATGTGACCAGCCGCGGCATCGCGGGCGGCCACAAGCAGCGCTACCGGATCATCGATTTCAAGCGCCGCAACTGGGGCGTCGAGGGCACGGTGGAGCGGCTGGAGTACGACCCCAACCGCACGGCGTTCATCGCGCTCGTGACCTACGGCGAAGGCGACCAGCGCTACATCATCGCGCCGCAGCGCCTGGCTGTCGGCGACAAGGTCGTCGCGGACAAGAAGACCGACGTGAAGCCGGGCAACGCGATGGAACTCGGCCAGATGCCGGTCGGCACCATCGTCCACAACGTCGAGATGAAGCCCGGCAAGGGCGGCCAGATCGCGCGGTCGGCGGGCACCTATGTGCAGGTTGTCGGGCGCGACCGCGGCATGGTCATCGTCCGCCTCAACTCGGGCGAGCAGCGCTACATCCATGCAAACTGCATGGCGACGGTCGGCGCCGTGTCGAACCCCGACAACGGGAACACCAACCTCGCCAAGGCCGGCCGCAACCGCTGGCTCGGCAAGCGCCCGCTGACGCGCGGCGTCGCGAAGAACCCGGTCGACCACCCGCATGGCGGTGGCGAAGGCCGGACCTCGGGCGGCCGTCACCCGGTCACGCCGTGGGGCAAGCCGACCAAGGGTGCGCGCACGCGCAACAACAAATCGACCGACAAGATGATCATCCGGTCGCGTCACGCCAAGAAGAAGAGGTAAGCGAGATGGCTCGTTCCGTCTGGAAAGGTCCGTTCGTGGACCTCCACCTGCTCAAGAAGGCCGAAGCGGCGAACGATTCGGGCGCGCGCGCCCCGATCAAGACCTGGTCGCGTCGCTCGACGATACTGCCGCAGTTCGTGGGGCTGACGTTCAGCGTCTACAACGGCCGCAAGTTCGTGCCGGTGAGCGTCAACGAGGACATGGTCGGCATGAAGCTCGGCGAGTTCGCGCCCACGCGCTACTTCCCCGGCCACGCCGCGGACAAGAAGGGCAAGCGCTGATGTCCAAGCCCAAATCCCCCCGCAAGGTCGGCGACAACGAGGCGCTGGCGACCGCGACCGCGATCCGCGGTTCGGCGCAGAAGCTCAACCTCGTCGCCGGGCTCATTCGTGGCCGCAAGGTCGGCGATGCGATGAACATCCTGCAGTTCTCGACCAAGGCGATGGCGATCGATGCGCGCAAGGTGCTCGCGTCCGCGATCGCGAACGCCGAGAACAACCACAACCTCGACGTCGACAGCCTCGTCGTGGCGGAAGCCAGCGTCGGCAAGGGCTTGAGCATGAAGCGCTTCGCGACCCGCGCGCGCGGCCGCTCGGCGCGGATCGTCAAGCCGTTCAGCCGGCTGCGCGTCGTCGTGCGCGAAGTTCAGGACCAGGAAGCCTAACATGGGTCAGAAGAGCAATCCGATCGGTCTGCGTCTGCAGATCAACCGCACCTGGGACAGCCGCTGGTACGCGGACGGCGCCGATTATCGCCGCCTGCTCCAGGAGGATCTGGCGATCCGCAAGTACATCATGAAGTCGCTGCCGCAGGCCGCGATTTCGAAGGTGGTGATCGAGCGGCCCGCCAAGCTGTGCCGCATCTCGGTCTATGCCGCGCGTCCGGGCGTCATCATCGGCAAGAAGGGCGCGGACATCGAGAAGCTTCGCAAGAAGCTGGGCGCGATGACCTCGTCGGACGTGTCGCTGAACATCGTCGAGATCCGCAAGCCCGAGATCGACGCGAAGCTGGTCGCGGCCGGCGTTGCCGATCAGCTCGAGCGCCGCATTGCCTTCCGCCGCGCGATGAAGCGTGCGGTGCAGTCGGCGCTGCGCCTGGGTGCCGAGGGCATCCGGATCACGTGTGCGGGCCGTCTGGGCGGCGCGGAAATCGCGCGGACCGAATGGTATCGCGAGGGCCGTGTGCCGTTGCACACGCTGCGCGCGCACGTCGACTATGCCGAGCACGAGGCGCACACCGCCTATGGCGTGTGCGGCATCAAGGTGTGGATCTTCAAGGGCGAGATTCTCGGCCACGATCCGCTGAGCCAGGAAAAAGCGATGCTCGACGCGCAGACCTCGGGCGTTCGCCCGGCGCGCGACGACGACCGCCGGCGCTGAGGAATTAGGACATGCTGCAACCCAAGAAATCCAAATTCCGCAAGACCTTCAAGGGCAAGATTCACGGCGACGCCAAGGGCGGCACGCAGCTGAATTTCGGATCCTACGGTCTGAAGGCACTGGAGCCCGAGCGGATCACGGCGCGCCAGATCGAAGCCGCACGTCGCGCGATCACGCGCCACATCCGCCGCCAGGGCCGGTTGTGGATCCGCGTGTTCCCCGACGTGCCGGTGACCGGCAAGCCGGCCGAAGTCCGCATGGGCAAGGGCAAGGGCAACATCGAATACCATGCCGCGCGCGTGAAGCCGGGCCGCATCCTGTTCGAACTCGACGGCGTGCCGGGTCCGCTCGCGGCGGTCGCGTTCAGCCGCGCGATGGAAAAGCTGCCGATCAAGACCAAGGTCGTTGCGCGCCTCGGCGACTTTTCGCACCTGGGAGCGAAGTAATGGCCAAGAAGTCCAACGTTTTTGGCGACCTCCGCGTCAAGACCGACGACGAACTGTCGACGCAGCTGGGCGAGCTGAAGCGCGAGGCGTTCAACCTGCGCTTCCAGGCCGCGACCAACCAGCTCGAAAAGCCGAGCCGGGTTCGCGAAGTCCGCCGCACGATCGCGCAGATCAAGACTCTTCAGACGGCCCGCACGGGTGCTGACAAGACGGCCGTTCCGGCCAAGGCAGGGAAGTAAGATGCCCAAGCGCATTCTCACCGGGACCGTGGTCTCGGACAAGGGCGACAAGACGGTCGTCGTCAACGTGGAGCGCAAGGTCAAGCACCCGCTCTATTCGAAGATCATCCGTCGTTCGAAGAAGTATCACGCCCATGACGAGGGCAATGTCTTCAAGCTGGGGCAGACGGTCCGCATCGAGGAATGCGCGCCGATGTCGAAGCTGAAGACGTGGAAAGTCATCGACGGTGGCGGCGTGGCCGACACCGGCGTCGAGGATAACGCGTAATGATCCAGATGCAGTCCAACCTCGACGTCGCGGACAACAGCGGCGCGAAGCGCGTCCAGTGCATCAAGGTGCTGGGCGGGTCGAAGCGGCGCTTTGCCGGCGTCGGCGACGTGATCGTCGTGTCGATCAAGGAAGCGCAGCCGCGCGGCAAGGTGAAGAAGGGCGACGTGCACCGCGCGGTCATCGTGCGCACGGCCAAGGACATTCACCGTCCCGACGGCTCGACGATCCGCTTCGACGGCAATGCCGCCGTGCTGGTCAACAAGAACGAGGAGCCGATCGGCACCCGTATCTTCGGGCCGGTGTGCCGCGAGCTGCGCGCGAAGAACTACATGAAGATCATTTCGCTCGCGCCGGAGGTGCTGTGATGAGCGCCGCCAAGATCAAGAAGGGCGACAAGGTCGTCGTCCTGTCCGGCAAGGACAAGGGCAAGCACGGCGAGGTGACCAAGTCGTTCCCGAAGGACGGCAAGGTCATCGTGTCGGGCGTCAACATCGCGACGCGCCACCGCAAGGCGACGCAGGCGAACCCGCAGGGCGGCCTCGACCGTTTCGAAGCGCCGCTGCACGTGTCGAAGGTCGCGATCGAAGACCCCAAGACGGGCAAGCCGACGCGCGTCCGTTTCGAGGTGCGCGACGGCAAGAAGGTACGGATCGCGGCGCGGTCCGGGGAGCTGATCAATGGCTGATGCAAAGTACAAGCCCAGGATGCAGAAGCTCTACGAAGAGCGCTACATCAAGGCGATGACCGAAAAGTTCGGGTACACCAACCCGATGCAGGTGCCGCGTCTGAGCAAGATCGTGCTCAACATGGGCGTCGGCGAGGCGGTCAACGACAAGAAGCACGCGACCAATGCGGCCGCCGAGATGGAGCTGATCGCGGGCCAGAAGCCGGTGATCTCGAAGGCGAAAAAGTCGGTTGCGCAGTTCAAGCTGCGTGAAGGCATGCCGATCGGCGTCAAGGTCACGCTGCGCCGCGAGCGCATGTACGAGTTCCTCGACCGCTTCATCACGATCGCGCTGCCGCGCGTCCGCGACTTTCGTGGCCTGAACCCGAAGAGCTTCGACGGGCGCGGCAATTATGCGTGCGGCATCAAGGAGCAGCTGATCTTTCCGGAGATCAGCTATGACAAGGTCGACCAGACGCGCGGCATGGACGTGATCGTCGCGACGACCGCAAACACCGACGAGGAAGCGCGCGAACTGCTCCGGCTGTTTGGTTTCCCGTTCCCGGCTGAAGAAGCCGACATGAAGAAGGCGGCCTAGGCGATGGCGAAGAAGAGCTCGGTCAACAAGAACGAGAAGCGCAAGGCGATGGTCGTGAAGTATGCGGCCAAATATGCGGCGCTCAAGGCCGTCGCCAACGACGAGAAGGCGGACGACACCGACCGCCTGATGGCGCGATTGAAGATGGCGCAGCTGCCGCGCAACGGCAACCCGACGCGCGTCCGCAATCGTTGCGCCGTGACTGGCCGCCCGCGCGGCTATTATCGCAAGTTCGGGCTTGCACGCGTGATGCTTCGTGATCTGGCCGTCCGCGGCATGATCCCCGGCGTCACCAAGTCGAGCTGGTAAGGGCTAAGAGATGGCATTGACCGATCCCCTGGGTGACATGCTCACCCGCATCCGCAACGGGCTGCAGGCCAAGAAGGACAGCGTCACCACGCCGGCCTCGAAACTGCGCGTCCGTGTGCTCGACGTGCTTCAGCGCGAAGGGTATATCCGCGGCTATTCGAACGAGGAGGTCGGCGGGCACGCCGGCATCCGCATCGAGCTCAAGTATTTCGAGGGCCAGCCGGCGATCCGCCACGTGGCGCGGGTCTCGAAGCCGGGCCGGCGCGTCTATTCGGGCAGCAGCGACCTGCCGCGCGTCCGCAATGGTCTTGGCATCACGATCGTCTCGACGCCGAAGGGCGTGCTCTCGGATGCCGAGGCGCGCGACCAGAACGTCGGCGGCGAAGTGCTGGCGGAGGTGTTCTGATGAGCCGCATCGGTAAGAGACCGGTTCCCGTGCCTGCGGGCGTCACCGCCTCGATGGACGGCGGCGTGCTGTCGATGAAGGGGCCGAAGGGCACGCTCACGCTCGCGATGCGCGACGAGATCAGCTACACGCTCGAGGACGGCGCGATCGCGGTGAAGCCGGCGAACGACACCAAGCAGGCGCGCGCCTTCTGGGGCATGCAGCGCACACTGGTGCAGAACCTGGTGACCGGCGTGACGGACGGCTTTACGAAGACGCTCGAGATCACCGGCGTCGGCTATCGCGCGAATGCGCAGGGTCGCAAGCTCAAGCTCCAGCTGGGCTATTCGCACGACGTCGACCTCGAGGTGCCGGAAGGCGTCGAGGTGAAGACGCCCGACCAGACCACGGTCGAGATTTCGGGCGCCGACAAGCAGAAAGTCGGCCAGTTCGCGGCCGAGATCCGCCGCTGGCGCAAGCCGGAGCCGTACAAGGGCAAGGGCATCAAGTATCGCGGCGAGTACATCTTCCGCAAAGAGGGTAAGAAGAAGTAATGGCGAAGCTGACCCCTTTCGCGAAGCGCCGCCAGCGCGTTCGCACTAAGCTGCGCGGGAACGGCGCGGGCAAGGCGCGCCTGTCGGTGCACCGCTCCGGCCGCCACATCTACGCGCAAGTGATCGACGATGCGGCCGGCAAGACGGTCGCCTCGGCGTCGACGCTCGAAAAGGACGCGCGTGCCTCGACCGGCGCGACCGTCGCGGCGGCGACTGCGGTCGGCAAGAGCGTTGCCGAGCGCGCGAAGGCTGCCGGCGTGACGACCGTCGTGTTCGACCGCGGTGGTTTCCTGTTCCACGGCCGCGTGAAGGCGGTGGCCGAGGGTGCCCGCGAAGCGGGATTGGAGTTCTAAATGGCTGACGAAACCGAAATCCAGACCGCACCGGATGCCACTGCAGCGGGGGGCGCTCCTGCCGAGGCACAGGCACCCCGCGGACGCGGACCGCGCGGCGGGCGTGGCGGCCCGGGCGGCAATCGCGGCGGCAA
>VYLJ01000769.1_pt1 | contig 12339 bp, 12 predicted proteins | sample 5114331 | NCBI WGS metagenome assembly VYLJ01 (sample SAMN12291791, study PRJNA351875) | freshwater metagenome | isolation source: freshwater lake | place: USA: Michigan, MSU2 Lake | collected 2011-08-16
CGAGGCGAGCGCCTTAAACCCCAGCGCCTCGCACCGACGCGCGCTACCGATGTCCCAAGGGTTGGGCAGCACGAAAAATCCATCGGTGTGAAGCGTGCGAAACGCGGCGCGGCGGGGTGCGAAGTCGGTCATGTCTTCCCCTCTGGCGGCAAGCCGCGCGCCGTTCATCCCGTTTCTTGCGCTCAAGCCGGTTTCTGGCCGAACAGGATCTTTCTTGCCTCGTCGCTCATCTGCGCCGGCGGGGTTTGCGGTCCGTACAGCGCATCGCGCGTCTCGTAAGCGCGGACCACCGCAGGGCGCTTTGCAGTCGCATCGAACCAGCGCTGCAGATTCGGGAACTTCGCCATGTCCTGCCCATGCGCCTCGTGCGGGATGATCCACGGGTAGCAGGCCATGTCGGCGATCGAATAGTCGCCCGCCAGAAAGTCGCGGTCGGCCAGCCGCTTGTCCATCACGCCATAGAGCCGCGCGGTCTCGTTGATATAGCGTTCCTGCGCGTAGGGGATTTTCTCTGGCGCGTAGATGTTGAAGTGGCCGTTCTGCCCTGCCATCGGCCCCAGACCGCCCATCTGCCAGAACAACCACTGCAACACGTCCGCGCGACCGTGGAGGTCGGCGGGAATGAAGCGTCCGGTCTTCTCGGCCAGATAGAGCAAGATCGCGCCGCTCTCGAATATGCTGATCGGCGTGCCATCGCCTGTCGGCGCATGGTCGACGATCGCGGGGATTCGATTGTTCGGCGCGATCTTCAGGAAGTCTGGGGCGAATTGCGCGCCTTTGCCGATGTGAACCGGGTGCACACGGTGCTCCAGCCCGGTTTCCTCGAGAAAGATCGAGACCTTCAGTCCATTGGGAGTGGGCCAGCTATAAAAATCGATCATCTTTCACAGCCTCTTTTGGTAGATGCGGTAGACTTTGCTGACCGTGCCGCCGACCGCCTCGCCGACCGACCGCATCGGTGTGTTCGACGACAACACCCAACCGAAATCGCCTCGTTGTGTGCCGAATTTGGCGACTGCATCGCGGCGGATGAATTCGATCAGCATCATCGCGAGTTGGCTGGCGAGCCGCGTCGCCTGGTACTTCTTGAGCACGCCCATCAGCGGGACCCGCATCCGCCGCGCACGAGGTGCGCGCAGCCACCAGAGCAGCTTGAGCCAGTTGAAGGGCAGGAGGTTGCCGCCAAGGTCGATCAGCCGTTCGTTCAGGTCGGGAATGGTGATCATAAACGCAGCGGGCTCGCCGTCGACTTCGGCAATGCGGACGAGGTCGTTGAAGATCAGCGGTTTCAGCTTCTTGCCCGCATATTCGATTTCGCGCGGCGTGAAGGGTACGAAGCCCCAATTGTCAGCCCATGCGCCGTTGAGGATCCCGATGATGATCGCGGCCTCAACATCGAACTTCGACTTGTCGACGCGGCGGATGCGGATGCGGGGGCTGCGCTCGCCCGATGCGACGATGCGGTTCACGATTTCGGGGAAGCCGTCCGCGATGGGCACGTCATAGGTGAAGAGGTCCTGGACGCCTGCATAGCCGGCCGCCTCGACCCAGACGGGATATGCAGGCGCATTGAAGGCCATCATCGCGGTCGGCGGCACGTCGAAACCCTCGACCAGCAGCCCGAATTCGTCCCAGTAGGAAAAGCTTGCCGGGCCCATCGATTTGGTCATGCCCTGTCGGCGCAGCCACTCCTCGGCCGCCCGAAACAGCGCTGCAGCGCTGTCGCCGTCCTCGGCTTCGAACCAGCCCCAGAACCCTGTTCCCGGCCCCATGCCCTGCTCGGGCGGTTGCGCCGTGGCGAGGAAATCGATGTGCGCTGAGATACGCCCGGTGACGCGACCGCCGGAGGTGGCGAGGAACAGCTGCGCTTTGCCATGTTCGAACCAGGGGTTCTTGCGCGCGTCCAGCATGGCGCGCACCTCGCTCTTCAGCGGCGGCACCCAATTGGGGTCATTCGCATAGAGCCGGAAGGGGAGGTCGACGAACGCCTTCAGGTCGGTGGCGGAGTCGACGGGGCGGACGGCGGGTAGCACATTCATGTCCCTGCCACTATCTAGGCGCTACGGACAAGCATTGATGGCAACCACAATTCCCCTCGACCCGCCGCCGGCGGACACGACTCTCGCGGCTGCGCGGGCTGCGCGCGCGCGTGTCGCGGACGACGTCGCGATGCTGCGTACGGCAGCGGAAGTCACGCGTGACATCGCGTCGCCGCGTCCTGCGGTTTACTGGGCCGATTTTCTGAGTTCGGCGGCGCTCGGTTATGCGGCGCTCTACGGTGCAGTTGCGCTGTCGGGCGCATGGGCTTTGCTGGCGGGACTGATCGCGGTGCTCGCGCTCTATCGCGCGATGAGTTTCATCCATGAGGTGACGCACATCAAGCACAGCGCGCTGCCGGGTTTCCGGCTTGGCTACAATGCCGTGATCGGCGTGCCGATGCTGATCCCCTCGTTCATGTACGAAGGTGTGCACAATCTCCATCACACACGCGTGCGCTACGGCACCGTCGACGACCCCGAGTATCTTCCGCTCGCGCTCATGAAGCCGTGGACGCTGCCGCTGTTCGTTGTCGTCGCCGCGCTCGCGCCGGTCGGGTTGCTGCTCCGCTATGCGTTGCTTGCGCCGCTATCGCTGGCCATCCCGCCGCTTCGCGATGCGGTGATTGCGCGTTATTCGGGGCTCGTGATCAATCCCGCCTTCCGCCGCCGTCGTCCCGAGGGGGACGAGCGCCGTCGCTGGGTCGTTCTGGAAGCCGCGTGCAGCGTCTGGGCGATTACGCTCCTGACGCTGGTTGCAACTGCAACACTTCCGCTGACAGCCTTCCTGACACTGCTTGCCGTGGCTTCCGGCGTCGCGGTGCTCAACCAGATTCGCACGCTCGTTGCGCATCTGTGGGAGAATGAGGGCGAGCCGATGACGGTAACGGCGCAGTATCTCGACAGCGTCAACGTGCCGCCCCCTGCGCTGCTGCCGATGCTGTGGGCACCGGTCGGGCTGCGCTATCACGCGCTGCATCACTTGCTGCCGAGCCTCCCGTATCATTCGCTCGGCGAGGCGCACCGGCGATTGAGTGCCGCGCTTGCGGCAGACTCACCATACCACAAGGGCAGCTATTCCGGTTTGCCGTTCCTCGCGGGCAAGATCTACCGCAGCACGCTGTCGCGCTGATTTACTCCTCGGTGCGAATCAGGACCGCCTCGCCGATCAGCAGGAAGAGCAGAAACGGTCCCCAGGCCGCGAGCAGCGGCGGATAGGCGCCTAGGTTCCCCATCGCGAGGCCGAAATTGTCGGCGACGAAATAGGCGAAGCCGAGCGCCATGCCGATCACGGCGCGCACGAACAGCCTGCCCGACCGCGCCAGGCCGAATGCGGCGACTGCCGCAAGAAGGGGCATTAGGATCGCCGACATCGGCCCCGAAATCTTGTGCCACAAATTGGCCTTGAGCGACGCGACCGGTCGCCCTGCGCGCTCGAGATCGTCGATGGCATCGTTAAGTTTGCCGAAAGACATCGCCTGCGGGTTGACGTTCGAAAGCGTGAACTGGTCGGGGCGGATTCCCGGCATCGCCTGCACGGTACCCAACGTACGCCGGTTCCCCGACGCCACATCGAAGAAGGTCGCTTCCTCCAGCCGCCAGCCGTTCCCTGAAACAGTCGCGCGCTTCCCGGTCGCGATCGTTTTCAGCTGGCCCCCGACCCGGTCGTAGATCGCGACATTGGCGAGCACGGTCCCCCCGCCGCGGCCGCTCGCCGTGGCGGCGTGGATCAGGTCGTCGCCGCTGCGCACCCACACGTTGACCTGTCCCTGGTTCCCGTTCGGCAATGGTCCGAACTCGACCTTTTCCCAAAGTTCGCGCGTCGCGGTGGCCCGGCTGACGATGCGTTCGTTGAAGACGAACGATACGATCGCGACGAGGACGCTCGCGGCGATGAACGGCGCGAGCACCTGATGCGCCGACAGCCCCGCCGCCTTGAGCGCGACGACCTCGCTGTTCTGGTTGAGCTGCATGAACGCGATCAGCGTCCCGAGCAGCACGGAGAACGGCAGGAACCTCTGTATAATCTCGGGCGTCCGCAGCGAGATGTATTTGAGGATCTCCGCCTGACCGTTGCCGGGATAGCCGAGGATCTTGTCACTCTCGCTGAGCAGGTCGAGTGCTTGCAGCACGAGCACCAGCAGCGCGAGCACGGCGAAACTGCGCGTCAGGAACAGCCGCGCCATGTACAGCGTGACGGTGCGTGAGGGAAAAAAGGTGCCGATCATGCGCGCGCCTTGACCAGCGCGCGCACACGCTTGGCCGCCTTACCGGCCCAGCGGTCGAGCGCGCCGATCGGCTGACCTCCCGGAACATACGCGACCGTATAGTACATCCACACGATCAACGCCGCGAACAGTAAGAACGGCGTCCAGAGCGCAAGAAACGGATCGAACTGGCCCAGTTCGCCCATCCCGGCAGCGTACTCATTGATCTTGTGGTAGGTGACGACCATCACGATCGACAGAAAGACCCCAAGCGCCGAGGTTGAACGCTTGGGCGGTACCGCAAGCGCCACCGCAAGCAACGGGAGCAGGAGCATCATCGCAACTTCGGCAAGCCGGAAGTGGAAGTTCGACCGCGCCTGATTGCGCGTTTCTGCACTCACTTTCGAGTCGCCGCCGGTGCGGACAAGTTCCGGCAGGGTCAATTCCATCTTGCTTTGCCCTCGCGGCCGGAACGCTTCCATCTTTGGAAGGTCGATCGGCAAGTCGTGCGCGGTAAAGGTCAGGATCCGGGGCGCGCGAAATTCGGGCGCGTCATGCACAAGGGTGCCGTTCGACAGACGTAAGATGATGACGTCTTTGTCGTCGGTTGCAAGGAATCGACCCTGTTCTGCGGCGACGGCCAGCGTCCGCCCGTTCGGCGAGCGCATGTTGACGAAAATGCCGCTCAACTCGCGACCGTCGTCTGCGCTCCTGTCGATCCGCAGCGTCATGTTCGCGCCCAGCCGGTTGAACTCACCGACCTTGATCGACGCGCCGAGCGCGCCGGAACGCAGCTCGTAGCGTAGCTCCTCATAAGCAAATCGTGCGGTCGGCTGCACGAACCCGACGATGCCGAAGTTTACGATCGCGAGCGCGATCGCGTAGAGATAGGGAACGAACAGCATCCGGTTGTAGCTCTGGCCGACGGCCTGAAGCACGTCGAGCTCGCTCGATAACGCCAGGCGGCGGAATGCGAGCAGGATGCCCAGCAACAGGCCGATCGGGATGCCCAGCGACAGATATTCGGGCAACAGGTTCGCCAGCATCCGCCAGACGACGCTGACCGGCCCACCTTCCGACGCAACGAAGTCGAACAGCCGCAGCATCCGGTCGAGTACCAGCAGCATCGCCGCAATGACCAACGAGCCGACAAGGGGCAGAAAGATCAACCGGGCGAGATAGCGGTCGGTGGCGGAAAACAGGGTCAAGACGCGGCCCGGATAGGAAAGGGTCGTCACGCTGTATCAGGCAGCGGCGCGGGTTTCCAGCAGCGTGCCATCGGCAAGCGCGGCGGCGACGGCCTGTGACAGCGCGGCAATCGTGAAAGGCTTCCTGAGGATGATGTCGTCGGCGAACATCACGCGATCGACCGACTCGCCGGCATAGCCCGTTACGAACAGCGCGCGCAGATGCGGCCGGCCCTGTCGCAGGCGTGCAACGAGCTCGGGCCCCGTCAGTCCTGGCATCAGCACGTCGGACACGATCAGGCCGACATCAGGATTGTCGACCAGCGCACGCTCGGCGGCGGTCCCGTCATGGCACGCGATGGGCTCATGCCCGAGTTCACCCAAGGCCTCGCAGGTTGCCGCGAGGACGCGGGGGTCGTCTTCGACCACGATCATCCGCGTCGGTCCTCTCGCAGCGGCGATCTCCGGCTCGGGCTTTCGACCGTCATGTCGCCTTGCGACTGCCGAACGAAGCCGAAAACCTGGCTGAGGCCAAGGCCGGTACCCTTGCCCAGTTCCTTCGTCGTGAAAAACGGCTCGAAGATCCGGTCGATGACCGACCGGTCGATTCCGGTCCCGGTGTCGCTGACCGAAAGACGCACGTAATCGCCGGCCGCGAGTTCGCCGACTTCTTCCGTTGCGAGAACCTGTTGCGAGGTGGCGATCGTGAGCGTGCCCCCATCCGCCATGGCATCGCGCGCATTGACGGCGAGGTTCAGAAGTGCGCTTTCCAGCTGGTTGCGGTCGACGTTGACAGGCCAGCGGCCGGCCCGTCCGATGTGACGGATTTCAACGCGCTCTCCCAGCGACCGGTCGAGCATGTCCGACATCCCTACGATCAGCGCGTCGAGATCGAGCGCCGTCGGCATCAGCGGCTCGGCGCGTGCGAAGGCAAGCAAGCGCTTGGTCAGCGCAGCTGCGCGTTGTGCGCCCTCCATGGCGTTGTCGAGATGCTGCTGGGGATTGCCGCTGGCGTCACCGATGCGGCGCTTCGCCATCTCAACTCCACCCAGCACAACGGCGAGCATGTTGTTGAAGTCGTGCGCGATACCGCCGGTCAGCTGGCCGACGGCTTCCATCTTCTGCGCTTGGCGCAGCCGGGCTTCTGCAACCTCGCGTGTTGCCATTTCATCGAGGAGGCGTGCGTTGCTCTCGGTGAGTTCGGCAGTCCGCTCGGCGACTGCGTCCTCCAGCGCCTCCGCACGCTCTTCTTCGCGGCGGCGGCGCTCCTCTCGCCCGAGCATCCCGAAGCCGAGCGCCCCCACGCTTGCCATGAGCAGGACGCCGACGATTGAAATCAGCGTCGTCAGACGATTGGCGCGGTTGACGGTCGTATCGACGACGCGCGACCGCATCGCAAGAATTTGCCGCTCCCGTTCAACGAACCGCTCGACGGTCGTGGTCAGCGTCTCAAACGATGGCGAAGTCCGGATGCGGTAAAACGTCGCGAGTGCCTCGCTGTTCTGCCGGTAGGTCGTCCGCAGCGCAGTCTCTGCGAGTTCCTCGCCCCGCAGGCGCCAGGCGACGCGCAGCCGGGCAACATCTGCCGTTTGCTGATCCGCTCCCCGGCTCACATCGTTCAAACGGTCGAGCAAAAGTCCCGAACGCCGCCATTCGTCGGAGTAAATCGTGCCAAGCGCGTTGTCGCCGCTGATCACGAAACGCCCGAGCGCGGCTTCCGCACGGGCCATGGTTGCCGAGAACGTCGCGGCAGCGATGACACGCTCCGAACTGCTTTCCTGCTGTCGCAGGGCCCGGTCGCGGTCGCGTGTCGCGTCGGCGAGCATGACGACCAGCGCCACGATCGTCGCCACCGCGATCGCGGCGGCTGCGCCGAGCCAAAGCCAGTTGCGCCAGCCCCGCTTCTGCAAGCTCATGTCCCGCATCGTCGCGACCATAGCTTGGGCTCCGCATTGCGGAAAGCCCAAGCGTTTGGTGACGGAAGAGCGGCGTCATCGCCTCAATCCGTCAAAATCGGTCAGCGATAGCGGCGGTCCTGCCCATCACGCCGCTGATATCGGATCTCGCGGCTGAGCGCATCGAAGCGTCGGTCGAGATCGCGGCGTTCCCAGGCGGTCAAGCCATTCGAACGATAGCGCGCCTCGAGCCGCTCGAGCGCGACGAAGCGGCCGCGCAGGTTCCGCGCCTCGGGCCGCGTCAGGCCTCCGTTTCTCACGCCCTGCTCGATGCGATTGTAGAGATTGGCCTGTCGCTGGTTGACCGACTGCCAGCTCTGGGCCGAAGCCATCACCGGCATCGCGACCGTAACCACCGCGATCAGAGAAAAGACTGACTTCCTCATAGAACACCTTTCCACTCGACCGCTCAACGCGCGGTCACGAAAGATTAAACACCTGTCGCGCTGAAACTTTCCTGAGCCACACCGACAGGCGATGTTCATCCGGCGCGGTGTCCTTCATGATGGCGGATGACTTCGTCGATCACGAAGCGCAGGAATTTCTCGCTGAACTCGGGGTCGAGCTTTGCATCGGCGGCGAGCTGGCGCAGACGCGCGATCTGGGCGGCCTCGCGGCCGGGATCGGCGGGCGGAAGGCCCGCTCGTGCCTTGTACCCACCGACCGCCTGAGTGATCTTGAACCGTTCGGCCAGCATGAAAACCAGCGCCGCGTCGATATTGTCGATGCTCTCGCGATACCGTTGCAGCACTTCGTCGGACATGTGCGTTCCCTTTGCGCGTGCCGCTTGCCTTAGCGGCGGCGCGCGTCCAGAGGAAAGTGCAGAAATGACCGCGACCGTCGTCCCCCTTCACACGCACCGCACGCCCAGCCTCGACCCGATCCTTGCGCTGGTCGAGGGCGATTTGCGCCAGGTCAATGCGGTCATTCTCGACCGGATGCAGTCGGAAATTCCGCTGATTCCCCAGCTCGCCGGGCATTTGATCGCGGGCGGGGGCAAGCGAATGCGGCCGATGCTGACGCTCGCCTGCGCGCGGCTGCTCGATTATCCCGGGACGCGCCATCACAAGCTCGCCGCGGCCGTCGAGTTCGTCCACACGGCAACGCTGCTGCACGACGACGTTGTGGATGGCAGCGACCTGCGCCGCGGCAAACGCACGGCGAACATCATCTGGGGCAATCCCGCAAGCGTCCTCGTCGGCGACTTCCTGTTCAGCCGCAGCTTCGAGCTGATGGTCGAGGACGGCTCGCTCAAGGTGCTCAAAATTCTCAGCCACGCGAGCGCCGTGATCGCCGAGGGCGAGGTCAACCAGCTGACTGCGCAGCGCCAGGTCGCGCTCGGCGAGGAGCGCTACCTTGCCATCATCAGCGCAAAGACCGCGGCGCTGTTCGCCGCTGCCTGCCGCATCGCCGCCGTCGTCGCCGAACACGATGTCGCGACCGAAGAGGCGCTCGACTCCTATGGACGCAACCTGGGCATTGCGTTTCAGCTCGTCGACGACGCGATCGACTATGCGTCGGACGCAGGCACGATGGGCAAAGACGCAGGCGACGACTTCCGCGACGGCAAGGTGACGCTGCCCGTCATCCTCGCGCACGCGCGCGGATCGGATGCAGACCGCAAGTTCTGGGCCGATGCGATGATGGGGCACCGGGCGTCGCCCGACGACCTTGCGCACGCAAACGCCCTGCTCCGCGCGACAGGCGCCATCGACGACACGATCGCGCGTGCGCGCCATTTCGGCCAGCGCGCGATCGACGCCCTCGGGCCGTTCCCGAAGGGTGCGGCCAAGGCGGCGCTGACCGAGGCGGTGGAATTCGCCATCTCGCGCGCTTATTGAGCGGCGCATGACCGAAGCACGCATTTATCAGGAACCGAAGAACGCCATGCAGTCGGGCCGCGCGCGCACGACGCGCTGGGTCCTGGAGTTCGCGCCCGCAGAGGCCAAGAAGCCCGATCCGCTGACCGGCTGGGCGGGAAGCGGGGATACGCTGGAGCAGGTGCGGCTGGTGTTTCCCGATGTCGCCGCAGCGCAAGCCTATGCCGCGCGCGAAGGAGTCGAAGCGCGGGTCATTCCGGCACCGGCGCGGGTGCTGAAGTTGCAGGCGTACGCAGACAATTTCCGCTAGGGCGGTGCGGCGAGCTTGTTTCGGGGTGCGAAGAGTCGGCTTTGCATGACCCGCCAACCGAAAACGGACTAACGCGATATGCGGGCAAAGTCCGCAATTTCTTGAAACAATTCCGGCGAAAATGCTTGAACGTCGGTAAGCTCGCCTCGGCAGACGCTTGTCGTCATGAGCCCAAGATGTTGAGCGCTGCGTAGCTGTCGAACCTGCGCCCCGTCGGCACGGCTTCGGTCGACCGCGACTCTCGTCGGCGTTGAATCGTCATGCTGTGAAAACAGGAAGAGCTTTGGTCTCCGAAACTCCCGCCACACCGGGCGGGGGTCAAATTGAGGCTCTAGGACAGTAAACCATTGCCTTCCCGTCCTATCAGTCGAGGTAGAGTCAGGAAATAGCCAGTCACCGAGGCTAGGCCGCGCCCTGCCCGCACGGGTAAGTGCGTCAAGCGCTGGCGCTTGAGCGGGATTTGCCAAGAACGCAAAGAACGCCCGCTGCTGGCGAAGCGCGAGGTCAATATCTGCTTGCGCGATGCCAGCGCAGCGCATCCTGACCTCGGTATTAAAGAGATTCTGCTCCATCACGGTCATAGCAGAGCCAGCGGCACCCAACAGCAGGATGTCTGCGACGCCAGGGCTTCGTTGAATGGCGCGTGCGGCTACCCAACCAGCCTGGCTTGACCCGGCCAGGCCTATTCTGCCGGGCGCGACATCGCCCCTTGAGCCGAGCGCGCGCATCGCGGCGATTGCATCATCGGCGAGCGTGTCGAAGCCGGCGCGGTTGCCGTCGCCTTGCGATTGACCGCTGCCGCGCTTGTCATAGGCCAGCACGATGCGGCCATTAGCTGCAAGTTCATCGGCCAAGACAGCAACAATCGAAGCGTAGCCATCGCGATCCTGAGGCCCGGAGCCGTGAATGAGGACCGAAGCTGCACGCTGCTGCCGATCGCCGCCGCCGATCGGAAGATACACAGTGCCTCGCAATTCGGTGCCGTCCGCTGAGCGAAAAGCAACGTCTTCTGTGCGGTAAGCATCCTCGCGTGTTGCGGTCATGCGCTGACCGCCTTCAACGATTTCAACCTTTTGGGGCTGTCCTGTTCCCAAAAAAGCAATAGTGCGGCGTTGCGCATCGGAGCGAACGCGATCGCCTGCGCTCCATTCGCGTCCTGACACACGGTTTAGGCCGCGCCATTCGCCCGTGCAGCTGTTGCGCATGAAGAGGCGCACTATCGAGCGTGTGAAGACGAGCAAGCAGCCGTCCGGAAGTCGGTAGCGGCCCGCCATCTGTGCGTAGTAACTGCGATCAATGATCTCATCGTCGGGACGGATCAGGAGCGGCCCTCGCGCGCCTTCAAACTCTGAAAGCGTGGCACTTGTGCTCGTGTCCGACAGGAAGCGCCCGTCGGCGCCGAAGGTCACGACAAAACGCCCGTAGCTCGTAACCCCGCTACCCATGCGTAACCGATAAAGGCCCTTGCTCTCTGCACGACTGCGCTCAAGGATCCTGAAATTGAGGTCGATCGGTTCCCGGGGGTCGATTTGATCGAACAGCTGCCTGAACGACTGCGTTATCGCTGTCGTCCCGACATGCCTTTCCTCTGGTGCTCCTTCGTAACGGTAGATGACGGTCGCAGTCGGTGAATAAATAGCGCCAGCAGCGACAGCGTCGCGAGTGCGGTAGGCCTCGCTCAGGGCTACGAATGGATCGCTTTGCTTTGGTGCAGCGCCAGTCAGAAGCAATAGAGGCAGAGCCATGATCGACCGCATCAGGCATCATAGCCCGGCTAGGCAGAGTTTTCGACTGCGTTCATGTCGGGGGAGCGGGGCCCCGAACGACCAAAATCCTTTCGCCTCCTGCCGTCAGACCGCACCGCGCCCCAGCAACACCAGCAATTTGACATCGGTCGCGCAGCCTGCAGCCCGTTTAGCGTCGACGAACGCTGCGACATCAGTCAGCGCCACCCGGTGAACGGTTATGTCCTCTCCCGCAACGCCGCCGCCTACGCCGACCTGCGTTAGCCCTGACGCGCGGACCAGTGTGAATGTCTCGCTGACCATGCCCGGCGACGAGGCGAACTCGCCGACGATCTCAATCCGGTCGGCGCGCCAGCCGGTTTCTTCCTCGAGTTCGCGTGCCGCCGAAGCGAGCAAGTCTTCGCCCTCGGTTTCGTCACCCACGAGGCCTGCCGGCAGTTCGAGGCAGTGCCGCTGGAGCGGAACGCGCCATTGCTCGACGAGCAGCACATGCCCGTCCTCGACCGCCACGATGACCGCAGCGCCGATGTTCCGCGCCCGTCCGACATACTCCCACGGGCCGCGACGCTTCGCGACGATGTAGCGGCCGGACCAGACCGTTTCCTCAGGCGCGTCGGTCAAAGCTCGATCAGCCGGTCCGGTAGCTCGTTCGAATCGTCCGCAGCCCGGGGCAGATGCGCATGGAGGATCGTCCCGACCCGTTCGACCGCGGCAATCAGTCCGTCGGCGATGCGGCCCTCGCGCACCTCGGCGACCATCGCGATCATCGCGTCGCCCCACGCGGTATCGGCCACTTTCATATGGATCGCTTCGTCGGCGACGATCTCGGCCATGTGCTCGCCGAGCGACAGGTAGATGAGGATGCCGGTGCGCCCCGCTGTGCGGGCTTCGGCGCCGACCTTGAACAGCTCGATCGCGCGGCGGCGCACGCGGCGCCGACGAGTGGCTTTGGGTGTCCAGAACAGGCGCAGCGGCTCGTACTGCAGCGCGCCGAACTTGAGTGCGGAGACGAGCGCCATCGCGGCGAACGTCAGCAGCATCAGGTCGCGCACCTGCGTCTCGCCCCAGCCGCCGGTGAA
>VYLJ01000585.1_pt1 | contig 12317 bp, 13 predicted proteins | sample 5114331 | NCBI WGS metagenome assembly VYLJ01 (sample SAMN12291791, study PRJNA351875) | freshwater metagenome | isolation source: freshwater lake | place: USA: Michigan, MSU2 Lake | collected 2011-08-16
ATTGCAGCGTTCCTGCCGCGGGACGGCGACCCCGACTACAGGCGTTCCGCGCTCGCATCGACTGTCGTGGCGATGCTCGAACTCGCGCGGCGCGGGTCGCTCGACCTCCGGCAGGATGCGCCGTTCGGGCCGATCCTCGTCAAATCTGCATGAGCGCGCCCGCCGATCTCGAGCGCGCGGTCGAGGCGCTGGTGTTCGCAAGCGAGGTGCCGCTCGCGGCGGCCGATATCGCAAGGCGGCTCGATGTCGCGGACGTCGGTGCGGCGCTCGCGGCACTCCAGGCGCGTCATGCCGGTCACGGCATCGAACTCGTCGATCGCGGCGGGCGGTGGCATTTCCAGACCGCGGCCGACCTTGCGCATCTGCTCCGCGAAACCCGCGACGTTGCGCGCCGCCTCAGCCGTGCCGGCGTCGAGACGCTCGCAATCATCGCCTATCACGAACCCGTCAGCCGCGCCGAGATCGAGGCGATTCGCGGCGTGCAGATTTCGAAGGGCACGCTCGACGTGCTGATCGAGGCGGGCTGGATCGCACCGGCCGGACGCCGGCAGTTGCCCGGCCGTCCGCTGACCTATGCAACGACGCCTGACTTCTTAACCCATTTCGGGCTACAGGATCGACGCGACCTGCCGGGCCTCGACGACCTGCGCGCGGCGGGGCTGCTCGAGCCGGTCGATGACGATTGGCACGACGTCGAACTGGAAACCGACGAACAAGACGACTAGATAAGGTGAAACCGGAGACCTCGACCGATGGGCCTGTCGATTACGCATATCCTGATTTTCGCGGTAGTCGCGATCCTGCTGCTGGGCGGCGGGCGCTTTTCAAGCATGATGGGCGACGTCGCAAAGGGCGTCAAAAATTTCAAGAAGGGCATGGCCGAAGACGATTCGACGCCCCCTGTCCCGCCCGCGCAGCCGACGCTGATCGAGGGCAAGACCGCCGAACAGATCATCGCCGAGCACGAGGCGAAGAAAGCCGCCGCCGCCAAGGACGCGTAAGCCTGACCGTATTCCGACGCGCGGTTTGAGGGTATAGCTGCCGCATGTTCGACGTTGCGCCTTCCGAATTCATTCTCTTCGCGGTCGTCGCGCTGATCATCATCGGCCCGAAGGATCTGCCAAAGGCAATGCGCGTCGTCGGCCGATTCGTCGGCAAGGCGCGCGGCATGGCGCAACATTTCCGCGCCGGTTTCGATTCGATGGTGCGCGAGGCCGAGCTCGAGGAGATGGAAAAGAAGTGGAAGGCGGAGAACGAGCGGATCATGCGCGAACATAGTGTACTGACCGAAAGCGTTACCGCACCCGCGACGCCTGCGCTCCCCGAACCAGCGCCCGAAAAGCCGGCATGAGCGACGCCGACGAGATCGATGCGTCCAAGGCGCCGCTGCTCGAACATCTGATCGAGCTGCGCCGCCGCCTGCTGATCTGCTTCGGGTCGTTCGCGGTCGCATTTTTCGTGTGCTGGTATTTCGCGCGGCCGATCTTCGCGGTTCTCGTCCAGCCGCTGCTTCAGGCGGGCCAAAAGAAGCTCATTTACACCCAGATCTTCGAAGCATTTTTCGTCGACCTGAAAGTCGCGGCATTCGCGGCGCTGATGGTGACGTTTCCCGTGCTTGCCACGCAGCTGTGGCGATTCGTCGCGCCGGGCCTGTATCGCAAGGAAAAGAAGGCGCTGCTGCCGTTCCTGCTCGCGACACCCGTGTTGTTCACGATGGGCGCGTGCCTAGCCTATTTCATGGCGATTCCGCTTGCGCTGCACTTTTTGCTGGGACCGAATTTCCAGGGCATGGTCGGCGGGGTCGAGCAGCAGGCGCTGCCGGGCGTGGGCAACTACCTCGGCTTTGTCATGCAATTCCTGTTCGGCTTCGGGATCGCTTTCCTGTTGCCGGTTCTGCTGATGCTCCTCGAGGCTGCGGGAATCGTGACCCGCGATCAGCTGATCGCGGCACGACGCTATGCCATCGTCGGCGCCTTCGGGGTCGCAATGGTGCTGACGCCGCCCGATGTCGGATCGATGCTGCTCCTCGCGATTCCGCTGTGCATTCTCTACGAGCTGACGATCGTTGCGATCTGGTTTACACAGAAATCCCGCCACCGCCGCGAACGGCTCGCTGCCGCCGAATAAAAATTTGGGTCCGGATGTCCGCGCCTTGGGGGGGATGGCACGAACCTCCGGACCCGGAAGCTGGATGGCGAGAGCGGGGGGGCAAAAGGCCGCCATCCGAAACCAAAAACGTGGCAAGATGCGCGAAGTTCCCGCCGAGGCGAAAAAAGTTACGCGTCGTTAAAGTCGTCGCCGATGACGGGGAGCGACAGCGCGAGACGGCCCTCGACCTCATCGCGCTCCAGCGTCGTCCGTAATTGTCGTGCAAGTCCGTCGACGATCCGGAGTGTCGAGCCGGCACCCATCTTCAAGACGTCGCGGAGACCCGGCGAGCCGATTTCGAGTCGCGCAAAATCCTGCGACGACCGGCTCAGCGATACGGTTACCGTTGCTTGAGGGGCGGCCAGCAGCGCAGCCTCTGCAAGCTCGGTGAACAGAAAGGCGAGCGGCGTCGCGACATCCTGCGAAATGGTGACGGGCGCGGCCGTCAGAAGGATCGTTGCGTTCCCGCCACTATTGCGCATGTTGCTCCGGAAATTTCCGATCAATTCGCTGAGCAGAGCGCGCGCGTCGATGCCGCTGTTTGCTTCCAGTTCGGCAAAGTGATTGCGATGAACGATCGCGAGTGCGTCGACACGCCGCTGGATTGCGGCTTGCGCCCCGACGACTTCTGGCGATTTGGCATCACGTGCATGGAGGCTGATCAAGCTGGCAACGACCTGAAGGTTGTTCTTGACCCGATGATGGACCTCGCGTGTGAGTGTGACCTGATTGCGAAGCGCCGCCTCAATCTCATGCTCGCGCTCTGCAAGCCGGTCGGCGTAGGCGGTGAAGCTGTCCTCGAGTTCGCGGATCTCGATGGCAGGGGTACGCGCAAGCATGCGTCGCGACGATCCAGGTTCGTACGAGATGACGGCCGAGCGCAATACCTTGAGAGGGCGGATCAGCTGCCGATCCACAGTGAAATAGGCGGTGACGGCGGCGGCCCCCCACATCAGCAATGGCAGGAACGCGACGAGTGCATTGGCCGCGCCGAACGGCGCACTATCGGCGGTCATCGTGAGCGACATTCCGCCAACACCGACCGGCACTGTCGCCGTCTCGGTTCGGCGCCGCAAATCGGGATTCTCGCCCGGCAGAGCGATGTTGGTTCCATCAAAGTCGAGATCGAGGCGGTAGGTCCTGCCGAACGCTGTGGGTTGTGCCAGCACCGCAAGCGTCTTGGGGGAGTAGCGGGCGAGCGCAACGCTCGTCCCGCCTGCTGACTGCAAGACCAGGTCGATCGCGTCGTCGCTGCGGCGGAAATTCATCGGTTCGGCGGACAGCGAGACATACGGACGGACAAGCCGCTGGTCGGAGCCGCAAACGGCCTGCGCGCCGCCCGAGAACAGCGCGAACACCGGTGAGGAGCGCTGCCGGATGCTGAGCGCTGCCGCGGTCCGCTCGCATGCGACCGCAGGATCCGCCGGTAACGCGTCGAGCGTAGCAATCGCCTGCCTCAACGTCGCGGCGTCCGATGCGAGCTCGGTAGCAAGTTTGCGCGCGGCCTCCGTCGTCGCGAGCCGCAATTCGGACCGACGTTGCTCATCGGCTGCACGATACGTTTGAAGCGACGCGAGCAACGCAATCACGCCGAGAGGCGCCAACGCCATCGACAGCGCCAAGATGATTTTAGACCCGGTCGGAAGCGCGCGATAGCCGCGCGAAAGCCGCTCCCGCCAAGTCATCACGACATCATCCGGTGTCAGTCAAGACGGCGCAGGAGATCGAGCAGCTCGTCGGGGACATCTTCGTCGACCGCAGCCTTAAATGCGTTTCGAAGAGCCGCGCCCACGTCCGCCGCGCCACTATCGCGCTCCGACGCCTTGCGGTCGCCATTCGACTGCGGGCGTACACGCCGGTCCGATTGCTGCCGTCCGTCCAATCCCACACCCTCGTCACTCGGGCGACATCCGGCAGGTCGGCACAAAAGCCGCTGTTCGACATCGCGCCGCACCAAGTTTCGCGAATGGGTTCGTGCACCGACCCCCCGCATCCACGTTGAAACCAAATCCGCTTTCGTTTGTTCCATGCCTGCGAGAATTTCGCAACCGTAACGGTGGCGTGGCTTCCCGATGTCCGGCGGTCGGCGCGTGGGGGGTTGCAACGCGTATCCGGGACGCCGACAGGCGTTTGTGTAACTATTTGAGGAACGACGATGTCGCTTGGTCAACAGCTTGCCCCACATCTCCCTTTCGTGCGTCGCTACGCGCGTGCCTTGACCGGTAGCCAAGTCCAAGGCGACGCCTATGTTCGCGCAACGCTCGAGGCCATCATTGCGGCCCCGTCGGAATTCCCCGCTGACGTCGACCCCCGGCTCGGTCTTTACCGGACGTTTCAGGCGATCTGGGGATCAGCCAATCTCGATCAGAGCGACGACGCGGAGCTTGGCGACGAGCGCGACGGAATTGCGCGCGCGCGCCTCGGCCGGATGACGCCGCTGTCCCGGCAGGCGCTCCTGCTGACGGCGATGGAGGGCTTCACGCCGGAGGATGCCGCGTATCTAATCGATACGGAGGTGTCCGAAGTCGACAGGCTGGTCGACGAAGCGCTGAGCGACATCGAGGCGCAGACGCGGACCGATGTGCTTATCATCGAGGACGAACCGATGATCGCGATGGATCTTGAGACGATCGTTCGTGACGCGGGCCACGGCGTCAGCGGTATCGCCGTGACGGCGGACGAGGCGGTCACGCTTGCGAGAACCGAACGCCCGGGGCTCGTCCTCGCCGACATTCAGCTTGCGGACAACAGCTCGGGGATCGATGCGGTCAAGGACATCCTCCAGGAGTTCAGCGTGCCTGTGATCTTTATCACGGCATTCCCGGAACGCCTGCTGACCGGCGAGCGTCCCGAGCCGACGTTTCTCATCACTAAGCCGTTCCAGCGCGCGACGGTGAAGGCGGCGATTTCGCAGGCTCTGTTCTTCGATGCGGCGACTGTTCCGGCTGCGTGACGGAACCGGGGACGGTTGCGGGCGTTTGCTAAGTTCGTGAAGCGGAGCAAAGCATGGCCGATGAGGAACAGATCCACGAAACCGCTACCGAGGCCCGTGCTGGTACCGGGCCCGGCATTATGCGGTATGTGCTGATCGCGTCCTTGGCGCTCGTGATCGTCGCATTCATCGCGATCGTTGCGACCGGCACACGGATCGTCGGGTGATGGTCCAGATGCGGGAGCCCGATCCGGGCTTCGACCGCGATGCCGAACGGGTTGCGCTATCCGACGAGGATTTTCGAACCCAGCTCGGCCTTGTCATCCCCCAATTGCGCGCGTTTGGCCGTTCCTTGTCGGGAAATCGCGACACAGCGGACGACCTCGTTCAGGAAACTCTTCTGAAGGCTTGGGCGGCGCGCAGCCGGTTCCAAGCCGGGACGAACATGCGTGCCTGGACGTTCATCATTCTTCGCAACCTCTTCCTGTCGCAGATGCGGAGATCGCGCTTCACCGGGGAGTGGGACGACCTGGTCGCCGACCGGCTGCTCGCGGCACCAGCCGGGCAGGACAGGCAGATCGAACTGGGCGATGTCGAGCGTGCGCTTCAGCACTTGCCGGCGTCTCAGCGCGAGGCCCTGATTCTCGTCGGCGCCGGAGGCTTTGCTTATGAAGAAGCAGCCGAGATTTGCGGTGTTGCTGTCGGTACGATCAAGAGCCGTGTGGCCCGGGGGCGGGTGGCTCTTGAGGGGCTGATGACCGGTAACGCGCTGACGCCGCGTGCGTCGCACCACCGGGGCGAGCAATCGGCGCTCGATACGATCATGGCGGAGGTCGATCTGTTGAGCCAGTCGGAGGGCTGACCGCGTCGAGCGCTGCAAGCAGGTCTTCGAAGCCGGCCAGACTGGCTGTGCCGGCGGCATAGCATGAACGCAGCGCGCGACCGATTCCGTCGGTACGGCGCGGTATGTCAATGACGATAGGTGCCGGGTGCTTGTCGGTGTGACGTAGGGTGTTCATGGTGGTTCAACGCCATGATCACGAGAAATATCCTTTGGCCGGGCATCCAATGACGTCCCATGCCGCCGATGCCGTCGACCGCGCCTTTCGTTACTCGCCGTTTCTCCGTGAATTGATGGCGCGCGAAGATGGTGCTGCGGTCGTGGCGGCGACGGCGGACGCCGCGCGTGCCCAGGCGTTCGTTCCAGACGGAAATGGCTCCCTGGCCCGGCAGCTGCGACGCGCTCGCGCGCAGACAATCCTGTCTGTCGCGCTTGCCGATCTTTCGGGCGCCGCAACGCTTGAAGAGATCACATCGATTCTCAGCGACTTTGCCGACCTTGCGCTAGATAGCGCGATCGAAGCAGCCATTCGCGAGCGCGTACCGGACGCGACGCCGCTGGGCTTTGCCGTCATCGCGCTCGGCAAGCACGGGAGCCGCGAACTCAACTTTTCGTCGGACATCGACCCGATCTTCATCTTCGATCCCGCAACCTTGCCGCGCCGTCCGCGAGAGGAACCGGGCGAGGCAGCGGTCCGGGTGGCGCGTCGCGTCGTCGAACTGCTTCAGGCGCGCGACGCGGACGGCTATGTTTTCCGGGTCGACCTGCGTCTTCGGCCGGCATCGGAAGCAACCCCGATCGCGATCCCCGTCGATGCCGCTATTGCGCATTACGAATCGAGTGCGCTTGCATGGGAGCGCGCGGCGTTCGTTCGTGCGCGCGCGGCTGCAGGCGATCTCGCGCTGGGGAAGCGCTTTCTCGACGCGATCGCACCCTTCGTATGGCGCCGCAGCCTCGACTACGGCGCAGTTGCCGACCTTCGGGCCCTGACGGCATCGATCCGCGACCATCACGGTGCGACGCCGTTTGGTCCCGGCTACGATCTCAAGCGCGGACGTGGCGGGATTCGGGAGGTCGAGTTCTTCGCGCAGGTCCACCAGCTGATCCATGGCGGCCGGAACGCAACGCTTCGTATCGGGGCGACGATGCCGGCGCTGACCAGCCTTGCCGATGCCGGACTGATCGGCGCAAATGACGCTGGCCGGCTGGCTGACGCTTATCGGTTGCTCCGGACCATCGAGCACCGCGTGCAGATGATCGACGATCGTCAAACCCATATGCTGCCCGCGGCCAGTGACGACCTCGTCGGCGTCGCGCAGTTACATGGGCTCGACGGTGCTGACGCGCTGCTCGACCTTCTGCGTGGGCACGTTGAGACGGTTGAACGGCTGTACGATGCGCTCGACGAGGGCAATGCTCGGCCTGCTCCGGTCGCAGCGCGGGCCGACAATCCGTTGTTCGCCGCCTTTGCTCGGCCAGGCGAAGCCACGGCGATCGTCGAGCGCTGGCGGGCGGGTGGCGCGCGCGCGATCCGTAGTCCGGCGGCAGTGACCGCATTTGAGGCGATGCTGCCCGACCTGCTTGCCGACCTCGCGACGGCGCCCGATCCCGACGCCGCCCTCCATCGGCTCGACTCGCTCCTCGGACGGTTGACCAGCGGGGTAAACCTGTTCCGACTCGTCGATGCCCAGCCGACGCTGCGCGTTTTGCTCGTCGACATCCTGAGCCACGCTCCGGTTTTGGCGGATGCGCTTGCGCAGCGCCCGGCGCTGCTCGACCGGCTGGTTGACCGGACGGCGCTCGGCCCGGTTCCGGACATCGATACTTTGATTGAGGAGCTTTCGGGAAACGGGGCGCTCGAAACCGAGGCGTTGCTCGACCGCGTGCGACACATCGTCGGCGAATATCGTTTCGCGCTCGGCGTTCAGATCGTCGAGGGGACCGCCGACCCGATCGAGGTGGCGGCCGGTTACGGGCGGATCGCCGAGGCCGCTGTTCGCTGCGTGACCAGCCGTATCGTCGCCGATGGGCGTTTTGGAGGCGGGCTGCTGACGCATGCGTCCGATCTTGATCTGGTCTATCTGTTTACCGGGGATTTTGCGGCCGAGTCCGAGGGGCCCAAACCTCTCGGTGCGACGCTCTATTTCAATCGGCTCGGTCAGCGGGTGACCGGCGCGCTGTCAGCACCGACGTCGGTGGGCGCGCTTTACGAAGTCGATACGCGCTTGCGGCCTTCCGGCGCGCAGGGGCCGCTCGTTGCGTCGCTTGACGCGTTCGAACGGTATCAGCGCGACGACGCCTGGGCTTGGGAGCATATGGCACTGGCGCGGGCCCGCTGCGTCTACGGACCGTCCGACGGGGTGGCTGGCGTCGTCATGCGAACACTGTCCGCTGCGCGCGACCCCGCGAAGCTCGCCCGCGATGTCGCCGCAATGCGCGTCGACATCGCCGCGCATAAACCTCCGAACGGCGAGCTCGACGTGAAGCTGTCACCGGGCGGTCTCGTCGATCTCGAGTTTGCAGTACACTATTGGCAGCTGGCCCGCGGTATCGGTCTGACCCCCCGCCTCCGAGACGCAATCGGGCGGCTGGCCGATGCGGGCGTGGTCGACCCGGAGCTTCTCGGGGCGCACGACATGCTGACGCGCATGCTCGTCGTTCTGCGGCTGGTTGCGCCGGACCTTGCGGTTCCCGAAGCACCGACGCGCGCGCTCGTCGCCAAAGCGTGCGATGCGGACGACTGGGACGGCGTGCTTGCGCGTCTCGCCGATGCGCGCCAGTGCGTTGCGCGGCACTGGACACAAATCGTGGCGCTAGCGGAGGACGAGGCATGAACATCGGTGATGTGGCACCCGACGCGACATTCGAGCGAGCAGATGGCAGCGAAGGGCGGGTGAGCGACTATCGCGGAAAGCCGGTCGTGATCTACTTCTATCCCAAGGACGACACGCCGGGCTGCACGACAGAGGCCAAGGATTTCTCTGCGCTCGAGGCCGATTTCGCCGCGATCGGCGTCGCTGTCGTCGGCGTATCGAAGGATACGAGCGCGAGTCACGCAAAATTTGCAAGGAAGCACGCACTCGCGGTCGAATTGGTGGCCGATACGGACGGGATGTGCGAGGCCTTCGGCACGTGGGTTGAGAAGTCGATGTACGGCAAGTCCTACATGGGTATCGAACGTGCGACCTTCCTGCTCGACGCCCGCGGAAAGGTCGTCGAGGCGTGGCGCAAAGTGAAGGTCAAGGGGCACGCCGAATCGGTTCTCGTCGCTGCGAAGGCGCTGGTGACCGCGTAGTCAAGCGAGGTTCGGGTCGATTGCGCGCAATGCAAACGACTCGTCGCACAGCGGTTTCGACTGACCGCGCAGCGATTGTCTGGTCAGAATGGTCCCGTCAGATGGAACGGAGCGAAGGGTATTCAACGAATATCCACGCGAAGAGTTTCAGCTTACCCTTTCGGGACGCGGGGCACTGAATGATTTTGGGTCGTTTTTTCGCGCGGGAGAGCTTTGTGCCCGCTGTGCGTGCAATGTTCAGGGCACGCGATCTGTTCTTCCACGACGGCGCGACGATGCGGCGTGTTCACCTGTCGACGAAGCTGCAAGCCTCGGCTGCGGCGGGTAGCGCGCTGGTCATGTCGATGGCCTTGGCGTCGACGGTTCAGTTCGCGGTCGGAGCGCCGGCGATGGCGAATGCGATCGGTCAGGCGATGTCACGCGACGCCGCGATCGAGCGGATGAATGCGAAGGTCGTGTCGATGGAGGCCGAAATGGCCGCGATTCGCACTGCCGCCGCGACCCATGCGAAGCGCCTCGAGGTGCGTCAGGCCATGCTCGACGCGATGATCACCGGAGAGGGCAGGGTTCCTTCGGTCATGCCCGCCGCTGCGCGGCAGATCGACGATAAGGCCGCGCCACTCGTCGCGCCGCTCGCATCGGCCGAGGCGAAGCAGACCGCGATGGCCGCGCGCCTGACTGCCATGCACAATGCGCGCTACGCCGAGGCAACGGCAGCGATCGGCAAGGTCGGATTGAACACGCAGCGTTTCTTCAAGGTCGAGGGCGCGATGGGTGGCCCCTACGAGCCGCTGCCCGCGACCGGCGATCCGGCAGCAAAGGTGGCACCCGATCCGCAGTTTCGCGCGCTGTTCCAGTCGTGGAAGCGGCTCGAGCAGCTGCAGCAGGGCATCGTTGCGATCCCGTCGCACAAGCCGACCGAGGCGGTCAGCTTCACCAGCGGGTTCGGTGTTCGCAGCGATCCGTTCCGCGGTGGTGCCGCGATGCACGCCGGCGTCGATATCCCGGGGCCGGTCGGCACGCCGATCTACGCGACCGCCGATGGTGTGGTCGGCCGCGCGCAATGGGCCAATGGTTACGGCTGGCTCGTCGAGCTCAACCACGGGCGTGGCATCCAGACCCGGTACGGGCATTTGTCCGTGATGCTGGTGAAGCCCGGCGAGGCAGTCAAGCGCGGCCAGCTGATCGCGCGCATGGGCTCGACGGGCCGCTCGACGGGGTCGCACCTGCATTATGAAGTGCGGCTCGATGGGCACGCGGTGAACCCGATGCCGTTCCTCCAATCGACCAATTATCTGATGGCCATGCAGGAACGTGCGCGGGGCAGTCGTGTCGCGATGGGCGGTCCGGCGGCCGCCAAGTAGCTTGCCGCGCCCCGGTGGCGCGCCTATCTTCGTGGCATGACAATGACCGTCGACCTCAGCGAATCCGCCGCGCGCCGCGTTGCTGCGATTGCCGGCAAGCAGGGCAAGCCCGCGATGCTGCGTCTGTCGGTCGAGGGCGGCGGCTGTTCGGGGTTTCAGTACAAGTTCGGGCTCGCCGACACGGTCGAACCTGACGACAGCGTCGCCGAACGTGACGGCGTGAAGCTCGTGGTCGATGCGGTCAGCTTGGATCTCGTTGCAGGTGCGCAGGTCGATTTTGTCGAATCGCTCGGCGGCGCCGCTTTCCGCGTGACCAATCCCAATGCCGCGAGCGGATGCGGCTGCGGGTCGAGCTTCTCTGTCTAAGTGAAGATCGTCACCTACAACGTCAACGGCATCAAGGCACGGCTCCCGCGCCTGCTCGAGTATCTCGCCGAGCAATCTCCCGATCTTGTCTGTCTTCAGGAACTCAAGTCGAGCGACGAGACGTTTCCCGAGGCCGACATCCGCGCCGCCGGATACGGTGCGATCTGGCACGGGCAAAAGGGCTTCAATGGCGTTGCGGTGCTGGCGAAGGGAGCCGACCCGGTGGAGCGTTTGCGCGGGTTGCCGGACGATCCTGACGACACCCACAGCCGCTATCTCGAGGCCGAAGTCGACGGGCTCGTCGTCGCGTCGATCTATCTCCCGAACGGCAACCCGCAGCCCGGCCCCAAGTTCGCGTACAAGCTCGCCTGGTTCGACCGGCTGAACGCACGCGCGGCAACCTTGTTGGCTGAAGAACGGCCTGTGGTGCTCGCGGGCGATTACAACGTGGTGCCGACCGACGATGACATCTGGAAGCCCGGCGGGCTGGGCGACGATGCGCTCGTGCAGCCCGAGAGCCGCGCTGCGTTTCGCAGGCTCGGGGCGCAGGGCTGGACCGATGCGCTCAAGGTGCGCAACCCGGCGGCGAAGCAGTGGACCTTCTGGGACTATCAGATGAATGCCTGGCCGCGCGATGCGGGGTTCCGCATCGACCATCTGATGCTCTCTCCCGAAGCCGCCGACCGGCTCGCCGATGCAGGTGTGGACCGCGACTATCGTGGCCGCGAGAAGGCGAGCGATCATGCACCCACCTGGGCGGTGCTACGCTAGACCCTGCTTCAACTAGGGTGAAACAGGGTCCAGACCTGCCTCGGTCGCGAGCTTCGTCGCAGCCTCGTCAAATCCGCGCCACGCCGCGTTGGAAAGCGCGCCGCCGGTCGAGACGCGCCTGACGCCGAGCGCGGCGAGGTCGGCGACGCGCATGTCGGGATTCATCAGCAGCACATTGACGGGCTTGGGCGCGACCGCGCGGACCGTTTCGGCGATCTCCACCAGATCGGTCGGGCCGGGGGCATAGAGCACGTCTGCTCCGGCGGCGGCGAAGGCGACCAGCCGGTCGATGGCCTCCTGCGGGCTCGACAGGCCCCAGAGCCGCCCCTCGGTGCGCGCGACCAGCATGACGTCGTGTCCCGAGGCATCGATCGCGGCGCGGGCTGCGGCAATCCGCGCCACGGCGTGATCGAGCGCATAGAGCACGCCGCCGTGCTGATCCTCGATCGACACCCCGGCAATGCCAGTGGCGATCGCGTGGGTGACGTTGGCCGCAACATCGCCGGGCGCATCGGCAAAGCCGTTCTCGAAATCCGCGTTCACCGGCAACCCGGTCGCCGCGCACAACATCGCCAGATGATCGAGGCATTGCGCGAGGGT
>VYLJ01000593.1_pt1 | contig 12187 bp, 11 predicted proteins | sample 5114331 | NCBI WGS metagenome assembly VYLJ01 (sample SAMN12291791, study PRJNA351875) | freshwater metagenome | isolation source: freshwater lake | place: USA: Michigan, MSU2 Lake | collected 2011-08-16
ATAGAGAGGTGCGTAGTTCACCCAAGGAGAATCAATCTCTCGAAGTAAAAGTGAAGGGAATTTCTGAAATGGAATTCAGTCTGTCTATATTTGACTATACTTTTACTAACTATCTCAACCATGGCTTTTAACCTCAACGGTTTCAACTTTAACCAGTCGATTATCGATTCCCAGGGACGTGCTATCACAACTTTGGCGGATGTGATCAACCGCGCTAACATTGGTTTTGAAGTAATGCACGAACGCAACGCTCATAACTTCCCCCTCGATTTAGCTTCCGGTGATGCTATCCCCATGGCCTTGACGGCAGCGGCAATCAATGGTTAAAAATAAACAGATGCTGGATCCCCATCCAACATCCGCGTTCTAACTCTGCACACATTTTGCTAAGTCCTCATGATAAGTTAAAAAACGCTTCCTTTTTGGGGGCGTTTTTATTTATTCGATTGAAAAAACCGATGACAATCATTACTAAAGCTGATAAGAAAGTGGGGTGTGGGGTGTGGGGTGTGGGGACGTGGGGACGTGGGGACGTGGGGACGTGGGGACGTGGGGCATTTAGCTGAAATTTCCCTAAATCCCTAAATCCCTAAATCCCTAAATCCCCTTTCTAACTGATAACTGATAACTGATAACTGATGAAAAGATTAGCTTGGTTCGATCGCTTAGTGTTAGCGACTATTTTGGCCTTAATTGCCGGGATATCGTCGATTTTGATCCAGGGAAATCAAGTTCCTACCCGAGGGGAGAATTTTAGCTGGCAAGGACGAAAAATCGGCGTTAGGGACAATTATTTTACTTTAAGTTTTAATCGACCGATTGACCGTTCCGACATAGAAACCGGACTGGTGATCGATCCTCCCTTGCCGGGTAAAATTAGCTGGTCTGGCGATCGCTTGACCTATACCTTGACGGAATTGCCCATCTACGGCAAAAAATATCAAGTAAAGTTACCCATTGCTCAAGGTGAGGACTTTATCGGGGAATTTTACACCCACGATCGAGCTTTTGCCTATATTGGAGTCAACCAAGAGGAAAGAGGTCGTTTAATCGTCTGTAATATCATTCAGGGGGCAAATAACGTCACAGAACTGAAAAAAACCATCCTTACCCCTGCGGATCTGGTGGTCACGGATTTTCAAATCTATCCGAGGGGAGAGAGAATTTTATTCTCGGCCTTCGATCGCTCTGACTTAGGACGAGACACCCCGAAACAGCAACTTTACACGATGACCACGGGTTTAAATCATGACGAACATGGTCAAAATTTGCCCAGTGGTCGTATAGAAAGGTTTTTAGATGCGAAAACTTATCAAAATCTGCGCTTTGATCTCTCAGATAACGGCAAAACCCTAATCGTGCAGAGAATTAATCATGGGAATCCGGGGGATGCCAGTTTATGGGTAATCAGTGATGATGGACAATCGCGACCGTTAGGAATGCAAGGGGATAATTTTTTACTATCTCCCGACGGTAAAAAAGCGGTTGTCAGTCAAACGGGAGGGGTAGCGGTGATTCCTTTGGATGTCCAAGCGGGAAAACCGCAATTTTTGCCTACCTACGAGAAAATACTCGCTTTTTCCCGGGATGGTCGCCAAAAATTAATGGTGAAATCAGAACCGGATAATCAGCGATCGCTATTTTTGCTCAACGATCAGGGAGAGTCAAGACTACTATTAAGAACAGCTAATCCGATTATTAGCTGTGAATTTGAACCGCGACAAGAAAAAACCCTTTACTGTCTGAAAAGCGATCTGGTCATGGGCAGCGATGGCAAAGTGAAAGAAGAACCATTTTTAGGGATTATTGAGCTAAAAACGGGTAAAATGATGCCCCTGCTGGCCTTACCTAATTATCGTGACGTGCAGATGAGTATGTCTCCCGATGGCGTGGCCTTATTATTTGATCAGTTAGCAACCACACCCTTTGGAGTCAGAAATGATTTAGTCACCGGGGAGGGGTCGAGCATTGCCGATGGTCGTCTCTGGTTATTACCACTCCCCGATCAATTCAGTCCCAATAGCACCCCGAAAATTTTACCTCAAGAACTCAACGCCGGTTTTAAACCCCGTTGGCTGCCCTAAAATTATTGATCGGTAGCTATGTTATCAGGTTCAAGAGTTAAGTTTTCAGTGAATTTATGCTACTTCAGCGATTTGCTTTTTTATTGCGTCCTAGTGGCGATATCGAGATCGAGCGGGGGATTCGGACTTTATTAGCGATTGCGGTACCGATTATTATCGGTGATATTTTAGATCAGTCAGAATTGGGGTTAATGGTCGGTTTAGCGGCTCAAACCTTGATTTTAGCCGATGTAGGGGGACTTTACCGCCTGAGAGCGAAAACTCTCGTCGCTACGACTATCGGGATGGCTCTAGCTTTGATTATCGGCACATTAGCCAGTGCTTGGCTAGGATTGACCGTAGTGATAGTTTTTTGCGGGTTGTTTCTAGCGGGTTATTTGACGGTTTACGGGGAAAATGGGGCGTTAGCTGGGGTAGTAATTAGTTTATTGCTGCTTTTTGCTGTTTCTTTGCCATCGGGAGATATTGTCGTCGCTTTACAACGGGCCGGAATCGCTGTGTTGGGAGGGGGATGGACAATTTTTTTAGCCCTGTTTATCTGGCCTTTTCGCCCTAATCAGCCTTTACGTCAGGTAACGGCGGAAAATTTTCAGGGTATCGCCACTTATCTCCGCTCTTTGCCCTTACACTCTCGTTCTAATGCTAATGAGGAGCCATATTTTGACAAAATCCGCCAACTGTTGCTCCGTTCTAGGAAAACTGTCACCTTGACGCGTCGGGGACGTTGGGGAAAAAGTGAGCTGCGGGAATTGTTAATCGTCTTGATCGAAGATAGCGATCGCATTAATACCAGCTTAATCGCGCTGCGAGAATTGCTTCATCTTCATCCCTTGCCACAACTGACCACGGTGGGTATTTTATTAGAAGATATTCTCGTGCAAGTGGCGGAAATTAGCGAAGATATTGCCTGGTTAATTTTGGGTAGAAATAAACGACCGGATTGTGAGCGCTTGCAGCTATTACTCAAGGCGATCGAGCAACAAAAAAACCTGCAAGCTAAAGTTTTAGAAAATGCCCAGGATGATTATAGCAGTTATGTGGCAATTTCGCAATTAAATAATCGTTTAAAAAAATTATTTAAACAGCTAAAAATAGCCAGTGAAACAGCGCAACATTTGCGGCAAAGCGAGAACTTTTCCGATAAAAAAAATCCCTGGCAGCGGAACTTTGAAGGTATAGAAAAAGAGTACAGTCAAGAAAAAGCTTGGTGGGAACCATTAAAATCTAATTTTAATCTAGAATCGCCCCTATTTCGCCATGGTTTACGCTTGGGTTTGGGAAGTGCGCTAGGAGTTTTGATTTACCATAAGCTAGGAATTACCCATAGTTTTTGGATTGGTTTAACCTTAGTTATTGTGTTAAAACCAGATTTTAGCTTGACTTTTCAACGCTTTTTTAATCGGGTGTTTGGTACGATTTTAGGCTCGTTTTTTGTTTTGGCATTGTTGCGAATTATAGATAATCCGATCTGGTTAGAAATTATTGGGATGATTTCTATAGCGATCGCTTTAGCTTTGGTGCGATTTCACTATAGTTTGGCCGTATTTTTTATCACAATTTTTGCTTTAATCATCAGTCGTCTCGATACCAGCAATGACGGGATTAATTTAGAGTATATCAGAATAGTTTATACTTTAATCGGTAGTGCTTTAGCTTTTGCACTTTCCTTCGGTTTTTTACGGTTTAATGAAGATGAACTTTTTTCCCTCGCTGCCATTAAAGCATTAGAAGCTAATCAAATATATTTTCAGTCAGTTATGGCAGTTTATTTAGGAGAATCATCCTATCAAACTGCAAGTTTATCTTCCTATCGCGATAAAGCTCGACGAGCAAATACAACTATGCAAACGGCCCTACAAAGATTAATTGATGATCCTAGCACACCCTTTGCACAAATGGAACCAGCAATCACTTTAAGTAATTATATTCCCCGTTTTGGTCGCGGGGTGACAGTTTTATTGACGGAATTGGAACAATATCGCGGTAGTCCTCCCCATCCTAATCTCAGTCTGTTCACACAACAATTAACCCAAGCTTTGACGCAATTAACCCAAGCTTTGCAAACAAATAATCCTCCTCTTCCCTTACCTCCCCTCGAAGATACTTTAGAAAATATCCTCGATCATTTGCAAGAATTGCGAGAGGAAAGGTTAGTAGAAATTGGCAATCAACAAGAGGGAACTAATCTCCATAAATATTTAGGGGATTATAATATTGTCACCACGGAACTTGTGGAATTATCCAGTCGTGTGGGGGTAATGAACACAGCAATCGATCGTTTTATTAGAAGTTAAAATTTAGTTATTAAGTAGTTGGACAAAAGTAAAGTTAACTGTGGGGTAAGGAGTCGGTCGTCAGGAGTCGGTCGTCGGTCGTCAGTAAGAATTGCGGCAATTTACATTTCTTAAGATAGACAACATTTTTAAAGGGAAACTATCTTCTAAAATTGGTCATTATTTCCGATTTTATCACTCAATTCAAGCCTTTGGGTAGGGTTGATTCAAGGTAGGGTTGATTCATGAATCAACCCTACCCAAACCCTGGATCGCATTAGCTTTTCGGTGAGATGCTTACACGCGATTGTTCATATTTTTGTACCAATTTAAGAGTCACTGATAATTGCTGATTGTCTGTATTTCTGCAAAGGTGAGATGCAGCCATTTAGCAGTCAGGAGGAAAATCGATTAACTTCGATAATTTCCGTATATTCAAAATTATTAGGACTGCGTTTCACTAGAGAATAATCAACACCATGAAGATTAATTAAATCCTCTTGACAATCCGCTTTCGGAGAATTATAAACTAACACATATTCTTTACCAATATAGGGAGAAATCTCGGTTTCTACTTCTCCTCTCCATTGAGTTTTTGTCACTAAAACAACTAACTGATTGGCTAATTTAGGAATAGCGATCGCAACTTGCCGACGATAGATATGATCGAGACTACCAAAAGGGGAATCCATCACCAGAGGAAAAGTGCTGCTATCAATTCCCATCAAAGTATTTTTCTGACGACCTTCGCGCACTCGATCGATAATTCCCCCGATAAAAGATAAACTGAGAATCTGATTTTCTCCGGTAGAAGCTGCCACGGGAATGGCAAATCCTGTGGTATTTTCTAATAATCTTACCTCGTAATCGGGACTAATACGGGGAATATAGGGAGTAAAAGAAATTGAGCTGAAGATTTCCTGTACCCGTTTTTCTAAGGACAAACGAAACTGATTTTCTAATCTCTGTCTTACCTCACTAATGCGATTAATTGCCTCTTGAGTCGCTAAAATACGTCGTTGTCCTAAATTAGATTTTTCCTCTTTTTGTTGCTGTTTTTGTACCTGTTTTTGCAGGGATTCTAACTCTTTTTCATAGATATCTAGTTGATTTTTATTGCTGCCCTGTTCCAAGCGTAAATCTTTTAGGGAATCCTCGATCGCATCTAAACGAGATTGCAGATTTTTAATATCTTCATCGGGATAATGGCGAAATTTATCCCGAACTTCATCTAATTCTGATTCTACCAAAGATAATTCTAAGCGCCATTGGTGAATATTAGCTTGATAATTATCCACTTCTTGCCAAAAATCTAAGACTCGTTTATCTATTTCTTTGACTGTGGAAGATAAGCGAATGGCCGCTTCTTCCACATCGGCCATTCCTGCTTTATTCATCCAATCTTGTACCTGTAAATAAGCTTGGCTATTCTCCTGTAATTCCTGGCCACAAATACATTTCTTTCGCTCTAATAATTGTTGGACAAATTGCTGTTTGATACCACTGGGTAATTCCCCTTGTTGTCGTAGGCGATCGATTAATTGCTGAAAATTTTGATTAATTTCTTTTAAAAAGACTTGATAAGCTTGCTGGGAAATTAATTTCTTTAACTTATCCTTAGTTCTGACTAAATCTTGCCGCAGATTTCTTTCCTGTTGTTCTAATTTTTCTTTTAACTGTTTTAATTCCTCGGCACCACTTAACTCTAGCAAGCGATTAGTCACGGCTTTTTTTAATTCTTCTTGCTGGGATAACTGGCTAATAATATCCTGCTGACGCTGTTTTAATTTCTCGAAATCCTGCTCGATTTTACTTTCCTGTTTCAATAACTTTTTTAAATCCGATTCTCCTAAATCTTTAAGCTCATCTTGTAAAGATTTCTTAGCTTTTTTTAAATGCTCGATCGCTCGATCTAATACTTTAACTCCCAATAATTCTTTTGTATCCTCGGCGATTTTACCTTGGCTACTACTGCGAAATTGATGATCGATATATTCCCCATCAAAAAAGAAATAACGGTGTAAACTTTCGGGTAAAATTTGATTAATAATATCCTCTGGTGGTTGATTGGGTGTGTACCAATTGCCATCATCACCAGCGTAGAGCATATATAAACTATTTTGACCGTATTTAATTTTACTATTTACATCTTGATAGGCGAAAAATTTTCGTTTTACCTGATAGCGTTTATTTTCATGTTCAAAGTTTACTTCTGCGGAACATTCTATGGAGGTTCCCGTGCTTACTTCGGTAATTGCCCGTTTATTAACTAATAACTCTGGTTCGGCAAAAGCTGCTGTAAATTTTTCATAAAGAACCCAGGTACAAGCATTTAAAATTGTTGTTTTTCCTGCCCCATTATTGCCATAAATTACCGTCGTATTGCGAGAACTCGCTGCTAAATGTATCTCAGGAGTCTTACCATAAAATTGTCGAAAATTACATAACTTTATTGATAGTAGTTTCATATTTAGAGACAGGGGATGATGGGGAAGTGGGGAAGTGGGGAAGTGGGGAAGTGGGGAAGTGGGGAAGTGGGGAAGTGGGGAAGTGGGGAAGTGGGGAAGTGGGGAAGATGGGGGAGTGGGGAAGTGGGGGAAATGGGGAGTGGAGCATTTGGATGAAATTTCCCTAAACCACTAAATCCCTATCACCCCAAAACCCTCCGCAACGCGCACGCAGTGATCACCCTATCTCCTGTCTCCTAACTCCTGACTCCTGACTCCTGATAACTGATAGCTAATCATTGAATTACTTCTTTAATAATCGTTAAAACATCATCATTGATATTGCGAGGATTGCGCTGGTATAACTTATCTCTTTCCAATTTTAAAACTCGATCGATGATTTTTCGCACATCTTCGGGAGCGTTTAAAATCGGTTCTTGGATATTTTGGAGATTATGATCAGGATTAGTCATAGGACAGATTTTTGAATATTTACAGCCGCTGCATTCAAACAAAATCCCTGCCAGGGTACGTTAATCTATTACTAACGCACCCTCAGCCTAGATTGTTTCCCTAGACGAAACTTAAATAGGGTAACTTTTGGGCGGTAGATTGAATCAGATCGAGATTTTGTAACAGCTGTCCGCAGGTATCCCAACCCCCTTCTATTAACATCTGTCGGGAACCTTCATTCATAGAGACGGTAGCGACAAAATCCCCCCATTCCACCGTCATAGTTGTCAAGGAAAGATCGACGGGAATTTCGGGATTAGCGGCAATTAGATCCTGTAAATGGGCGATGGTTTTTGCCTCAGCAGTGACACAGGGAACCCCATTAGCGATACAATTGCCAAAAAATATTTCGGCGAAACTTTCCCCGATAATTGCTTGAATTCCCCAACGTAAAATCGCTTGCGGTGCGTGTTCCCGAGAAGAGCCACAACCAAAATTACCATTAACTACCAGAATTTTCGCTCCTTGGTACTGGGGTAGATCGAAAGGATGACTCCCCTGTAAAGCCGCTCGATCATCGGCGAACACTTGTTCTCCTAAACCTTCAAAGGTGATACAACGCAAAAAACGAGCCGGAATAATGCGATCGGTGTCAATATCGTTGCCTCGCAAGGGTAAAGCTCGTCCGGAGATGGTTTTAACTTGACTCATGATCTTTTTCTAACTTTTACTAGCAGTGACAAAAAAAAGTGGTTGCATCTTGCCATACTCCCTGATCGGTGGCATTTTTCTCGATTTCTCGGCGATAATTGTTCACTAGAGTCGCAATTTCGGCAGCCGATAGGCGACCGAACCGCCTTTTTTTAACCATTGATACCATTTTGCCAGCACTTGCGGGATATCGGGGAAAAGTGCAATCGCCAGAGAACAGGTGATCAGATCGAAACTAGACTCGGCAAAGTCAATAGCAGCTATATCGGCGTTAATTAGGTCAATATTCTCGATATTTAATGCTTCTAGCTTTTTTTCGGCTCTGGCAATCATTTCCGGCGTGAAATCAACCCCGATGACACTTTTCACTTTTGGGGCAATTGCGACCGCTATAAATCCCGTTCCCGTTGCCACGTCTAGCACAGATTGGCTTTTTTGTACATAGAGATAATTTACTAATTTAAGGGCGCGAGCTTGCGTAAAATCGTTATCGTAATCGTGACGAAGGGCATAAAAATCAATTACTTGACGCTGATAATCGTTGCTCATCTTCTCTATTGCCCAATTATCGACAAAGACTGACCCAATTGACTTAAATTAAGAGCATGGCCGCCGGTAACTAGATAAACCGCGTCTGCTATTGTGCCAATTCTACGACAGAGATCGCCTAAACGATCGCGAAACAGACGACCGAGGGGATAAGCGGGAACCACACCCCAACCGGTTTCTTCCGCCACCAGAATAACATCAACCGCCGCGTTTTTGAGGGAATACAAGAATCGATCGCTAATTTCTAACCATTCAGCTGCCGACATTTCTAAACAATTGGCTACCCAAGTACCGAGGGAATCGATCAATAAACAGTGAGAAAATGGGCTATTATCAATAGTTTCGCTTAATTGTCGGGGAATTTCTTGGGTTTGCCATTGGGGGGAACGTCGCTGCCGGTGTCTTTCAATGCGATCGCACCATTCTTGATCTTTTTCATCCACCGAGGAGGTGGCGATATAAATAACGGGTTTTTGGCTGATTTTGGCTAAATATTCGGCCCATTCACTTTTCCCAGAACGGGCAGCCCCTGTAACTAGGATAATTTTTTCATCCACGATCGAGATTTTGGCAAATAACTAAAGTATATACGGAAGAAAACTGTCCTATTCTCCATCATCAAAACGGTGAATATCATCATCTCCCAAATATTCGCCATTTTGCACCTCAATCATCACCAGAGGAATAGAACCGGGGTTTTCCACCCGATGACGGGTATTCATGGGAACGTATGTAGATTCTTTTTGTTTGAGGAGAGTTTCTTTTTCATCACAGATTACCCGCGCTGTACCCGAGACGACAATCCAGTGTTCACTGCGATGGTAGTGCATTTGGGTACTCATGTGATGGCCGGGTTTAATAACAATGCGATTGATGCGATACCGGGGACCTTCCTCCAATACCGTCACCGTTCCCCAGGGGGGAGTTCGCGTCATTTCTATGTCTTGGGGAGAAGGGGAGGGAGCATTAATTAAGTCATCCATGGCGGTGGTCTCCAAACTTGATTAACATTCTAGTGGACAATAATCAGTTATCAGTGAACAGTAATCAGTTATCAGTGAACAGTAATCAGTGAACAGTAATCAGTGAACAGTGAAAAGACAGAAGTAAACTGCCATTTGATGATGATCACTTAATACACACTGCTCACTTAAAACTTAAAACTCAAAACTGATAACTGATCACTGATCACTGATCACTGAACTCTTGACAGATGGCTCGGTTTGTGCTAGGCGATTAGCCATTTGTACCAGATCCACCCCGGTAGCTTGACGCAATTGTTCGGCAAAAGCAGTCATTTTCGGGACAAGATTACCATCACCTCCGTCCACTACCGTCACCGTTTGCACCTGCACTTCTGGGACACTAGCGACCATTAATTTCAGCAATAACTCCAATTTTTGGTATAAAAAGATGTTTTTAGCGTTATTTCCCGCTCCTTGCCAAGAAGCCGCTAATTTTTTGGTTCCTTCCGCTTGCGCTTTCCCCTGTTCGATAATTTTGGCCGCTTCCCCCCGGGCTTTTGCGATCGCTTGTTGACATTCCGCGGCCGCAGGGGCGATCACATCTGCCTGTAATTGCTGTTTCACCTGCTTAATTCGGGCGTTTTGTACCGCCACTTCTGCCTGTGCTTTAGCTAAATCGGACATAACCACCGATTCTACCTCGGCAATCATGGCGCCGCGCTTAGTTTGAGTGTCGCGCACCCGTTTTTCTGCGTCAGCTTTGGCTATTTCTAAATCTTTTTGGATACGACGCAAAGCGGTTAGGCGTAGATTCTCGGAATCCTTGATAATCGATGTTTTTCGGGCTTTTGCTTCTGCTATCCGGGCATCTCTCTGTAATTCGGCTTTTTGCTTCCGTCCGATCGAATCGAGATAACGCACCTCATCGGAGATATTCTGGATCTGCAAACTATCCAAAACTAAACCCAATTTTTCTAGATCCTGTTCCGCTTCTTCCAAGAGACTTTTGGCAAAAGCGATCTGATCGGAGTTCGCTTGTTCTGGGGTTAAATTCGCCAAGACACCGCGCAAATTGCCCTCTAGGGTTTCTTTAGCCAATTGTTCGATTTCCTTGCGTTTCTTGCCCAATAAACGCTCGATCGCATTATAAATAATCGGTTCTTCCCCGGCAATTTTAATATTCGCCACCCCGGTGACGATTAACGGCACACCGCCCTTAGAATAGGCATTAACCACCCTGAGATCGATGATCATGTTGGTCAGGTCCATTCGATACACTTGTTCTAGCATAGGTAAACGAATACTGCTGCCCCCTTTTACCAAACGATAACCGATGGTTTTGCCCGTGGCCGTGGGACGACGACTGCCGGCAAAAATTAAAACTTCGCTCGGTTGACAGATGTGGTAATAGTTACGGATGACCAATAAACCCGCACCTGTCCCTAAACCGAAAACTCCCAGTAAAACAGCGATAATTTCCATAGATTTTATTACGGTCGATGCTCGGATCAAATTAACTAAATTGTATCCATCAATTTCCAAACTTGACAGACGTTGAAGTCTGGTAGGGTGTAGGTACATCGAAAATTAAAATAAGTAATGATAGAGTAAAATCCCCTAGTTTTATCTTGACTTCAATCAAATTGGAGCTAAAATCTACACATAACTTTATTCGTAGAGCAAATTATTCGATGTATGAATAATCTCAAAAAATCTCTCGGCATTTGTTGACCGTTGCTTCTTCTGCTGTGGGTATCCCCGAACCTACGAGTGTTCTTGGTTGTATCACACTAGGGGGTTTAATGCTAGGGGGTGCTGTCCGCAAAGCGAGAAAATAATGTCCCAGAGAGAGGAGGCGCAGGTTTCCTCTCTCTTTTTTGGGGGGTTTTCGAGCCTTCAGGTTTCAGGATCTATCCCTAATTCCCGCAATCGTGCCGCTAGTTGTTCTGCTCGTTGTTTAGCCGCAGAAGCTTCTTGTTTAGCCGCAGAAGCTTCTTGTTTAGCCGCAGAAGCCTCTTGTTTCGCCGCAGAAGCCTCTTGTTTCGCCGCAATTAATTCCTCATCGGCAAGGGGAATCAACTCTCCCTCCAGCGTCAACCAGCGTAACCATAGCCGCTCAATCCCCCGATAGGAACCTTGCCACAAACCCAAGCTCAATTCCAGTGGAGGAATCGGTAAGCGTCCCTCCACTAAAGCTACGGGTTGGTAATAACCACCTACCAGTTCAAACGCTTGAAGTTGGTTAGTATAGCGACTGAAAACCACATAGTAGGGAATCCTCAGAATCTGTTCATAAACTGTCCACTTAGTTGGCGGTTCCCCGGGTTGACGTAGTTCTTCTCCTAAATCTTGATTTTCCGTACCTGGAGACAATAATTCCACCACAATCGTCGGGGAAACCCCTTCCTGCCAAATCACATAGCTTAAGCGCAGGTCATGGCCATCATAGAGGCGAGGAACACCAACCACCCCAAACCAATCGGGACGCTTGTACCATTGAGGGTGTCTGACATTGTAGTAAAGGTTGAGGTCAGCGGCGCTAAAAACTAGGTCTGGTTCCCAGTTGGGAGGCTGGAAAGTCAGCAGTAATAACTGAGGTTGTAATAGGTGAAATTCGTCAGGCAAACCGGGTTCAAGTGGATTGTCGCTAGGTAAATCATACATCGTCGGCAAGGATTGCCGGGGGGAAAGGGGAGGGTCAGATT
>VYLJ01000287.1_pt1 | contig 12181 bp, 10 predicted proteins | sample 5114331 | NCBI WGS metagenome assembly VYLJ01 (sample SAMN12291791, study PRJNA351875) | freshwater metagenome | isolation source: freshwater lake | place: USA: Michigan, MSU2 Lake | collected 2011-08-16
CGTCGTCGGCGGCGGGCTGGTGGGCCGCCTGTCGGCCGATCCGCGGTACGAGCTGGTCGGGGTGCTGGTGCGTGATCCGGCGCGGCCGCGCGATGTCGAGGTCGATCCGGCGCTGCTGACGACCGACGCCGACGCCCTGCTGGCGCGGGGCCCCGAGGTGGTGCTGGAGGCCCTGTCGGACGGCACCGCGGGCCATGCTCTCATCCGCAAGGCGCTGCAGGCCGGGCTGGCGGTGGCCAGCGCCAACAAACAGGCGATCAGCGTCGATCCGGCAGGGTTGGCCGCGCTGGCGGCGCAGCATGGCGGCCGGCTGGCCTACTCGGCCGCCGTGGGCGGCGGCTCGCCGATGATCGAGACCCTGCGCAAGGCCCGCGCCGCCGGGGAAGTGGTCGGCTTCGAGGCGGTGCTCAATGGCACGGTCAACTTCATGCTCGACCGCCTGGGGCAGGGGGCGGCGTTTGAGGTCGCCCTGGCCGAGGCCCGCGCTGCCGGCTTCGCCGAGGAGGACCCCTCGGCCGACCTGGAGGGGCACGACTCGGCCGCCAAGGTGCGGCTGCTGGCGCACGAGGCGTTCGGGCGCCTGCCTGAAGCCCTGCCGCTGGATGCGCTGGAGACGGCCGCGCCGCCGGTCGCGGCCGGGGTGCGCCAGGTCGGGGCCTGTCGCCTTGAAGAGGGCGCGCTGGTCGCCTCGGTCCGGCTCGCGCCGGTGGAGGATCCGCTGTTCCTTGGCCTGCACGGCGAGCGGAACGCCCTGCGCGTGTTCGGGGCCGACGGCCGGGTCTGGACCTGTCGGGGGCGCGGGGCCGGTCGTCACGCCACCTGCGAGAGCGTGCTGGCCGATCTGCGTGATCTGGCAGAGGTCTGAAGGGTCGAAATCACCCCTGCGGTGCACAATTGCGCAGGCGGGGGCAAAAAACCTGTTCCCGGTCTTGTGCGGTGCCGCGACGCATGGTTTAGTGCGGGCGTTCAGAAGGAGCTGATCTTGGACTTTGGCGCGACCCGGCTTGTGATCCGTAGCACGGCGAAAGCCGGCGCGATCACGCGCGTCCAGTCTCCCCTTCTCTCGGCCCAAGTCATTATTCTTTCGGTACTTCTCACCCTCCTTGCGAGTGTGGGGCGGATGCTCGTGACCTGACCGGTCCGAAACAGCACCGAACCCCACACCCGCTCCGGAGCCCGGCAGCGGGTTTTTTCTTACCCGAACCCACCCCTCACCTCCTGACTGGCCCGAACAAGACCTCCTCCGATGACGCAAGATTCTTCCCCTGAAAGTCCGTCTTCCGGTGCTGTTCCCGAACGGCGCAGCCACGCCATCACGCGGGGCCCGTCGCGCGCCGCCGCCCGCAGCTATCTGCGCGCCGCCGGCATGAGCGACGCCGACTTCGACAAGCCGATGATCGGGGTGGTCAACACCTGGTCCACGGTGACGCCGTGCAACATGCACCTGGACCGGCTGGCCCGGGATGTGCGTGCCGGGATCATCGCCGCGGGCGGTTATCCGGTGGATTTCAACACCATCGTCGTCACCGACGGCATCTCGATGGGCTCGCCCGGCATGAAGGCCTCGCTGATCTCCCGCGAGGTGATCGCCGACTCGATCGAGCTGGCAGTCGAGGGACACCAGCTGGACGGCGTGATCTGTATCGTCGGCTGCGACAAGACCATCCCGGCCGCTGCGATGGCCCTGGCCCGTATGGATATTCCGGGGCTGGTCTACTACGGCGGCACCATCCTGCCCGGCCGTCTGGCCGAGCGGGAGATCTCGATCCAGGAGGTGTTCGAGGCTATCGGCGCGCACGGTGCCGGAGCTCTCGATGATGCCGGGCTGAAGGCCGTCGAACAGGCCGCCTGCCCGGGAGCCGGAGCCTGTGGCGGCCAGTTCACCGCCAATACGATGGCCATGGCCCTGTCGGTGATGGGGCTGTCGCCGATGGGTGCCAACGACGTGCCGGCGGTCGACCCGGCCAAGACCGCCGAGGGCGAGCGCTGCGGCCGTCTGTCGGTCGAGCGCGTGTTCGCCGGCGACCACGCCCGCAAGTACATCACCCGCCGCTCGTTACAGAACGCCGCCGCCGCCGTCTCGGCCTCCGGCGGCTCGACCAACGCCGTGCTGCACCTGACCGCCATCGCCGCCGAGGCCGGCGTCGAGTTCGGCATCGAGGACTGCCACCAGGCCTGCGCGGCGACGCCGGTGATCTGCGATCTGAAGCCCGGCGGACGGTTCCTGGCCTCGCACCTGCACGCCGCCGGCGGCACCCGGCTGGTGACGCAGCGGCTGGCCGAGGCCGGCCTGATCGCCAACGCCCCGACGGTGTCGGGCGAGAGCCTGTTTGCCGAGGCGGCGCGGGCCGAGCCTGCCCCCGGTCAGCAGGTGGTGACCGCCGTCGCGCAGCCGGTCACGCCGCGCGGCTCCTTCGCCGTGCTGTACGGCGATGTGGCACCCGACGGCGCCGTCCTGAAGCTGACCGGCCACGCCATAGCCCGCTTCGAGGGCCCGGCGACGGTGTTCGACTCCGAGGAAGACGCCTTCCACGCGGTGCAGGCCGGCGAGGTCGGTGAGGGCGACGTCATCGTCATTCGCTACGAGGGGCCGAAGGGCGGACCCGGCATGCGCGAGATGCTGCAGGTCACCGCCGCCCTGAAGGGGCGCGGGATCAAGGATGTGGCCCTGATCACCGACGGGCGCTTCTCCGGTGCCAGCTACGGATTTGTCGCCGGCCACGTCTCCCCGGAGGCTGCGGTTGGCGGCCCCATCGCCCTGATCCGCGACGGTGACCGCATCACGCTCGACGTGCCCAACCGGCGCATCGACGTGGCCGCCGACCTGGCGGGGCGCCGGGCCGGGTTCATCCCCGTGACCCGCCCGGCGCCGACCGGGGTCTTCGCCAAGTACGCCGCCACGGTCGCCTCTGCGGCCCAGGGTGCCGTGACCATTCCCAATCCCCCGCCGGCGCAGGTCTTCCGCCCCGCCGCGACCACGACCGCCCGAGAGGACGCCTGACCATGCAGATCTACACCAACGACGACGTGCGACCGGGGGCCATCGCCGGCCAGCGCATCGCTATCATCGGCTACGGCAGCCAGGGCCGGGCCCACGCCCAGAATCTGAGGGAGTCGGGCCATGACGTGATCGTCGGCGTCCGCGCCGGCGGCCGCGGCTGGTCGCACGCCCAGTCCGACGGCCTGGCCACCACCGAGCCCGCCGAGGCGGTCAAGGGCGCGGACATCATCGCTGTCCTGACCCCGGACATGGCCCAGGCGGACATCTATCGCGACACCATCGCGCCGAACGCCAAGAAGGGCGCGGCCCTGATGTTCGCCCACGGCTTCTCGATCCACTACGGCCGGATCGCGCCGCGCGCCGACCTCGACGTGATCCTGGTCGCGCCCAAGGGGCCGGGTGATCTGGTCCGCCGCGAGTACGCCCGAGGTCGCGGCGTGCCGACCCTGTTCGCAGTCGAGCGCGACGTCACCGGCAAGGCCCGCGACCGGGCCATGGGCTACGCCAAGGGCATCGGCGGTGCCACCGGCGGCTTGATCGAGACCAGCTTCCGCGAGGAGACCGAGACTGACCTGTTCGGCGAGCAGGCGGTGCTGTGCGGCGGTGCCAAGGAGCTGGTGATGCAGGGCTTCTCGACCCTGGTCGAGGCTGGTTACCAGCCCGAGGTCGCCTACTTCGAGTGCCTGCACGAGCTGAAGCTGATCGTCGACCTGTTCTACGAGGGCGGCGTCTCCAAGATGCACGAGTTCATCTCCGAGACCGCCAAGTACGGCGCGGTCGTGTCGGGGCCGCGGGTCGTCAATGGCGAGACCCGGGCGCGCATGAAGGAGGTGCTGACCGACATCCAGTCGGGGGCCTTCGCCCGCGACTGGATCGCCGAGAACGAGGCCGGCAAGGGTGCCTACGAGGCTCTTCTGAAGGCCGACCATGACCATCCGATCGAGGCCATCGGCGCCTCGTTGCGCGAACGCATGGCCTGGTTGCAGCCCGCCGCCAAGCCTGCCGCCGCCTGATCCGCTGAGAGCCCCGGTACCGTCATGAGCGCCGCCGCGCCCGCCTACATCCCCGAGGCCAGCCCCGCCCGCACGGGCGCGCGCCTGCTCGTCCAGACCCTCGAACAGCTGGGGGTCGAGGTGGTGTTCGGCTATCCCGGCGGTGCCATCATGCCTGTTTATGATGCCCTGACCGGCTCGGGCCTGCGTCACATCCTGGTGCGCCACGAGCAGGGTGCCGCCTTCGCTGCCGACGCCTATGCCCGTGTCAGCGGCAAGCCCGGCGTCTGCATGGCGACCTCCGGTCCGGGGGCGACCAACCTGATCACCGGCATCGCCAATGCGATGATGGACTCTGTGCCGATGGTCTGCATCACCGGCAATGTCGCCCAGGGGCTGATGGGAACCGACGCCTTCCAGGAGATCGATATCCTGGGACTCACCCTGCCCATCGTGAAGCACTCGATCCTGGTACGGGATCCGGCCGACGTGCCGGCGGCGGTGGAAGAGGCCTTCTTCATCGCCACCGACGGCCGTCCTGGCCCGGTGCTGATCGACCTGCCCAAGGACGTCCAGGTCGGCACGGCTGACCGCCCCTCGGCCTTCTCCCGGCCGAACGCGGCGGCCGGCATCGACCGGGACGCCATCGCCCGGGCCGGGGCGGCGATCCGCAAGGCCGAGCGTCCGCTGGTCTATGTCGGCGGCGGGGTGAAGATCGCCGGAGCCGTGGACGAACTGCGCGCTTTCGTCGAGCGCACCGGCATCCCGACGGTGTCGACCCTGAACGGGCTCGGCTGCATCCCGACCGGCGCGCCCGGTTATCTGGGCATGATGGGCATGCACGGGACACGGGCCGCCAATGAGGCGATCCAGCTCTCGGACCTGCTGATCGTGTTCGGGGCGCGCTTCGACGACCGGGCCACCGGCAAGCTGGCCGAGTTCGCGCCCCACGCCGAGGTTGTCCACTTTGACATCGATCCGGCCGAGGTCGGCAAGCTGCGCGCGGCGGCGGTCGGCGTGGTCGGCGACCTGAAGGCCGGCATCGCTGCTCTGGATCCCGGGCCGCTGGCGATCGAGCCGTGGATGATTCGCTGCGCCAGCCAGTCGCGCCGCCACGCTGCCCGCTACGACGCCCCGGGCGAGGGCGTCTATGCGCCGGCGCTGCTGAAGGAGCTGTCGGAGAAGGCCGGGGCGCGCTTCATCGCCGCCTGCGACGTCGGCCAGCATCAGATGTGGGCGGCCCAGCACTGCGCCGCGCCGCGGCCGCAGGCGCACCTGACCTCGGGCGGACTCGGAGCCATGGGCTTCGGACTGCCGGCGGGTCTGGGGGCCAAGCTGGCCGAACCGGACGCCGAGGTGGTGGTCATCGCCGGCGACGGCGGCTTCATGATGAACATCCAGGAGCTGGCCACCGCCCGCCGCTACGGCATAGGCGTCAAGGTGCTGCTGATCGACAACTCGGGGCTGGGCCTGGTGCGCCAGTGGCAGAGCCTGTTCTTCGACCAGAACTATTCCGAGGTCGACCTGTCGGACAATCCGGACTTCGTCGTCGTGGCGCAGGCCTTCGGCGTCGAAGCCTTCCGAATTAGCCGGCGCGAGGAAGTGTCGGCCGGGATCGACCGGCTGCTCGCCGCTGACGGCCCCTGCCTCGCGCACGTGATCATCGACCCTAAAGAGAACGTCTGGCCGCTGGTGCCGCCGGGCAAGTCCAACGCCGAAATGATGGAGGGCGCCTGAGATGCGCGACATCCTGAATCTGAACATCGACCGGGCCGACGGCTCCCTGCAGCGACTGATCGGCCTCGTCGAGCGCCGCGGTTTCCACATCGACGGGCTCAACGTCAGCGAGGCCGGAGCCGAGCGCCGGGTCGAGCTGGTGGTGCGCGGCCGTGACGCCGGCCGCTGCCTCGACACCCTGGGCCGCCAGATCGACCGTCTGTACGGCGTGCGTCGCGCGCCGGCCGGCTTCACGCCGGAGGCAGTCGTATGAGCCGGGTTCGACAGCTGCTGAAGGATGATCCGAACCGGATCATCGTGTTCGACACCACCCTGCGCGACGGCGAGCAGGCCCCCGGCTTCTCCATGAACCGCGAGGCCAAGGTGCGCATGGCGCGCCAGCTGACGGCGCTGGGCGTCGACGTTATCGAGGCCGGCTTCGCCGCCGCCTCCCCGGGCGATGAGGATGCAGTCCGTACCGTGGCCTCCGAGGTCGAGGGGCCGGTTTTCTGCTCCCTGTCGCGGGCCAATGCCAGCGACATCGACGCCGCCGCCCGGGCCCTGGCCCCGGCCCGCGAGAAGCGATTGCACATCTTCCTCGGCTCAAGCCCGATCCATCGCAGCGCCAAGCTGAAGATGACCAGAGCCGAGGTGGTGCGTACTGCGGTCGAGGCGGTGACCCACGCCCGCTCCCACTTCGACGACATCGAATTCTCGCCGGAGGACGCCATCCGCACCGAGCCGGAATTCCTGGTCGAGGTGCTGCTGGCCGTGGCCGAGGCCGGGGCGACCACGCTCAACGTGCCGGACACGGTCGGCTACGCTACCCCGACCGAGATCCAGGGGCTGTTCCACTATCTGTCCGAGCAGGTCCTGCCGTATGCGCCGGATGCCATCCTGTCGTGCCATTGCCATGACGACCTCGGGCTGGCCGTGGCCAATTCTCTGGCGGCCATCGAAGGTGGCGCGCGGCAGGTCGAGGGTGCCATAAACGGCATCGGCGAGCGCGCCGGCAACGCCTCCACCGAGGAGGTGGTGATGGCCCTTCGCACCCGTCAGGACCGCTATGGCCTGACCACCGGGGTCGACACGACCCAGCTGGTCGCCACCAGCCGGCTGCTGAGCCAGGTCACCGAGACCCCGGTGGTGCGCAACAAGGCCATCGTCGGCATCAACGCCTTCGCCCACGAGGCCGGCATCCACCAGCACGGCATGCTGGCCGACGCCCGCACCTACGAGATCATGCGGCCGCAGGACGTCGGCTTCACCGGCAGCTTCTTCGTGCTAGGCAAGCACTCGGGGCGGCACGCCGTGTCCAAGCGCGCCGAGGTTCTGGGCTGGACCCTGGCCGGCCCGGCCCTGACCGAGGCCTTCGCCGCCTTCAAGCGGCGCGCCGACGAGATCGGCGAGATCGACGACGCCGAGCTGAGCGCGATCTGCCGCCAGGTCGCCGGGGAGCGTGAACATGTCGCAGCATAACGCCATCTCCTCCCCCGTCCCGACGGGGGAGGGGGACCGCGAAGCGGTGGAGGGGGCAACCGCTGGCGCTCCGTCCTTCGCCCCCTCCACCACGCTGCGCGCGGTCCCCCTCCCCCGCTTCGCAGGGGAGGAGAGGTCATGAGCAAGCCCAGGACCCTGTTCGAGAAGGTCTGGGACCGGCACGTGGTCGTGCCGGAAACGGCCGACGCCCCGGGCGTGCTCTACATCGACCTGCACCTGGTGCATGAGGTCACGAGCCCGCAGGCCTTCGCCGAGATCGAGTCGCGTGGCCTGACCGTGCGGCGGCCGGATCGCACCTTCGCCACCCTCGACCACTCGACCCCGACCCTGCCGGCCGGGCCGGACGGCGAGCGGCCCTACGCCAGCCCGGAGGCCCGGGCGCAGGTCGAGACCCTCGCCGCCAACTGCGCCCGCCACGGGGTGCGGCTGGCCGACTGGGACAGCCCGGACCGCGGCGTGGTGCATGTCATGGGGCCGGAGCTGGGCCTCACTCAACCCGGAATGACGGTGGTTTGCGGCGACAGCCACACCGCGACCCACGGGGCCTTCGGGGCCCTGGCTTTCGGCATCGGCACCTCGGAGGTCGGCCATGTGCTGGCCACCCAGTGCCTGCTGCAGCGCAAGCCCAAGACCTTGCGCGTCACTGTCGAGGGCGCGCTGCAGCCGGGCGTATCGGGCAAGGACGTGGCTCTGGCCATCATCGCCGAACTGGGCTTTGGCGGCGGCACCGGCCATGTCATCGAATACGCCGGCCCGGCCATCCGCAGCCTCGACATGGAAGGGCGGATGACCGTCTGCAACATGTCGATCGAGGCGGGCGCCCGCGCCGGCATGATCGCCCCGGACGAGGTCACCGTCGCCTGGCTGAAGGGCCGCCGCTACGCCCCGGACGACATCGAGGCGGCGGCGGCCGACTGGCTGTCGCTGGCCAGCGATCCGGGCGCGACCTTCGACCGCGAGGTCGTACTGGACGGGTTCGCCATCCGGCCGATGGCGACTTGGGGCACGACCCCGGACGCTGGCGCCCCGATCGGCGCGCCTGTCCCCGCGCCGCGCGATGCCAGCGATGAGAAGGCGCTGGCCTATATGGGCTTCACCGCCGGTCGGGCGACCACGGACCAGCCGGTCGATGTCGTCTTCATCGGCAGCTGCACCAACGGCCGCCTGCCGGACCTGCGCGCCGCCGCCGAGGTGCTGCGCGGGCGCAAGGTCAAGCCGGGCGTGCGCATGCTGGTGGTGCCGGGCTCCGAGGCCGTACGCCGCGACGCCGAGGCCGAGGGGCTGGACCGGGTCTTCACCGAGGCCGGGGCCGAGTGGCGCCTGCCGGGCTGTTCCATGTGCATTGCCATGAACGGCGACTTCGTGCAGCCGGGGCAGCTGGCGGTCTCCACCTCCAACCGCAACTTTGAGGGCCGGCAGGGCAAGGGCGCGCGCACCATCCTCGCCAGCCCGGCCACCGCCGCGGCCAGCGCTGTCGCCGGGGTGCTGACCGACCCGACCACCCTGTTGAAGGAGGCCGTGGATGCCTGATCCCTTCCGCACCCTGAGCTCGAAGACGGTGGTCCTGTCCCAGGCCAATATCGACACCGACCAGATCATCCCGGCGCGCTTTCTGACCACGACCAGCCGCAAGGGGCTGGGGACTCACGCCTTCCACGACTGGCGCTACGAGGCGGACGGAACGCCGAAGCCGGAGGCGGTGCTGAACCGGATCGACCCGGCCGAGCGGCGCATCCTGGTGGCGGGTGACAACTTCGCCTGCGGCTCGTCGCGCGAGCACGCGCCCTGGGCCCTGCTGGACTATGGCTTCCGGGCGGTGATCTCGACCTCGATCGCCGACATCTTCACCTCCAACGCCCTCAAGAACGGGCTGCTGCCGGTCGAGGTGGACGCGGAGACCTGGGCGCAGCTGGCGGCGCATCCTGATGAGCCGGTTACATTGGACCTTGAGGCCCAGGAACTGCGCCGGGACGCTGCCGCTCCGGTTCCCTTCACGGTCGAGCCCTTCGCCCGTCGCTGCCTGCTGGACGGGGTCGACACCCTCGGCTGGCTGCAATCCCACGCCCCCGCCATCGCGGCCTTCGAGGCCGTCCGCGAACCGGAGACCGCCGCATGAGCGCGCCCAGAACCTTCAACATCGTGCTGCTGCCCGGCGATGGCGTCGGCCCCGAGGTGACCGAGGCGGCCCGGGCCGTTCTGGCCACCGTCGCTGACTTCTACAGCCATCGCTTCACCTTCGAGGAGCACCTGATCGGCGGGGCGGCGATCGACGCCACCGGCGATCCGTTGCCGCCGGAGACCGCGGCCGCGTGCCTCGCCGCGGACGGGGTACTGCTCGGCGCCGTCGGCGGGCCGAAGTGGGACGGCGGACCGCGCCGGCCGGAGGAGGGGCTGCTCGGCATCCGCAAGGCCATGGGACTGTTCGCCAACCTGCGGCCGCTGCAGGTCTCGCCGGTGCTGGCGCACCGCTCGCCGCTGAAGAAGGAGATCGTCGAGGGGGTCGACCTGATCGTCTTCCGTGAACTGACCGGCGGCGTCTATTTCGGCGAGAAGACCCGCACCGCCGAGCGGGCCACGGACCTTTGCGAATACACGGTCGGCGAGATCGAGCGGGTGGCGCGCGCCGCCTTCAACACGGCCCTGGGCCGGCGCGGCAAGGTCACCTCGGTCGACAAGGCGAATGTCATGGAGACCAGCCGGCTGTGGCGCGAGGTGGTGACCCGCATCCACGCCGAGGAGTTCCCGCAGGTGCAGCTGGAGCACGCCCTGGTCGACTCCATGGCCATGCACCTGATCCGCAAGCCGCGCGACTACGACGTGATCCTGACCGAGAACATGTTCGGCGACATTCTGTCGGACGAGATCAGTGTGCTGGGCGGCTCGATCGGTCTGCTGCCCTCGGCCTCGCTGGGCTCCGGCGGGCCGGGCCTGTTCGAGCCGATCCACGGCTCGGCACCCGACATCGCCGGTCAGGATCTGGCCAATCCGGTCGGCACCATTCTGTCGGCGGCGCTGCTGTTGCGCCACGGGCTGGGGCTGGAGGACGAGGCCCTGTCGATCGAGGCGGCTGTCGCCGCCGTGCTGGCGGCGGGGGCGGTGACCGCCGACCTCGGCGGCGAGCTGGGCACCCGCGCTGCCGCCTCGGCCATCATCGACGCCATCCGCGCCATCCACTGGGCCGCCGCCCACCGGGTGCAGATGCACTGGGGGTGACATCCGCCCACCCCGTCACCCTCGGGCTTGACCCGAGGGTCGAGTGATCGGTCGCAGAAGGGTTGAAGCGGCCCGCCGTCAGCCCGGACGGGGCACACAGGGCGCTGGCCGCCACCCTCGATCCTCGGGTCAAGCCCGAGGATGACGACCGGGGTCAGGCCCGCGGACGACGGGGAGTGTGATGAACCGGCGACGGTCGCGCTCTCCTCCCCCGCGCGCGGGGGAGGGGGACCCCGCAGGGGTGGAGGGGGCGGCCGCGAGCGCCGCGTCCGGCCTCGCCCCCTCCACCACGCTGCGCGTGGTCCCCCTCCCCCATACGCTGCGCTATGGGGGAGGAGAGCGGACGACGGGATGGTAGTGGCTCAGCTCGCGGCCTTCAGCGCCGCGCGGGTCTTCGGGGTCAGCTCGCCCGAAAGGTAGCGCCTGGCCATCTGGGCGGTGGACAGTGGCTTGATGCGGTCAGCCATGCCCTCGCAGCCGAACTCGACGTAGCGCTGCTGGCAGACCTTGCGCATGGCCTCCTTGGCCGGCTTCAGCCAGGCGCGCGGGTCGAACTCGTGCGGCTTCTCCATCAGCACCTTTCGTACCGCCCCGGTCATGGCCATGCGGTTGTCGGTGTCGATGTTGACCTTGCGCACGCCGTGCTTGATGCCGCGCTGGATCTCCTCGACCGGCACCCCCCAGGTCTGGGGCATCTGGCCGCCGTACTGGTTGATGATGTCCTGCAGGTCCTGCGGCACCGAGGAGGAGCCGTGCATCACCAGATGGGTGTTGGGCAGGCGGCGGTGGATCTCCTCGATCACATGCATGGCCAGCACCTCGCCGTCCGGCTGGCGCGTGAACTTGTAGGCCCCGTGGCTGGTGCCCATGGCGATGGCCAGGGCGTCGACCTGGGTGCGCTCGACGAAGTCCACCGCCTGGTCCGGGTCGGTCAGCAGCTGGGAGTGATCCAGCACGCCCTCGGCACCGTGGCCGTCCTCGGCCTCGCCCATGCCGGTCTCGAGGCTGCCCAGCACGCCGAGCTCACCCTCGACCGACACGCCGCAGCTGTGGGCCATCTCGGTGACGCGGCGGGTGACGTCGACATTGTACTCGTAGCTGGCGGGGGTCTTGGCGTCCTCCTCCAGCGAGCCGTCCATCATCACCGAGGTGAAGCCGTGCTGGATGGCGGTGGCGCAGGTGGCCGGGCCGTTGCCGTGGTCCTGGTGCATGCACACCGGGATGTGCGGGTAGAGCTCGACCAGGGCGTCGATCAGGCGGGCCAGCACCACATCATTGGCGTAGCTGCGCGCCCCGCGGCTGGCCTGGATGATGACCGGCGCATTGACCGCGTCGGCCGCCTCCATGATGGCGAGGCCCTGTTCCATGTTGTTGATGTTGTAGGCGGGCAGCCCGTAGCCATGCTCGGCGGCATGGTCGAGCAGCTGCCGCAGCGTGATGCGCGCCATGCTGATCTATCCTGAGAGGAGTTGTTATTGTTGAGCCCGGTCTAGCGCCGGTCGCCCCGGAAGTCACGCATTGTAACCGCGCAGGCGAGCGGTCGGCCCGCCTCCTGCAGGTCTTGGCGGCTCACCGCGTCAGGGCGTCGACGCCCGGCAGGGGCTTGCCTTCCATCCACTCGAGGAAGGCTCCGCCGGCGGTGGAGACGAAGGTCATGTCGTCCACCACGCCCGCATGGTTCAGCGCCGCGACCGTGTCGCCGCCGCCGGCCACGGCGGTCAGCTGGCCGGCCTTGGCCAGGGTTGCCGCGTGCTGCGCC
>VYLJ01000289.1_pt1 | contig 12110 bp, 8 predicted proteins | sample 5114331 | NCBI WGS metagenome assembly VYLJ01 (sample SAMN12291791, study PRJNA351875) | freshwater metagenome | isolation source: freshwater lake | place: USA: Michigan, MSU2 Lake | collected 2011-08-16
GCCAAACAGCAAATGCAACCGGATAGGGGCCGCTTTGTCCCCAAGCCCGCTTTAGCAAAGCTCTCATGCCGCAATGCGACTTTATTTTGAAGGCTCGCGACTTTAAGAAGCGCGGATGGAAACCTTGTTCATCCCCAGCTTCAAAGCCCCAGCCCGCGGCACCGTGACGGTACCGGGCTCTAAGAGCATCAATAATCGGGCCTTGCTGTTGGCTGCCTTGGCGCAAGGCCAGTCGCTCTTGACTGGCGCACTCGACAGCGATGACACACGTATTTTTGCAAGCTGCCTGAACGCTTTGGGCTTTGAAGTCGCCCATGATCCAGCGGCATCGACCTTCACGGTTGCAGGCTGTGGCGGCCAATTACCAGCGCCCAAAGGTGGCGCAGCAGACCTATTCGTCGGCAATGCCGGTACCGCCGCCCGCTTCCTACTGGCATTGAGCGCCCTTGGCCTTGCCCCTGTGCGCTTTGACGGCGTCGCCGCCATGCGTAAGCGGCCCATGGGCGATCTGTTGGATGTGCTTATAGCCCAAGGTGCTAAGATCAGCTTTGAAGGCGCACAGCACCATTTCCCATTGAGCCTTTTGGGCTCGGGCCTCCCCGGCGGTCGCCTCGAACTGGACCCGCAGCGATCTAGCCAACAAGTGAGCGCCGCCCTGATGGTTGCCCCTTTTGCCAAGGCCGACACCGACCTTGTTTTGACCGGCCCCATCGTTTCTGAACCCTACATCGCGATGACCATCGACATGATGGCCGATTGGGGGGTTGTCGTCGAACGACCCGAACCACAACGCCTCCATGTGGCCGCCGGCCAATTCTATCAAGCAAAAGCGCACTATGCGGTCGAGCCCGATGCCTCCAGCGCATCGTATTTCTTTGCCGCAGCGGCTGTTACCGGAGGACGTGTAACCGTTCCCGGTCTCTCGCGCCAAGCGCTGCAAGGTGATGCACTCTTCGTCGATGCCTTGGCCGGCATGGGCGCGACGGTTGAAGAAAGCGCTGCTGGCCTAACGGTGATTGGCCCTGCCCAGCTCCACGGCCTCGAAATTAATATGAATGCGATTTCAGACACGGCACCCACCCTTGCCGCCATCGCCTCCAATGCATCTAGCCCCGTCCTGATCACGGGGGTTGAGCATATGCGTTGGAAAGAGACGGATAGAGTAAACGCCATGGCCACCCAATTGCGCGCCATGGGTGCAGATCTGGATGAACGCCAAGACGGCCTGTTGATCCGGCCTGCCAAACTCAAGCCCGCCCAAGTGGCCACTTATGACGACCACCGCATGGCGATGTCGCTCGCGATAGCTGGTTTGGCCAATGAAGGGGTTACGATTGAGGATCCGGCCTGCACCTCCAAGACGTTCCCGACCTTTTTTGAGGTTTTAGGCCAGTTGCGCAGCCAATCTTCCGCCTAATTACATTGGACTGCAGCATAGGTTTTGACAGCGTCACACTTACGTGGCAAGCGCTGCGCCCTTAGATTACATTCCCAATGTGGCGATCCCAATGTGGCGATCGGCCAGTGGAGCCCCAACAGTGCCTAAAATTGACCTTGGCGAAAAACAATTGTGCCCCGCCTGCGGCGCAAAATTCTATGACTTACACAAGCGGCCTGCAGAGTGCCCCAAATGTGGCAATGTGTTTGACCCCGATGACGAGGCCGTCAAAGCCCGTCGCGCCAAAGCACGTCTGACCGCCTTTGATCCCAAGCTGGCTGCGGCCGCTGAAGAGGATGATGAAGACGCACCCGCAAAAGTCATCGATCCCGATATGGACGAGGACGAAATGGAGCATGAAGAAGTCACGGCAGAGCTCGATGCAGCCGCCGTCGACCAAGCGCCACTCGAACTCGATGACGATGAAGAGTCTGACCCAATCAACCAGGGCACTGGCGGCGCAGACGTGCCCGAAGGCTTCTCTGAGCAAGAGTTGGATGATGATGATCCAACCGCTGGCGATGATGAAGTGCCCTTCCTAGAAGATGACGAAGACCTCATCGACGACGATCTGGGCGATATTCCCGGTCCAGACGATGATGACGTCGACCCCCGCTAAGGCTTAAAGCCTGCGCCGCCTTTGGGGGGTGCCAAGCGATAAAAAGGGCCTGCTCTCGCCGCATTAAGTGGTACGGGCGGGCCTTTTGCGTTTCTGACACCTTGTTTGGCAAGAAATGCTGGATGGAAGAGACGGCTGACAACGCTTGCTGCAGCGCCGCTGCGACGCCCGTCTTGATCCCCTCGGCTGAGACGTCTATACGCGGCCCTCTTGTGGGTTCGGTGGAGCCCACAACTCGATCCGTTTGGACTAAATTTCCAAACCAGATGGGGCCATAGCTCAGTTGGTAGAGCGCTTGAATGGCATTCAAGAGGTCAGGGGTTCGACTCCCCTTGGCTCCACCATTTTTTCCTTTAAAAACAAAATATTATCGTTGGATAAATTCTGACGTCGCGTCATTTTCATTCTCGCGGTACCACCGCGGTACCAAATGACAGCCATCTGTAGTAATCAATAGGCATCAGTTGGCACTGCTTTTTTCTTGCGTTCAGGTGGTCAAAAGGAATCGAATTGGCCGGTCTGGTCCAGGGCCAGATTTGGCTACCAATTCCCGACAGACTCACTTAGCGCTCAAGCCCTGCCCCGATCACATAGCCTATGGACAGCTCCTGCCCGCTGCTGACAGGAGCAATCGCAATCCCGACCCCGCGATCAATGACAGTCTGCTTGCCCAAGGACGTCGTGATGCTGCCAATCACAACACCTTCGCTCAAGCCACTCGAGACTGCTCGACCTGAAATGCCCAATTCTTTGTCGAGCGCATAAGCGGCGTCAGCATCGCGGAGCGTTACCCAAGCTTCTGGCTTGAAGCCTATGCCCTCGCCCTGACGGACACCATAACCCTTGCTGACGAGGAATTCTGCGCGTGCCTCAAGATTAGGATCGCGTGTGCCACCATCAGCTTGGCGGTTGCTACTCGATTGCCCCAAACGCGCCAGCTCGACATCCTGCGGCAAAAGGCGATGGGCAGTCATATTGTCGCGCTTTTCAGTGGATCTGCCCTGCCGACCGCTGATCGAGAGATCTAGTGGAAGCGTCTTGGCTGGCTGCCCGACAGACCGTTTTTCTTCCCAGTGCGACCGCATGATGTCTTGCGACTTCTGCAAGGCGTCCAAGCGGGCTTTCAGATCAGCTGCAAAAGCAACCCCACGATTGGACTTAGTTGCCAGCCCAAGGCTCTCCAAATGCCCTACACGCGCCCGTACGAGTGCGCCGACAGTGTCGCGACGGGCACGCTCAGCCTTTGGCAAAAGCCCCTCATGGCTCTTGGCAAGGGCTGATAGCCGGATATCAATGTCGGTCCAGCGATTGGCCGTGCTGCGGGTGAACAGGCCCCGCTCGGCATCGCTGCGGCTGCTGTCCCCCAGAATAGCCTGGGCCTGCTCCTGAGCTCGTTCTCGCAAGCCGTGACTGACGTAAGATCTGGGCATGACAAGGTCTTGGCCATTGGCGCGCTTACCTCGCATCATGACGTGCGAATGGGGCTGATCGGTATCGTAGTGATTGACGGCCACCCATTCCAAATTGGGCTCTTTGAGGTCCAGACTAACCCTCTCCATGACACCCCTCACATAAGCGTCCATGTCCTCAATCTTGTCGCCATGTTCGGCGCTGATGATTAGCCGAAAGTGATGTCGGTCCTGCTGCCAACCCGCACATCGGGCTCCGACTTCTTCGGCATTGCGCGAACCATCCAAATCATAAAAGCCAGCATCAACCCCGTCCTGCCCTGCCCCTTCGCGGGCGAGATAACTGACGTGCTGCGCGAGCGCCTTACCCGGATTGGCAACCCCGCGAGGTCCAGAATGACGCCCAATAAACACCTTCACCATGGCGCGCTGACTGGCCGGAACGTAGAGAGTGACGCCGCTGGATTTGGCTGAACCGCCACCACCGACAGCCTGCGCCCCTCGCCCAAACATACGCGAACCGGACAGACGTTTTGCCAGAGTGGCTTTGACCGAGCCAGGGTCCCCGCCCCCGCTTTTGGGCATTTCGGGGGAAACGCTCTCACGTGGCGCGACAAGGCGTGTGGCAATCAAATCTCTCACGCCGCCTGCACTGCCTGCGTCAGATCCGTGTCCAGAAGTCTTATGCGAACGCGCCATTGGGTGCCTCCAGACACCCAAAACCGCAAGACTTATGCCGACTTACATGCCACGACACACTGCAAGTTATGACCCCTGCAACATGACTTACAAAAACATCAATCAAAACATCACGCTGAAAGCACCGGCAAGTCGCCCTCTTATATCTTGCAAATCTCCCCCAAATCCAACTCACTTTGTCCCACTTTCGCAAACACCTGTCCCACTCTGACCAGGGTCACCCGAACAAGCATCTCCGAAGCACAAAGCCGCTGAGGGCAAAGAAGAAAAGCAACCGAAGCCCAGCCTAGACTTTAGCATGCGAAAAGGGCGGAGCTGTTAGGCTCCGCCCCTGGGGCTAATTTGCTAGGAGGAAGTCGCTAGGCGGCTTCTTCGATCGGCAGACCTGTTTCGGTGCTAGTAGCGTCTGTCTTGGCTTTGCCGCGGGCGAGAACTTCAAGTTCGCTGAAGGGCCCTAGGACAAACTCGATGACGTAGCGGGTGCGGCCTTGATCGTCGTCGTAGGAGCTGGGGCGGATGCGACCGAGGAGGCGAACCCGGGTGCCCTTTTGGACCATCGTCTCGATGCGGGCGATAAGGGCGGGGGCAAAGACGGTGACGCGGTGCCAGTGCGTGCGGTCCTTTTGCGTGCCGTCTTCGGTCTTCCAGCGCTCTGAAGTGGCGACGCTGAGGGTTGCAAGTTTGCCCGCCTTGCCGAAGGTCTTGATCTCAATCTTGCCGACGTTTCCGACGATTTCGAAATTGGCCTTATCCATGTTGGTTTCTCCGTTTGGTCTGAAGCTGTCCCGTCCGTTGGTGTCCCGGTCCGGGGGTCGCGGTGGCGACGGGGCGTAACAGCATCCGGAACAAGGCGAAGGGCGGAAACCGACCTGGTGGCACACAAGGGCTTGGCGCGGGCAGGAGCCACACCGCTTTAGTGGGGCGACAACTCGGGCCCTTGAATTCGAAGAATGGTGGGACACGCCGCCGGAGGCAGTTTTCAAGCCACGTCAACGCGTCTCCCGAGATGGGCAACCATTGACGAGTTGCAGAATCTGGGCGTACGGGCGAATTTAAAAGCAAGGCCTGCTAGGCTCAAGTCACGAGATCTTCGAGGTTGGCAAGGTTCGGTGAGCATAACGACTAAAATGCAGTTCGGGACCTAATGACCTTTTGCAATTGTGACGTTGACCTTTACGCATGGCACCGAAGATGAGGCTCAGGTCGAAAGGCCTTCCCAGCAAAGAGATCCATCCAAATGTCCGCCAACAAGCAATCACAGCAAGCATCGAAATAGCGAAGAGTTCGGACGAGTTAGCTTCTCATGCAGCGCAGGAGTGGAAATTTCCACATAGGCACCAGCTCCAAAAGCACTAAAGGACAAAATCAAGCCGACCTTTGCCCGGCAGGCGCAGGTCCCAGATGTTGCAAACCTACGCTGGACTTTTATCTTTTGGAAGTTCGAACCTACGACTGAACGGGTTCTGCCTCAATTTGGTGGATAACTTTTGCCAACCTGCCCTTTCAGTCTCTCCAACTCTTGGCGCTGGCCCACGAGCCAACGTCTCGACCTAGCAGCACTTTCCAGATTGAGATTGTCGACCTCGTAAACCAATGCTTTCATAGAAGAAATTTTGGTATTGGGGACGCTAGACGCATTAAGTAACAAGGCGACGCCTCGGCTCAGAGCAGCCGATAAACTATTCAACGCACCACTTTGGTAAAGCGCACCAGCATCACCCAAGACAAATCTCTCGGCGACATCTATCTTCAGCGTCCAATCAAGGGCGAGTAGTTGGTCACGAATTATTCGTCGACTTTCGGTGCTGCGCACTAAGTCGGTAAAGGGCAGTTCTGGCAAGCCCTCGCTGCAATCAAGAGCCGAGATAATGGCTTCTAGGTGATTCTCAATATCCGGTATTTGCATTGACCTTATGTGCAGATATTCCCTCTCCGTGATGGAGGTGCCCGGAAATCGTTGCTCCCAATACTGCTTGAATCCAACAAAGTCTGTGGCGTCGAAGGCGCCTAGCAGGCTTAACGCTAGCTCTTGGGCACGTGGATTATATTGACTGACTACATCAGGGTCGCGCAAAACCTGGGCGGCAAAAAATGAGGCCAACTCCTCTTTAGCGGACTGCGAGCAATCTCCGTTCAGAACGCGATCGAAGACCGCGCTGCCTTCGGAGTCAACTCTATTGAGATCGACCGTCTCTAAACTCACATCGTCGACCCTCGACGGCTGTATAGTGTATAGATTGGCAATCTGCATTACTTGTTTTGGAGAACTTGCGCGGATCTCGCCTTTGGAGTGATCGTAACACCAGAGCTTTCCGTCAGGCACCACAAACCGCCGGATCCAGAACTGCGGGACGAAGTGGTGCTTGCGCGGCTTTTGGGACACTGCTCTTTCCTTAAGGAAGCAAACGGCTTGGTTGGGCCTCAGGCGTCATTATGGTCACACTGCGTCTTGCTCGGGTAGCGGCGACATGGAGGTTGAAACGCGCAGAGCGCTCACTTTCGGCATCGGTCCTCCGAACGAAGCGCGAGTAAAGGCCCTCGAATACAATCACTTCGTCAAACTCCTTTCCTTTAGCTTTATGAATGGTCATCACGGTCACGCCGTTTGTAGGACGGGTAGTTGCCGCAAATTGGTCCTCAATCACAGCCGCCGCGAGCAAAGCGCGAGCGTTAACGTAGCTGCCATTCGCACGCCAGGACTCCGCTAGTCGTGACTCGATCTGCGCCCCGCGCCTTAACAAGCGCATGTGACGCGCTTCCTTTGCAATAATCTTTAGCTCCGGTCGATCACTCGCATCAAGCTGATCACGCACTGCGCGCCAATCCGCTATTGGATTTCCAGTCAGTTTGATCGCGGCAATGTTGGTCTGAAGGGCCCTAATGCCTGAGCCAATGCCCCTCCCGCTGAGCTCGCCAGTACCTCGATCATGAACGGCCCTAGCGATGGTCCTGAACCTTTCGGCCTTTTGAATCGCAGCCTCGGTGGCCTGCTCAGACTTGCCAAGTTCGAATACGGCTAGTCCTTCCAAAATCGCTACGGCATGATCCCGCTCGCTCGTGTTCGGTTCCATCAAAAGAGTGATAATGTCCGCCGCAAGCATTGGGCCCTCGGCAGCGACAACAACATCCACCGGATAAGACGGGAGGCCATGGGCTGCCTCCGCCATGTAGTCGAAAACACTGACCGCCAAGACATTTGAAGGCACTAGGATTGCAAGAGACCAATCAGAATTGCGTCGCAAGCGCGCAACAGACTGTAAGATTTCCTGTTTTAAAGGTCGAAGGCTTTTGCCGCGATAACGCAAAACTTTGACACCCACATAGGCAGGGGCTGTATACTTGCCAGTTATGATGTCATTGGCGAACGAAGTGATTTCCGTACCGGGACTCCTATTGTTCTCTCCCATGAAATCGAAGCATGTAGGGTTAAACTCGGCGACAAAATCGTCAAAACGGCTAGGGTGCGCGCCTTTGAAATCGTAGATCCTTTGCTTAGGGTCCCCGAGTGCGATGAGCCGGCTATATTGCCCAAGCTGACTGATCATTTTCCATTCTTCAGAGTTCGTATCCTGAAATTCATCGACGATAACAAGCGGATACGCTTTCCCGTAAGCCCTTGCGAGCGTCGGAGCTGCCGAAAGGATCTCCGTCAACAGGGTCGGAAAGAGATCGAAGGCTACTAGGCCCTCAGCCTCAAACAGCTCCCGTTGTTTTGCCGTTCGTCCGGAGCCATTTAGACCTGCAAGACGCACTCGGGCTTGGGCTGGCAGAAGCAGAGTCACCCCTTGTTTGGCGCAAAACAGGTATCCGTGGCTTTTTAGTATCGTCCAAGCGAACCCGTGGTAGGTATTGATCTCGATAAAGGGCATCAATGAACGAGGCAGCGTTGCTGTTGCTTGTTCTGTAACGCGCGCCACAGTTGCGCGCGCGAAACTTAGGAATAATACCTTGCCAAAGGGGTCCAGCCGTCGAGCTTCAAGATCAGCACAGGCTTTCGCAAGCGCGATGGTTGTCTTGCCTGACCCGGCACCGCCCCGAACCAGAATATTACCATCAGTATGGAGCAACCGTTCTCTTTGCTCACAGAGGACCAGCGCCATAATGTTTACTCGAAGAGACTAGATTGAACTGGCGGTATCTGTAGGGGAGGCGCGGCCCATCTCTTAAGGTCTGTAATTATTTGCAGCATTGTGCGCGGTAAATGCTCAGCCTGACATTGTTCCAAGAACACGGTGAGAAAGTCGTCGCCCTTCTTGTGCTTGAACAAGGCGACAAAAGCTTGTTGGTATTTGTCTTCTGGCGAACCCGGCGGAGGCAACTTATTATTGAGAGCCTGCGGCCATTCGTCCGCAGCAACCAAAAGTTTAACAAACCGAGCTTGCATTTCGACTGGCACCTCTGCCTCTAGGAGGTGTTCGAAACCACTATAAGGCTGTTCAAATGCGACGTCGCATGATTCGACAATCGCTTGGCGCTTCGCGTCTGCTTGTCGATCAAAGATCGTGGCGACGGTTTTTCCGAGGCTTCGAAAGAAACTAGCAAAGGAAGCTACTGTGGTTTCACCGCCTGCGTCGAACATTGCCCAGCCTAGCGAATCTAGGCGCTGAAAATTCTTGCAGTCGAACAATGCGGCAACGCGGGAAACAGTGCTGTACGCTACGAGTTCTGTCTTTCCCTCGACAACTATGACTCGCCGAGCGAGCAGCGCCTCACAAAAGCGGGTGCGAAAGCCATCTCGAAAAATCTTCAGCTTAAGATTTTCAGGAAGTGCGATGTTTGAGGCGAGAAGAATGCCTGCGTCATTTCGACTCATCACCATCATCTGTTCAGGTTGAAAAAGTTCAATTACGTATGGAGAATGGGAAGTAAATAGAGCTTGACCCGCTATGCTTCTGACCTTGTCCACGACGCGACGTTGAACATGGGGTGGAAGGGAGAGTTCCGGCTCTTCCATAGCAAATATGACACGGCCATTGCGGCGCTCAGCTATCAGTCCGAGCATAGCAAGAACCAGTGCATTTATTGTCCCAGACCCTTGATGCTGAAAGGGAGCAGCGTAACCGACTACTCCTGTTGCCAAGAAGGACTTTAAGACACGGCGCAGATCTTCGCGCGTGAGTTCAGAGACGCGCAGATGCGGTGCGTCCGCCCATTCTCCTGGAACGATGTCTCGCATAGCATCTCGAATTGCTGTGAGGATGCGGCCAAACTCGGGGTCATTGCTACCAACGATGTCAAGTTCACGGAGTTGCCGAAGCAGCCCTTCCCACATGCGAGTGCGTACTTCGAAAGTCTTGAGAATAACATCAAGAAGCGAGCCTCGCTCCATCGAGAGTGCACGGCTTCCAGTGCGAAGCGCTCTAAGGTGAAGAAAACCAAACTCGCGCTTGTCACTGGAACGGCACTCATTTATTAAGGTGCCGTCTTCATGCCTAGGCACTGCGAACCATGTCTTAGCTGTAAAGTCATCGTTCTCCGGGTCATATGCTCCTTCGAAGCGAACGCGCACCGCAGCTTCGATTCCCTGCTGTTCGAGGTTTACGCCTTGACCTGGACCAAGAAGTGAAAAGTCGGCTTGTCGCCAAAACTCAAGGTTATTGCGAAACTTGGCGCGATGCTCTTCATCCAAGCCAGCGACAATAACTTCAATTACGATTTGTTTTTGTGGCTCGCCCTCTGCCGGTAGATAATCGCCACCATGAAAATCGTGCTCATCGATAGGCTGCGCTCTCGACAATCGATCTGCCCCAATAGCAAGTTCTATCGCTTCGAATATAGTTGATTTGCCTGTGTTGTTGTCTCCGAGCAGGACAGATGTGCCATTAAAATGAATATCAGCTTTACTGATCCCACGAAAATTTTCGATTTGAACACGGGCAATACGCACTGCGTCCTCCGAGCTAAATTGGTTCATCTTATAATTGTTTGATTGTCACATCGCGCATAAATTGTCGATCATTATAACCATTCCCCTTGCATCACTTGCGTGACTTGTGTGCATAAGTAAACTTCGCACGCCTAATCTGCTGAGGCCACTTTCTCAAAAATGACATTCTCCAGAATATCTTTGTGCAGGCAATTGCCGTCAAGAATTGACATCTGCAGCGTCATGCTCAGAGTGGGTAGGTCGACTGCAGGATAGCTGGGTCGCTAGTCCCATCTCCCCCAGCACCCAATCAGCCGCCGCTTGCGCTTTGCGTGCTGCGGTCAAGAACGAAGATGGATTATCACCCAGGGCTTTGAGCCACCCATCAATGTAGGCGGCGTGATCTTCAAGGTGATCAGCGGGCAGGCCGATGTGGGCACCTATGAAGGCGCTAGCAAATTCTGCCACGAGCTCTTCCAGCGCATAGCCAGCATCGCCAAAGCGGGTCTGACCGAAATCGCGATTTAGGCGAGTCTCATGACGTGATGCATGGGCGGTCTCGTGGGCAAGTGTCGCCCAATATTGACTGCCATCGCGAAAAGCCTCGCGAAGGGGCATTTGGATGTAGTCTGCGGCCTTGGAATAGAACGCCCGATTGCCACCATGGCGAAGGGTGACAGGGATCCGCGCGAAGAGAGAAGCCCAGCGGGCTTCGTCTTCGCCGATTATGTTTGGGTTGCGTGGAACCGGTGGCGTTTCAGGAGGCACATAGAAGGCTTCCGGCAGACCTTCGATTTGTTCGGCATTGAAGACGGTATAGCCGCGCAGAATGCGACGGGCTTCAGTTGTCTCGTCGCCATTGGCACCCTTAGACTTTGGAGCCCATGAAGGCTTTCCATACCCATCCGATTTATCGCCCACTTCGGCATAGTAGACAACGAAGGACCCGCGCTCACCTTTGCGGACGCAAGCTTTCATGGCTAACGCCTGTTCGAAGGTGAACCAATGGCGTGACCTGAAACCACTTTCTAAAGCGGCAGCCCAAAGGGCGATGATATTCATGCCACGGTAGGGCCTACCGCATGAGCGCAAGGGCAGGACCAAGGCGTCAGGCGGAGCAATATCATCCCACGGTTTAATCCAGGGGCGAACCCCGCGCTCGAGAAGAGAACTGATTTGCGCGGTGACACGCTCATGGGGGGTCAAACGAACTTCATCGGGCGCTGATGAATAGCGGGAATTAAGAGATGCAGTGATTGAAAGTGACATGGCGGAGACCTCCGCCGATGGGATCTTGCATTATGCGATACTCACCATGAGCTCGCGCCGCCCCCATCGGCCGAGATCAACAAGCCGCACCCCTGATAGCCCGCCCGCACCCCGGTAGTCTCGCCGTGTCCAGACCGGGGCGGAAGCAAAGCGCCCGACCAAACGGTTGCGGGCGGATTAGCAGGGGTGCAGGGATTATGGGCCGATGGGGGTGAATTGCACAACGGGATCTCAAAAAGGATTGTCATTATGCCCGCAGGGTAATCTCAGTACGCCAAGTTGATTCCGTGACATGGACCTTAATGCTGCAGACCTAATTGTAGTGAGGTGGATCAAATCAGAAACTTTGATTGCAACGCATTTGACTATCTAAATTTACTGGCGATTAACACGAGATGGGTCATATTTAAGGTGTATGTTCGCTTGGTTTGCAATTATTTATTAGGCACCAAGGGGATCACAAATTCGTGGTGCTCGATAGATCAGTTTCGCTGATATAAAAGGGTTCTGGTGGTTCAGGGACGGTAAGTGCCGATGACGGATAGCATCGATGAGCAAGGTTTAGGTCTCTCTACAGGGGACCAATTGCTGCTCCAGCAACTGCTTACGCGCCAAGCCCTGAGTGTGGGGGCGGATAGCTCAGATGCAAATGATGAGGAGATAGCTTCTGAGGACGTCTTAGACGCTGTAACCAATCAAGACGGCAAATGGCGACTATTGCCAGAGGACTTTTCACCTCATGACTGGCAGAAGCGGTGCCTGGAGATGTGGCTGCCGTTGCGGCGCGGCACGGTCAAAGTCGCCACAGGG
>VYLJ01000295.1_pt1 | contig 12026 bp, 14 predicted proteins | sample 5114331 | NCBI WGS metagenome assembly VYLJ01 (sample SAMN12291791, study PRJNA351875) | freshwater metagenome | isolation source: freshwater lake | place: USA: Michigan, MSU2 Lake | collected 2011-08-16
ACACGCCGCTGCCGCCGCCGGTGCCGCCTGATCGAGATCGGCATCCACACAGACGATGAATGGCGACTTGCCCCCGAGTTCGAGACTGACGCGCTTCAGGTCGTCTGCTGCCGCGCGGACGATCGCCTTCCCGACCGCGGTCGATCCGGTGAACGCGACCTTGTCGATGCCAGGGTGCCGCGCGATCCCGTCGCCGATGTCGTCGCCATAGCCCTGGACGAGGTTGAACACGCCCGGCGGGAAGCCTGCCGCCTCGACGAGCTCGGTGAAGCGCGCAGCGAGCAGCGGCGTGAGTTCCGCAGGCTTCATCACGATCGTGCACCCCGCCGCGAGCGCCGGCGCGGCTTTCAGCGTCACCATCGACGCAGGGGCGTTCCACGGAATGATGCAGCCGACGACGCCGATCGGCTGGCGGAGCGTGTAGACGAGCCACTCGCGATCCTCGCCGCGCACCGGGACCGCCGGCAGCGTCTCTCCGGTGAATTTGGTCGTCCAGCCCGCATAATAGCGGATGATATCAGGGCAAAGCAGCGCCATCTTGTCGAGCGACATCCACAGCGGCATGCCGTTCTCGAGCGTCGAGAGTTGCGCGAGGAGGAGCGTGTCGGCTTCCATCAGGTCGGCCAGCTTCATCAGCAATTTGCCGCGCTCGGCGGGCGGCAGTCGCCCCCACGGCCCGTCGAGCGCGGCACGCGCCGCTGCGACAGCATCGTCCAAGTCCCCCTTGGATGCCCCCCGCATCGTCGCGATCCGTTGTTCGGTCGACGGGTTCTCGACTTCGATCAACCGGTCCGAACCGGGATCGCGCCAGCGTCCGTCGATGAAAAGCTTGTGGTCCTTCGCCATGAAAGCGAGCGCGTCCTCGGTGGGCGCGGTAATCAGGTCGGTCATTGGTCCTCCGTGACGAGCCGCATGTTCAGGAGCGCCGCACCTTTGCGCATCGTTTTGGCGGCCTGATAGGCGTCGCTCGCGATAAACTGGCGGATGTGCGCGGCGTCGGGAAATTCCATGACGACGACGCGCTCGCTCTCGGCGCCGCTGCCTTCGAGCCATTCGCCGACCGGCGCGCGGACGAGATAGCGGCCGCCGTAATGCGACTCGAGATCCCTGATCGCGTCGCGGTACCGGCCGAACGCGGCGGGGTCTGAAACGGTCAGTGTTACAACGAGATATGCTGCCATAACTCCTCGATGCCCCGGACCCGATCCGGCGCTTGGCTACTTCCGGGCGAAGTCGCGCCAAAGGCGGCCTAGGCCCGGATCAGGTCGGGGCCGACGATGCTGAGAGGTTGTTCACCCTGCGGATAGCATGGCGCGGGTCTTGTGTCGGCGCCACAACAGCGAAACAACCGGCGGTGATGGACTATCCCTATATTCCGATGCCGCAGCGCAACCCGCTCAAGTGGCCCGAGGGCAAGCGCGTGGCGCTGATCCTGACGTTCAATCTCGAAACCTGGGACCTGACGAAGGATACGACCAAGGCCTATTACGCCGGCGGCCCGCCGATCCTGCCCGACGTGCTTCCGGGCAACACGCCAGATTTCCCCAATTACAGCTGGCGCGAATACGGCCAGCGGGTTGGCATATGGCGGCTGATCGAGCTGTTCGACGAGCTCGGCATTGCCGCGAGCTGCACGACCAACGCGGTCACGTTCGAGCGCCGCCGCGCGATGACCGACGCAGTGCTCGAACGCGGGTGGGAGTTGCTCGCGCACAATTGGGAACAGGGCGAGCTGCTGACCGACTATGCGCACGAGCCCGACAAGGAGCGCGAGCTGCTGATGCGCACGCTTGAGGCGTATGCGAAGCACGTCGGACGGCCTGCGCGCGGGTGGCTGTCGTCGTCGCTCCGGAGTACGAACCACACCGCCGACATCCTCGCTGAGGCAGGCCTCGACTTCATCTGCGACGTGATGAATGACGACCAGCCCTATCCGCTGACCGTCCGGGGCGGGCAGCGTTTCCTATCGATCCCCTATTCGAACGAAATCAACGACTTCACGCTCCTCACCCGCCGGAACTACACCACCGACCAGTTCCGCGACATCCTGATCGAAGAGTTGGACGTGCTTTACGCCGAGGGCGAGAAGAGCGCGCGGATCATGAACGTCGGGCTTCACCCCCATGTCACCGGTCGCGCACACCGTGTGCGCGGATTGCGCGAGTTCCTGGAACACGCAAAGTCGCTGCCGCATGTCTGGTGGCCCAAGCGCGAAGAGCTGGCCGACTGGTATTTCGAACATTGCACGGAGCATATGTCATGAGCATCGCCGCCATCGCAGACGCGCCCGTCGTCGAGACGCTGACCGCCATCGTCGGCCAGGCGAATGTGCTGACCGGCGAAGAGGACCGCCGCTATTACGGCAGCGACATCTGGCGCAGCGGCGAATTGCCCGTTGCCTTCGTCATGCCGGGAACGGTCGCCGAGCTGCAGGACGTCATCCGCGTCGCGGCGCGGCACCGCATCCCCGTCACCGTCCGCGGCGGCGGGGCGAGCTATACCGACGGCTATACGCATGCGCGGCCTGGCGGCATCACGATCGGCACCGACCGTCTGACCAGCATCGACATCGACGAGCCGAACAATATCGTCACGGTCGGTCCCGGCGTGACCTGGGAACGGCTGCACGAAGCGCTGAAGGCAAAGGGGCTGCGCACCCCCTTCTGGGGCTCGTTCTCGGGCCTCGCCGCGACCGTCGGCGGCTCGGTCTCGCAGAATTCGATCAGCCACGGGCCCGGCGTTTCGGCGGACAGCGTGGTCTCGCTCGACATCGTCACCGGCACCGGCGAGCTGCTGCGCACCGGCAGCGGCGGATCGGCGAATTCGAAGCCGTTCTTCCGCACCTTCGGCCCCGACATGACGGGGCTGTTCACCGGCGACTGCGGCGTGCTGGGCGTGAAAGCCGCGATCACGCTCAAGACCGTGCGGCGGCACGAGGCGTTCGCGGCGCTGTCGTTCAGCTTCACGAGCTTTGCCGCGATGCACGCCGCGATGGCGGCGGTCGCGACCGAAGCGGCGGACGACGAGAATTTCGGCCTCGACGCCGCGCTCCAACAGGGGCAGCTCGGCAAGAACGAAGGCGTCGGCGCGAAGGCCGAAATGGCGGTCAATGTGATGAAGTCCGCGACCTCGCTCAGCGCCGGCGTCAAGAGCCTCGCCAAGATGGCCATCGCGGGCGACCGCGCGCTGAAGGCCGCCGATTATGCCGTGCACTATATCTGCGACGGCATCGACCAGGCAAGCGCCGACGCCAAGGCCGCCGTCATCCGCAAGCTCGCGACGCGACACGGCACCGAGATGCCCAACACCGTGCCCACGGTCGTTCGCGCGATGCCCTTTGCGCCCTTCACCAACATCGTGGGGCCAAAGGGTGAGCGCTGGATCCCGATGCACGGCCTGTTCGCGCACGACACGGTGCTCGGCTTTCACGAGGCGCTGCAGGAGATGCTCGACACGCATCAGGAGCAGATGGACACGCTCGGCATCGTCAAAGGCGCGATGTTCATGTCGGTGGGCACCAACGCGTTCGTGTACGAACCGACCTTCTACTGGCCCGACGAACTCCACATCGTCCATGAGCGCATGGCCCCCGAAGGCTTTCTCGCGACGCTCCCGAGCTATCCCGCCGCACCCGACGCCGAGACGGTCGTCACCAAGCTGAAGCACGACATCATCGAGCTGATGCACGCATACGGCGCGGCGCATCTGCAGATCGGCAAGACCTACCCCTACCTCCGCGACCGCAACCCGGCCTCGGTCGCGCTGCTCCGCGCGATCAAGGCCGAACTCGACCCGCACGACATCATGAACCCGGGGGCGCTGGGGCTATAGGGGACGCGGGGTTTCGAAGGAGTGCAAGTCGCCACCGCGGGCACCGATGCGCCACATTTCCGGCACTGCCGTCACCCCGGACTTGATCCGGGGTCCAGCTTCTTCTTCTGGCCTACTGCCAAGGCAGCGGGACCCCGGCTCAAGGTCGCGTTGACTGAGATGAAGCGGCTGCCTGCGATGAGTTTTCAGACGCTCTGGCTCTCGAACCCCCGCCTCAGAAAGCGGCCGTTCAGGATGCAAATTTTTGGTCGGGGAAGTCAGCTGGTATGGGACAGTTGTAGCAAATCCTATTGTCGCACAATCGGCAAAGCGTGCAGCGTTCCAAGTCGGTGGTCTTCATCGACGACAGCATTTTGTGCAGCAGCGCGGCCAACGTCTCTCGCTCGGCTTCTGTCAGCGACATCAACAACGGCTTGATCACTGCAAGGCGTTCACGCAGCAGCGTCTCGCGGAGAGCTGCACCCCTCTCGGTGAGATAAAGCGCGATTGCCCGCTTATCTCGGCCTTCACGACGCTGGACCAAATCATCGGCAACGAGCCGATCGACGAGGCGAACCGACCCTGGATGCGACAAACCAAGTATGCGCCGCAATTGGTCGTTGGATGGGCCAAAGCCGTATCCAATGACAACGAGTGCAGCAGGCGTTTCACCGGCGTGTTTGAGAATGTCGCGTGCCGTTGCTGCAATGCGGTCAGCGACAGCAAGCCCGACTGCGCCGAGCAGATTGGCGGAACGATCGATCATGCATCGGCCATATGTGCGGTATGCACATTTTTCAACTTGACGATATGTGCGCTACGCACATAAAACGAGTATCGACGCGCTGTTTTGAACCAAGGAGAGCATCATGCCAGCCACTGCGACATCCCTAGCCCCCGAACACGCGGACTTTTACGAGCGCTTTAAGTCGTTTTGGGCAGCGCCGACCGGGCCGCGTGTTGCCGAACTGATTGCCCCGGACGCTAAAATCCATTTCACTGGCGCAGGGACGTTTTCAGGCACGGAATATATCGACGTTATGCAAACAATGCTCGACTCGATGGAGGAATTGAAGGTCACGCCGCTGGATTGCGCCGGGAACGGCGATCGCCTTTATATTTCGTGGGAAACAACGGCATTGGTCCACGGAGAGCGTCGCACATATTTGGGCGTGGATCGCTTTCGCTTGGCTGATGGCATGGCAATAGAGGAACATGTGATCTTCGATTCCGCCGTGCTTCAACCAGCAAGCTGAGTCCTGGGTCCGCTTTCCTTCACATTGACCGGTAGCGGACTGTTCGGACCCCCCGACAATCCCGCCCTCACCCTGCTCCCAGAAACTCCAGCACGACCTCCGCATAGTCCGCGTGCCTTTCGGCGAAGTGCAGCGGGTGGTGCCCGTCGAACTTGCGCGCGGCGTGCGGCTTCAGCAGCGCGCATGCCGTGTCGAAGGTCGCGCCGAGCGAGTCCTTCTCCGCGCCGAGCAACAGCGCAGGCTGCGTGATCAGCGGGAGCCGCTCGGCGATGTCGTACTGCCCGGCGATTGCCGCCGAGGGGACGAAATTCGTCTCCAGATAGTCGATCATCGCGGGCCAGAGCAGCGCCAGCCCCGCGCCTTCGGGCCGGTAGCCGGGGATATACTCGCTAAGCAGGCCGACGGTACGGTCGAACACCTCCTGCCCCGCCGTGGGCGGCGTCGACTTGACGAGCGCGCGGAACGCGGCACGCAGCTCGGCGGTCAGGATCGGCGCGCCGTCGAGGATCAGCTTCCCGACCTGCCCAGGGTGGGCGAGCGCGAGTTCCAAAGCGATACTCGCGCCGTTGTGCCCGCCGAGCGCGGCCGCGACGTCCCCCACGCCGAGATCGTCGAGCATGTCGCGCAGATTTTCTGCCCATGCCGCCATCGACCAGTCGGTCGGCCGTGCGTCGCTGCGCCCGTAACCGAGCAGGTCGGGCGCGATGACGCGATATCCCGCCGCGACGAAATAGCGCGCGACGCCTTCGAACATCCGGCCCGACAGCGGCGTCCAGTGGATGAGGAGCAGCACCGGCGCGTCCCCGCGTTCCGCCCCCGACTCGCGGACATGGACCTGGCCTTGCGCGGTATCGGCATATCGGCGGCGCATAGTCATCGGCAGCCGAATATCAGGCGCATCCGGGCCGCACTGGCGGTGCAGCGCAATATCGTCGCGTGATGGATACCGAGTCGGTCCTCTTCGCCAACGCCGCGTTCTTCGCCTTCGTCTGCGCAGTGCTGGTCTGGGCGCAGTGGCGGACCGAGCCGGGTCCCCGCTTTCCGGGGCCGCAGCCGGTGGGACCCGTGTTCAAGGTCTGGCTGGTGGCCATCTGGCTCGTGGGGTTGCTGCTGCCGCTGGTCGCGCTCGCGCTCGAATGGAGCGCGCCTGTGCGCCTCGCGCTGCTGCCCTATCTCGCGATGTTCGTCGCGCAGGTCGCAACCGAGCTGTTCGTGTGGAAACGCTGGCGCTCGCCGGTCTGGGTGCTGGTGCCCTGCCTCTATTTGCCGTGGCGGCTGTTCCAGAGCGGGTGGGGCTGGGTCGCGATCGACCCCGCCGCCTTTCCGCTCACCAGCTTCACCTGCGCCGCACTGTTCGGGCTGTGGCTGATCAATATCGGCGTGCACTACACCAACATCGTCAACACGCTGCGCTGGTCGAGCCACCCGGCGGACGCGACTTTCCCGGCGCTGCGCGACCCACGCGTGTTCACGAAGGACGCGCAATGACGGTCACGCAGGCGCACATCGATCAGTATCGCACCGAAGGGTGCACACGCGTCACAGGCGTGTTCGACGCCGAATGGGTGACCCGGCTGCGCGCGGCGATCGAACGGATCGAGGCGATTTTCGACCGGGGCGAGACACCCGCGCTGGTCGCCGATCCACCCGCGCAAAACCCACCGAGCGTGCACCGCACCGGCGGGGGCGGCGTGCAGCTCAGGAACTGCATGTACGCCGACCCGACACTGCTCGAATGGCTGATCGCCTCGCCCGCCGCCGCAACCGTTGGCGCCCTCACGGGCGCGAGCTCGGTGCGCTTCTGGATGGACGCGACGTTCATCAAGTCGGGTGACGATCCCGACAGCGCGACGCCGTGGCACAACGACGTCTGCACCTTTCCCTTCACCGGCGATCACCTGCCGAGCTTCTGGGTCGCGCTGACCGACGTCGCGCGCGACAATGCGCCGATGATGACGCTTGCGGGCTCCAACCGCGATCCGCATCGCTATCACTCGCCGCTGTCGAGACAGGACATGACGCTGGACGGCTACCGCCCGTGGCAGGAGCTGCTCGACCGCACTGCCGCGCCCGACGCCGACATCCACGTGTGGGAAGCGCAAGCGGGCGACATCCTGCTGATCCATCCCAAGACGATCCACGCGAGCCTGCCGCGCGGGCGCGGGGTGCCGGGCAAGCGGATCGCGCTCACCACCCGCTGGATCGGTAGCGACGTCGTCTGGGCACCCGACGCCTTTTCCGCGTCGATCGCGCGCCTGTCGGACAATCCGGCAATGCGCGTTGGCGAGGCGCCGCCCGAAAGCCTGTTTCCGGTGCTCTGGCGTCGCTGACTCTGGCGCGGGCTGGGGCGATCGTCGGGGATTGAACCCGCAACCTCCGGTACCACAAACCGGCGCTCTAACCAATTGAGCTACGATCGCCGCGCAGGGGCGTGCCTATAGGCGCTAGAGTTGCCCGGTCAACCGCAACGCGAAACCGCGCGGGCCGGGCGCGAATCCTGCCGCGACGAGCTTTGCCACCGTCGCCGGATCGCCGGTGCGGATCGCGAGTTCGCCGCGCCACTTGCCGTCGCCGCTGACGCGAAGGTCGAGGCGCTCCATCCCCGATTGCCCGACGAGCGGCACGAGCAGCGCGCCGCCCTCGCACGACAGCGTACCCGTCATCCCGCCGGGGAGCGCGATGCCGCTGATGTCGCCTGCGACAACCGCGCTGACGCGACCCTCGGCCGCATCGCAGCGGCTTCCCGCAAAACGCACGGTCGCGTCGTCGAGCACGAGTTGCGTCACCGGCAATGGCTTCACGCGGACAGCGACGTCCACCGGGCCGCGCGCGTTCTCGATGCCGAAGCTGCGGCCGCTCGCGACGAGCGTGCCGTTCAGCGTCGGCGCGGCGAACGACAAACGCGCCTGACCGGTCAGCAGCGCCAGCGGCGACAGACCGACCCGCGTGTCGCCAAGCGACATCCCGGCGAGCCGGGCATCGACAAGCGTGCCCGACCAGATCGTACCCGTCGCGCGGCGTGCGCTGAGCCCCGAACTTTCGGGAAGCGCCATCGGCAAGGCGACAGCGAGCGGAAAGAGCAGCACGAGAAACGCGCATGCCGCGAGCACCGCGACGACAATCCGGTCGCGCCGCGTCACCGGGCGCGGGTCCGGAGCACGCCTTCGACGGCAAGCGTCCCGTCGCTGTTGGTCCGCAACGTCAGCTTCTCGACGATCACGCCCTGTTTTTCGAGCGCGTTCAGCCAGGTGAACAGCGCCGGCCCGCGCGCGGTCGAAATGCCGATGGTCGCACGGTCGCCGCCGATCGGATCGAGCCGGGCGAGCGTGAAGCCGTTCGCCTCGGCCGCCTGCCCGATCGCGACCGGCAGCGCGACGTTGAGCATTGGCTGGGCGTCGCGTCGCGCGATCTTCATCGCCCCCGCAGCGGCGGCGACACGACCGGCATCTTCGGTCGCGACGCTGAGGCGCTGCTCGGCGGCGGCGCGTGCGCGGTTAAGCGGCGCGATGATCGCAAACCACAAGACCAGAATGGCCAAGAGCGCGAGCATCACGCCGAGCATCCAGCGCTCACGGTCGCTGCGCCCCTGCCACCAGTCGCGTACGCGGTCGATCATCGTACGGTCACCGTGATATCGCGATACGGGCGCCCCTGGTTGTCGACGATCGGCCCGGCGACCGAGCGCAGGCCCGCCGCCACGAGGCGCGACTCGACCGCTGCAAGGTCGGCGGCCGTCGTCGCACGCACGGTGGCACGCAACCCGCCCTCGCCATCGAAGATCATCGAACCGAGCTCGATACCCGGCGTCGCATTGACCGCCGTCGCGAACGCCGCCGACAGCGGCCCGAACCCGCCGCCGGCACCCTGCAGCGCGGCAAGCCGTGCTTCGGCTTGAAGCGCCGGGTCGGTCACGACGGTGCCTGGCGGCAGGATTGCGGCGGCCTTCGTCCGGTTCTCGGCTTCGATGTTCGATGCGGTCCAGTTCAGGCGGACGACATGGACGATCTGGCTTGCAAGCACGATCAGTCCGAGCGTGAGCGTCATCGCCGCAAGCTTGCGCAGCCGCGACACCTCGACACTCCAGCGGCGCCGTTTCGCAAACAGCCCCTGCCGCAGGTCCGCATTGGGACCATCGACCGCGCGAACCAGCGCCGCTTCGATGGCGTCGCGCTCGAGCGTCGCCACCGGCTCGCTGCCGACGATCAGCGGCGACAGCACGGAATCCTCGACGAACGCCGCCTCGACGCCACGCATGACCGGCGCAAGGTCGAACGTCGCCCGGACGAACCCGGCATCGACTATCGGGAGCAGCAGCGGTTCGACGAGCAGCCGGTCGGGATCGATCCCCTTTTCCGCCAGGTCGAGCAGCGCCTCGGTCACCCGTGCCGCCTCGATCGCGACGACGGCACGGCGGCCGCTCTCGTCGGCGGGTCCGGCGACGACGTGAAGGCCTGTCGCGGGCGAGAGGCTGTCTGTCGCGACGCTCGACCGCGCGACCGCCTGTGCCTGCGCGTCGGTCATGTCGGCGAGCGCAAGCGTGCGTATGGTGGCGTCGCTACCGGCAAGCACTGCAATCGTCTGCTCGTCCTCGTCGAGCGGCAACGCGTCCGCGACATCCTCGCCACGCGCCCCGATCTCGCCCTCGGCGACGCGGAGCCAGCGCCCGCTTTCGAACACGACGAGCGCCATCAGGATCGCTCGCCATAGCTGCGCCGCGCGAGCTTGGCAGGCTTCGTCTCGGCATCGATCAGCGCGTGTTCCTCGAGCTCGGCGCCCTGAAGCTCGATCACGACCCTCAGGTCGAACCACCGGCTCTTCAGCCGGACCTGCCCGCGCGCGTCGTCGGACGGGGGCGAGGCGGTGAGCGGCGGCAGGTTCCAGAACGTCGCGATGCTCTCCCACCCGCGCATCGGTCGCGCGTCGATCGCCTGCCGCGCGCGCGCGGGATCGAGCTCGGGCAGAATCATCGACAAAAGCGGTGCCTGGTCGAGGCGCAGGGTATTGACGTTGATCGCGGACATTTCGGCCACCGGCAGCGCACAGACATAGGGACGGACGCGCGTGTAGTATTGCGGCGTCATCCCCGCAACGACGCGCAGTTCGCTCGCATCGGCCATCAGCGTGTTTGCCGCGCGCGTCGGTCGCGCGGCATTGGCATAAGCCGAGTCCTCGGCACCGGCTGCGAGCGGCACGTCGTCGGTATCGATCCAGTCTGCCGCCGCCGACGCAATGGCGAGCGCGTCGCGACCGGGAATCTCGGCGAGCGCCATCAGGCGCGCGAATTGCGCGATCGCCGCGGGGCGCGCAGTGAGCACACCGTCCTGCCCCTGGTCGACCAGCGAATTGAGGTTGAAGCAATTGCCGCCGTCGTCGAGCCGGGCGGTCGCGATCCCGCCGTCGATCGGAAACGGCACCGCGCGCCCTGCCCAGTCGCCCTCCAGCGTGGTCCGCGACGCATCGCGCTGGATGAGATCGCCGATCCGGTAGCGCGCGACCGTCTCGGCCGCGAACGCATAGGCGCGGGCCTGTTCGATCGCGGCGCCGTTCGAGGTCAAATGGGTCGCGAGCTTGAGCTTCTCGAGCGCCGCCGCCGACAGCACCGCCATCACGGCCACGAGCAGCAGGACGGTGAGCAGCGCGGCGCCCTCCTCGGATCGACGCGGGCTCATTGGTACGACGGCCCGGCGATGAACGCGAGCGTCAGCGGCGGCGCACCCCTGCGCGTGACCGTCATCTCGACGGCCGCAGGAAGCGAGGCGACGATCGCATTGTCCCAGCGCGGCCGCCAGTTCCCCTTCTCGTCGCGATACCGCATCGCAAGGCCCGTCACATTATCGGCAAGCAGCAGCGGCGTAGCGGCGTCGCTGCCGTCGAGTGCGGCAAAGCCCCGGCGTTCGAGGCGGCCGTCGCGCAGCGTCACGTCGACGCGTTGGAGCCCCGCGCGCGGCGCGCCATCGGGATTGCTCCACCCGCTGCGAACATAGCCGAGCACGAGCGGATCGCTCTGCCCGTCGTTGCCCGTGAACGCGCGCAGCACCGCCCCGTCGGTCGCGCGCGCGGTGCGCGGCACGATCTGCGCGAGGCCGTTCGCAAGCAACGTCGACATCCGCCGTACGGCCGCGACGTCGTCGAGCTTTGCCGCCGCCGCGTCCTGCGTGCGCACCCCGATCGTCAGGATCATGACACCCGCGGCCGAGATCATCGCGAAGATGAGCAGCGCCACGAGCATCTCGACGAGCGTGAAGCCCACATCAAATGGCTTGGGGCCAAGCCTGGTCATCCGCCGTTGCGTGCGCAGTGAAGTAAAGACGCAGGGGTTCACTGCGCCGCCCTTGCGAGCGACAGGCGTGTCAGCGGGCGCCCAGCTGTGTCGCCGACGGTCAGGTCGATGCGCGCGATGCGGACATCCTCCGTTCGCTTGGCGTCGCGGGTCCAGGTCCAGGTCGCGCCGCCGTTGAGCACCGTCCCCTGCGCCGTGCCGAAGGCGGGCGCGCGGGGGTCCGTCATCAGCTCGACCGCAAGGTTGCGCGCGACGATCTGCGCCATGGTCGTATCGGCAAGGCGGCTCGTGCCCGTGAGCGTCGCCCCTTCGAGCCGGAGCAGCGCGAGCGCCGCGAGGCTGAAGATCGCGAGCGCGACCAGCATTTCGATCAGCGTGAAGCCGTTTTCGGCAAAACGCCTCGGGGGCGTGAAGCCGTCTTCGGCGGAGCGCTCCGGCGTCCCGGATCGCCGTTCAGCGCGCGACATGGACGGCTCCGTCGGCGGGGAAGACGACCCGCGCGGTTGCCCCGCTGCGCGACAGCTCGACCGTCACCGGCTCGGCGACCGAACCGACCGGATCGAAGCCGATGCGTCCACTCGGCGCGTTCACGCCGGTTCCCTGTGCCCATTCGACCGGCCGCGTCGCCCGCCCGGTGGCGGGCTGCCAGCTCCCGCGCGCACGCTCTTCGACGCGGTAGC